>JAABUX010000213.1_pt1 | contig 101503 bp, 101 predicted proteins | sample 5561851 | NCBI WGS metagenome assembly JAABUX01 (sample SAMN10711883, study PRJNA513361) | rock metagenome | isolation source: Antarctica rocks | place: Antarctica: Victoria Land, Richard Nunatak red sandstone | collected 2016-01-03
TGCAGTGCCTCCACGGGCGGCGTCTCGGTGCCAGGGGCCTGCACCCGCAATGCCGCACCGCGCCGTGGCGCTCGTCACTGCCAGGGGCTTGCACCTCGCGTGCCGCACGCGCCGTGGGCGTACATCGGTGCCAGGGGCTTGCACCTCGCGTGCCGCACGCGCCGTGGCGTACATCGGTGCCAGGGGCTTGCACCGTTCGCGCCGTCTCCCCGGTTGCGATCGGCGCGCGCCGTCGCGATGACCTCGCGCGCTTCCTGCTCGCGTCGTGCGTTACGTTTCCAAGTGCGCCGCACACCCTTATGGCTATTGAGGTTACGCGTCGTTCGCTATTTTTATTATGTTTTTACTCGTTTAGTGCTATGGGCTTGCACCGCCGCTGCTGCTTTGATACACTTCTATTGAAGCTTTGCGGCACGACCGCCGCAAGACGACAACAAATCTTCGTCACGAAACACAGCGTGACAACACGCTGGCACACTCGTTCCCTATACTAATCGTGTGGCAGAAATGCCGCAACGGACCGTACAGCAAGACCGCTGAAGGCCTCACAATCTGAGGAACGATCTATTCACATGAATCCTGGCATCTCGCAGAAGAATGCACACGCATCGGAGGCCTTGTCGCATCGCTCGCACTCGACCGCCCTGCACTGTTCGCCTCCGCCGAGAGCGTCGGCATCTAAGCTTATGACGTCGTCGTGGGCACCGGACACCTGGACGGTTGAACGCGACGACGTTCTACGTAATGAGAATGTTACAATGGCCCTTAGATCGCCCGGCACTGCCCGCCGGCGACAGTGAGGATCAGAACGACATGAAGCAGTCGAGACCCCAATCGGGCCTGCTGACCGAACGCCGCGGCCTAGCGAGCCTGCGGCGCTCGGCCGCTGACGGCGGTCGGCGCCCCGTGAAGCGAGCAGGGGAACGTGCCTTACTTCTGCTCGGCAAATATGCCGACTGATATCGCCGACTCAACCCCGTCGCCGGCGCGAATCGCAGCCGAACTGCGACGCCGCTATCCGACCGCATGGTCACGCTTCGACGAAGCCCGAGCTGGCCGACGAGCCGGCCTTACACAACCAACGACGTGGCTCACCTACGGTGAAGTGTTTTCGGCGTACAGCCGCATCTTCGAAGATCTCGGAAGATCCGACGTGCCGATCGAGGTGATGGCAGACCTTTATAGTTTTGGCACGTGGCGAGTCACGCAAGGCGTGTACCGCTTCGATGCGGAGCTACTCGCCGCGCTGCGCGATACGCCGCTCGACGTGAGTCTGCCGGCATCGTTGCTAACGCGTCTCCCCGAGTGGGCCGTTTATATCGAGACGCCCGGGTTGACGCATATTGCAAAGCCGATCGCGGGCGTCGTCGCAACGCTCCTAGACGCTCCGAGTGGCCTTTCGCTTATGATGACGATGCTTCCGGAGAATGTAGTCTCCATCGACGATGACCTCGATCGAATTCAACTGCACCTTACCGATATGCCCCTTCGTGAACGGCTCGCGCTCGACGTTGCGGCGACGAGCGATCTACAAGAACAGATCGCGGCAACGCTCTCAGCGTATGAGAACGAAGGCGTAAGCATCCCGAGCGACATGAAGCAAGAATGGTCTAGTAAATTAGCGGCAGCCTTGCAAGCGGACGCGATCGATACCGTTTTGTCCGGCATCGTGCCGTTCATTTCGTTGCTCCTGTACCTGTGTTCCGAAGAACCTGACCTTCCGGAGCGAGTAGAGCTTCCGAAAGGAACAACGACGAAACGCGGTGTCCGCTTTTTTCCGCCGTCGCAGGCACGTATCTGGCCCGTCGGAGTCCGTATGGGCTCTGCGCTCCGAGAAGCGAGGGAGTTGTACGCCGAGGCCGGCCGCGGCAGCCGCGGCAATGTGCGGCCGCATTATCGCAAGGCTCACTGGCACAAATTTTGGACCGGAGCGCGTAACGGCGAACGCAACCTGCGAATCCGCTGGCTCATGCCGGTTGCCGTAAATATTAGAGCCGACGACCAATTGCCGGCGGTGATTCACCCAGTCGGCAGCGACTCATGAAAGACATCGAACCCAAGCGCCCCGAGAACCTCGGGCCGATCGCCGGCGAGATCCTCGATCGTTTGAAGAACGTTCCGGAGGCGGGTAATTTCGTGATCGGCGGGGGCGTTGCATTAATTGCTACGTCACGCCGCGTCTTACGCACGACGTCGATGCATGGTGGGCGCAAGACGCCGACGCCGGTGAACGAGCCGCGACGCTCAATCGAATTCGCGAGATCGCGCGAGAAGTGGCTGGGGCAGCGGATCTCAACGTCTTCGAGCGGCCGCTATCGCTAAGTGAGGTCGTCTCGATCGAACTTCAGGCGAACCGCAAGACGGTCTTTTCGTTTCAGGTAGCTCCGCGGGACATCGAGCTCGAGCCACCCCTCGTAGCGCGCAGCCCATTTGCCCCCGTGCCCCTCGAGACGCTTGCAGATAATCTCGGTGCCAAAATGACGGCCCTCGTTGGCCGTGGAGCCCCACGCGACTTCCAAGACGTGTACAACGTCGTCCGGACGGAAATCGCTCATCCGGACGAGCTCTGGGCCCTTTTCTCAGCAAAGAACCCCGGGCTCGACGTCTCCATCGCGAAGGCACAGGTTTCGCAGCGGTTGGGCGACATCGAGCTCCGCCGCCCGCTCGACTCTCTGCTGCCCGAAGCTCAGGGTGAAGCGGGGCAACTCCGGGCCTGGGTTCGGGCGGATCTCGTTGGGCAGCCCTTCGAACCTGCAACACCGAACGTCGGATTTGAAATCCGCGGTCCCGAGCTGCCGGACCGCGAATCGAGTCTGGAGCTATGAAGCTGGACTACTCTCTCTTCCCGGACGTTTCGGAGCTGGCGGACACCCTGACGACGGACGGTGACCAAGCCGATTACCTTGCGCGCGTGTGCGGCGCATGGGACTTCGGCATCGTCCCGATGCTCGAGACGTTTCAGCTATTCCGATCGTGGCGCAGCATGTTCGACCGTTTTCCGATCAGCGGCTCGCCGTCGTATGCGGCATTCCGAATGCTGTATGGGTGGCCGGCGATCGAGTGCGGCCGCGTACAGCTCGCACGCTACGAGCGCATCGACGAACGATCGCGCTTCGCGGCCGACCCTTTTGCAGATCGCACGTAGCGTAATCTGGTTGCCGTAAGCCTAATGAACGGTCCGACAAGGTTAGGGGCGAGCCGCGATATTCAGCGCGGAACGTCGTCGGTTACGGATTCGACGCGCAGCCTGCGTAGCGCAAGACGACCCACACTTGTCGACACGAGAATGCCGGCAACCGCAAACACCACCACTGTGCACGCCACGACATCATAATGCATGGGCGGATGTACGCAATCTGTAATTAGGTTTTCAACATTGACACCCATCGGAGCAGTACAAGTGGTGTAATCGTGTCGCCTAGCGGAAAACGCCCACACGATCGCGAGTATGCCGAATAAGCAATTGAAGTACCAAGAGGCGGTGCGAACGAGCTGGCGGAGCGCCTTTACAACGGTTTCGGTTGAGGAAGAGAGAAGTCTCTTTGATTCAGCGTCCAGCAATAGGAGCGTGCCAAATTCATCGCTCACGAAATGGCTTCCGACTGCGGTTGAATCATCGTGGTTTCCTATCCCATAAAAGAATATCTGGCCTCAATGGGCGCACAACCTCCCGCGCCCTCGCCGCGCGAGCTCGCCGCACAACCAACCGGCTTAGGAACGCCGAAATGGCCAGTATGCACACCCCACCGGCGATGTACCAATACCCGAGCGGGTTACCGGAATAGAGCTGATCCGGTCCGACGCAGAGCCAGGGAGATTCTCGCAAATCGTTTATTATTACCGACCCACATGCGCGGAAAGGCTGCGTTAGACGCCATCCGACGAAAATTACAAGAAGCGCAGCGATATCGGCAATCACTGAGCAATAGTTGGCCAGTGCGTTAAGCCACCATGGGCGCTGGGCCCCTAGGCCTTTTGAACAGCCTGTTCTCATACGAAGCCGGCTTTGCAATCGAAGACGACGAGCGAGCAAGGACTGATCACACCGACCCATCTGACGCTCTTCGTTTTCGCGCCCACGGGCGGCGCCGGAGGCGCTTTAACTATCGGCGCAATCGGCCAATGGGCGTGAAGTGCTGCGGAGCCCGATAGGCCTGCAAGCAACCGTACAAAGAATGCCCGCGACATCAGTCGGTTCATCTCCCTCGAAGCCTCAAAAGCTATCTCCGGTTTTGTTTTAGCATGACGTCAGTGTTGAATTAACAGAAACCTCCGGAGATCCACTAAGGTAAGCTCTCAACAACGCGAAAGAGGCCCATATCGCTCGATCGCTGTTTGGAAGGTAGAAATGAGGCGGCTTGCGTTTCTCCCATTATGGTACGCCTTGAAGATCGGGGAAAACATGCCGCTGGCGACGTCGAAGACGTGATATCGCGGCCGCCCGTCACGTACGTTGTACCGTACCAGCAAGTACGGGTGCCGTGTAACTAGTCTGCCGCTTAGACCGAACACGCGGTCGAAGCTGACGAATTGTGCAATGCCATTTTCATTTCGGTCGAGAATATATGCCCGCTGTATCTCTTCCGGCTCTTTACGCAATTCTGCTACAATCGCTTCGCTGCTTGCCACTAACACGGATGGGTTAAGTTCAAAAATGGCTGGGCTGTGCAGCGCAACAGCTTCGGCTACAGGTTGGTTTGCGCTGCACACGACTGACGATTCACCTATGCAAAGTAAAACGTGCGAGAAATAGCCAACCGCCAAGTTAACGAGGCATAATAAGCTCTCGACGCCTGGTTCGATGCGGCGGTATTTTATAGAGCGATTCCAGTAAGCTACGTCATCGAGCTTCTCAAAGATGGCCGAATTGAAGCCGGTGTGATGCCCCGCAATGATGGCGGTCTCGCTCCACTGCCCCTTCGTCGAAAAACGAACGATTCCAATCGCGAGGTGCGTTGATTCGAGAGCGCCAACTTCGCCAGCGATCACGGGGAAATACGGCGCCCGCTCGCGAGACGATTGCCACGTCTGTCGGAATGCAGAGATAGCAGGCGACCGATCACAGTGTCTCGTGAGCAAGGAGTCACAATGTGCAACTGCGTCACTCAGAGTTTGCTCGTCGATAGATAGCTCACGCCTCGCTAAACGATCGGGTTGAGGACACCATCTAGGCCCACTCACTTTACTCACTTCCTCTCAAGGGCACCAGCTGCGCAAATTTGCGCTCCCCACAGCCCAAAGGTTACCATCTCGGATTGCTCCGATAGGGCACGCCACAGGAGTTCGGCCGCCACGTCTTCATGATGCTGCGCGCGCTCGACTTCGCCGAGAAGAAAGAGCGGCTCGGAATGGCCGTATTTAAACGGTTGCTGCGTCATCCTTCGAAGCGAAAGCGCTGCGGTATGATAGTCCCCGCGCACCGCCGCCTCAAGTGCGACGTAGAGGAGCCGCGGACGCCCGTTCGCGCGGTTGTCACCGGCTCGTACGGTAAACGTGCGCCAGATCGTGAACGCGTCCACGAACTGTCTTCTTGCGAACAACTCATCCGCTCGAGCGACTTCGAACCCGAGGTACTGCTTCTCTATCCTGTACACGTATGAAAGATCGCCTTGCGTATCGGCGCGACCTCGCTCGAGCACGGCAAGCTGCGCGACGCTGTAAGCCATGTGATCCCGTGCAGCCTTCGCGTCGACGGGCGGCAGGCCGCTTTGAAGGATCGGGTTCAGCGCGCGGATCGCCGCAGTATACGCCTCAATCGCCGACTGCGTCTCACCTTTTTCCTGAAGCTGCATCGCGTTCGCGACGGCGGCAAAGGCCAAGCTAGGCGACGGCGGGCGTGTCGCCGCCGAATTTAAGATAGATTGAGCGTGAATCGCCGGCGACGAGGCGCCACTGAACAGCATTACCGTCAACGCGGCTGTTGCGAACCGATGCATCTCCTTACGACCTCCGAGGGAGAGTCTTTCTGCGCCTGTACTGAGCAACCCCCTTGTTCAGGTTCAAAAGCCGAGCGTGCAATCCGGGGCCCTGACGTTGCATAATCGACCCAGCGGAGACGGGGATCTGGCCTGTCGGTGGGACCGGGACACGGCCGTTTGGTTATACATCTTTGCGTCGGTTTTGCATACTATTGCGGCACATCGACGAAGAGAGTACGCGCTCTCGCTCGTCGCCGGCCTCGTACCGCTATGCACAGCGACCTTCGACCTTCGTGCATGGCTCGAGTAAATTCGACGTCAACGTGGCGCTCCGCGACCTGCACATCTCTGCAGCGGATCCGATAAGCGAGCGCGAACGCGCGCTCCCATGCAAGGGCCTTGCATTACATGGCATGAAAGTGCTAGAATGCGCCTCAGATCGGATTGGCATGACCGCCACCGACCGTCACGACGGAAAGGGTGCACAGTGGCTACTGACGTCACACGGATCTCGGGCGAACGTCGAGCCGGAGCTCCGATGCGGAAGCGGCGCCGGCGCCGCGCGGCCGGAGAGATTCCGGAATACATTCGTAAAGCGCCGCATAGACGTCCGACGCTGCGCTCGCGAGATCCCGGCACGTGCAGAGTTTGTGGTGAGGCGTGCGAAATCGGGCGCAACGGGCATGAACGATCGTGGCATGACGGACGCGCAGACGAGCCTCGCTGCCTTCAGGAGTGGAAGCTGCTCACGCGCCCCAATTACGCAAAGCTCCATATCGCCAAGACGCGCGGCAATTGCTGCGCGCAGTGCGGCCTGAAAAAGGGCCGGAGCGTAATTTGGCTTCATCTCGATCATATCGTTCCGCTCGTCGATGACGGTGCTTTCACGATCGACAACATGCAGCTTCTCTGCGAGAACTGCCATGCGTCAAAGACGGCCAAAGAAAACTCCGATCGCGCTCGCCTACGGCGCGAAGCTCGCGCCTCGGCCGCGGACGCCGATGTCGTCGATTCCGCTCAGCAGATCGCCGTATGAAGGCAGGTCGACTCGTGCGGCAAGTGCGGCACCGCTCGAGAGCGCCCACGCTTGCCGGCCGAATCGGCCTCATTACACGAAAAGGAGACGAAATGGATGTTCTAGGCTGTCCGGCGAACTTAGAGCTAATGGACAAGCGCGTACGCGATTCCGTAGATCCGGCGGTGCTGGTGGCGGCTCTGCGCCGATCGCCGGTCGAGCTCACCGATGAGCAGCGCGGGCATTCCGCTGGTCTCACCTCCGAACAGTTGGCCGCGATCAACTCGGCCAGCAAGGCCGGATTCTTTCTAGATTTCGCTCCTTCCAAACCGAAGTCAAAGTAATCGCCGATGGCCGAGCGGGTGGAGGCGGAGCAATACGGAGCCCGCATGCTTTCGCCGCTTTGCGCCGCTCCGCAGTTCCCCAGTGATGACCGGCCGCAACAATTACTTGACGCGATCGCGACGGCATTCGAGTCGCTGCCGGAACAAATGCTCCGCGTTGCGGAACAACAAGGCTATCAGATTTACGCACTGCGCAAGGGCGAATCGTTTTACGATGTTTCTGAGGCCTATCGTTTAGATATCGAAGAGCGGTTCGGACCAAGAGACGATGATGTGTGGAGTGCCGAAGACGCATGTGTCGCTGGCCTCACGTCGCCGACTGAGCGGATGATGTATCTGCGGTCCACAACCGCTGCCACGATCGTCCACGAGACCGGCCATATCATCGACCAGTCGATCGGGCTCGGTGAATACCCAAATAGTTCCGTCGACACGATTCTCATCGACGCGTATTTTCAGGGCGAGTTTACGACGGAGTATTCAGGCGTCAATCTCGCCGAGCGATGGGCGGAGTCGTTTCGACTCTGGGCCGACGTTTCGAGCATATCGGACCCTCCGGAAACCTCTGACGCACGCCAGTGGGCCGAACAACGAGCGCCGGCAACGATGACGTATCTCGACAACTTGGAGCTAGCCTTACTGACGGCGTTTGAACGGGATCCGCTCGCCTTTACTCCGGATTCGACGTACGATCGAAGCGACGTCGTTACTCGTACCGTATTTGCGACAATCACCGGCGTTGGCGCTGACGAGATCAGCGACGAGGAGGTCGCATGGGCGAAAACCATGGTAAACAATCGGCGTGAGTCGACCCTCGAGCAAATGGAGAGGTTCAGGGGGCGCGCGGATGATTCGGATGCGTCGACGACACCGACACCGTTGCTAGTCGCCGAACTTGACGTAGTCGATCCGAGCCGTTTTCCATTTGTCGATCGCCTCGAAGACGTCGCAACCGCGACGCTCCGCTTTAGCATCATTGGCCAAAGCCAAGACGGGTCGCGTGTCTTTGGTCTCGACGGCGCCGCTTTAATAGATGCGCCGCTTGTTGCCTTTCACGAGCGCCCCGAACCGGGAGCCCGCTTTACGTACGACCGCGAGCGCGGCATTCGCGCGGCTGAGGCTGAGGTCGCCCTCGAGATCGGAACCTCGTTGACGTTCTTGGAAGCGTGATCGGAAGTCTGCGTCGCTATCGGCGGTGCGGGCCCGGCGGAAGAAGCGGGTTGGCGCAAAGCGGCACGTGACTCTTTGGCCGGCCGCGGGATGTCGATGACGGGCGCCGGCTTGCGATCAAAGAGCGCTCGGTCTTGAGGTCGCGTCATCGTTGCGATCCGGTCTTCGAGCCATTTCGCGAGGTGCGGAAGGCTCTTGCTGTCTTCGATCAAGAGCGCGCCGACCACGAATTTTTTGCGCGTCTCGATCTTTTTCTCGAGCGCCCGCTCGCGCGCATCACGTTTTGCTCGCAGCTGACGGAGCTGCGCGAGTTCTTGTAACTTCGCCTCGTATCGAGCGTCGAGATCCGTCCGAGCCACGATAGAAGTATAGCATGCTTCCGACGCCAATCGAGCCTAAGGCGAGGAAGGCGTAAACGCCCCACTGGCGTCAGAAGTGCGCGGCTAATCCGATCTTTGCATGGTCCGACTCGGCTGTGGGTAAACTAAGGGTAGGCCTTGCTCACTTTTGGAGGCGACCATGGGATGGAATTTTTTCGGCGGAGGCTCCTCGAAGAAAGAGACGTCCGCCAACACACGTTCCGATCGGGACGGATCAACGCCAAACGGCGGCGGCATGACGACTGGCCGCGGCGGCTGGGGTGAATCGACACCGCTCGGTGCGGACGCCGCCGTCGGCGGCATGACCTGGAATCGCGGTCAAGACTCCGCCGGCTCGTTCGACCGCAGTAGCGGCGACGGCTTCACGGGAGGCGGGAGCGGAACAGGCTCCCAGGGGAACGACGACCGCTTCACCTGGGGCGCCGGTCGAAGCGGCGGAGACGGCTGGGGCTGGGGCGGCGGGACCGGCGGTTCCAGCGGGAGCGGCGACACCTGGGGCACGCCCGGCCGCGACCCCTGGGGCAACCCGTCACGGGACCCGTACGGCAGCAATTAGCACGATGCCGGTCACGCCGGCGGCCACAATGGTCTTCCCGAGTTCGTAAACGGCCGCGCGATCGCAAGATCGCCGGCCGTCTTTCACATGCTGCGATTGCGGTGTCGACGTAGCGGAGCTCGCCGAGCTGCAATACATGCTCACGGTCCGAACGTGGCAAGACGCATGCGGAGGCGGTCTTCTTTGCATCGGCTGCGTGGAGCGGCGCCTCGCACGGGAACTCGTCCCTGATGACTTTCGCACGCACCGGTGAATTAGTTCGGAAGCGACCACAGCGACCGCTTACGGCGGCGACTCGCCGGCAACATCTTCATCGACCCGCATCACTTACCGCGAGCTCGCACGATGCGTGCCTATCTCAAGCGCTTACACATCCGTGTAAGGGTCAGCGCAATACGCGGAAATGGTGTCTGCCGACGTCAGATCACGTCCTACCACGTCCGTTCGATTTCGCGACGATCTTTCGCGGCATGCGAATGCCCTGAGATTAGATGGCGTGCTTTCACGACCAACTGCGTCCGCCCGTGCACGTCGAACTTCACGTATAATTGGAGTACGTTGTTTTTGACGGTGTTGCACGCGATGTGAAAATGGGCCGCGAGCTCCGAATTCGTCTTCCCATCAACGATAAGCGCGAGCATTTGCTCTTCGCGAATCGATAGGCGAGGTCGCACAGCCGCTCCGCGGTGCTCATCGCGCCTTGGGTTGATGCGCAGCAGATCCTCTTTCGCTTCTTCCGCGCGAAACTTGAATCCGATGCGAGACCACTCGCGAAACACGTCGTCGAGCATGCTGCACGCCTCGTCGCGCTCCCCAAGCGCTCCCATAACACAGGCCTCGACGTGCCGCTCGAAATTCAGCAGCCGACCGTCGTGTTTGAGCGCGTTCATCGGCGAGAATTTGATATCTTCGTAGTACAGCGCTCGCAACGATTCCGCGCGATCGCCGTCCTGCAGTCTCGCGAAGAGCTGCGCAAGCAGCAAGAGCGGGAAGCGCATCTCGCCCGAGATCTTGTTCCACGAATGACGTGCAGCAAGTTTTGCTGCCCGGGCCGCCATCGCACGTGGCCCGACGTCTTCGCCGCGGGACAGCGCGAGGTTGGCGCATTCGATGATTCCAAAGAGCTCCCACGGTGTGCCGGGTGCGGCCTCTGTTGAGATAATGAAACAATCGATGGCACGGGAACGGTCGCCGGCGTGCCGATGTGCAAGCCCGAGGTGCCGCCACACCTGGGTCTGCTCGCCGGCAAGATTGGTCGTCCAGTTGATTCGCGACACGTCGTCCTCGAGGAGCGCAATATTGCCAAGCTGCAACTCGCCAGCGCCGATCGCAAGCGCGTAGACCGTCGATACGAGAAGATGGGTGTCTCGGCTGACTGACTGGCGTATCCGAAGCATCGCCGCGTCAAATTCGTGATGCGCTTCTGCAAATTGCGACTGTGCTGTCGCCACCCAGCCGCGTAAAGCACGCATTCGCGCATGCAGAATGTCCGGAGCTAACGGGAGCGCTCGATTGATCTCCTCGCGCGCGGCCGCATAGTCGCCCTGCTGGTACAGAGCGAGTGCGCGCGAGTAGTCAATCTCGGCCGAGATACCGCTGTGCGGTTCGCAGCGTTTCGCTTCTAGAAACCATGCGTCGGCTTCCGGAAACGCCTTTGCCGTTGCGCACGCCTGCCCAAGGAGCATTGCGTACGTGGCGTGCGCATCACCATGCGCCTCAACGAACTGTGGCGAATTACTCGTAAGCCAGTCGCGCGCTTCGTCGACGCGACCCGTTCGAAGTAGGGCGCGGCCGCGCAACAGGATCGCCGGAGGCAGATACCGTGTATGCGCCCGCCCATCCGCCGAGAGCTCCTCGAGTGCGCGCAGGCAAAGCTCGAAGTCACCGGCCTCCCAAAGCGCCACGGCGCTCTCGAAGCTCGGAGCGTTGACCGCTCCTGCTCGTTCCTCACTGGCACGTCGGGGACGCCGAAGAGACTGTAACGACATAGAGCCTGCTTTATATTCGATGAGACCTCCGCTGGAACTGACAGGGAGGTCCGGAGGTTAAGCCGTGTCACATTCTAATTGACGACGTTCTTATTCACGACGTAGCCTCCGGACCTGTCGCCATGTGAGCAACGCCTACAGTTTGTTGCGGCCGCGTACGTGCTCGCACTGGCGAAAGGCCCCTTTTACGCTTAGCCGAGACGACTCGCGGCGACCCGGATGCCGGCCTGGCCAGGTTGTGGCACCATCGCGTAGGCTGACCTTTGAACGGGGCCGCCCGCGCCGATCGCCGGCTGCATGTGCACGGGGCCGCCCGCGCCGATCGCCGGCTGCATGTGCACGGGGCCGCCCCCGCCGATCGCCGGCTGCATGTGCACGGGGCCGCCCCCGCCGATCGCCGGCTGCATGTGCACGGGGCCGCCCCCGCCGATCGCCGGCTGCATGTGCACGGGGCCGCCCCCGCCGATCGCCGTTAAGAGCGCTGATAACAGAGATAAGATCGAAGCTGTCATGTTGACTCCTTAGAAGATTTGTGAAAAGTCGTCGTTTTGTCGGCGCCCCTGATGGCGGGACCCGGCAAACTCCAGCATAAAGCAATTTGCCCGGCCACAACTGGGGTGACCCAAATCGTTGTTTTCTCAACGGCAGGCACGAGACGCTCCCTAGCCACCAATCAATGATTCTATAACCACTGTGCGAATTTCCGAACAGATGGGAATGCTGCACGCATCTTCCCTATAGCTGGTCAGTCCAAATGGCCCGATATCGACACGGCATCGCCGTTAATTCGACGGAGCATCGGTCCGTTCGGAACTCGTCCTAAGTAGCTGGTGTAGAGTACTATCCCGTGACATCCCACGGCTTATGGAGTTCGAGCTCTTGCAGACGTCTAAGCTCCGCACAGACCGAGGCACTGTCCACACTACGCACCACGACGTCGAATCGAGCAATCGCTCGGACAATGGGAAGGCGAGCCCGAGCTGCACCTCGACCGATGTCCTCGAGCTCATCGATCGCGCATACCGCGATCTACTGAGTGTGTCGAAACAGCTACCAGCCGGCTGTGAACTTCACCATCAGATGCTTCGCGGAATACGCGCGGTGCAAATTGTGCACGATTCGCTTACCGCGCAACCGATCAGCTCCAAGCGGCCTAGCCGGCGCTCTTCGAAGCGCTGATCGCTCTACGCGCGTAACTCAAAGACTTATGCTGCGCTGACGCGACTGTGTTTGCGTGGGCGTTCGGCCGCGCTCCCAGACGGTAGCCGTCGGCGATGGCTTTCCCTCGACGTCGTCGCATGTAAATTTGCAGCGTCGTTTTGTCTCCGCGCGCGAGAAGCAGCTCCAAAACGGGCCACGACTCCCGGTGCGCTGAACCAAAACGCCCTTTTTGCATTTCGGACACTTGATCGCGTCGGGATTGGCGAACGGGTCCGCACGGGCGGGCATCGGCGTCCCATCGGGCTTGCCGTCGATGTCGAGAAATCGCGACAGACACCCGTCACGGAATCGCGAACAGCCCCACCACGGGCCTCGATCGTTCTCATGACGGACAAGAACGCCGCTCGAGCACGTTGGGCACGATCCGCCTTCGATCCGCGGTGCGCGTGGCGTCAGATCTGGAGTACCACCAACGTCGTTGAAAGCGGCCTTGCATTCTGGATAACGAACGCAGCCCCAGAACGACGTCTTGCCGGCGGCTTTGCTCGTTCGCTTTATAAGGTGCCCCGTGTTGCAGCTAGGGCATTGCGGTCCACGGGCAACGCCCGCTAAGGTGGAACCGTCAAACGCTGCAAGCTCCGCGTCCAGCGTCGCGTTGACTGCGCGCACTACGTCAAGGTAGCGCCGCGATCCATCCGCAATCTCGTCGAGCTGCTTCTCCATATCGCACGTGAACCCGACGTCGACGAATGAGAATTTTCCGCGCGTCGAACCGATCAACGACTCGCCAAGCTCTGTCGGCGCGAATTTTCGATCCTTTTGCTCGCCTACGTAGTCACGGCTCTGAATCGTTGAGATGATCGCTGCGTAGGTGCTCGGACGCCCAATTCCATGCGCTTCGAGCGCCTTTACGAGTGTGGCCTCCGTGTAGCGAACCGGAGGCTTCGTCTTGCGAGACTCCGCGCGACCGCTTGTCGCCTCTAACCGGGCGCCAACCGCGAGCCGCGGAATCGGGTTCGCTGCGGACTCCTCACTACGTTCCTCCGCCTGATCATCCGCGACGAGCGCTCTAAAACCAGGCGTGCGCAGCGTCCGTCCCCGCGCCACGAAATGCACCGGTCGGCCATCGAGCCGTTGATCGGACTCGAGAATGACGGTACGTACATCGTAGGTTGCATCCGCCAGTTGCGATGCGATTGCACGGTTCCGGATCAGCTCGTAGAGCCGCTGCTCCTCAGGCGTCGCCGGCGAATCCGTACGCGACGCGCCACCGACGTCAGCGACCTCAACGTGCGTCGGTCGAATGGCCTCATGCGCTTCTTGAGCGTTTCCCTTCGACTTAAAGCGCCGCGCTCGGTCCGGGAGCGCAAGACCGGCGCGCCGCGCGAATTGGCGGATCGCCTCAATGGCTTCCGGAGCCAAATTCGGGTCATCCGTGCGGTGATAAGTAATATGCCCTTTTTCAAAGAGCTTTTGCGCAAGCGCCATCGTCGTCGCGACCTTCAGCCGTAGCGCGATCGACGCTGCCTGTTGGAGCGTCGTCGTCGTAAACGGTGCTGGCGGCGCGACGTTCGCGACCGTTTCATCGCATTTTCCGACCCGCACTGAACGCATACCGGCAACGCGCTCCGCGAAGTCCTTATCGGTCCACAGACGTTCGTCAGGCGAGGCAAGGAATGGTTTGAAATGCCACTCCGCCGTCCACTGTTGGTCACCGTTGGCGAACGTCAACACGACGGAGTAATGAAGACGAGTCTGAAAGCCCCGGATCTCGTGTTCGCGATTGACGACGAGCAGCACCGCGACCGTTTGCACGCGCCCGGCGCTCATCGGACGACCACTCGCCCGCCCGAGCGCGGGACTGACGCGGTAGCCGACGAGCCGGTCAAGGCACCGACGTCCTTCCTGCGCCCGCACACGGGCTTCGTCGATATCACGAGGTTCCCGAAGCGCGGCGTCGACCGCAGCGCGCGTGATCTCATGGAACGTTACACGCTTTGCTCCACGCAGGCGCAGCGTTTCTCTCAAATGCCACGCGATCGCCTCGCCTTCGCGATCGGGGTCTGTAGCGAGGTAGATCGCGTCGGCGGATTTGACCGCCTCCCAAAGGCGGGCAACAACATCCTTCTTGTTCGCGATGACCTCGTACTGGAGCGCGAACGTCTCCGGCACAACACCAAGCTCGCGAATCGGTAGATCGCGAATGTGGCCCGCACTCGCAATCACACGCCAACCTGCTCCAAGCATCGGTTGGATCTTCTTCGCCTTCGTCGGCGACTCGACGATGAGCAGCTGATTCATCCTGGAAATCGCCTCAACATTTCACGTGCCGCTTCGACCGGAGGCGGCACGCTTGTATCATCCGGAGCATGCGGAAAGAACGGGCCGCGGAGGGCCGCACGCCACGCGCTCCGAGCCTTTTGTTGTTCCCCCGAAGCGAACAAGACATTTCCAATGAGGTATCGGGCCTCGTCCGCGTTTACATCCAACGTCAATGCGTGTTTTAGCGTCCCTACGGCGGACCTGTACTCGCCCTCACTTGCTTCAACCAACGCTAAACGAAATAGCTTATCGACCCCGACGTCGAAGGCTTCGGGATTTAGGCCCGCATATGTCCCTCCGTCGTTCGGGCAGAAAAACACGCGATAGTAAGCCCTAAATGCTGAAGCGTAACGACCGGCTAAGAAGTGCTTATCGGCGATCCCGTACGGAAACGTAGCGACGTGCGTCTCAAGAATCGGAACCTGGCACGGATCCGCTCCGCTTGCCGACACCACGCCGCCGCTAAATCCGAGCGTTACGGCAATGACACTACTGATGAAGATCAATCTCATCAGTCTCTCCTGTGCTGCTGAAGTTCGTAACTATTACTCTTGTTGTGTCGCTCGGCCAGTTCTGGTAGCCGCCCGCAGTCCATAATGAACACGAGCTAGGATTCGCCGCGCTAATGAAGAGGCACAACTCGGCTCCGGACCATGGCACAGGTCCAAACTTAGAGGCATCATTAAATACGTTACTCGGGGTCTGCGCCATAGTCGTCATTCGGGCAAAGATGCAACAATTGTTAACCCAACTAGGATCGTTCACAAGGTTCTCATCGCGACAGACGTACGAGCCGGACGGCTGGCAATTCGGGGTCATGTCTGACGCTCCGCCGTCGATGCATGTTGAACCACTGCAGAAAGATCCCGGGTAAGGACCCTCGTCAAACGCTTGAACTCCAAGCGCTACCAAATCTCCCGCCCGAAAGTGGTACGTTGATAAATAACCCGTTCCCGTCGACGGTTTGACGTACAGCGTATACCAGTGATTTACGGAGCTATATTGCAGACCAGCCTCGGAGTTCGTCGTTTTAGGACCGGGCCAGCCTTCTATGTAAATGTAACCAGTGTCGCCATTCTTAGGAGGAGGGCTAGGCATCGTGGTCACGAGCGGCAGCTGGATAAGCGCAATGCCTTCGTTTACAGCAGGGCGGGAGTATGCCCGTCGAAAGGCCCCGTTGTTATCGCAGGTTGGAGGCACGTTGCCATTCCACGCGTTCGGATTTAAGCACGTGCTACTGGCGTCCGGGCTTGCCGATGCCGGCTGCAATTCATCCGGGGGAATCGTAAAATGATCACCATCGGGCAACCTCATAATTTCGCCTGGGCGTCCAGTGAACTTGTACCAAGGATGCCCCGAGCCGAAGAATGTGCGCGGCCAAATCATTGCAAAGAGGCTGGGATCGCGCATGATCCCCATTCGCGCGACATCGGGATCCAGCGATCCTTTCTCTACGACCTGGACCGCATTAGCGGCTCGCGGATCACTAGGCGCACTAGAGACACCAGCACAGCCTGATACGCTGCTTATTGCAGCTGTAACACATACTATTAGCAGACACTGCTGCAGTAGACTCACTTCAGCTCTCCAATAGATTCCAGCAACGCAATCCCCCCTACCAAGAGCGTGCGGTTGCGGCGCCTGACACCCGTACTGGAGCACGCATTCATTGGACGGCTGCGGCTGACCCATCGGTCTTTCGACCCACGAGCTTGTACGACAATACTACGCGGAACGTCGGATCGACTGAGCCGCTTGACATCGGCGCGAACCGCACCTCGACGAAATATCGCTGCGATGCCGGGTCGTCGAGTGATGTTGTTACCGTCACGTGCTCTTGATCATGATTGCCGAGCACGGTCGTCCGCTGTAACGACACCTTGTCGTGATCAGTAGGACCTGGCTGGCGAATTTGCTCATCAGGAATCGATACAAGGAAGTAACACACGCGTTCTGTCGGCGCGCAACGTTGCACCGGCAGATTAAAGGTGAACGTAGCGCCCGGCGCCGCCACACATTGAGATCCGCTGTTCACGCAATGCAGACGCACGCTGCCGGCTGGGAGGCGTAGGCACCCTGTGCCGGACGCTGCCACAGCCAGCAGCGCGACCCGCGCGACGTGAGATGTCATCGCCGCGCATGATCCTTGGACCGGCGCGGGCCCAGCCCCACTTTCGCTTTCGTCATCACGATCGCGCGCGTAAGGAACGCGTGAAGTACGGGATAGCGTGCGGCCCCGCGTTTTACACACGCGACGATCGATACGGTCGCGGTAATCACGAAAACAAAGGCGATGACTTGGGCGAGATGCGCGAGAGCCTCGAAGCCGAGACCGATGGCCGCGGCTACTAGCAGCGGGCCGCGCACTAGATCGAGGAGCTCTTTCTTTACCGAGCTATCCGTTTGCATCCGACCCTCCCTGTTGTCGCACCTTACACCTTAATAGAGTTCGCTTGCACAATCACGCCGCCGCCCATCGTCATGGCCGTCGCGCTTTCGTAAATACAAACCGGTGGAGTATTGGATAGCGCTCGGCACCACGAAGTGCGAGCACTGCAAGCGATCCGACGACCGAACTCACAAGCACGATGAAGAGGATGGTGAACAGATGAGCGATTGCCTCGAAACCTAAGCTTGCGGCAGTCGCAAGGACTAATGGATCGCGTATGAGATCCACAAACTCTCGCTGCATAGGAGACGACTGTTTAGACGGGACGATTTGCATCGGGGCTCCTTTACCGACTTTCGGCACGCTGCATCTTTGCACTCACTTCGTTTGAAAGCGCCACTATCCGAACTTTGGAACGCAGCGACGTTAGCGCCGCGGCGTGACTTCCTCGCGGAATGGAACTCAGCGCCGCCGTCAAGTCAGCATAGAGCGCAGTCGGCGGGTCGTCGACGATCGCGCTAATGTTCTCGATGGTAAGCGGTCGACGACGCATCGTGAGGTAATGCAGAAAGACGACAAGCAGCTTCTGCGTATGCGCGGATTGCGGCGCATCATCACGACTGTCCAGGTTTTCTGCGGCCGTTACAAGTCTTAATGCGATCGTGTTCAGCGATTCGTCGATGGATGACATTCCTCGCGAGGGGCCATTGCGGTTAGCCACGACGGCCCTCGAGACGACAACGCCCTTGATACGTCAACAGGTGGTTTCAGGCATTTTCTACGAAGTACCTCGAGGTCCGGATTTGCAAACATCTTCGCTGCATCTAAGCGTACCCCTTGGCTAGTATGCGGCTTTGCACTGGACGCTGCACCGGGTCTTCGGATTCGACCCCTTGCAGGCACTGCGTTCCAATTGGGCCTTCGACTACGACGTCTCCAGGACGGAGACTGGATATGAAGTCGAAGTGCCGGTGCCCGGCTACAAACCCGAGCAAATCGTCGTCACCTTTAAAGACGGCGTGCTGTCGGTCAACGGCAAGACCGATCGGCGAACCTTCTCACGCTCCTTTAGCGTGCCGGAAGACGTCGACAACGATCATATCGCGGCGCGCGTCGCCGACGGCATGCTCATCCTTGCGCTGAAGCGTCGACCGGAGACGCAGCCCAAGCGCATCGCGGTCAGTAGGACGTTACCATGATACGCGATCCGCAAGTCTCAGTCGCGAGGAGCGACGCTATGGAACCAGAGAGCCGCGTCTCACAAATCGTCCGGTTTCGAGAATGGGCTGCCTTTAGGTCCCCTCACATGCTTCCCTAGCAAGACTAAAAACGGTCGCACTGCCGATGAGCCAGAATACGATAAATATGGGCTTTGAACTAACGATTGCGGCGAAGCGCGATCCAACCGAAGGGCGTGAACCCATCCGCGAGCGGGCTGCGGCGCCGGCAAAGACGCTGACTTTCGATGCGAGCGGCGCGTTTTCTCAGGAAAATGCAGCAGCGCTTGCACAGGCCGTCGACGATGCGATTTGCTCCGACTTCAGCGCGTACACCGTGTGTCTCCAATCCGTCGACAACGTTGACAACGAGGCACTTATAACGTTCGCGCAGTGGATCCGCGGGCGCCGTGATCAAGGCGTCGATCTCCGGCTCTGCGCCGCAGAACCGCACCTGCATCACCTCCTCGAAGACGTCGGCGAAGCCGGTGACGCGCTGATGCCGTTAGCTCAAGCGACCAACACGACGCCGCGTCGAAAAGTCTTTGTGAAGTAACGCCGTAGCCTACTGTTTCGAAAAGGACCGACGCTGTTGAAAAAGGCAGTCTAAGAGCGGACGACCTGCATGTCTATGAGAGGAGTCGATGTTACTGCACATCTCACGCTTGAGTGGGCGCGCGAAACGCCGTAACATCGACTCGATCTATCTAAGCTGGACCAGAGACGATCGCTAGGAGATGAAGCCGCCGCCGTGGCCGCCGTTCCCCTTAAGATGAAAGTGACTGTTGCCGTCGCCGCCGAGACGAAAGCCGGATTGCTGAGCTTGGCCTTGGGCTGGTGCGACGATAGCTGGTGTAGCGATGCGCGCAGGCGTTGGCTGAGCGATGGCGTGCCCAAAAAGCATGCTCAAAAGAGCTGCGAAGATACCCATTTCTACGTCCTTTCAAAACGAAGATGGTTAGCGTCGCTTGCACGTGACGCTAACCATTGTTAGTCTATCACCGTGGCCCGGATGCGGACGAGTGCTTGAGCTCATAGTCAGCGCGGTATTGCGTAAGCCATTTGTAAACATCGTGGCGTTCTAACGCTTTTGCAAAGTAGTAGCCTTGACCAAATCGGCAACCGTGCGCCGCCAGAACGTCAGCTTGTTCTGCTTGTTCGATACCCTCTGCAATGACAATCAGGTCGAGCGATTTGGCCAACGTCGTTACCATCTCTACGATTGGCTCGGAGGCAAGTTTACCATTCCCGCCATCGACGAAAGCTCGATCGATCTTGAGCACGTCGATTGGGAACTGGTGTAGATATCGCAAGGAGGAGTAACCGGTGCCGAAGTCGTCAAGCGAAAGACTGACACCGAACTCTCGTAAATTACGCAGGGCGTTGAGAACAACGGGTTTATTTTCTAATATCGCGCCCTCAGTCAACTCGAGCGTGAGACGTTCTGGACCGAGAGCAAACTCCTCTAGTAGCGCCATAATATCCGTGAGAAGATGCCCATCCTGAATCTGCCGCACGGAGACGTTGACGGCGATATTCAGGTCGTTGGCGGACGCGCGGTCGAGCGTTGCCAAGAACGAGCAAGCCGATCGCATGACAAGTCGTCCAAGATCGATGATTGCATCTGACTTCTCAACAATCGGGATAAACTCGGCGGGTGGCACGTCGCCCTCTTCAGGATGGCACCAACGCGCGAGCGCTTCGAAGCCGGCCACTTGGCGCGTGACCAAATCGATTACAGGCTGATATGCGACGCGAATGTCGCCATCGCGAATTGCCGCGGCTAGGTCGGTCTTTAGTCGCGCCCGACGGTCTAAGCTGCGCCGCATCGACAAGTCGAATGGAACGACGCAACGACGGCCTAGCTTTTTTGCCTCATACATAGCGGCGTCAGCGTCCCGCAAAACGCGTTCGGCTGAAGTATGCTCATCCGTCAGTCTGACGACGCCTATACTCGCTGAGACAGCAACAGGACGCCCGAGGATATCGGTTGGCTGCTGCAGCAGTGATTGCACTGCGTCCGCGAAGGCCACCGCTTGGGTCTCATCATGGCCATCCAGTAGGACGGCATATTCGTCGCCGTGAAGACGTGCAACGACATCTCGGTTACTTGTGAGGCTTTGCAGTTTTCGCGCTGTCGAAACAAGCATAAGGTCGCCCGCTGCATGCCCCAACGTATCGTTTATCGGCTTAAACTCATCGAGGTCGATGAATAGGCAGGCGCGTTCACGATCCGAATGAGCGATCGAGCCGACCAGCGCCGCCAAGAAGCCAACGCGATTCGGCAATCCCGTTAATGAGTCGTGCGAGCTCGAGTGGCGATATTGCTCCAGCGCAGCTCGGCGATCGTGGATGTCGATGACGTATGCAAGTGCGTGCGTGTTGCTCGGCAAGCCGGGCAGGTTGTGGTCGAGGATGCGAACGAGTAGATGCACCCAGACATTAGAGCCGTCGTGGCGACGAAGGCAGGCGTCCCCCTCGGCATCGGTCTCGGGTAATACCAGTCCAGACAAAAGGTCCATACCAAGTGTGGTCGATAACGCCGAATTCCAGCGAAGGATCGCACGCTGCTCGGAAATGGCGGCAATCCCAATGGGGGCGATGCCGAACGCGGAATCAAAAGCGTCGTAAGGTTCGCGTAAAGCGGTATGGGGGTGAAACGCCGTCGCGGTGAGCGCAAGGGGTGCGGGCGTTTGCTTCCTGCTAAATGTCCGCGGCGTAACGCTGCTCACTATCCTCTCACGTTCTTGTGCGCGATAATGAATATACGCAATGCTCGCACACATCGGAAAGTATCGGCCTCGGAGTAGTAGGGCTTGCGATGTTCCATATCACTGGATAGCGTATGATTAGCACGCGCGAAGTGGACTTAGTAGGCCTCTCTGAGGCGGAGCGTCTTGCAGCTCGAGCGTTACGGGCGTGCGATGTGGACGGCTGCGCTCGGGTCGCCGACGACAACCGTTCCGTTCGCGTTGCGCTGATTGCGACGTATGCGATGCTCCTCCATAGGCGCGGCGGAGAGGCGCGCGCGCGGCTTGCGCGCCTTGGAGCACGGGCGATCGAGTCGCCTCGTGATCAGGCGGCGTTCGAGTTTCTCCGGAATTGGTCGACCGCCGGCGCCTCGCTAGCTGCGAGCGAAGCGGCGTGCCCGGCTCTGGCTGCGCAGGCGCATGATGCTGGCGATGATCACTTGCGGGACGAGATTGCCCTCTTCGAAGCCGAGATCGCACATGTGCAAGCTCGGCAGGCGCAAGCTGAGCGTCGGGCCGCAACTATCGCTGCGCGCGCAACCGATCCGATTATCTTGTTACGCGCACGCAAGCTGCAGGCACAAATCGACGATGCCGGCGGCGACTATTCGCGGGCGCTCGAGCACGAGTTAGAGAATCTCGACATTCTGGAATCTCTGCCCGAACGCGATGCATGGTACGAAGGTGCGAATCTTCGTGCGGTTTCGCAGCTTGCTCTCAATCTGGACCGCTTCGACGTGGCGCAGCGTGTTGCAACACGGGCCGCGTCGCTGCCCTGGCCGGATTCACGGCATCTTCGTTACTGGAAATCCGTGGTACATGGATCGCTCGGTCGTGCGTTCTGGCTTCATGGCGGTCCTGAAGCGGCGATCGAACAGCTCGCCAAGTATGTCGATGAATCGGAGATTGACCCACCGCTCCAAATCCATGCATACACTGAGGCAGCAGACCTTTCACGCAGTCTGATGGAGCTTGGGTATAGCAGTGGTATGACCCGTGATGACCTCGACGCGGACACTGCCATCGCGCGCGCCGCGTCGTTGGCGGAAACACTGAATTGGTTCGACGTCGACGAAGACGACCAGCCGTTTCTTCTTGATCTTGCGTCGCACGTAATACGCTCGGATCGAGTGCGCGGGCTAGCGCTTATCAAACGCTTTCGGGACGTGCGCCTCAACCGTGGCGGCTTTGCGAAATGGCGGGTCTACGAACCATTGCGATTGCACGAGCGGCTTGCTGCCGGGAAGATTGAGGCGGCCATAGGGCGACGCATGATCGCTACGGCGAAACTCGCGGAAACTGTCGGCGCATACGAGCGAATTAATTGTGCGTGGCGCGCCGCTGACGCCGCTCTAGCGCTCGCCGAAGTTACGCAGAGCCACGCCGATGCTGGTCGCGTGCGTCCTTACGCCGAACGTTGGCCGAACTCATGGATCGCGTCGCGCCATTCGCGGTTGATTGCGACGCAAGCCGCAAGACGCTCCTCACCGTCTAAGGCTACCACTACTACGGCAGCGTAAAAAGGGGAGGGCGCCGATCTTGCGCCTTCCCCTCTTCGTCTCTCTAAGTGCCGACGCTATGGATTGGTTGGCGTTTGTGGATCCCCTGCTGGTGCGACGGACGGTTGCAGCGCGAAGTTCTGCGCGATCGGCGTGCCGACGCCGTTAATCAGGTTGTAGCCGAGCTGTCCGGCTGGAATTCTCACGATACCATTATAGGCGGGTATGCCTTGGTGGAAGTACGCTGTGGCACCGGTCGCAGTATTGCGGCTTGCCTCGGTATATATTTGTAGGTTTACATTACCGAGGCGCGTACGTGGCTGCGACTTCGACTCTTCAACGGCGAGGAGCCCTGCGAACTCCGGGGCCGACGCACTGGTCCCTATAAAACCGGCAAGCTTGCCGCCGACGATCGCGTAATCATAGCTATCGCGGTTCTTGAGGTCACAGACAGATCCGCCCGGGCAACCGCCCATGTGCATGGAGATATCCGGTTCACTGCGCATTGCATAGCCGGTTTTGATGAGGTTTTGATAAGAGGGCTTTGTGAAGATAACACTCACGCCGTCACCGGATCCCCAAAGACCGCCGAACACTTGATTCCCGGTACTGTATGGATCGCTCGGTGAAGCGTAGCGGTCTCCGACTTCGTTTTCGCTTACGTATGTGGAGCGCAGACTCGGAGGCGCATAGGTCGTCAGAAGATTCGTGCCTCCGACCGCCGTTACACTCGGATCGTCTGCGAAAGAGTTCGCTCCAGGGATCGGGCGGTATGTGCGGCCTTTCGCTGCTCCGAAGTACTCCGGCGGCAAACATCCTAGTCCCGAGTCGTCCCCGGACGACGTGACAAAGGTAATGCCTTGAGAGTTGCCTTGTCGGAATAGATCGTGGTAGGAGCGCAGGATGTACGACTCGTCATAGCCGCCGGTGAAGTATGGATACGCCGCTGTATAGTATAGCTCACATCCGCCGTACGACGTGCTGACAATATCGGCAATGTTTTGCTCATCGATATAGGAAAAGGCTTGGAGGAACGGTTCGCTTGTCCCGCCGATCGAAACTCCTTGAATCGTTGCACCAGGCGCGCTTCCGCCGGCCTGCTGCGTGTCGAGATCGGCTTCTTGCGAAGTGCTATTCGTTGGATCAAACGAGGACCCGCCCGGCAGCAGAACGCGCGTCAGCGTGGGCGCTGGCGCTAGACCGCCGCTTCCGAGCTTCTCGTGGTGAAAATATGCTAAATCGTCCGATGTGCTAAAGTCAGAAAGGCCGACGGTTGCAATAGTCACACCACGTCCGTTTGCTACGGTATACGATGGGTACTGATATGCCTGTTTTAGATCGTCGAACCAATATCCGCCGAGCTTCGAGACACGGTTCTCGGGAATACGCTGTGTTTGAGATCGAGCTCGAGTAATCCCAGAGGTGATTACTTGCGCACCAAGGTGCGCAAGTAATGGAGGCACAATGATACCGCGTGTCTTGGTAATAACTCCGAGCCCGGACCGGTTTCGAACAGAGGCAAAGCGGGTGCTAAAGGCACGTTCTACTGCCGAGACGGGTCCATGCGCAATAATCAGCTGCGAGGTCGTGCCGGTCACGACCATGCCTTCGGAGCGAAGCGCAGATATCGCGGCCGCAACATCTTGATCGCTTGGAGCGAAAGCGGCGTGAAACTGCGCTGCTGACAAGAAGTGATGGTACAGTGGCGAGGCTGGATCGGTCTGGATTTGTACTAGCTTTTCAAGCTGCGTAGAGTCGCGTAGGGGCAAATGGACCATTACATCGATCGTTGCAGTTGGTAGGGTCGGAGCGGGACGGATGTTCGTGGTAGCGGCATCCACTTCAGCGGCCCGGACGGCGAATGCAAGGGCTGCGGCAGAGCCGTAAGTTAAAGCGCGGTTCCTCAAGTTTAAGCCTCCAAAAGTACCGTCGGTATGACGGGCCGTTTTCTGCTCTCGAAGCTTCGATGCCCTTTCGCGCGTTGCGTAACATGACAGCGCGAGTCGGGGGCCCCCACTTTCGCTAATGACTCGTGCGTTCGTATTAGAAACGACGTCTTGTTCCCGTGTAGCGCTTGGACCGTCCTTCGATGAGCATCGCACTGAGGGTGCATGGCACCATTCGTAGTACCCAAATGCAGAGCGTGCGCTTGTTTGCCGCTCGGGGGATGCAATACGCGGACTGTATCAACAGGACGCGAACGATTGCCGGAGGCGCAAGGATCGCCGTCGCCAAGCGGCGGCCACAGCGACAGCCCGCGTGGACGTCGCTAAGGACCTCCGCTTCGACTTCGTTGGCCTCAGCGCGTTACGTCGTTATTTTGGTGCGGTGTTCTGCGCGGACCGCCGTGCCGTCCTTGCCCACTTTTGACGTTCGGCCCTAATCGACGCAAGGCGACCTAAACGGGCTGATAGAACGCTTGGATTGGTGAGCCGCATCACACTTTAGGAGTCGCGGTCATCTATCATCAGCGGATTGGAATAGTCAAGTTATCACGCTCTGCCGACCGTTTGACAGACGGTCAAGAAAGGCCAGATCAGACAAAATGTCCATCGCCGCATTTCTCATATCGATCTTCTTCAGCTTCGTTCATCCGGCCGCTCACGCTGTTCACGCCACCGCTGTTGGGGGTGGCCATTCGACAAGAGCGAGCGGGAGCGGAGGAGAGTTGTCCGGCTGAGGCCCAACTGCAAAGAATTCGTGATAGGGCGTTAATCTAGCAAGTAGGAGAGCTAGATTGGCGACGGAACGGCACCTGCTAGCCGATAAAGCTCGTGCGGGCTTTTTGCTTGCGCGCCTCAATCACGCAATTTGAATTGTTGGGAGCCTGGGTGCCTCGAGCCAGCGTTGTTCGCCTCCGACCTCGCGTACGACCCTTCAGTGAAGCCGTAGATGCGTATCGCGCGGCCGATCTCGATGGCGCCCTCGCAGCCTTACATGGCCACGCGACGCGCGAGGCTCGTGTGCTGCGTTCACGGACCCTGCTGCGGCTCGGAGACCCGCAAGGTTCGCTCGCGGAGCTCGACGCGGCCGCCGGCGAACTGTTCGGCGAACGGGCTGAGGCGACGCTACTACGCGTGGCGTCGCTTACGCGCTTACGTCGTTTCGACGAGGCGGCAAGTCAATTTGTCGAAGCGCGCGTGTACGCGATCTCTTCGGCGGACGCGGCCATCGAAGCCGAGGCGAAGTACTACGAGACGCTCTGGGCGTTCGCGACCGACGACCTCGAGGGCACCCAGCTCGCGGCGCGCGAGGTTCTCGCGATCGAGCGGTCTCCTTACTCGCGGAAGCCGTACAGCGAATATTTCATCCCTCTCCAAAACAGCCGGGCCCGAGCTCTCGAGGCGCTCGGCGCGGTGGAGGGTGTCAACGGGCGCTATAGCGACCAGCTTGCATTCATTCGCCAAGCCCTTAGCGAGCTGTATGCATCGGGCATGTCGGACATATGGGTCGAAGCAGCACTCCTTACGAACGCTGCGATCCTGGCTCGCGACTTCGACATCGTGTCCGACGTCGAGTCGCTGCGGAGCAAATTATCGTCCTTACCGTGGTCTCCGTCGACAGCACGAAATCGTTTTCGCATGACGCAGGCACTGGGCTGGTGCCGCGCTCTGCACGGCGATCATATTGGCGCATTCCGTGATTTCCGCGGCGCCGTCGACGCGGCACCGTCGCAAGCGCTGCGCGTTTCTGCATTACTCGATCAAGCATACTTGGCTCGCGAACTTGCAAACGTCGATGTTGCTCATGAGACTCTCGGCTACGCAGCTGATCTCGCAGAACACGTTCGCTGGGAAGAAACCGCGGGTGACGATCGCGCGACGCTTCTCTGGTTAGCAGAGGGTCTTGCCGAAATCAACCCGGGGCGCGCCAAAACCGTGTTCGAACGCTATCGCGCTTGCAAAGGGACAATGTCCACCCTTGCAATGGCGAGGATCGAGAAACGCGTGCACGCGATAGAGGCTTACGTTCGTGGAATCATCGCACGGCACGAAGGCAAGGGCACAAGCGCATTGACGGAGATCCGCACGGCATTCGAAATCTGGAACCAAATCGGCTTCGAATGGCGCGCTGGGCTGGCTGCAGCCGATCTCTTCGAATTGGGCTGCTGTGATGTCGTGGCAGTTGCCCGGCGGGAGGCCGATCGCCGGTCGGGCTCGTGGCTGGCTCGCCGAGTTGCGAAGGCGCTATCTGCAACAGGCAAATAAACGCCTTTAGGGCTTTTACTTCGCGGCAAACACCGCCTAGACCGGGAGGGGCACGCAATTTCGTTATTTTTGCACGCTTGCGGCATAACTCGGCAGAGATCCACTTAACGAACCGATTCCCGTGTTCAAACGACCGGAACCACCGCTCACCTCAGCTACGTCCCACAAGCGACACTATCGGAACGAACCGCAAATATAAGCGCAGTGCGGATTCGCGCGTTCTAAAAGTCCGCCCCAATAAGGAGCGTCGGACTTCACCTAGCCGGTCGCCCGGGACCGCGTATCGACCAGTCTTACGCTCTCATACTTGATTGGAGCGGCAATCGCCGGGCATGGCGAACGCCTACGACGACCGCGGCCCGCGTCTGCGGTGAAAGAGTCTGCCGCGACGAGCCTCCTATCGGCTTACGGCAATGCAGATCCAGACCCACCCGATCGATGCCACGGAGTCACCCTGTCCGGGAGTCACCCTGTCCGGGAGTCACCCTGTCCGAGCACCGCAAGATGGGTGCACACAAGTCCCCGAGATTTCAGCGGGAAGCGACACGAGGGGGGCCCGAACTAGGAAACAACCCGTCACGTTGGAAGGGTGGATCCGATGTCACTCGCTGCTCTCCTCGCTTGGCTTCTCTCGACGCTCGGACTCGCGCCGGCTCCGATGGTTCCCCCATCGACCACAGCGCCAGCAATGACGCGTACCGCGGTAGCGCAACCAGCTCGCGAGCGATCGTCGCTTTCCGTCTCCGCCGCGGCAACCGCGACCGAATCGCTAAGGAAAACTCCGGCGATCGGCGGCGGCGGCCCCGTTCAAAGAAAGAAGAGCAGCTAGTCTGCCTGCTCCGAGGCGTGCTTCGCTCTCGAGCTAACAAAAAAAGACCGTCCGAAGTGCGTCGGCTAGATCACCTTAGTCTGGTGGCTGCCCGGCCCCGAACTCGGCTGCTGACAGTCGCCGCATTGGCCGCCTTTCTCTGCCATGCACTTACAACGGCCGCGGCCCGAGCCGCACCTTCTGCTCACACGCTCCGCTTCACTTCCGGTGAGGAAGTAGCGACTCTGAATCCCGACCTCACCACGCAACTAGTCGTCTCCTACCTCTCGGAAATGACAGCGGCTTACGCGTTTAGGCTGAACCTTCACAATGAACTTGTTCCGGAGCTTGCAACAGTCGTTCCAACCCTAGAAAACGGCGGCATCTCAAAAGACGGCACCACAATTACCCTTCATCTGCGGACTGGCGTGCGCTGGTCTGACGGCGCACCGTTTAGCGCCGACGACGTCGCCTTTACAATCGCCGCGATGAACAATCCGGCGAATACAATTCCAAGCAGAGTCGGCTTCGACCAGATCACCCGCGTCGACGAGCCGGACAAGTCAACACTTATCGTCCATCTCAAAGCACCATACGGGGCGATCGTGCCGACCATGTTTGCATCTAGCGCCACCGTAGCGATCTTACCGAAACACGAGCTTGGCAGCCAGCACGATATCAACAATGTGCCATTCAATGGACGACCGATTGGCATCGGACCTTTTCGGTACGCGGCGTGGAAGCGCGGCGACTACATTCGGCTGGAACGCAATCCGTACTACTGGCGTGGCCGCCCGGCGCTTGACCAAATCATCATGAAATTGATCCCCGATCGCAACACCGTTCTGACAGAATTGCAAACAGGCGACGTCGATATGTGGTTTCCTCTCGGCGGCTCCTATCTCGCCCGCGTCAAAGCCATCCCCAACGTTCATGTGATTCGGCGTCCGAGCTATACGATCAATTATCTTTACTTCAACGTGGCGAGGCCCGTGCTGGCCGACCCATCGGTACGACGAGCGCTGCGCTACGCACTTGACCGAGTCGCTATTCACGATAAGGTTATGCACGGCGTCGGTATCTTGCAAAACGTCGTGGTTCCGACGATCGATCCAGCTACGCCGAAAGACATTCCGCTCACACCTTTTGACCCGCTTAAAGCCAACGCGATTTTCGACGCGGCCGGCTGGCGTCGCGGAGCTGACGGAGTGCGCGCGAAGAATGGCACCCGCCTTTCCCTTACGTTTGCTTCAAGTAGCGGAACGCCAGACGTTGATACGATGATCGAACTCATTCGAACGAATTGGGCTGCCGTCGGCGCGGAGATCAGCGTGCAGCGTTACCAATCATCGACGCTCTTCGGCGCGTATAGCGAGGGCGGCGTTTTGCAGACCGGCAAATTCGACGTCGCTGCGGTAGCATTCGACGTCCCAGCGCCGTTCGATATCGCGGGCGTCTTCGGTTGCAAAGCGGTGCCGCCGGGCGGTACGAATTACATGCGCTTCTGCAAGGCTGACCTTGATGGCACCGATACGCGCTATGCGCAAACCTACGATGAGCCTTCCCGACGAGCGCTGCTTTCTCGGGCCCTGCACATCCTCGACCGATCGGTGCCCGCGATCGTGCTCTCTGAACGCGAAGCTCTCTTCGGGGTCAAGAAGTCGATCTACAACTTCAATCCGAACGCCGCAACGCCATTCGACGACATGATGCACGTGGACGTGCGTTAAAGGCGGTAGGCGAACCGACACGTCTTACTAATCAAGGGTACTCGCGGGCTAATCGGATGAAGTACACCGGAACATATTGGATCAGTGGGCGGACAACTTCACGCGCCTTAAGCGCCAGTACGCTAATCCCGATGGCGATGTACCAAAGCCCGTGCGGGCTACCGGAAAAGACCTGATCTGGTCCGATGCACCGCCATGGAGAATCGCCGTTCATGATCACCGACCCGCATGCGGTGGAAGGCTGCGTTGCGCGCCATCCGACGAACATCACAAGCAGTGCAACGAGATCGACTACCTTTAAAAGGTAGTGAACGAGTGTATCACGCCCCCATGCGTGCTGGGCCCATCGTGCTTTTAAACCATCGAAATGCATCATACGAAGTCTGCTTTGCAGTCGAAGACAACGAGCGAGCCAGACTCGATTACGCCCACCCATCTGACTCCCGTCGTCTTACCACGTATCATAATTAATCATGCACATGCACCATGGTGACTACCGTTCAAGCTCCATTCTTTGGCTCTGGCCGCTCACGCGGTCCTCGCCGTCGACACGGCTGACCGTGACTGCTTCGCCAACACTCGGCGCCTCGGTAAACGCATCCCTGGAAACCGACAGCACCCCGCCGCCGTCGCGTCCGAAGACGCGCGCGCCGTCTTCCGATCGCCCGAGCACCGTCATCTCCTGATCGAGCGCGAGAGTAAAGTCTTCGCGACGATCGACAAGGTCGTTCGCTCCGGGCTCAAAGACCGGCAGGTCCGACAGGTCGACGGACGCCGGCGTCGCTGCATTTGCGACTTCAGCTTCCAGGCCCGTGCCGCGCTCAAGGGCGCCGCGTAGCGCGTCGACGACCTCGGGCTGCTGCTCACTGATCTGCGACGCAATGCGATCGATCAGTTCGCGCGTCGCGTCGGGATTGTTTCGCGCCGAATTCTCGACGTCTTCGAGCGTTTTCTCGACCGCTGCCTGACCCTTCGCTTGCAAACTCTTATCGTCGCGGAGCGCGAAAGCCCAGTCAGTCTTGCCGATCTCGCGCGTCAGCGCGGCGATCGAGAGAGGCGGCGTTTGCGCGGCCTGCGGTCCGGGCGCTATGCCGTCGAGCGCGGTGCTCACCGCCTCTCCGATCTGGTCGGGAGCGACAGCCGGCGTTTCTTGGACCGGCGCTTGAGTAAGCTCACGTTCCAGCGGCTCCACGCGATCGGCGCGCACGAATTCGAACGTGCGTTTCTCACCGTCACGGCTCGTGTACTGCGACGAATCTTCACGCCCGGTCACGCGCACGGGATCGCCAGCGCGAAGCTCGCCCGGCCACGTCGCACCTTTGTCGGTGAAGCTGACGACGTTACGCTTCTCGGTCTGCTCCTGGCCGTCGACGACACTGTTGACTTCGAGCTGCAGCGCGACGCGCGTCATCTTCGGCCCTTCGCTGATCTCCGGATCGCGCGTGAGGGCGCCCTCGAGCTCCACGCGAGGCGCCTTCTTGCGCTCCAGCTCGACTTCGTTGGCGACCACCTGAACGGACGCCGGAAACCCGTCCCGACCTTCCTGCGGCCTCACGCGGCCCTCTACGGCGATCTCATCGCCTTGGCCCAGCGTGTCGCGGATCTCTGTCGCCGCCGCGCCGTAGCTGATCACGTCGGCGAATTTCTCCGGGCCCGTCGCGATGCTCATTGCCGAAAACGCGCCGCGATCGTTCTCCCGGAAGCGAGGCTCTTGCGCCACGTTGCCGACGAGACGCGCAAAGTTGCGATCGGCGACGTCCTCTCCCGCGGGCTCGATTGCATTCGCCGTCACGCCGGCAACGCTGCGCTTCTGGCCGTCCCGCTCGACGGACCGAATGGCAAGATAGCCCTCGACCTCGACACGGCTTCCCGGCTCGAGCTGTTTCGCGGCATCGCCGGCCTCGCGAAACGCCGACACCGCGATGGTGTCACGAAAGTTTCCATTCGTGATGGCGACGTCGAGCCGTGTCGGCATCCCCGGGCGATTGCCCGGCGACACGCGCTCCACGGTTCCCACGAGCTCGACCTTGTTGCGTGCTGCGGCCGCCTCCCGGCGCGTCACGGGAGCCGGCGCCTGAGCCTGTTCTGCTGCTTCCGCCGCTTGCGGAGCTTCGGCTACTGTCGGCTGGGCTTCCGGCCTAGAGATCGCGGGAGCCGCCGGCACCTCGGACGGCTCAAGTAGTGCTGCCTCGTCGATCGCCATGTGAACACCGTTCTTCGGGAGCGTAAACTTTTGAACGGCTTCGCTCCAAACTAGTAGGGTGCCTTGCTCAGTTTAGTTTGGGGCTTTGGAGATTAATGCTTTTGGGGAGCGCAAATCGGCGACCTGCGCACGTAAATCAATCAACTGCGCGCGTAAATGCGCGCCCTCGCCAGCGTGTTAACTGGTGCCGACAGGCGTGGCGCCGAGTTGAAGTCCCGAAGCGATATCGCTCGACCTCACAGCCAGCGACATTGTCTGACTGGGACGACTGACAGCCGTTGATTGACGCGCTCGCTACGATCACTTCAATCCGTATGAACCGGCATCCTCAGAAACAACGCCGAGACGCTTTCTGCGGCCCGCCGCTCGAACTTCGGGCGCTCGACTTTGTGTAATCCCTCGGTGTAGAGCATTTGCGCCCTTAGCGCCTCAAACGAGTAGCCGCGCCCAACGCGGTTCATAATGCGGATTATATGGCTTTGAAACTCTTTTTACCCGAAGGACCGACCGCGAGAAACTCGTGCACTGTTAGTTGTTGGATTGAAGGATTGCATCGATGTGGTCGAGTGAAATTAGGGTAGTTTGCGCCAATTCTCTGATCGCTTTCAGAGCGGATAGTGCTGGTCTGAGCATTTGGCTTGCAGCTACAATAAAGTCGGCGTCTTCCGGACGCGTGTCGTTCACGCTATCGGGTACGACCGCGTGCCCGATGTTAGGAAGGAGGTCAGCACGTCATCGCCGTTCATGTGATGCCATGGCAGCGGCGTTGCCAGATCGCAGGCGTCCAGTCCGCGGTCGAGGTCATCCAGAGTCATACGTTTCCCTTGGTTGCGTGTCGGCGAACAGTCACGACCGACTTCTGTTGCATCGACGTGTGTCATGCGTGTTTTCAGGGACCTCGGAGCGGTCTCCCACGTAACAGAAATATACCTTAACGAGCACGCGCCCGATGACGCGGTTCTGTATGAACGTGGAGCGCCCCGATGCGCAAAGATGTCAACGGTCTCCCCATCCCCGCCAAGCTCGGCACGTACCGCGTGCCTCCCAACGACATCCTGCTGTTGGGATTGAATTACGGCAGTTGGGATGGGCGTTATTTCGGGCCGATCGACCGGAGCTTCTTTCGCGGCGTCGCCTGGCCGCTGCTGATCGAAAGCGGCGACGTGCTCGCGAAGTTGCGGCCTAAAGCATTGCATAGGGCCACACTGTTGGCACACTGATGCGATACTATTCCTCGCATGGGGCTGTTCGATGGTGTCGACGGAGAGATTGAAACCCTCATCCGCACCGAGTTCGATTCTCGGCGGCTCCAACCCAGAAGTGGGAATCCTGTCAAGGGACCGAGTACATAGGCGGAGAGGGTTTCAATCTCATCCGTCCGAGGGGCTCCGAGTAATCGGTGCCCCTCGTTCATTTCCGCCGCGATGACTTGCAAATACAAAGTCGCCCCGAGGGGCGACGCCAAGCTTTCAGAGCCCTCCGGAGCGAGTCGAGCCCCCGACGTAGTCCAAGAGCGACGCTCAGGCGTCGATAATAGCGTCAAAATCGAGCGAGAGCCCCGCTGGTGCGGACCCTCGTTCGTACACTTCCCGCGTTTCGGGATCGACTGCAACCGCGTACGTCGCACCGTACGAGAGAAATCTGTCCACTTTCGCAGTCGTGTCGCTCCACGCGTCGCTCGCCGACCGGATCTCGATGACCACGACGGGGACGATCTTCCAATATGATTGCGCCCCCTCAAGCGGGACGCTTGCTACTTGTTCGGGGCTCACCCACGATGCGTCAGGCGACAGCACCGCTCCCGTCGGCATGGTGTAGCCGGTCGACGCGTCTCCCGCTTTGCCACCGACACGCTTTGCGTACCGGTCCAGCTGTGAGTGCGCCTCGCCGCTCTTGAAGCCGCCAGGTGAGAAATTCGGGCTCATGATGAGTGAGCCGTCGTCGTCCCGTTCAACCTGCCAGCCCTCGTTCTCTTCGGAAATTCGAAGCAAGTGATCATCCGAGATCGCGATTCCGCGAACCGAGAACGCTGACGTAGGCTCCCCGACATACACTTTCACGCAATTACCCTTAGCCGGGATTCCCCATATGACCGCCCTATTCGACTCGATCGCCGGGTAAGTCCAGCAGTTTTCGGGCTCTCGGGAGACCAAGCCGTCGGTCCGGCACGAGGTGAAGCCCGCATCGGTCCGGCGGGCGCCAAAACTCCTTGCCGGCATGGTTCTCTCGTGGTTTTCCGCCGCACGCAATTGGCCGGGGTGTTCATGTTCCCATTCCCCATCGGCGGCGCTCGCAAGGCGGCGATTCTCTGCATGATCGCAGCGAACAACTTAAGGCCACAGATAAGTCGTCACGCGTTATTTTCGAGACCGCACCAGCTATGAAGATCCCCGGTACGAGGACTCCGTATGGAACTTAATTGGCGAGGCCGGGATGCGTTAGCGTTACTGGAAGCATTGTTACCAGGTCGGCGTCTAACCTGACCTCGGGCGTTTCGCCTAACATCGCCCCGACGGCGGACCACCACCTCGTGCGACGACCGTGAAGTCGCTCGCAAGCTCTTTTGAACGCGTCCGTTCGGCGAATTCGAGCAACTCCTCGAACGAATCGAATACCTCACGCGAAAAGAAGATCTCGTACGTGTGGGTATGTCGCGTCATGCCGACCGTGAACGAACGCTGATTCGCGTGTCTAGTCACGAGATGCAGCTCGGCGTAATGCGTTGTTGCGCTCTCCTCGTAATATCCGGTCGAGCAGTAGGCGTGCTGGACTCCCTGGTGCTCGCGCGTGTCGACCGAAACCACCTTGCCGTCGCGTCGCTCGATCTGCAGCGTGTCGTTTTCGATGCCCCGTACGACGCCAACCGATCCGTTGAACAAACCGGCCTCACGAACCGCTTCGCGCACGACGACGCGATCGCCGACGGCGTATGGCGTCGGCCCGTCAATTGTCTCGAGCACGTGATCGTCGCCCTCAAGGCGACCCATCGCGCGCCATTCCTCACGCGCGATCGCGTTGACCGCCGTGCGCTCGCGGTTGGTGAACGCTTCGATGCCGCACTCGACGCCGGTTCCTTCGATCTCGCGCCAGCGCGCGATGATCGCCGCGCGGGCGTCGGTTTGCGTGCCGAGTTCGTGAACGGCTCCGTGGGCACGATACGCCTTGATCACAACGCGGACGTTGCCGCGGAGAATGTCGTGAGTCGCATGCCGCTGCCACGCCTCGCGCTGGCGGCGCGTCGTTTGAAGATCCACCGTGTGCTCGCCGACCGCGCGCTGCATTAGCGCGAGTGCATTGCCGTGCGCAACGGCCTGGAATTGCTTGTCGTCGCCGAGCGCGAGCACGACCGCGCCGCGGTCGCTCGCCTCTTTGAGGAGCGCCGCACCTTGCGCCGTGCCGAGGGTCGAGACCTCGTCGACGATCAGCAGGTCGCGATCGGATAGACGCTCGCGACCCTGCGACCATTCGTAAAGCTGCTTCGCGACGGGCTGCCCCGGCACGTCCGTTTCCCGACGCAACACGTGGACGGCCGAATTTGCAACGGAAACCGCGCGCACGTTGTAACCAGCGTCCCGGTAGGCCGCGGCCACTTCCGAGATGAGGGTCGTTTTGCCGGCGCCCGGGACGCCCGTAATGATCTTCAGCCGTGCGTCGTCTACGATCGCGTAGTCGTAGGCGCCCCGCTGCTGCGCATCGAGACGCTCGGCCGGGGGTCGCGCGATCGGGACGTTTCTGCGCGTACCGGCCAGGGTGATGGCCGCTTCCGCCCCCGTCTGTTCGGTCTCGAGCACGGCGCTGGTCGTAAATCGAGTCTTGTCGCGCTCGTCGCGTAACTCGACGCTCTGGTCGACGATCGTCGCGACGAGCTGCGCCTGCTGCTCGGAATCGACAACTTTCTCGGCGACGATCTTCTGGACGGCGTTCAGCGTGAATGTCGCGTTCGTCGCCGTCAGCCGGTCGAGTAGTGGCGCGGGGTTCGCTATCAGCTGCGCCCCGACGGCCAGGCTCTCCGCGCGCTGGACCGCCTCGCGCGCGGCTTCTCGATCTCTTATGACCTCCGACGTCTCGAATGCGCCGAAGCTCTTGGTCATCTCACCGAGCGCGAGCTTACGATCGAAGTCTTTCGTGCGCGCCGTCTCCGGGCTACCGAGATCGACCAGCCGGGCGCCCGTCCGATAGCGTTCGTAGCCGACGCCGTGGCGCTCGAAGGCCGAATGTACCTCACGCCAACCGGCCTCGCTCTGCCGACCGCTTCCGCGCAGCTCGGCGACGTCGCTCGCCGCCGCGGCGCACCGTTCGCCGAAGGTTGCACGGCGTTCTGCACCCCGCTCGAAGGGGCCGAGTCGTTCGACGAGCTTCCGATGCGTCAGCTCGGGCCCGAGCTCGCGCGCCCGGGCGTACTCGCCCCGCTCCTTGCCGATGAGCCGGCCGCCGACGTCCTGGCCCTCGCGGTACACCGGCTCGTAGCGGACGTTGTGCTCCGCACAAACCCGGTGAAGATCGCTCCAAGAACCTCCGGCCTCGAGCGCGACGCAGACTGCCGGTGCGATCTCCTCGTGCACGCGCCGCTCGAACGACCGCTTGTGTCCGTAGTATTCGATATCGCGCGCGCCGCGCGACAACTCGGGCCGCTGCCCGAACTCGGCGGACCGCCAGCCCTGCTCTTGTTCCGTCTCGCGGCAGGCCGCGCGAATCTTGCCGTGGTCTTGCCACACGTCACGCGCTACGTTGGTCCGCGGGTCGACCCGGTTGATGATCGCGTGCAAATGCACCTTGCCACCGAGCCCGTCGTCCTGTAGCGCCGCGACGTACTGAAGCCCCTTAAAGCCGAGAAGGCGCAGCTGCGTGTCGAGCGCCTCGTGCGCCTGCTCGTACGTCGGCCGCTCGCCCTCGTCCCAGGAAACGATGAGGTGGTAGAGCGGGTCCTTGGCACGGCTCTGCGAGGCAGCAACCTCCATCTCGAGCGCCGCCGTCTCAATGCTCGCCACGTTGGCGCTCCACACCGCGAGCGGCGTCTCGTGATCGCGCGCGAGGTCGCCCTCGCGCGTAATGTAGTCCAGGGCATCGCTGAAACTGGAGGCGCCGGCGAGCCGGTTCCGTCCTCGATTCGCGACCATTAGGCAGCCCTCGAACTCGGCCCGGTTCGCATGAGGTCTTGCAGCGCCCAGAGCGTCTCACGCGATTTGCAGAACGCGCAATTTCCTGTTCCCACAGCTTACCTCTCGATCCCATGTTCGCGCCGTTTACTCGGCGCGCTCCGCTCGATATCGCCCAATTGAGTCACGACGTCATCGCCGCTACTCAGCATTTCATGCGGGTCGGCGAGCACCATCACGGCCTCACCTCGGTCGATCCGCTCCGCGGCAGTCCTGATCGCGAATGCCGCAGAACGCTCCTCGCCGCTGAAGCTCTCAGTGCTCAGCCCCATCGCGACGTCGCTGACGCGATCGAGCAGCGTTCCGACCGTCAGTTCCTCCATGGCGTAGAGCTTCGGCCCGCTCTTCAACAGCGTAGCCGCCTCCGAAGGCTCGAGCTGCGTACTTAAATCGGTCACTTGCGCACGCAGTTCGGTCGCCTGCGCACCCAACTCGGGCTCTTTTGCGTATTGAATACGCAGAGCGTCAGTTTTTGGAGCCAGTAGTTTAGATTGCTGCTGCTGCTCCAGCGCCAGAGTCGGTGCTACGACGCTTGCCGCCTCGCGGAAGCGCTGAGCTGCGCCCTCGATGAATCCGCGAAGCCGCTCGTCGGGTTGCTCGCGCGCGTCGGCGTCGAGTAACTTGGCGGATTGAAGATTCGCGCGCCGATAGGCGCGATCAAACGTGCGCGATTCGCCGACCGTATAAAACGTTTGATATGAAAGCGCCGTACCGACGTCTTTTTCGTTATGGCCGAGGATCTTGGCCGCGAACGCGTTGTACGTCGGCTGCGGCGATTGTTCGCGCGCAAACCACTCCCACGCCGTCGCAGCATAGACGCCGCGCAGATCCTTGGGCGTCAGTGTGCCGCCGCGGTTGTCGTCGAATGACGCGCGAACGTACTCCCCCATCTGCGATGCAACCTTGGAATCAAGCCGTTTGTTGATCTGCGTCGCGCTCTCATCGGGAAATCGCTCCTCGAGATTCGCGATCGCGGGGTAGTCGCGTTGCAGCTCCTGGAAAGCGCGCAGCACGCGCGCCGGATCTGCAAGCACCGGAATGTCATAAGCCGGCGTCGGCCCGTCGCCTCGCGGCTTCGCTTGCCCCGTAAAGCGCAACGTCGCACCGTCGGCGCCGGCGAGCATCGGATCGCGCTCCGTTGCGTCCGAGATCTCTAATCGGCCGCGGAAGAGCTCGACCGTCCGACGACCCGTCAAAAGCGCGAGCGCCGCGGCCTTCATCGGGAGACGATCGCCGTTCGAAGGCGTATCGAGCAAACGAACAGCCGTATCAACGAGATCCTCGGCGTCGATCGGTCGCCGGTTCTCTTTCGCTCCGCGCTCGAGCACCGCGTCGAGAGACTCTTCTCGAACCGTTTGCTGATCGCGCGTCGAGGGCCGCAGAAACTCGAGCACGGCATGCTCGGGCCCGAGCCGCTCATCTTCCCGAATGGCATTTCGGTAATCCGAGAGCACGCTGCGCAACGTCGTTAGCGCGTAACCTTGAGCGGGCTCCTTGGCACCAGGCGGGAACCACGACGTCGTCTTTAAGTGCTTCAGCTCGTTGAGCGCAAGACTCCACACGCGGTTCCGATCGTCCGGCGGAATCTCGAGAAGCCGCTCCTTAAAGTCGTCGATACGAGCCAAGCTCATGATACGAACGCTTTTCGGCCTATGCTACGATAATTCTGGCTCATCGAAACGCTCGAAGAGCCGGGCGTGGCTTCGGTCGAAGAATCAGAGGGTCCGTGGACATCCGCGGGCCCTCTGATTTTAATCTCCGCAGCTCACGCACCGACGTCAAGCGACATCGCTTCTTCCACTCGTTCGACGCGGTCGCCGGCGCCGTCACGCTCAAGACGCACGACGTCGCCCGCTTCCAAGGTCGCCGCCGATGCGAACGCTTCGGCAGCCACGGAAACAAGCGCCCCTCCGTCGCGCCCGAAGACCCGTGAGGCGTCGTCGGAACGTCCGCGGATCTCCATCGTCTGAGACTGCATCAGCGACTCTTCGCGGCGCTCGACGAGCTCGTTCGGCCCAGGCTCGAAGAGCGGCAGCTTTGAGAAATCCGGCTTCGCCGCCGATTCCGGCCGCTGCACGACATCACTCAACTCCTGAACACGCTCGAGCGCGTGCTCAAACACGAAGTCCGTGATTTGCTGCGCAGCCGTCGCGGCACGAAAGATCTCGTTTTTGTCGTTCTGAAGAACGCGCACCCACGACGCAACGTACGCTGCATTGTTGTCCTCATCTCGCGGGATACCGAGCTCGGCCGCAATGAACGAGCCGGCGATCTCCGCCCGGAGCTCTTCTTTCGCGTACGATTCACTGCCGAACCGTCCGGTCAGATCGCGATCGAGACGATCTTTATGACCCGTCCAATGCGCGGCCTCATGAAGCAGCGTGTCGTAGAACGCGGTTGCGTCATGGAATTGCTCCCGAGTTGGTACGTGGATAAGATTTGGTTCGGTTTCGGGCGAGTAATATGCCCTAGAACCGCCGTAGCGCACATCGACGCCGAGGGCGTCGATTAACTGCTCAGCCCTTTCCGAAGCAGTCCAACGTTGTTCGGGTTTGTCGCGGCCGATCTCCGGAATGCCGTCAATCTGCTCCGCATTAAACACCGTTGCGTAAAACACGCGCGGGCGCGTCCCGCGGGCTTCGCCACTACGGGTTCCATCGTCGTCGACGCCGCCGGCGTCTTCAGCTACCGACGAACCCTTTGTCGCTCGTTCGCCCTTCTCGAACTTCCAATACTCGATTGTGGTCCCTCGCTCGCCTTTACGAACTTGCCAGCCTTCCTCGTTCGCCTGCTTATACGTCATCCAACGTGGATCGTCGCGGCCCTCGAGCATCAGCCGCAGCACGTTGCCACCACGATAATTTTTTTCGGTCGTCGGATTGAACGGCAAGAGCCGCTCTCCGGCATCCCAGCCTTTCTGCCATGGCGCGGTACCGGCTTCGATCGCAGCGACCATCTTATCCGTAATCTCTTGCCGATAGTCTCGCCGTTCGCCGGCACCTCGTCGCGTCGTCGCGAGTGCCGGCTCCGGCGCGCGCTCACTGGCGCGCACGGCCTCACTCGGGACGACGGCTTCGATCGCTGTCTCTTGAGGAGCGATCGATGCGACCGGCTGCTCGACGACTTGCGGCGCAACGTCCGGCGCCTCGCGTTCCTGATAACGCGCACGTAGCTCGTTCATGACGCCATCGAGGAACGACACCATGCGCGGCGCGAGCGCGTTGAGTCGCTCGGGCGTCGCCGGTGGCCACGGACTATTCGGATCGTTGAGCCCGCCAACGAACGCTCTTAGGTTTTCAGCGAACGCCTCGTCAAGTCCGGTCGCAGCATACGGCGTTACGAAGGCGCGCGCCGACGCGAACGCTTGCCGGAATTCCGTATCGAATCCGCTGCGATAAATGCCTTGCCCGAGCGCTGCATCTACCGCATGCCCGAACTCGTGCCCGATCGTCATTACCGTCACCTCGCGCACGTACATGGTCTTTTCGTCAACTACAAAAAGACCGGCGGGCGGCACTGGCCAAGAGTCGACATCGACGCCGAGCCGTCTCAGCGCAGGCGAGGCGTCTCGATATCTTTCGCGATCGTCGAGCGGTCGTAGTTTCGTTCCCGCTTCCGCCGTCAGCTCGAGCATCTCGACCGGAAACCGCGTGAGCGCGTTCTCCATCACTTCCCGCTTTACTGCGCTCGCGCCGGGTGCGAGCATCTGATCGATTAGCTCTAGCTTTCGCGCACGATTCTCCGTGCTATCGCCGGCATCGCGCGCGCCTTCGATTTGCTCCGCCATCGGCGCTACGCCAGATTCGTCGGAAGCTTATCGGGCGGAATAAAGCACGTGATGCTTCCAATTTTCTGCAGCTCACGTAACACCGCGATCTTGCGATCGCGATCGTCGCTCTCGGCCTCAAAGCCGGAACCATCTAGTGGCTCGCCGCCTATGTTGTTGAGGAATTGCCGCTCTTCGTCGTCCATTGATCCGCTTTCCATCATTCCGCCTTTACTTCAGTGATCGTTACTTAGGATCTGCCGCCGTGATCGTAACCTGGCCGGCGGCCGGCCGCGCATTCTCAGCACAGGCGCCGTCACCGTATTTGAATAGAACGACAATCACATAAGTTCCGCGGGGTAAATATCTGGTTGAGAAGCTAGCGCGAACGTGATCTCCATCCGCTTCACTGACAACCGATGCTGGTGCCGAGTTAATCTGTTCAGAGCGTACGGGACCATAAACCTCAGGCTTTCCGTCTAGGCCGAAACGACCCGAAAAGGTTGGCACCAAGTCGATCTCTGCGTCGTGAAGCCCTTGCCGTGGGTAGGTAACTCGACTGCGAATTCAGCCGACGTAACGACGGCAGGAGCCAGCGGCTTGTCGTTCAGGAGAAGTGGCGATGGTCCAGGATTACACTCTAGCGCGATGACGGTCGTCAGGATATGAATCATCTCTCACACCTCCGTTATGAAGCTGCCGAGGTCACCGTCCACGCACCACGTATACCCCTATCGCTCATCGTCAGCATCCGCGCTATACGCCGTGCTTTGGGAGAATCGTTACGCTGCCCGTCGCACGCCGCACTTGTTTTTCGCAGCCTTTATTACCGTACGTGAACTGTACTACGATCACGTATTTCCCCGGAATCGTGTAGTCGTCCGTCGAGAACGTTACTCGCACATGAGACCCGTCTGGTTCGTCTACAACAGATGCGCGCACGGAAGGGATTATTTCCGACCGCAGTGGACCGATCGCATCCGGCTTACCGTCCAAGCTAAAGCGCCCAAAGAACGTTGGCACCAGATCGACCTCGGCATCGTATGGTGCGAGATAACCTCTTACCGGGTAGCCAACGTCGACGTCAAACGAGCCAGGGATAGCAACAGGCGCCGGTGATCTCGATGAATTCGGAAACAAGCTTGGTCCTAGATTGCACTCTTGGCCATGTTGTATCACGTCGGAATTAGGACCACGTGCCGACCACTTGAAGTGTTGAGGTACTCGCAAAGGGCGCGTCGACGACCCAGGATTACGACCGAACAGATACATGCGAAAGGCTTCGATGTTCTCCGGGTTCGGCGGCCCGTCCGGCGTCGCGGGGCCGTAAGCAATCGACGCCTGTAACCACCCGTCGAGTGCGGCTTCACGCGCGCCCGAAATCCAGTCAAGCTCTCCTAAAGCGATCCGTGGAAAAAGGAAGTTTTCGTCGTCGCTGTACCTCGCAAAGAACTGTCGTGCTGCGGCGTATTCGCCAATGGCAGCAAGGCGCAAACCGTCCCCGTAATCCTTTGCAGCCGGGCTGTCGAATGCCATCGGGTTCAGTATCGTTGAGGTCCCGCAAAAAGCAAGTTGATAGTACGAAAGGAATGCGTCATGAAAGCGACTATCCCAAAAGTACGTGTCTGCCGGCTCAAACACGCCCGAACCCGGCGCGACGCCAGTCTCAAAGCGCGACCGGAAGGTCGCAGTCGCCTGCGCTGGATGCCTGCTCCGCACCTCTGACTGAAACCGCTGCCAGTTTTCATGAAAATCGGTTGTGCCCTTAAGATGCCCGTCCGAATAAGGCCTTGGGGTAGGACCATTAAGCGCGGTGCGACACACCGTCTGATCGGCAGCGAATAACTGCAGGGCAAGCATTACGGCGCTAGGCATCACGTGCTGTCGTCCTCATGGATGCAGGTCAATCCCGACACCATTACGCGGCTCACCGCCAACTGTGTTCAGGAGTTTCTCGTCATTGATCTTCATGGATCGACACTTCTGTTTCGCGTCACGTGTGTGGGCGTCACTTTCGAATTGGGTGCAGCATATCGATCGCGGCGAGCGTCCGGTCGAGCGCGCGATTCGAAATCGACGTTCATGCTTCGCCCTCGCTTGCTACTGTCTCAGCTTCTCCATCTTGCTGCTGCTTAAGGTGCTGTTCTTCCGATTCTTCGAGGAAGCGGCGAAACGCGGGTATCAGCCCCGCTACATCGCGTAGGTGAACCACACCTATTGCTGCGTAACGAGCCGAATACACGCCGACGTCACAATAGCGTAAGTCCTCGAGACTCGCGCCGCGGGCCCACGCTTCGATCACCGCGTAACACACAACCTGGGAAAATGCGAGCGATGGAACGAGGTCCTTAGTCGTCTTGATGTCGACGAGACGGTTGCCGATCGCGAAATCCCCATCCGCTGCAAACGTCACGTGTTCGAAACGCGGATTTAGATCGACCTTGCGACCCCCGAAGATCGCGCGATTCATAATGGCAACGTCGGCCATCGCGTGCAAATCTTCCACCATAATTTCAGAAGGGCACGATAACTCAGCTATCTCGCCCGCGCGATAGATGCCTTCGAGCATTCCGTGCTCGATGCAATTTTCGAGAAACGATTTCGAGAGGATCTTGTGCGCAGCGATCGCCTCGTGACGCTTGCGCGCGACGCTGATTAACGCGATCGCAAGCGGAATCTCTTGTCCATTGTCCTCTGTGACCGTGTGTCCGTCGTAGTCCGACGGCCTCTCCGCCAGCATGTCAATGATTGTCGGCCCTTCGACGACTCGGTAGCATACCGAAAGAAATGCGCGAAGCCAGTAATCGAAGGCACGGCCTGCGATGGCGTAGTCATACCGGTAGTATTCGTACGGAGCGAGGATCGGATCGGGAAGAACCGGCGACCACGTTGCTTTCTCCCGAAGCGCTTGCTCAAAAGCTCGAAGGCGCTTCCGGCTCTTTTTAAGCAACGCCGTCAGGGGAAGGAGAACTCGGCGCTCCTCCGCCTCGACCAACTCTTCGTACACCGATTACACCATCACCACGTCGCGGATCGTCAGCTTCGCTCGATCCGGCTCATCCTTGGCCATAACTTGCTCCTCCGTTGACCGTCACGGGCATGGGCATCTCTTTCATAGTAGTTCCGCCATAGCTATCGTGGCGCGGCACCCCCGCCGCGCGCGCGGCACGCGTAGCTGCGGCCAGTTCAGCACCGTCGTACTGTTGCATCTCCAAAACTCCGAGCGCGACCACTACGAACGCCGTTTTGAGACACACGCGCGCGGCTACGATCATCCAGCGCACCATGGACTATCGCTCCATCGCCATATCGCGGTTTGCAGGCTCCGCACGATCGAGACCGTCCCGATTGCGAATCGCAACGGTCTCGTCAATGTTCGGAACATCTCCGAAGGCCTCGCTTGAGACGGAGAGCACCGATGCGCCGGCGCGTCCAAAGACGCGCTCGGCATCCTCGGAACGACCAAGAACCGTCATGTCCTGATCCATCGGCTGCGCCATGTCTTCGCGCCGATCGACCAGCTCGTTTGGACCCGGCGTGTAGACGGGGAGCTCCGCCAGGCGGCCCGCGGTCTTGCCGGCGATCACCGCTTGCTCGGGAGCCAATTCCGCAGATTCGCGACCTGCCGCCGCGCGGTCGACCGGTGGGCCATCCGGAACACGAAACGGGACCGATTCCGTGGAGATCGTTAGCCTTGGATCGGCGTCGAGTGCGACGTCGAGGCGCAGTTCATCAAGAGCGACGCGCACTTCCGGATCCTTGATCGAAAGCGTGTTGCTCTCAAGAACGCGGCCGTCGGCGCGCAGCTGCCCGCTTTCGGGCTCCGCCTCGAACACGTAGAAGTTCGTGAAGTCCGAGCCGAGCGTCGACGGCGTCACGATGCCGGCGACATCCGGGAACTGATCGCGCACGAGCTCGGCTACGCGCTGCGATAACTGCGTGTCCTTGCCGAGTAAGTCACCGATCTTCAGCGTGCCGACGCCCTCGCGCTCGAGCTGCGGCTGCAACTGGTCTTCGAGGTAGGCGCGCACCTTGGAGTTCGTGACGTCAAGAAACTTCGCGTCGGGGTCAAGCTCGACGACGCTCATACGTCGCGAGGTGAGATCTGAAACGTTAATCGTCGGACGTTCGCTTCGATCGCGTTCGTTCGGATCGCGAAGCGACGCTTCGAGTGAAAGCAACACCGGATCCGGACGAAGACTTTGGAAGACCTCAAGCGCGACGCCGATGCGATCGTTGCCGAGCGACAGCGTACGGAAACGCTCACCCTCGACCGGGTTCGGATCGTCCCAACGGCCGCCGAAATTCATGCCGCCGTCAGGAGCAACAGAGCGAGCAAACTCCCAAGGCGGTAGGTCGAGTCCCTCGGACTGCGCCCGATGAATTCTGAAGAGCTCCGCGGGCGGACTGACGGTCGGCAGCTCAAGAGAACTCGGGGAGTCGAGCTCAGAGGCCATCGTCTGCGGTCCCCGCTGACACGATTTGGTCCGCCGTTACGGCCGCTTGTTCGCGCCGGCGTTGTGCAACGGCGAGCGCATACGCCTCAGCTGGCGTCGATGCGCGCACGGAGAAGGCCCCGCGTTCTGGCCGAAGATGATGCGTCATGTAGCGCTCGTGTGAAGCGCGCGCGCTGTCAAACTCAGCGGCGCTCGACACGAACAAGTCGAGATTACTCTCAGCCAGCGAACGTAGCATCGTCGCCGCCCAGCGGCACGCGACTCCGTCGGCGATCTCGACAGCCGTCACGCGAATACGCTCCCGACCCGCGAACGGCATGATGTGCCGGCGCCGGGCCTCGAGCACTGCGGCGCCGAGGCGATCGAGGAGCCAACGTTCTGGGCGCACGAGCGATTTCGTTTTACGCCATGCGGAAAGTGTTAGCCCACAGCGCAACGCTTCGACCCTGAACGCCGCGATAAGCACGCACCACAGCTCGACGTTGAAGTGATCGCGCAGCGCGCGCGCGAGCTTGCGATCGGACGCCGAAGTACACAGATCGTCGAACTCTTCCATGTCAATCGACGAGAAAGGCTGCGGCCGCGTTGAGGATCGCGACTCTCGAATCGGAATCGTCATAGCCCTCGCGAATAACGAGCGCCGGCGCACGACCGCCGAGTAGCGGATTTTCGCCGCCGAACCAACCGTACACCGCATCCGGACTCATGCGGTCGATAAGCTCGAGCACCGCCTGATCCGCGAGGCGCAAAGCGAGCTCCGACTCGGAGGACGGCGAACCTTCCCCAGTGATCCATGTGTTCACCGTGCGTTCATCGACGCTCGCGATCGCCGCGACGCGCTCCGGGTGCAAGATGACCGCAAGACGATCGACTAAACTCGCGGTATCGCACGGTAGGGGACGACCGCCCTCAGTGTCGCGATCGCTTCCATGGTTGTTCATGAAGAAACCCCGATTGCGCGGACGTTCAAAATGGCCGCCGCCAGAATGAGCGGCGAGTGATATTCCGATACATCTGCCACGCTGCGAACGCGAGGCCGATTAGGGCTACGCCGATGAGCAACGATCCAAGGATGCCCTGGCCGCGAAAGAGCGGCGCGATCATGTGAAAGATCGCCGCGTGTATCACACCGTTGATCACGGAATGCATGAACCAGGTCCCGCCGGATGCATAATGCCGGTACGCGACATGATGGCCGATGTGACCGAGCGCAGTAGCGCCGTGATGCACGTGAACCCTCCAGAAGCGAACGTGTGGTCCGGAAACCTTCGCGTAAGTTCTAGGCGCACCCTACGCCTAGTTGGGCGAGCTCGATACGCTTCAGGCTGGCGAGCCTGATTGCCGCCACCGAACTCGGCACGCCGGAGGCTAGCCTAGCGAAGCTCTTGCACGATCGCGTGCCCTGCGGGGTCGTCCGACGATCCGAAACCGAAACGCAGCGTTAAGCCATATTGATGATCGAAATTGATACCGCCGGCGCGCTCCGTAAATGGGTCCGTACGGTCCAGCATAATCGAGAGCCGAATCGCGGGGAGCACTAAGCGTACCTTACGCCTATTCCTCATTCCGATTTCTTAGCGTTCTCCGGTTGTACTAACGCGGTTCCTCTGTTCCCGACCACACCGCCTGCGGCGGAAACGGCATGGGAGGGCGCTACCGGAATTTGGCCCCAGCGGGACACGTAGCGGCCGCACCAACGAGCCAACCGAGAACGGTCGCTGGTATCAAGACGACTGATTAAACCGAGGATCGCAGCTAGCGACGCCGAGATTGCCGGCTGAGGCGCATGCATGGCTCCCGTGAGGGCGGCGAGCTGCCGGCGGTCGTCTTGATCGAGGGCCAAGATCGCCTCGCGGATCTCCCGAAACGACGGAGTATGCTGGTTCGTCACCGAACGTACGTTCGATGTCTCAACAGCAGCTCCGGCTCGGGTGCCTCCGTATAGCTCTAATCGGCCGATCGGCCGATTTCTGAGCCTTTGCGCATGGATTCGACAACGGAAAGCCGCTTGAACGAAGTTCAATCTGTTCTAGGGATCTTTCAGCATCTCGAAACGTTTCTGGCGTTTCTCTTCTTCATCGCCCCCGGATTTATTTCGCTTCGTGCGTATGAAACACGTCGCGGTGGCGAACCTCGCAAGGTCAACGAAGCGCTCGTCGACATCGTCGTCTACAGCTTCGCAACAGACCTGATCTGGATCCCGGTCTTTCAGCATCTCTCGTTAGCCCCCGATGCTGCCTCTAGAACCGCCATGCTTGTAATTGCCGCGGTGGGGTTCATCGTAACAGCCATCTTTATTGGCCGAGGGTGGTATTCGCTCCAAGCCAAGCTTGCGAGATCCGGGGCTGTGGTTGACCCGGTAGTCAAGCCATGGGACAAGTTCTTCGGCGGGGTAGGACTGCACAAGCAGGTTGGAATCGTCCTGACCCTAGCCGACGGCCGGAAAATTGGCGGCCTATACGCACCCGGCTTTGCGTCGTCATACCCGGCCGAGGAACAGCTGCATGTGGGCGAGACATGGACGATCGATCAGGAAACCGGGGCCTTCTTGAAACGGGTTGACGGATCGCTCGGTTTCATAATTGACAAGAAGGACGTTCTGACCGTCGAATTCTTCGAGTGGGAGATCATCCAGAATACGTTTAAGGAGGCGAGTAATGAGTAAAGATCAGCCCGTGCGAGTGGAAGTTCAGAAAGGCTACCCGGCGGCGACGGTTACGACGAACGTGCCTCTCCGCGAGGGCTATGCTGCGCCGGCTGCGCCGCCCATGCCGAATGTGCCTACGACCGCTGGGCCGATCTCAGCAGTGCCGCCCCCTCGGAAATAAAAATCGTCATGTGTGCCCTCACGCACCATCGTGCTGCGTGAACCGGGTGCTCCCCGACGATAGCTCACTCATCGGCGCTGACTGCGCCGTTGCTCGGGCGAGGATGACCTGTGCCGCGTTGACGTCGGCGTCGGCCGCGTGGCCGCATCGAACGCACGCAAAATGCCGTCCCGAGCGAGAGTCAGCCGCAACGTGGCCGCATGCGGCGCACGTCTGCGACGTATACCTGGCGTCGACGCTCACCACGGTGCGAGCAGCGTATTCTGCTTTCTCGCGGATGAGCGTTCCTAATTGACCAAAGCCGGCGTCGAGCAGCGCTCGATTAAGGCCGCTCTTTGCTGCGACGTTCGTGCCCGGCGAATCGACCGTGCCGCGTGCGGAACGCGTCATGTTGCGCACGCGCAGCTCCTCGATCGCGATCAGGTCGTGACCCCGAACGAGACGGAGCGCGACCTTGTGCGCGTAATCCCGGCGCGCATTCGCCTCGCGCTCTTTCGCCCGGGCGAGGCGCCGCGCCGCGGCGATGCGTGCTGGATCCCGACGGTTGAGACACCGGCCCTTCGCATCCTTGAGGCTAGCGGCATCGAGCGCCACGGCGTGAACTTCGACGCGCGAGCGCAGCCGATCGGCGTGCCGTGGGTTGGCGATCAGCTCGCCGGTCGACGTCGCCGCAAGGACGCGCACGCCACGATCGATACCGACGACGCGTGCCGTACACGGCAGAGGCGCGACGTCGCGCCGGCATTCGAAGACGGCATACCAGCGGCCGTTCTTGCGCACGATGAAGGCCCGGCCGTAATCGGGCACCGAGCGGCCCTTGCGCAGCGGAATCCGACCAACGCCGGGAACGCGCACGCGGCGCTGCTCGGCGTCCAGCTTCAGCGCGCGATCTCCGTGCGGATACTCGATCTGCGACCAGCTTCGAGCGCCTTTATAGCGCGGGAAGCCCGGCGCTTCACCGCGCTTGAGGCGACGAAAGAACGCCTGCATCGCGAGCTCGAGCCGGTGCAACACGGCGTCTTGGCACTCGCGATAAACGCCGGCCATGCCCGGCTCTTCCGCGCGCAGCGCCGTCAGTTCCGCGTACTGCATCTTCGCAGTCACGGAAACGCCGCGCATGCGGTAGGCGTCGCGGCGCTCTTGCAGCGCAGCGTTGTAGAGATGCCGCGTCGCGTGCAGCACATAGTCCAGCCGCCGCTCTTGAGCGGGGCTCGGGTACAATCGCACGCGGTGCATCCAGCGCATCGTCAGACGATCGTCAGCGATCACTCTGCCACGGTCCGGAGCAAAGCTCGGATTCGACCGATCGCTTCCATAAGCAAGCGATGCTCCGGTCCGTCAAGATTTGGCGCTACCTCGAGCAACTCCGAATAGACCCGTTTTAGCGTTCGGCGCATCTGCGCGCTCCTAACCCGAAACTTTCCAGGACACTTAGAGTATGAAGATCATACTATATGACCGTAAGAGTGTAAAGAGGCGGTCCGCTCGAACGCTTCTCCATGCCCCGCCGGAAAAAGGGAAGTGAAGCTGCGCCCGTCGAGCGGATAACGATCAGCCTGCTCCCTGACCTCGACGTCTTTGTAGAAAACGCTTGGCGACATCACGTAAAACTCGACGGCACGCTCGCCAATAACGTGTCGCAGTACATAGCTGACCTTATCGCGAGAGACCGGCGAAAAAAAACCTGACGAAGCCGATCATAACTTCAGACGTTGCCAGCTGAGTGGCACACGAGTTACTTTCAGGGAGCTTTTAGAGTGAAACTGCTACGATGGCTATACGATCAGATGGGCGGTGCATGGAACCACCTAATTCGCATTGCTATTCCGATGGCGGTTGCCTGGTATGTTGGTCGGCATGCTCTCTGGTGGATGTTCTGTGCGATCTACGCGATTGAAACTGGCGGCCCGAAGCATTTCGGATCTCCGCCTCACCCCGAATCTGCTTCAGGCGAGGTCTGGCTTGCGTGGCTTGCTGCCTACGCCACAGGCGCGTTCTTCATGTACGCACGAGCGTCGTGGTGGGGATTCGACACTATTGCAAGACAAGAAAACGTCAGTCCGACCCTACTCTATCTTATAGCCGGTCCGCGAAATGTTGGCATGGGTGGCTTAATTTTACTTCCGCTCTGGATGGTTCTGTTCGCGCCATATCTGGCATGGTATGTCGCGCTTGCAGCACTTCGTTTATTTGGCGTTCGAGCGCTACTTGCGCGAGCGTTACGGAGCCGAAGCGCGGATATCATCGATATTGCAGCGGGCAGTCCTTGGAGAGCCGCGCACTAGGAGCGCGTGAATGTATTGTCCGGATCGTTCATGTGAAGAGTGTTGGGACCAATTAGCGTAAGGTCAATTCCTCCTAGAGCGCCGCTCGCAACGGCCTCGCGATCGCTTACGATCTTGATCTCCAGCACCGTGTCTTTTCCGTCCAACGTAACCTCGTGCATCACGTTCGATTCAATCGTGAGCTTCGAGATCGGTTTTGCTAACGAAATCGACGATGCGGACCACGTGCCATCGAATTTACTGCCGTGCGAGCACCCGGTAACTATGGCGGCCGCAGCCGCTACGAGATATATCAGCCTGATTCTCATATCGTCCTCACCCTTCGGCCCTGCTCACGACACCTTCGGAGCGACGAGGCAGCCGCGCGTGCTTTCGACGCGGACGGTGCGATTCTTAGGCAGGGACTTCGTTGACCCGGTATTTTCCAGCCGCATTGATACCGTCGATCCGTATGACCTCCGTAAGCCGCCGTCGACCCGTTCGCCGGTCGCGCGCCATGAAGATGGCGAGCTGGACCGTTTCGGCAACCATCTCGCGGACCGGGCGCTTGCCGTTCAGCTCGATGAGCTGCTCCATGCGCAACGGCACGTGGCCGGCGCTATTCGCGTGGATGGTCATCATCAGGCCCTTGGTGCCAGTGTTGGTGGCCATAGTTAAACCGAACGCACTTCGATCGTCGCGAACCTCGCCCCAGATGAGGAAGTCTTGATTGCAGCGGAGCGCCGACTCGAGCGCGTTCGCAAAATCGTAGGTATACCTCGACATCGTCCCGTTGCTCTCGTTATGCGCTTGGTCCACGCGAGCCATCAGATAAATCTTGTTCTCGAAATCGTCGGCGCGCACTTCACGGCGATCCTGAACGATCACGCCGCGTGCCTCCGGATGCATCTTCGCCTTCTCGGCCAACATGGCGTTAAGGAGCGTGGTTTTCCCCGAGTTTACGCCGCCCGCAACTGCGATGTTCAATTCATCCGAAATGGCCTGACAGATGTAATCGTAGTGCGCTTGCGACATCTCGCCTTTATCGACGTATCCGTGCAACGGAAACGTGTGCTTAGCGTGGACGCGGATAATAAGCGGCCAATCCGAAATCGGCGGCGCAAACGCTTGCACGCGAGATCCCCAGATCGGCAGATCACACTGCAGTTCCGAGTGTAATGCGTCCATCGAACGCCCGAATTCTCGGTTTGCTAGATACGAAATCAGCGCCACGCGAGCCGGTCGATTCATCGTAGTCGGCGTGGCGTATTTCCCCTTCCCGAACTCGTCGACGAAGATGACCCCATTTTCGTTAACTTCGACGTTCGTTACCAAGTCGTTGTCGAGTAGCTTTTTGATGGGGCCGAGCAGGGAGTAGAAGACCTGGCGATCGAGCTGCTCATCCCGAGACAACGTCTCGACAGCGATACGAACCGCGTCCCCGGCTCGGGCAGTAGCCTCAGCCGGTATCGTCTGCACGTACCCATTCGTGTGCGCTTCCACGGGCTCGAATTCCTGACCAGTCATGAGCGGACAATCCTTTTTCGTGAGCTACGCAAAGCTTGCGACCTCGGGCTCGAGCGATTCGCCGCCATCTGCTCGACGCGCAGCTGCCTGTTCGGCGCGCTCCATCGCGGCCCGTCGGTGCTGCACCGCTAAGGCATATGCTTCAGCCGGCGAATTCGCGCGCACCGTGATGGCCCGTGCTCGAGGCTTGCCTTCGACGATCGGGGCCGCTACTACGGGAGCAGTCGACGCAGCGCTTTCGGGAGCTGGCTTTTCAGACTCTTGGGCGGGCATTCTCGCGAAGCGTGGGCCATCCGATGCCTGCGGTTCCGCGTTCGTCGTGCGCACCTCCGGCGTCGCGGCCGAACGCTGCGAAATACGCTTCCGGATGTAGACCATCCACTCGTCCATCTGCTCATGCGACAGCACGCTTTCGACATGTTGAACGAAGAGCGGATCTCCGATAGCTTCGGCATCGAATGTCTTCACATACGGAATGCGCGCGCGCTGGCTCAGCGTCTTGTTTTTGTAATACTCCCACTTGCGCAAATAATAATTGTGTCCGTTGAAAAACACGAAATAGCGGTCTTTATCGAGCTGCAGAATCTCTTTCGTCGAAAGCACGGGCAGGCGTTGCGCATCGATCGTATCCTGCGCTTGCGGCGCCATGACGGCCCAACGACCACCGGCGAGACTGCGTTTACGAACGAGCTCCGTTCGCTCACCGAGCAGCTCTCGGATGAACTCCGCTCCCTCTTGCGTTTTTGGGCGGCCGTACATCAAGACGTCCATCGTCTCGTCGAGCAAATTTTCTTTGCCGTAATACTTGCGCTGTTGCGCCACGCTCTGCCAGATTAGCCATAAGTACAGCCCATAGCCACGAAAATAGCCGGAACCATGCTCGATCTCCTGAAGCCGCCGCCATGCCGCGGCCTCATCCATCATCAACACGACGGGCCGGAAATTACCACGCGCACTACGCCCGCCCATATCAAGCGTACCGCCCGACGTCAGCTCCTCGACAGCCGACCCCGTTACCATCCGCAGATATGACCGGCACTTCGGAATATCCATGGGGTCCATCCCGATGTACACCGTCGCAGAGCGCGTGCGATCGTTCGCCAGTGTGGACCAGTCGAACGTCGATTTCGTAATATACCTACGAAGCACTTCGCTTCGATACGGCGCCATGAACGCGATGAACGAGCTGTAGACGCCGCTCTGCTCCCGAGCCTCTTTTTGCATCATCTCGAGCGTCGCTTGCAAAATCGAGGGCTTAACCGACGTCGGAACTTGGCGTCCGTCCGGCAACGATCGCTGCCACCCGAACACGCCGGCTGGATCATCAGGTTCGTTCAGCATGTGCTCGAGCAGTTTTGCGATGTTCCCGAAACCTGATACAAATTCCAGGAGCCCTGGCAGCGAGAAGATTTCCGGATCTCCGAGATTTATCGCGCGAAACCCGAGCTTCTCGATCACCGCGGCTCCCCACCCAAGCGCCGTGCGATCCCAGTGCGTCTTGAGCCCCTCGCCCTCAGCGTCGATGATCGACAGCGTCCGGTAGAGAGCATCTTGGAAACCATAATCAGTCCCGAGACGGATCGACCAGAACGGGTTGTACGACGCGAGTTGGTCCTGATCAACAGCCACGTTTCGGCCGACGCCAAGGGGCGCTAGCAACTTCACGTTCTTCCGAAGCGCTTCGCTTTGATAGCCCGACGTCTCGCGATGCAACTCGAATTTCGGGTCACTCGCGATGATAACCGGCTCTTCGCCCCACGGGTGGAGGCGGCGCTCTCGCTCGGACCACTTTCCGGCATCTTGATGCTGCAGAGGAATTAATAGATTGCTCTTTAGGAACGAGCTTTTGCCGCCCCCGGGAGATTCGGTGTACGTAATTCCGAGCTCGCCGCCGTAACGGAGCGGCCGTGTCTTGCCACCCACGTCGAGTCCCCCGATGATTGGTCCGGCCTTGCCACCCAAAAGCTTGTCTTCGGAAGCCATCTTCTCGCTGGCCCATTTAGATCCCGAATCGTAAAGATCGCCTGTGTCGTTACTTCCTTTTCGCCCTGCGAGCGATACGATAGCTGCGAATAATACGCCAACGAGAAATGCGCCGCCGGCGACGTATGGCAGCAGCTTGAATTGATCATAGACGTACTTCGGGTAGACCGGAAACGGCTTATGCGTCAGATGTTGGAATGGCGAATAAAACTGGTTGAGCCAAACTAATATTTGGAACGGCTCATAGATGACGTGGAGTAGCTTCGGACCGAGTGACGGGTTAAACGACAAACGCCAGCCGTAAAATTCCGTAATGAGCCAAACCGCGATGAAGAGGCCCCCGACGAACGAGACCGGCATCGTCCACGACATCGGACGCTCGCCGATGAATGCTGGGCGTTGAATATTCGGCCTATTCGCGCTCATCTCTCGAGGCTCACATCCTGCTCCCGATCGAGCGCACGGACGGACGGCCCGTCGAACTCATAAAAGACTTCGACCGGACGCTCAGGGTCTACGAGTACGTCACCGAGCTGCTCGGCCCGATGGGAAATTAAATCGTTGCCGACGCGCTGCACAAATGTGTCATCCTCGCCTTGGCCAACGATAGGGCCCGCGTAACGATTGCCGATTCCTTCGTAAGCCGCGGTTACGCCCTCGAGCGACATGACTTCCGGTGCGTCGGCGGCGCCGGCGATCTCTAGAGCGTTACTCACCGATATCTCACCACGGGAGCCGCGCTCAAGGCCAACGACTGGCTCGAGGTACGGCGATTCCACGAGCGCGTTAAGCTGCTCGCTATCGAGCTCCCAGACGTTCATTTCTCCGGAATCTTGTACGTCAACGAGCGACGACGACGAAACGCGTCCTGCGTCTTCGACGTTTCCGAAAAGGACGAACTCCGTGGCGTTCAGTTCACGCTCATCCCCGAGGAGCACCTCATTCAGCATGCCGGGCTCGGGTTGTCGTACTGTTCCGAGCATGACCTGGTCAGGTGGGATGGCAACGACGCTCGCGTCTGCTTCACCGGGATCTCGTGCATCTGCAACGGGCGCCGCGGCCGGCGCTCCCTCGTCCGACTCCGTTTCCATTGGCGCCCACCTTGTCGCGTCAGCGTTCGATCCCGAGCTCGCGGTCTAAGCTCCGCGCTCTTACCGTCGGACCGTCGTGTTCATAGGAAATGTCCATCGATGTTCCAACCGCGAGCTCGCGATCGCCAAATAGCTCCGCACGATGAGTTACTAATTCATCGCCGACGCGCTGCAGCACGAGTTCATCGTCCATGCTTTGGATCACGCCGCCGTAACTGTTTCCGATGTTTTCGTTCGCGGCCGCGATCGACAAAGTACGCGCATTCGCATCTTGACTCTGCTGCGCTGCCATTGTACCGTCGGCGAGCTCCGAAGACTCGAGTAGATCGTCTCCTGGTGCGGGCATAGACGCGTCCATTTCTAACGCCTCCGCCGGTACGAGATTTGAAGCGCGTGAGGCGATGAGACTCCGGAACTGCTCACTGCGCGGAGTGACGCTCTCAGGCGTGGCCCCCTGATACGCGAGCTGCTGCGCGATGTCGCGTATCTGAGATCCCTCACCCAGACCTAGCGCGCCCTTCGCCATGTCAACAGCCGGCTCAACCACTTCGCCGGCGATCGATCCGCCAATGCCCGCACCCGGCGCCAGAAGCTCGCGCGCAATCGATAGGCCCTCGCCGATTCCAATTTCACCGGACTCGTCGACGCCCACTTCGTTCTTCAGCTCGGTTATGTTTGAGCGGACCACGTCTTGCAATCGCTCCTCCTCAAGCAAGAACACGCTATATACGTTACTCCCGAGGTCTTGCGAGGCCCCGGCATTTTGTACGAGCCCCCCGCGAGCAGTCGCACCAGAATCTCTCGACACGAGTAGCGAGAACCGATTCCAGCTCTCGATCGAACCTTGGCGGTCGATGTACTCATCTAGCTCGTCTCGATCGGCGTCAATAGTGCCGAGCTCCGCCGCCGGAAGATCGCCCGCGTACATCAGCCCTTCTTCATCCGGTCGATGGTATTTGAAACGTTGCGAGCTTGCCGCGAGGCGGCATTCCAGCCGCTAGAAGCGCCACCCCGTGCAGACCCTCCAAAGCCTGCCGCGGCGCCGCGCGCCGCGCCAAGCCATCCGGAAGCCCCCCCGCCTCCGCCCGCCATCATGCCAAGCTGGGCGCCGCGAAAAGCACCTACTCCTCCGCCCGCTAGACCGCCGACCGCGGCTCCGCCGGCCGCCATTGCCGGAGCACCCGCGACCTGGATAGCATTGCTTCCAGTAAGGACTGGCGACCCGCTAAGAATACTAACAGCTAGCGCTGGTAGATTCATAACCAAGTACAACAACGCAAGCGAACCCAGACCAAAAGAAATAATAGTCTTTAGAGCGCCGATATTCACGGGCGGCGGCGTTCCGTTTCCGTCCCATTGAGGAAGTTGATTCCAGTTAGGCGTGATGCCTGCAATGTCGGCTTGCCACTGCATGCCGATATTTTGCGCAAACGAGACCACGGCAAGCACGGCGATGAACCGAACCAACACCTGGATTAGGCCCTTCCACCACCCCATTGCGATACCAGACGTTGCTGACGTCGCGCTGAAGCCGAGTGCCCACGCCCCGAGGGGCAAGCAGAAGTAGGCCTGCAGAAATGCCATCACTAACTCGACGGCGATAAACGTGAACGCTGCGATCATCACAACGCACAGTAACGCGGCTGCAATGATAAAGAGCAGATCTACCGCACCCTGGGCGAAGTCATAGCCTAGGTCATTGCCTATCACCGCTGGGTTCAGCGAGAACATAAAATGAGAGCCTTGAATCGCATTGAACGACGTCTGCAGCAATCCCCAACCGATACTGACCCCCTCCAACCACACCTGGTCCGGAGTCGTCGGCGGCGCCGTGCCTCCCGTTACATCGCCCGAGATCGTCATCGCATAACCGATGACGGCACCTACCGTGTTGGGCGCGAGCTGCAAAATGATGTACGGGATTCCGATGTTGAGTAAGCTGCGCAAGATGACCGAGAACATGCCGCGCACCGTCTCGAACGCCATATAATATGTCACAATGTTCGTCACGAGAACGAGACCGGCGAGCGCGAGGAAGATTAGCTGTGCGAGCGCTAGCGCGTTTCCAAGCCAGCCCGCCGTTGCACCTTCGACGGTCGTCTCGATCGAATTCAGCACCTGAGCGTGTGCAGGATGAACCATCAGTCGCCCCACGACGCAGGCGCCAAAGACCGCGGAGATGATCAACCGCGTCTTCCGTGGATGGTTTGTCGTGAACGCGAGCAGCATCTCGCAGAAGCGATGCATCCAACGTGCCGAGCGAAGCGCCCAGGCAGAAGCGATGGAGCCATCCTGCGGCTCCATCGCTTCATCACCGTCCTCGATGATCTCGAACGGTTCGGCGTCAAGCGCGTAATGTAGTAAAGCCGGTTCCGGATCCCCGACAACACGAGCAGATCGTGTAACGCTACCGCACCACATACGCGTCTCCCATTTTAAATAAAGGGCGTGGAGGCGCTAGAGCGCCCAGCCCGCATCAGCCGGCCCGTTCAGATCCATCTCGTCGTACATATTGTAATACGACTTTTGGATGTTGGCTTGTTGCTGGACAGCCTCGGCCGCCTTGCACTGATTTCCAGCCTCAATTTCGCCCGCGATCTTCTGCGCGACGACCGAGGTAATCTGTCCCGACGACAGATTACCGACGCCGGATCCCTGCTGTACTCCAAAGATGCTTAACAGGTCGGTTCGATTACCCGCCCCGGCCGTGCCGACTGAGTTGTTACAGGCCATCGATGCATTCGTTGTGCGCGCGCGCGCCATGTTCTCCAAGAGCGACTGCAACATGTTGCCCGAGACCGGATCCTGAACGCCCATCGAGCCGAGACGCCCGAGTGGGCCACTCTTGAGTTCTTGCAGCTGCATCGCGCCCTGCTGCACTTGATTCAGCACGTTGTTCAGCTGGTTGATTGCCGTAGAGTCGGTGAACGTAATACACGAGCCGACCAGGGAGCAGATGTCGGGGAACAGCGCGACTAATGGATTCGCCGGATTGAAGCTTCCGTCTGCAAAGGCAGGCTTGGGAACGCCGCCGACTGCGACCGTCGTCGCAAGAACGGCGGCAATGAAAAAGGGGCGGACTCGCTTTACCATTGTCATCCTCCTAATGTCAGTGCACGAGCGCTTGCGCGCCCGCGTTCGAGTTTGCAAACGTTAAACCGCCGGATTCGTGCAGACGACGCGTTGCCTCAAGCAGCTCGAGCAACTCCGTGACCTGCCTTTCGTCGACACCCTCGTAGCGGAGCAGCTCCTCGCGCCACGAGTTCGGAAAACGTTCCTTGAAGTCGTCAAGCCGGCGATTATCGGCGTCACGTGAACGACCGATAATCGCGAGCCATGCACGATCGAGATTCCAACGCAGCTCCTGCATGTCGCGGCTCGCCGGCTGATGCATGAGCATCGAATAAAGCTGGACGTCCGGCAACCACTCGACGCCGCGCCGCGGTAGGCCCAACTCCGTGTACATCGCGCGCACGCCCTCGTCGTCGAGTACGTCGAGGTTGCGGAAGAAGAAACGCGTCTTACACGCCTCGAGAATGTCGTTTTTAATTCCGGTTCGTGCGAAGTCGCTTGCGGCGTTACTCCACATCCCGAGCGCGCGCTTCTCCTTCCGACCCATCTTCAGCTCGTCTTGGATGAACTTCTGTCCGAGCGGATGACCGAGCAGCGTGTGCGCCTCGTCGATCTGAAAGAGCCAATGAATGTCGTAGTTGCCGGTCCGTTCCTTGAGGCGCCGCACTTGCGTACGGGCCTTCCAGAACATCACTTGTAGGACTGGGATGAGGAATTTGCTCTGCATGTTGAAGATGCGCCCGATCTCGACGACGTTGAACAAGCCGGTCGTGAACGAATCTTCTTCAGTATCAAGGGTGCGCCCGAGCACACCGTCGCGCGTGTAAATGCGCAGCGCCGGACGCAACACGCCTTCCGGATCTTGCAACAGTTCGTAGTACGTCCGCAAGCTCCGAAGATGCAGCGGTATCTGCAGCATGGAGTCCATCGCGACCTCGAGCGATCGCCGGCGAGTCGGGGTCATCATTGAGTCGCGCCCGTTACCCTGAAGCTCGACGAGGCCTTCGAGAATGTCGAGCAGTTCGCGGCGGATTTGCAGATCTTCGATGTCGCTGAACAGGGCGAAGCCTGGCGGATTCTGATCGCCGAGTACATCGTAGAAATTGCCGTCGAGGAAATTGCAAAGCCGATACAGCGACTTGCCGCGATCGATGCCGGTGAAGCCCGCGATCGGCATACGCGCGACCCACATTGCGGCCATATGCGCCAGTGCTACGGATTTGCCCGAGCCCGTACCGCCAACGCCAAAGAAGTGAAATAGGTCGCGCGGCTCGTCATTAAAGTTGACGTGATAGAGTGTTTCGCCGTGGCCGGCAATCGCGTACGTGAGTGCCGGCTGCCGCCTTGGCAGCGTCGGCGATTCGGCGTACCGTCGCCCCGAGCTCTCTTCGTGAAACGAAAACATATGCGCCGCGTTTACCGCCGAGAGCGGGTACTTCCGGACACCGTGGTACCCGTCGCCTGGAAGTTGCGCGAAGTAATCGTCTTCCGCCGTAAACGATGCGATGAACGCCTTGTAGCCGATCTCGTCAAGCAGCGCGACGGTCTTCATTGCGGCATCCTTGACACGCTTCTTGTCCGGCGAGCGCAGAATAACGTACACGTTGACGACACCCATCTTGCCGCCGCTCGAAAGAAAGCCGAGCGCCTGGCGCGCGCTCTCGACCATGTCGATCGCGTGCGGATCCTTCATGTTGTTGAGTGACTCGTTAGACTTCGTGGTCCATTCCGCGTAAGCGCCCTTAAGGATCTTCTTCGCCTCGGTCCCGGAAAGCGGCATCCAGCGCACGACGAGCGAGAAATCCACGCGCATCTCAGCGAGACGAGAGAACATCAGCGGATAGGTGCGATCAGGGAGTGCCTTGAGGACGACGACGCGCGTTTCGGCGTCACCGACCTTAAGATCGAAGCCGCCCCGGAACGCCTCACCGAGCAGTCCGTTGAGCTCCTGGCCAGGGACTGGAACGTTAACGTGCTGTTGTTTGCCGGAGATGCACCACGCAAGGTGCTCGAGCATCTCAGAACGATCGCGCAGGATACCAAACGCATCCGATTGACGCGCCACGCCGAGACGGCGCACATCCCCCTGCATACGAAAGAATGCCTCAACCTGCTGTAGCTGCGCCTCGAAGTCAACGATCAGATCGTCCTCGTTACGAACGGCCGAATCGACACCAGACGACGTCGCCGCACGAAGACGCTCGTCGCGTTGGCTTGGCGGCTCCCAGGTCACGGACACCGTTCTCGTGCTACGGAAGCACCGGCCCGACATAAACATCGATTGCCGGCGGCGATCGAGCCATTCGAGAACCGGATGGGGATACGGTGTCTCTCGGACGTCGTACTCGCTATAGGAGACGTTCCTCTGATGCATGTGGACGATCATGTGCTCGTTGAACTGCGACACCGCTTTTGCGATCCCAAAGTCAGCGGCGGCCAGGCCGTTGTCGTCGTAGACCGACGCATCGGGCGCCTTCATCTCGTACATCGCCATAAACGCGCCGTTCGACAGCTTTATGACACCGGGACGGACGAGACGCGAGTACAGCAACGCGCTTGCGTGGCCGTACTTAAACCGCCGACGCCGCTTGCGCAACGAGAATTGCTGAACACCAGACGTCAACTCGAAGATTAGGACGAGCAGCACGAACGCGGCCGTTGTCGCGGCTATCCACGGCCAATACGACTGGACGTTAAGTACGTTCACGTCTTCGCCTTCCTGAAGAGACGCCGGAACTTTGGTTCACCGACGGTCCAGTACGCATCGTCCGGCATCACGCCGTCCCACGAAAACAGCCGCCAATTTACATAAACACCAAGCTCGTCAAAGAAATACGGCGACACAGCGCCGACGATACGCCCGATCCCGAAAACGCCGGCGGCAACGAAAAACAGCACCGGTTGCACGATGCCGAAGATGGTAAGGATGACGACGAAAAGCCCGACTCGTTCGTCGACACCCATAATGAGTTTAGCTCGGAGCGCCCCCTGAAAAATAGGCATTTCACCGGGGCGCCCCGAGCTGTACACTCCAGTTCCCTCAGATCATCGCGCCGTTAACGGCGAAGATACCGGCTACAGCTGTAGCATTGACCGCGATCAGACCCAGTAAGATCACGCCCAAGAATTCGAAGATCGAGCGCGCGATGTTGCGATGCTGCACGAAGTCCCACACGAGAACACCGAGCAGAAAGATTGCAGCGAACGCGGCAAGACCTTGAACGACCTGAACGATTGCAGCCTGACCGTTGTCGATAGGGCCGATCCCCGTCGCTGCTGCAAACGCGCCCTGCGCGCTGACGGCAATAAACACAGCGAGTGCGGGTGCGTAGGTTTTGCCCCCACGGAGTACGGTTGCCAGTAGACGATTCATTCGGACCTCCAGATATTGGAACGCTATCTGCGCTCCCTAAGCGAGTGTGATAATTGTGTGCTCCGCCTAGCAGAGCGTCCTAACTAGTCGTAGCCATTGCTCACATGGAGCCGCGGCGCACTTCGGAGGAACCAGCACGATTCCCCTGCTTTTTGGGAAATACCAAGATAACTGATTGCTTAGATTACGGCCTATTTGCAGGCGCTTCAGGCAGATACGGCCGCAGCCAACCGCCGGAGCTTACTGTCGTGGCTCCGCCGGCTGGCTGCTTATCACCCTCTCGTATCTGAGCGCAGTATACACCCACCTCGCCAAGACACGTCAAGCCCCCTCTGAAGCGTACGTACGAAGAGATCCTCACGGAACCACCCGATGGGGTACGTGCCGGCAAGGCGCGACCGCCGGCCCAACTCCGCGCGACCCTCAACCCAGTAGGCGCCGGCGCCAACTCCACCCGAAGTTTCTCGTGCTACCCTGAAACGAGAAATGGCTTCTACACACGGCATGCAAGCATTTAGGTGCCCTCCGCGAGACGAAAGGCGGCAAACGGACGAAACGTTATGATCAACATCGGACTGCGCGACATCCCATATCTCTTGAGGCACCCGTCGTGGTTTCTAGATGCAGCAGCCACACTCGCATTTTGCTGGTCATTTGATCGGCTTCGAAAGCGCTACTACGGCGGGACGCTCCCGACGACTGTGAGCGGCGACTATGCAGACGCCGAGCCTTGCATTTATGATGTAACCCCGTGGCTTAGTCGGAATCGAGCAGAGGTCGACATTTACGCCGACGTTAGCTGCACGGCGAAGCGCGCCGTCTACTGGCACAACAACGGAATTGAACACGTCTCTCGAAATTGAACGTGCCCCGCCGTCGCTTCTCAGTCGCCAGTGATCGCGCGGCGGCGGCGGCGCGAATCCGCATGCCGCGCCGCAAACTAGATTTGCGGAGTCAACTCGATGAACACCGGGGTTCCTATTCCAAGAAATCCCGTCTGCGAGATCGGCCCATAATACCGCGAGTCCCAACTCCGGATATTGAGGCCCAATAACCAGTACTGGCGATCCGGCACAACCGAGTTGCCGATTGCGACAGCGGAAGGGATCGCTCGACCCCAGTGATCTTTCACTTGCGGCAAACTGTCGGCAATTAGGTGCCCGTTCACGGCGATGCCCTGGCTGGACACCGTTACGCGGTCTCCAGGAACTGCAATCACCATCTTCATGACAGGTGCCGCGTGTCCCGGGCACGAGCCGTCGTCGAGATACCCGCGTTTACGCCCATATTCGGCGACGGTGCGGGGAAGACACGTGTTCACAAATCCGTACCGTTCGACCGACCCGCGGTGCACCCACCACAGCCCCTTCGGAACACTCGGCGTCGTCACAACACGTACCCCGGCGGCCCACGCGATCGGCACGCCAGCTATTACCGCGACCGCGAACACGTAACAGAAATAGCGATACCACAACAGGAATCGCTTGATGAGCCGCATCCGCCGATCATCCGGAAGAACCTCTGTCGAATTCCTCACCGCGTTATCTCCACACCCCGATCGCGATCAAGCTCGCGCTCGAGCCGAGGGGCAAACACGTCTCGGGCGCGGCCGCGCTCGACGCCGTCGAGCACCAAGGCTTTTTTCTCTGACCGTAGTCCGAGTTGCACGACTCCACTAAATCCCTTCCGAAACTCTTCGCGAGAATAAAAGGCCGTAAACTCGTCGGTATGACGTGTCATGCCGACCGTGAGACTTCGTCGGTTCACCTGACGCGTTAGTAATTGCAGCTCGGCGTAGCGCGTCGATCCTTGCTCCCGATATTCCGTCGACGCGTATCCGTGCTGTACGCCTGGATGCTCGCGAGTGTCGATCGAAACGATTGAACCGTCACGACGCTCAACGTCCAATACCGCTCCGCGAATGTCGCGAACCGTAACCGCAGAGCCGTTAAAGAGGTCCGCTCCGCGAATGGTCTCACGCACCGTGATGCGCTCGCCGATCGCATATGGAGTCTTGCCGTCCATCGTTTCAAGATAAGCGTCAGGACTCGACAGCCGGCCCATCTGACGAAATGCCGCGCGCGCGAGCGCATTGAGCTCCAGTCGCTCTTTATTCGTGTATGTTTCGACGCCGACTTCCACGCCGTCACGCTCTAGCTCCGTCCATCGCTTGACCAGCGCGTCTCGAGCCTCGGACTGCGTCCGACTCTCACGAACGAATCCCCGATCGCGATAGGCCTCCATGGCTCCGCGCACGTCGCCGCGGCGAACGGCATGCGTTGCCTCACGCTGCCATTCATGCCGGTGACGACGCGTCCGGGTTAAATCGACCGTCCGCTCCCCAACGGCTTGCTGCATGATCCGTAGCGCATCGCCGCGCGCCACGGACTGAAACTGCTTGTCGTCACCAACCGCGATAACGACTGCGCCGGCGCGCGCCGCCGCGGCAAGCAGCGCCCCGCCTTGCTCCGTACCGAGCGTCGAGACCTCGTCAATAATCAAGACGTCTCGCGCGGTCAGCTGCTCACGTGAGCTCCCGCCACCGCGTCGCCACTCATACAGTTCTTTCGCGACAGAACGCGCTGGGATCGACGTCTCTCTCCGTAAGACTTCAACGGCCGAATTTGCTACCGCCACGCCTCGCACGCGATAGCCCGCGGCGGTATACCCGGCTGCTACTTCGTTAAGCAGTGTCGTCTTGCCGGCACCCGGGACGCCGGTAACCACTTTGAGCCGACCCTCGCGCGCCGTCGCATAGGTGAACGCGGCACTCTGCTGTTTATCGAGCCGGCCGGACGAGCTCGAGGCCACGTTCGTGCGCAGGCGCCCCGATGCGAGCTCGCCGGCAGACCGAGCCGCAGCCCGCTCCTCGGACTGCACAAGCGGAGCCGTCAACATCAAATCGCCAGCGATCTCAACCGCGATCATCCCGTCGAGAGCGGCCTTGAACACATTCTCGCGCTGGTCGGTGTCGATCACGCGCCGATTCACATCCTTACGGAGCTCATCGAGCGTGACAGCGGATCTCGTATGAAACAACGTCGTGAAGATCGGCGACGGATCTCGCGATAGCTGCTCGCCCGCAAGCAGATTTTCCGCGCGCCGCAGTACCTCTCGCAGCTTCTCGCGATGCTGCTCGTCATCCGACGATGCATACGGGCCAAAGCGATCCCGCATCGCTCGCCTCGAAAGAATTGGGTCGTCCCGGTCGATCCGCTGCCAGCTCGGTCCATTCAAATCAACGATACGCGCCCCGTTATTGCGCATCTCGAATCCGACGCCGAGTGCGCGCAGCGCCTCATGCACGCCCGCCCAGCCGATCCCGTCGTCGAGCCCCTCGACGACGTCGCGCACCTGCGCGACCTTCGCTCGAAGCTCTTCTTCGCCACGCTCTCGCGACGAAGACGGGACGCCGATCCATTCTCCGAGCCGATCGACAAAGTCGCGATGCTTCATCCCGATCTCTGAAAGGCTCACCGCCCAACCGCTGACGGTTCCAACGATCCGCGCCCCAAACGCCGACACGACCTCGTACCGCAGCTGATCAGCCGATAAGAGTTCGCCAAGCTTCTGCCATGTCGCATCCGTTCGCTGCAGCAGATCATCCAGTGCCGGCCGTATCTGTTCTCGAACCCAGATGCCAAACTTCGCGCGCATCCCATACGGATCCGATGCGTTCGAACCGGCGCGCGACTCGCCGGAGGGGCCTGCATCCTTCCCTGCCGACGACCCTACACCCGGGCGCTCTCCCTCGTCACCGCCTTCTCGCTCTTCTTCCCTCGCGACTTCCCCTCGACTATCTGCGTTCTCTTCACCAACCACACGCCATCCATCGTTCCGCTCGACTTCCCGACACGCTTCCCTCATGCGCACCTGATCACGCCACGTCGACCTCCCCACAAGCGTCAGCGGATCGACGCGATTAAGCACGACATGAGCGTGCAGCATCCCGCCGATCCCATCGTCGTGGATAGCCGCGACCATCTGCAGCCCATCGAGACCCAAGCGATCGAGCTGCTCATCGACCGCCTCACGGACGCGCTCGAGCGACGGACGCTCGTCCGGTCCCCACGAGACGATTAGGTGATACACCGGATCGATAACACGGGACTGGCTCGCTACCGCGCGCATCTCGAAGGCCGCGGTTGCGATCGACGACACGCCACTGGACCACACGGAAAGCGGACGCTCCGCTTCGCCGGAACGCGTCACGTAATCGACGCATGCCGCGAAACTTGCAGCACCCTTCCACCGACCTAACCCACGATTTGCAATCATCGCCCAGTAACTAGCCTCAAGACACGAGCGATCTCGTCGCGGGCCGGCGCCGCGGCGAGTTCGCTTCGGTCGATCTCAGCGTCCAGGTGAGCGATGGCTGCGCGCACCTCCCGAAGCGTCACTTCGATGGTTCGGCGATGCAACTCCGCCCGCTCGGGGTTTAGGATCGACAACCGGGTTAGCTCACCCACGGCCCCGAGTACATCTTTGCGCGCCTTCCGAAGAGATCGCGGGGCATATTGCAACGCCGTGACGGCCGCCGACAGACCCGCGATCTTACTTAGATCGACCGCCGCCCCACCGCGTGGCGGCTTCACCCCAAACATGTACTCGCGCCACGTCCGCGCGCCTACCGCGCGCTTACGCTCCAGCAGTAGCGCCTTCTCGACCGCATTAACACGCGCTCGAATATGCGCCCGCCGCCGCCGATTTTCAGAATTAGCCACGCGACATGCGCCGCAGAATTCGCGCTCGCCTTTCTCGCACACGTCTCATGTTGCTTGTCCGTTTCGGCATCGTTCGCACCGATGTGAGTCCCAACTTCCGCAACAGCCTCCCAGACTGGAGGCTCCACTATCTAGGTTCGCCCTTTAGTCAGGTAGAATAATTACCCTCGCACCATACCGAAGAACTTCCCTGTGATGGTAAGGTGAAAGTCGTCACGAACGGACCCAGGAACTTTGCTAGGTAGGCAAACACTACTTGTAGTTGGAAAGGCAAGAGGAAGTTGAGAGGGAAGTCATGAGGGATGACCAGGGGCCCAGATGTGAGGCCTTACCCGACACCCGGCAGGTGCAGTGAACGAGGAACTTCTGGACGCCGATCCGGTCCTCGCTGCTATCCGTGAAGAGATGGAGCGTATGCTCGCGGACTCTTCGTTTAAGCCCGGGCCGCCGAAGAAAAAGGCGCATAAGGTGCTCGCTCTGGCACCGCTCATTCGATCGCTCCGGACTCAGGGACGCACATGGCCCGCGATCGCCGAGGTGTGCAAGACAAAAGGCCTCGTCGTGACGCCGAAGACCGTCCGAGAAGTCATGCGTGACCTTGACGGGCCGAGCTCGCGTAGCGGGATTATTGGGGTCATGCAGACCGTGCCGAACTCTAAACCAACGAAGACGGCAACGTCGCGGCGGAAGTCTCACAACACGCCTAAGAGGAAGTCGGCGGGGAAGTTGCAGCGGACACCGCGCGAACGCCCCGGCGCCGCAACTGTGGAAGATCACGCGCACACGAATGGTCGCGTTCGCGGAACCAACGGAAACCTTCAAGAGGAAGACGGTGTAGCGCCTCACCGCAACAATCTGAAGAACGATCGTGCGCCGAATAATGGCGACGGACCAGTCGGCCGTGAAAGCCGCGAGCCGACGCCGGCTCTCGCGTCGCCGCCAGAGGCACACGTCGACGTTCCCGCGCCCGTCACGGCGACCGCTGCACCCAAACGACGATTCGGCGCTAAGGGGATCGAGAGATAATATCATGAGCACAGACCTGAATGTGAACAGCAATGAGAAACTACACCAGAATGGCGCAAGCTCCGTACGGCGCGCCATCATTGTTGCGGCCAACAAGGGCGGCGTCGGCAAGTCGTTTGCAACACGAGCCTGGCTCGATATCACGCGATCGACAACGCAGCGAAGAGTATCGGCATGGGACCTCGACGGCGCGAACGGCAGCCTCAGCCTCTATTACGAAGACGAAGATCCGCTGACTGGTGTCGGCCTAGACGACGTCTCGAGCTCTAGCTCAACGGCATGGCTAGACGCCATGTATGACGATAGTGCCGACGACGTTATCCTTGACGTTCCCGGAGGCAAAGCCGCCGCACTCTATCAGACGTTCGCCGGCGGCCCAAGCGATCTCGTCAAATTCATTTGTGAAGCGGGACGTCAGATCGTTCTCGTCTCCGTCATCGGCCCGAAGACTGATTCCCTCGCGACGGTCATCGATTCGATCGACGCATTCGGCACATCGGTCGAGCACGTCATCCTCAAGAACGGCTTCTTCGGCGCATCCGAGGAGTTCATCATCTTCGATGGCTACACCGACGACAACGGGGTCAAGAAGTTCGGGAAAACGCGCGAGAAGGCGGCCGAGGCCAGAGCCACCATCGTCTATCTGCCGAAGCTCTCGAGCGCCACCGATGCGGTCATCGACGAAGCGAGCCTTTCGTTCGCGGCCGCTGCCAAGGCCGCGATGACTATCGGTCGACGACATTCTTTCAACGCAGCATCATGGCTTCGGCTTGTCGAGAAATCGTATGCCGGCACGCCGATCGCGGTCGACGGAAGAACGACCCGCCATGCATAGTGACACGACCATGCATGTCGACGACGACTCCGACATAAGCAGCGTGCTGCCGAACGACATCAACATTCCGGATCAGTCGATGTTCGATGGCGCTGGCGATGTCGAACCAGGCGGCTCTGAGGAACATGAAGAGTCTGAGCACGAGACCGACGACCTCATCGGAGACGACGCCGCCGACCCACTCGAGGCGTCGGTGGTAAGTACCACAACGCACGAGCTTCCGACGCTTGCGGAACGCCTGCATGACAAGACACCTAAAGAACCAGTCGAGCCGGTTGCCGCATACCTCGGCATTCTGAACGATGCCGAACGTGCCGCAATCGCACAGCGAGCCTATCTTCGCGGGCCCTCACCGGACGATCCCGACTGGCTGATCGCCTACGCGATGCACCGCGCCGTCGATCAACTCGACGCCGCCATGGCAGCAGCCATTAAGCGGGTTGCAACCATGCTCACTGAGCCGCGCGAGTATGTCGTCCATGCCGAAGGCGGCGGCGGACGGATTGAAGATCTCGCGGATATCCGCCGACATCTCGCCGCGATTGACGAACGGCTTGCCGCATTTCCCTACAGGTCGTCGGCCACGGTCGAAAGACTCACAGAACCGTTTGCGAATCTTGCAGAGGCATCTGGCGCGTTGATCGTCGCGATCGACAAGACGCGCGCCTCCGCAATCGCGGCGATTAACGACGCTTCGAAGACGGCGCGTGAACAGATGCTCCGTACGGCTTTTGAAGGACACGCGCTGCCCGCGAAGACCGCCGTAAACCAATTCTGGATTACGCTAGCTTTGTTGATCGCGATCCTCACCGCGATCGTCGCCGTCGGGCTTCGTTCTTCGACCCACGGGCGTTGGCTAGGCATGCACGCTGATAGTTTCGTTGCTCGGGCTGTACCAGTCCTGACTGCAGCTCCTGGAGACGCATCCCATGTCCGACTTTGAAGACTGGCTTACGATAAAGCTCCACCGCATACAATCCTCGAAGCTTACTCGTGAGCAGAAAAACGCGCTCATCGTCTCTGGTGGCTTCACTCTCACCATGTTCATCACGTTACTGCTAGCGTCGCTCGTGTTTCTCGCAATGCCCCGCTTCAGTATCGAAACGTTTACTGCGACGATTGTTGTGGGTCTCTGCGTCGGCGTCGCAACGCCGCTCATCGTCCTTCAGTCTCCCAATAAGCGACCACGACTTGACATGCTCCGTAAAATCGCAATCGTCGAGGGAATCGCCTCGCTCGCTGCCCTGCCGATCAACGCGGGCACCACGTACGATCTCATCCTTCTTCTGCTCGCGACCATCTCGTATGCGGCCGTAATCACCGTTGTGTGCCTGAGAGCCGCCGCCGTTCAACGTCAGCAGGACGACGCGTTATAAGCTTCGCATTCTTGGTCCGCAATCCGAACGACGATCGCCGCTGCGTAGGAGACGCTCCAAAAATGCGTAGCGCCGCGATTGACTAAGACTTGGACCTCTTCGTAAAAGACGAATCCTAAGGGACAAAGAACGTTTCGCCGCTTTTGGCGTCGACGACGACGTCGATGCTGCGTACCGGCTTCGCATCGATCTCAACACTGACGTTCCATGCTCGGTCAGGAGAGGCTCCAGTAACACCGGGTATTGGCGTGATGCCGGTTATGTGTGCGTGAGCGCCGATCGGGAGCGACATCATCGCCGCTCGCGCAGCTGAAGTCGCCGACGGAACTCGGTAAAGCGATGGATCTGGACGACTGGCGAGTATCGTTAGAAGCGCTCCGACGAGTGTTAGAGTTCCGGCGCCCGTCAACACGAATGCAACGCGCCGACCGATAAGGAGCCCGCCAGACCCTTGCGGGTCGGCCGAAACAATTTGTGCTTCGAGCGCTCCCAGCGATCCGACGACCGAAGCACCGAAAAGACACCACGTTACCGCCAACAGCGGTCGCGCGTTATGTGGGAGGTCGCCGGCTACGAGTAAGCCGCTCGCGTTAAGTCCAATGAGAGAACCTAGCACGACGACAAGAAGCGAAATGGCAACGTAGACCGGCCGCAATCGCTGCCGGTCGCGAAGCGCTGTGGTCTCTGCCATCATAATGGCGGAATCTCTCGATATGCGCTCAGATCGCGATCGATTGAACAAGGCTCGGTCTCCCCGAGGACTAGCCTCCGTTCCGCCGCCGCTAGCATGACGGCAAAAAGTGAGCCGCTCGCGTTGCGCGCAATCCAGACGCTCGAGTCTCGAAGCGCACGATCGCGGAGCTGCTGCCGGTCCGCTTTGCACATCTCGGCGATCAGTGAGTCGGCGCGATCGATACGCTGCTGTTCTAGAGTATCACGCTCCGCGGCCGCCACCGCAACGCTCGCCGCCTCCGTATCACGCAGATGATCCGGTGCGACAACTGGAAACACATCCTCGACTGTGCATCCCATACGAATCTTCGCAGCACAGAATGCCGGTTTGTTAGCGATGCCGCTCGCAGGTTTACTGGTCACCCACACGGCCCAGTCGGAAAGCTCCTTGTCGTTGAGCGCACGACGCCGACCTTCGTGGATTCCAAGATCGCGTCTGGCGACGTTGACGTTCGCTCGCTGAAGCGAGCCTAACCCCGTAGTCTTCTCCTCCTCACCACCAGAGCGTTCGAGCCTCCCCAACTCTTGGTGTTGGTGGTTTTTCTCTTCGTTGTTCTTGTTAGACCCGCACCCGTGCGGGTGGTCTACCCGCACCGGTGCGGGTGGTTCGCCATCCGTGCTGAGGGAGACGTTGCTAGTAACCACCCGCACCGGTGCGGGTGGTTCGCCATCCGTGCTGAGGGAAACGTTGCTGGTAACCACCCGCACCGTTGCGGGTGGTTCGTCATCCGTGCTGAGGGAAACGTTGCTGGTAACCACCCGCATCGGTGCGGGTGGTTCTTGAGGGACATCATGCACGTCGATGGCCGGCGTTGACTCGGCTTTCCGACGACGGGAACGCGCAGCGCCAATCGGTTTTACGGGCGCAAGGGCTCGAAACGGAAGCTCCGGATCCGGCCGCGGAACACGCAAGCTACCCGACGCTGGGGGCCGCCGCTTCGGCGCATTCTCGATCTCAAGCTGGCCGGTTTCTTCTATCGAACCGTGCCCGATCGGCGGCTCGTAGAGCGGTGCAAGATTGTATTTGTTGTGGAAGCCATTATGCTTCTCTCGCGCAAGGAATCCGTAAAGCTCGAGCTCGCGGAGATAGCGAGAAACGGAATCTTCCGACATTCCAAGGTCTTTGCTAAGCCGCGCTTGAGATGGGAAGCAGCCTCGATCTCCCTCGTAATGCAGCAACAGGCTCGCAAGACGGTAGGCGATCGCCGACAGCCCGCTATCAAAGGCCATGCGAGCGGGCATCGGAACGAACCATCGGAGCGGACGGCGTCGTGACGGTCTTGCAGCGGCGTTCGCTTCGACGACTGCGTGCGGTGCGCGCTCGTCTTTACGCTCCGGCTTCATCGTTGCCGTGAACTTCGAGATCCATGAACGTCGACGTTACGACGTCGCCCGGCGTCGTCAAAACGAACGGCAGCTTGCGCCCCTGCGTATTCGATCATCGCCGCTAGATCTTCCAACGTCACGGGTCCCCTCGAGTGGATGCGTCAATGCACCGGAAGGAGACCGCTACGACGAGACGAACAAGCGTCTCAACGGACCTATCCGGTGGAAAATAAGGCCACCTCAAGATCGAAGGTCGTGCCCGCCAAAAGCCCAGACCGTTCGTCTTGAGATAGTTCGTGAAAGACTCAGCGCCCGAGGCTTGCCGGCCCCGGGCGTTTTACGTTACGTCATGTGTTTTAGCTCGCAAGACTTCCCGAATGAGCGGGTGTTAAGAACACGTACCGCCGATCGCGCTTCCCGCGAGCCGTACGTACGTCGTGGACTTCGAGGTAGCCGAGGTCTCGCAGCTGCCGCTCGTAGCGCTTAAGCCAGTCGGTAGAACGCCCGAGCGCCGTTGCCGCGTCGTCGAGGCTCTTCCCATCTCGGAGAAGCAGATACAGGCGCACCGCTGTTGGCGTCACGCGTTCGTCCAAGGCGATGCTCGCCATGATCGGGTCAATTGCCGTCAACTCGATCATCTGCGTTGGGCCTCCGACGTTGTGTGGAAATGCTCCATACTTTCCAAGCGCACCGCCACCATACGGACACTATATGTCGTATCCGCATCTTCTTCCTACCCCAACATGTTCTTATTCGCCGCCGGGACGAGCGAATACCACGTCTAGCGCGGTAGCCCGACGCCGAGTCGGGGTTTCTTACCGGTCGTCGTCGTCCTTATCGTCGAGGTTTCGCTCACGTGAGCTGCGGGAACCGCTCGCTCGCCATTCTTCGAACGTTGCGAACCTCGCTTCAACACGCTTAAGCACCTCATCGACGAAGCGTTCTGCCTCGGAAAGCCTGGCCAGCATAGCATCGGCGTCTATCGGGGCACTACTTCCTCTCGTAGCGGCGCGCTGTTCGGCGATCTCAATCTCCCGAACGATCGCTGACTGCCGGCGTTCCGCCCGTAACGCTCCGCGCGGCGATCTGTCGGGCTGTACGACGCGTACGTCGGCATCCAGCCCAAAGCCCGGCCAAACCCAGGTCAAGGTCATCGGTTCAAGCGTTGAGGCAAGCCGTTTCCGGTCTCGAGCGCAAAGCCAGATCAGCTCGCGTGGCTTCGTAACGGATGGATGCCAGAATTTGAGCGGCCCTGAGAGGCCGCATACCTCGCATCGTTCGCGCGGAACGATGGCGCCACGACGCAGGTAGGCGCCGACGTATCCACGTGCGCGATCCCCCAAGGCTTCTTCTTCGCTCTTGGTCCTTTGACGCGAATGCCCAGCCTCCGAGTGCGTCTTACGCCAGCGGCGTTGACGGGTCGCCCGGCATGGTGCACACGCGACGCCCGGCACATGCTCTTCGAAGCACGCTCCCGGAGCTCGAGGGCGGCCGGCCGCGGGGCGCACGTTCACCGCCATTCAGCTATTTGAGGGGTCCTCGTCCTACGCAATCGAGCCATCACGAGCATTTCGTCTCGGCGTAGACAGTACCCCGTGGTTCCGCTAGTTACTATTCGGCCGATAGGCCGATGCGCCGATAGGCGTTAGGGCCGATGGGCCTAAAAGCGGTGCTGGCGAGAAGGGACCTCCCGGGTCCGTCGGTAATAGGCCTATAGGCGCATAGGCCGTCGCGCCGTTGGGCCGTTGGGCCGTTGCGCCCATAGACCTTCGCGCCTATAGGCCGCTCGGCCGTTGGGCCGTTGGGCCGTTGCGCCGGACGGCCTATCGGCCCGAAGGCCGATAATGAAGGAGAGCCTTGGAAGTCCTCGCGATCGTGAATCAAAAAGGCGGTGTCGGTAAAACGAACGTCGCCGCCAACCTCGGCGCGTGCCTCGCCGGCTCCGGCCGCAGCGTGGTCCTTATCGATGCAGATCCGCAAGCGACGCTTACGAAAATGCTACTCCCGAGCGTGCCGGCCTCGGCTCCCGGAACGGCAAACGTTTTTGCGGACGATGCGCTCCCGATCGACGATCTGCTCATCGACGTGCCAGATTTCGGCGTTCGCCTGCTGGCTGCTGATTTCGAGCGTCTCGATGAAGTTCAGTCAACGCTCATGCGCGATCCGACGCGCCTCTTCGGGTTAGCGCTGGCGGTTGCGCCTCTCGATGCGCGCGTCGAATACGTACTCATTGACTGTCCACCCAACTACGGACAACTCACGACTGCGGCACTCTATGCATCCAGTGGCGCGATTATTCCGATCGACTGCTCACGCGAAGCTGTCGGTGGTTTAAGTCTGCTGTTGCGAACCTTACGACGTGTGTCGACGATCAAGCCCGTGCCAGTGCATGCGGTCGTTGCGACATGCTTTAAGGGCGGCAATACATTCCATCCGGAGATCGTGGCCGGAGTGCGCGACTTCCTTACCGAGATACCAGTCTTTACGATTCGCGACGCGATCGACGTACAACGCGCTGTGTCTCGAAACAAACCCATCCGCGCATTCGCTCCGAAAAATGGAGCAACCGTCGATTACGAAAATCTTGCAGCTGCTGTCGATAAGACATTGCGTAAGGAACCTGTGCATGTCGACTAATTACGCCGAATCAATTGCCGAAGCGCAGCGTAAGGCCGGCAAACTGGGTGAGAAGAAGAAGCGCGATGCAGGCCTCTCGGCAGATATCGCGGCCGAGCTCAAAGGCGCTCTCGATGAACCGCTCGCGGTTGGCGAAATTCAGAATCCGGTGCCCCCCGACGTCTCGGTCGACGCAGAAGCTGCAGCCGGCACTCCGCCGGCTGCAGCTGTCGTTGAGTCAGCCCGTGTCGGCCGTGAAACGCTGAAAGCTGCGTCGCTGGAACGCGAAGCGTCGCAAGCAGTAGATGTCGCAACACGCGTCGCACCGGATCGCGAGCCGATGTTCCGCCAAGGGGTAGACTTTCGTCGCGCCGATCTCGATCTGATAACGGACATGCTTTATCGCTGTCACCAGCACAAGATCAAACTGCAGGGGAAGAAGGGCCCGTCGATTATCGTTCGCGCAGCGCTCGATGAACTTGCGGCGATCTATAGCTCCGAGCCCAAGCGTTTCGATGCGATTATGTCGCGCTATGTGGAGCGCAAGAAAGTACCGGTTCTGCCCTAGCGCCTCTTCGCGTGTCGTCCGTTGATTTCTGAATGAGGACAGCAGTCTATCTGCTGTCTCTCAGAGACAGATGTCTAAAGATTTCTGTCTATCTGTCTCTTCGGACATTTTCCGAGGGTGGTTCGGAAAAAGTCCGGGAGTGACCCGTCGGAAACAGTCCGACACTTTGGGCAAAAAAAACCGCTCTTTGCAGAGCGGTCCGATCGTATCCGAGGGCTATTTAGATTACGTTACGAGCTGTCGCGCGCCGCGTCGAAGCGACGTGCTAGGTAGCCAATCATCGCCTTCGATGTGATCTTGTGCTTTCGGAGGCGAGCGATGTCTAGTGAGGCTCCCTCGGACCTATTGCGAAAGATCCGCTCAACTTCGTGTCGATCGCCCGGATTCAACCGCTCATACGCTCGAGCGAGGGGGGCCGATCCGTCGTCTTGATGGGCTTCGGTCCATATCCAGCCCTTACGAAATCCATCCCGGAGAAGCGCAAGCGGTTTGAGCGGCGGGTCGCAGCCCGGTGCTCCACAGATCCGTGGGTCCGTTAAGATTCGCTGTAGGAGCTTTGCCGCCTCGGCATTGTCACCGCCGGCGTGAGCCAGGCATTGCGCTTGAAATTCGCCGCTCATACTCGAAACCTGAGCCGTCGTCGTATGGGGTTCAACGCGACGCGCGAGCTCGAGGATGCGGTTGTCCGCCCAATCTGACCCTCGGACATTCTCCGAGGGTTCTACGGAGCGTTCGGTGCGACGGTCCATCGCAGCCTGAGCTAGTGACGGGCAAATTGGCACATGCTCGATCGACGCGAGCGCGACCGTGAAGACGAGCGCGTTTAAGAGCTCTTCCGGTTCGTCGACGGCGCGCGCGATAACCGCAAGGGTCTCCGCCGACGCGTCGATACGCTGTAATGCAGCGAACCCACGCAGCACCATCATCTTGGCCTCGTCGACACTCGCAGGGACCGAGCGGGACGTGCTGTCGTCCGCCGCGGATCGGCCAAGATCGGTTCGTGAATCCACGCTGACCCTCGGACTCTTTCCGAGGGTCCCAACGGGTATCCCCGTCGCGGCGAGCGCGGGTAACGCTGCTTCCGACGTACCGACCCTCGGACTTTCTCCGAGGGTCTCGGCGGCTAGCATCGTCTCGTCGAGACGTGACGCGAATGGCAGGCTTTGCTGCGCATCTTCACGCGACTGGCGACGCTTGGGATCAGCGGCCCCCGTCGCCTGGCGCTTTTTCCGCGCGACCGCCTGCAGTGAACAGCACTGCTCATCACTGAGATCTTGGCACCGAACGAGCCGATAGCGATTACGCTTGCCGACCCGACGATCGATTTCGAGCAAGGCATGCCCGCGTTCACAATGTGGGCACGCTCGAGCTACGGCACACGTTTCCGCCCAACTTTGAATCTCGTCGTACGACCACCCATACATGCGAGAGAGGTCGCCAGCACCGACCGTGCGAGGCGAGAAGCGCTCTAGTCCGTCGGTCTCAGCGCGGCTCCGCCGGCGACCATCAGTTGGCGATCCCTGGAGATAGACAATGACGGAGTAGAAGACCGCGACGCTCCCAGGTAGCGCATAGCCGTCACGTCCCGCCGTGTCTCGACCGGCTCGAAACAGCTCTGCATACACCGGAATAAACGGCTGAGGGCGCCGATCAAGGAAGCGCTGCGGCGACTCGACGCTTGTGAGATGGCGCTGCGGCTGTTTGGTAATTGCAGCCGGGATTTCTGATTTCGCCGGTGTCACACGGCATCCAGGGAGCGAAGCGGTACGTTTTTTTGAAGCGCCACTTAAGCTCGTGTGAAACCCGACTGTAGAACCGAGAAGTCGCCCGACATGGCGGCCATCTCGCCGTAATCCCGGCGGATCTCGGCGCGCCATAAATACAACAGCTTCGCAAGGCGACGCCGACGTAGCCGTAGCGGCGCATTGGAGCTAACCAGGACGGCTCCACGGCGAGTGTTAGTGATCCAATTTCGCGCAAAATGGCGTAGCGGCTGGCGCGGAACTAGGCTTAAGCATTGGCTTGATGACGAAGCGAACGAGGGCCCAGCGCCGGTCGGTAGGGAAGTTGGCGAGGAAGTTCGCCGCAACGTTAAAGCGGCTGTAGGGTGAGAAACGATCGTGAAATCATGGAGCATTTTCGAGTGAACCTCTCAATTGAAGCTCACGCGCAACATGACGTAGAAACCCAGGAGGAGCCGAGCGCGAGAAGCGCAAAACAGCAGACAACGCAGCGACATCCCGAACGGGCATGCGTGACCTCCTGGCTCGTCTCATCTTCGATCCCCACGCGTTTGCAGCTCGGGGGGGGGTTCGAAGGCCGCGATGAGCCTTAGTTCTGTAGAGTGGAAACTCGGCGCCGGTAGACGTTGTTCAACCGGAGCCGTTTTTTCTGTTGCTTTTCTATCCGGTCCCTGTACGACTGGACCCGTCGCGTGTCCTACTGCAACTGAATGGGGTATGCGCCTAGTTTGCGAATCCTCAGTTGAGGCGTTCACGACAGGATTGCGCTTAATTCCCCTTGTTAAGTCGCCGTTTCACTGTATATGGTGAAGTGTTCCCACAGCATCTCCGCTGCGCGATCTGCCCGATTTTTCTCACAGAACCCAAGTTTTACGCTCAGCTTTTGGGAAGGAGGACGAGACGTTCTAGCTAATGACTAAAACCACTTCGACCCCAAACCGTCCACCACGCACCGCCCGCGATCGTATATGGATGCAAGAACTTCTGCGAGCATTTGTAAAAACTCCCGATCAGCCAGTGACGACGCAAGTCGTCGAAACTGTCTGCGATCTCATCGCTCAGGGCATTCTGCTACCCGGCGATCGGCTTCCAAGTCTCGGGCAGATGGCCGAACGCTTCGGCGTCGACACCTACTCGATTCAGTTGGCCTATCAACGTCTGCAGAAGCTCGGAGTCACGAGCGCTCGAGATCGATCTGGGAGTTTTGTCGCATCGGCGGACGCTGTTCACACTCAAGTCGGTGGCCAGCAACTGTCTCAAGCCATCCTCGCCTGTCGCAAGATGGACATGAACAAGAAGGCCATCGCCACGCTCTTTAGAGAGCAGATGGACAGGCACTTTCCTAATGGGCAAAACGCCAAACGAACTCCGAGCGCCGACGGAAAGAAGGCCTCAGAGAAAAGCTAACGACAGCGACCTCATGCGTGAGGGTGATAGCTCGTTCCGAAACGCGCAGCTCGTTGATATAGGGCTGCTACAACGATCTGAACGCACGAGTAGTGCTTGGCGACGCTTTGCGTTTGCAGAGCTTGGCATCATGCTGCTTGTCGTCATCATCGCGTTGACGCTTGCGACCAAGGATCATGTCGAGGGCCTTGTCTATCGCGAGAACGTTGCAACAGGAGATCTCGCGCTCGTCGGTATGACGAGCAAGAACGAACTGCCGACGGACGCGAGCGTGAAGCACGCACTCGTATTCTGGATTCAAGCGGTTCGTGATATTCCCCCGGGTCATGATAAGGCGCTCGTGAATCGCAACGCGCAACTCGCGCTCTTCATGATCGATCGCGGATCGCCGGCATACGATTCATACCGAACGTTTATCCACGACGACAACCCGCTCGATCTTGCAAAAAAGGGTTATTCGCGGACCGTTCTTGACGTAGAAGTCGACAAGCTAACCGATCTGACGTACCGCCTTGCGTGGCACGAGAGCCTCCAGTCGGGCGGACGGGGCGTGCCGACGACATCCGCGTACAGTGGGACTGTGACGCTCGCGGCTTCACCGCGCGTTCCCTCCGATCAACTCGTCGGTGAGTACAACCCAGCCGGTATCTATATCCAAAACTATGATATGCGCTGGAGCGTCCTTCGATGAACGGGAAGATCGCCGCATCGATAGCCGCAATCGGCATGTTGCTTCTCGCGTGCGTAGCTGCAAGCGAGGGGCAGGCAACATTCATCGGACTTCACTTCGCCGAGCGGCAAGAGTTCACAATCAAATGCGTCGTAGGGCTCGAGTGCGACGTACAGCTCGAACCCGGTGAGCGAGTGAACGATGGATTCAACGCGCAAAAGGGCGAGTGGGATCCGCACATGGCATACACCGGAGCCGGACGGATGCCGTTGCCGCACCTGATCCTACGGCCGTCCCTAAATGCTCGCCGCACGAATATCATCTTGACGACGACGCGCAGAACGTACTATCTGCTGCTCATTCCGGTAAAATCGTCCGACCCGATTTACTACTCGTTTCAGTACGATTCGACGACCTATCGCAACCTCGCGAATCTCGCGGTTGCAACGCAGACGGCTCTTAAGGGTCAGACGAGCCCTGGAGCACATCCGGCGCCGACCGCAACGCCTGCCGACGTCGCCGATCTCCATGGGGTCTGTATCGACTACCACTACACGTACACAATCGACCGCTATCTTGCGGACGATCATCCGCATAATGCCAAGCCTTCGAGCGATGCGTTTCCCGGCGAATGGAAGCCGCAGATGGTGTGCAGCGACGGGCAACACACATACGTGCAATTGACGCCGCAGAAGCAGCTGCCGGTCGATCTCCCGATTGCCTTTGCACTTACGGCCGAAGGCGACACGATCATCAACTCGACGTTCAACGCGAATCGCTGGCGCTATACGGTCGACGGCGTTTACACGGACATCGTCCTCGAGCTCGGGTCACAATATCGCCCGCTTCGCCTCCGATTACATCATCCGGATCCATATGGAACGATACCGGAAAAACGCGGGAGGCATCAACACGATCCGCAGCCGGTAAATGTTGTGAAGCCCGCCACTGCGTTGACGACGTCTAACGCTGCCGGCAAGTCGATGGCCCAATCGGGGCCGATGCCTTCGCCGTCCCCGAGCGCGACGTTCAAACCGATGCCGAGTCCGGCGTCTCCGCCAAGCGCGACGACGCAATCCGCCAAGGGAGCTTCGTAAGATGGCTGACGACGAGAAGCGCGTTCCTGATGATTTGGATGAAGTCCAGCACGCGGAACTCGACCCCGATGCGTATCACGCCTCAGTACCGAGCGACCTCACCGGATTTCGTGGGATTAATCAACCGACGTTGATCGCCGGCATAGGCGTTGGTCTCGCGCTCGTTATTTTTACGGTGATATCCATCATCGGGCGGTTTCATGGTGGCGGTACACCGTCGACGACGACCGTCGCTTCGCGTGCGAGCGCGGGTCCCGCGGCAAACGGTCTTAGTGGTGGACCGAGTACTGAAGCGTCGCCATTTATTCCGGAACCGACCGCGTATCCGACGGAGGTGGAAACGACGGCGCCGTTTAGCTTCGGGTCGCCGCGTCCCGTGCGCACGCCGTTCGCCCCGCGCACCACTGCTACAACCGTGGCATATCATCCTTATGGTCCCGCTGCTGTAGGCTCTCGTTATGGTCCCGCTGCTGCAGGCTCTCGTTCACAAGGCGGTGCGAACCCATCAACGAGCTCAGTCGCGGGATCCGGTGGTGGCGGCGGCCGCATGAGCCTGGAGCCACCGAGTACGACGTCGCAGAACGGCGGCCAAAACGGCAGTCAAGATGCAGAGGCCGTCGACGATCTCAACGATCCGTACCAGCGCGTCGTGTATCGACCGGTCTACGATCGCTCGGGAACTCTCGTTATGGTCGTGGCAGTACCCGTCGTTCAAGGGCGGCGCGGCCGCCCCGTGCCGGCCGTGGAATCGCGCTACCAGTACCAAGCCGGCGGCCCGTCGAGCTCACAGCTCGTAGCGCACCAACCGTACGATCAAGGCGGATCAGGCAACACCGTTGCACAGCAATTTCAGCCGCAGACGCCGCAGCCATCGAGCGAGTTCGTTTCGTCGCAAGACGCCGATGGGAGCTCGTCTAGTAATGCGCCGGGGGCCGCTTCGCAGCAGCGGTTCGTAAAGGAGCAAGGTCAAGGCGAGGTTGGATATACCGCACCCGTCAGCGCAAACCAGATCGATCCGACAACGGTCATCGCGGCTCGGCTTACGTCGAAGATCGTTTCTTCTCTTCCGGGGCCGGTATCCGCTCAAGTGATCACGCCCGTGTATGACTCAGCGACGCATTCCGTCATCGTCATTCCGGCGGGCACGAAGCTCTTCGGTACGTATGACAACGCCATAATCGAAAACCAGAATCGGTTGCTGATGGCGTGGCAGCGTTTGATCTTTCCAGACGGTCATGAGTTCGTCATCGCCGGTCAGCCCGGCGTCGACGCTCAGGGCGCGGCCGGCTTCTCAGGAGATACGGACTATCATCGCGGCGCTCTCTATACGACCGCAATTCTTTTAACGGTGCTCGCGGGCGCAGAAGCGGCTATCGGCGGCGGTTCGCAACAGACGTGTACCAGTGGCGGTCTCGTCACCGGGCAAACGCCGGGGCAAGCCGTGCAGTGCAGCACTGGCACGCAAATCTCTACGACGGCGAATAAGATCTTGGATAAGAATTTGTCGCGACAGCCGACGATCATCATTCGACCGCCGTACGAATTTCGGGTATTTGTCACGCGAGATTTGCCGCTCGATAAATACCTTGTCCGGTAAGCGACGTGCGTCGTCTTTTTGGTCGCTTCGTGCGAGTCGTGCGTCAGGCTGTGATCGTTCTGGGCGCCGTGGCCTCTGCGATCGGAGGGCTCATAGTCTTACTCGGCCTTGCTTGCAAGGAGCCGACTTACGATCGGCTTCGTGTGGTTGACCCGGATGCGGCGCCTCCCGCACCACAAATGACGCCGCAGGCGCTCGAGCCCGTCACGCATCGGCCGACCGTCATTGCGACGGCGACCTCGGTGGGACGGGCTACGCGGCTTTCGCTAGCAGTCATGGGAGCAGGCGCGGTATGTGCCACCGCAATCGTTGCGGCTCTATTCGCGTTCGCGGGAACGAATCGCGCCGCGGCCGATGTGATCGCCGTGCCGCTTGGCGCTTCAACGAGCTTCGTGAAGCTCGACGAGGCACTATCGCCGCCGATCGCGATCGGACCGCTGCGTGCGTTGTTGCCTGCGCCCTTACGCCGCCGCGCGGCTCATGTCGTGAAGGAGAAGCCCGCTCTACACCATCCGTACGAGGCCCAGGCGTCCGGAGATCCGCGACCGATCTCGCCCGGGCTACTGGCTGCGCTCATTCATGCGTGTGCACCATCCGTAAATCCCGTTACGCAAGCGGCCGTTATCAGCGTCGAGTCCTCGGGCGACGCCTGGTCATTGCATGATGACAACGATGGCCGTGTATATCGCCCGCGCTCATTACGCGATGCCGTTCACTTTGCCAATCAGCTCATCTCGTTCAATCGACAGCGCTATGGTTCTGCGGACGCCGGCGTTGACGTCGGCGTCGGTCAGATCAACTCGAACAATTTTGCGACTCTCGGCGTCGACGCCGGGTGGATGCTCCATCCATGTCCGAACCTTCGGGTATCGTCGATGATGATCGCACGGGCTTACGACGATCAATATGACAAGCTATCAACCGTACCGGAGCCGATGCGCGATCAGGTTGCGATCCGCAAAGCGTTGCAAGTGTATAACAGCGGGCATCCATCGGGTGATGAAGCGTACGTCGAAGATGTACTCAGAGCGCTGCACTCAAAACTGGTCGCGCGGATCGAGACGAGTTCCATATTGAAGCATGGCGTTACGATGCTACCGTTCAAAAGATCGCAGCAGCGCGTTCGCGGCCACGGGCCATTCCGGGGAGCGACTTCGACCGCAATGTTTGTGCACGAAGACCCATTCGCGAGCCGAGCTTCGCGGCCAGCCCTCCGCGGAGCCCGGCTGCTTCCTTGCAAACTAGTCCAGCTGCGGCGAGCGAAGAAGACCAGGCTACATCGCCGCCTTCGCCGGGCTCAGCTACCACAGAGGATTCTCCGTGAAATCAGCTCGACCGATCGCATTGCTCGTCGTCGCCCTAAGCGCCCCGGTAGCGGCCGCCGCCGCATCACCATCCTCGGCACCAATGGCCACGATCTGCCACGCCCGGATCCCTGGTGTTCCGACGGAGCTTCCGGCGTCGACGTTGCCATTCACAGGGGCTGGCATGGACTGGTCCCGCATCGCGCAGGCGATTGCCAAAAACAATTGGACGGACGCGAAGCTGGCGTTCGAGCGCAGCTCGACGTTTCGTGCACGCGCTTACACAGGCGTGCACGAACCGGCGGACACGCTCTATCGCGAGGGTAGTTATCACGATGCGTTCGTCTCGTACTATCAACTCGCTTTTTGCAAGTCCGGAACGTCGACGATATCGCTTAACGATAGCGCAGCAGCGCCGCTGTACCGAAAGGCACTCGAGAATGCTATTGCGGGACGCTATGGGCCTGCCAAAGTCGCGTTAATCCAAGACATCAAGGCGCACCCGACGTTCTTGCTCGGCAAGAATACGATGGCGGAGCTTTATGCAATCACGAGCGACCGCTCAGATTCGCGATCTGGATGGGAAAACGTGGCGCTCTCCGGCCATCTGACGCCTTCCGGAAAACCGAACGACGAGAGCCTTGGGGCAGTAGAAATGCTTTTGTTCGCAGATCGAAGCATCGTTTCCCAAACGGCTTCCGTGTCCGATATCAAAATCACCGACCCAGTCGCCTCTGCTACGCCGCTTGCGATGAGCCGCGCGGCCACGCCCGCCGATAGTTCGCCCGCCGGTAGTTCGCCAAGTCCGGCGGCGTCGGCCGGCGTTGCCGGTAGCCCGAGCCTCATCGCGACGTCGGGTTCGTTCGACGTCGTCACCTCATGGGCGGACGTCGCTCCTTCCAGCAACGCGATGGGGATGCATTACTATCACGTGCGTCTCTATCTCCATCCAGCCTCTGCCGTAGCAGTGCGCTCGAGAGATTTCAAGGTCGACGGTCTCAACGCTGGTCGGGCGGAAACGTACATCGGGCTTCCGAGTAGCGCCCCTATGGTAGCGAAGGTGTCGTTTGCAACCGGGCGAGCCGTATCGACGTATGTGCCCGCGGTGGAGCGGACCGAGGACTTGGGGGCGCTGTATAATCTGCAGCTCGGAAGTGGAGACAAGAAAACAGTGGTCGTGACCTTCGCTTTGCCGGCGCAGGCATCGCTTTCAGACGATCAAATGCACGGCCTACGCTGGTCGCCTGAAGCGAAATAAGATCGCCTCAACGCCGGCGCGACAAAGGCTTATATTACGTGTGCTCAGACTATAAGTGCGTTGTGATCGACCGGGGGTGTCGCTGAAGCCCGGAAGATGTCCCGATCGCGTGTCACTGGACGAAGAAGAAAGACACTGGCTCATTTGTCCCGACCACAAAATTGGGCAGACTGACCACGAACGTATTGTTTCCGCCGTTGCTCGCCGTCAGCGTCGTCGGCGTCGTTAAGTTATATGAATCTCGCACGTACACCGTTGTGAGCTTACTAGTATTGATGAACGCGGGACACGTTAGTGCAATCGTAGAGGTGCCATTGAACTTGATCGTGGTCGTCGCCGGTGCAGTAATGAGAAGACCGATATGCTGACGATATTTCCTGACGGCAGAGCGGGGCTCGGTGGAGGGTTCGGTACCGTTTGTGAGTCCATGAGGAATTCCGCGCTCGTACTTGCTGGCGCATTATTTGTCGGATAAGTGAATGTCCCACTAAACCCGAACTGCGGAATCATCGGAAGCGAGCCGCTAGTGCCTGTCAGGGCAGGGATAGTTACAAATGGATCGCCGCCAGTCGGAGCCGGCAAGTATGGCTGAGCAGCAACAATCGCCGTCTCCATGCCGACGAGCGCAGCTCCCAATATCGCTGTCCTGGCCAGCCTAACAACTAGCATGAATACTCGTCGGGCGCGCCACGAGCGGGCTGAACGATTTATCGTGCGGAGATAGGCGTCCTTATGATGTCTCATCGGTTGAGCATCGCACTGAATACTTCGGGACCCAGGCTTTATGCAACTGCGGCCAGGTTGACCGATTTTGTGTGAGATGTCGCGCAAAAACCGCCCTAGCCTATTTAAGGGCGCCGTCGCTTAGCCGATGCTGCGCGTCGTCGAGCTGCGGTATAGGCGTCTTCGCCAGTTTGTGATCTGACATGTCAAGTCTATTTGAGACGACGGACACGCTTGCCGACATCTTCGCTCGGGTGCGAGTTCCACGAAGCTGAAAGAGCCGGCGGACGTCATGAATGATGCCGGCCGGAGCGAAAAACGGCCCGACAGTTATCGTGGCGAGCGTTGCAGAGCGCATCGTCTGCGCGCGAGCGATCGGATTGTAGCGGTCGGGCGGGACAAGCCAGCCACCGGCAATGAACCACCCGTATGGAGCTGAGCCGATGATGTAAGCCCCAAGTCCAATGACCGACAAATCATGTGAGGCGATAAGAGCTCCCCACGGATGGCCCGCACCGACGCCGATGTAAGCGAAGAGGCTGCAAAGGCTCCATGTTGTGAAGCCGCCGAGGCCGCCGAGGATGCCAGCCGTCGCAGCTCGGCTTTGGATGGCCTCAAGCTCGTCGCCCGACGCCGACTTCGGCGCAGCAGCGAACGACCGTGGGGCTCGGACCCTACCGGCCGTGAAGCAGCGCTGACAAATGGGAGGGTGCTGGAAGCCAGCGCAAGACGCGCAAAGCCCCAGGCCGCAGCGAGTGCACGTTCCCGCACTTAGTACCTGCGGGTGATCAAAACAGACGATCGCCATCTGTGCCTCTCCGGCGCCACGGCGATCCCGCCGTAGCGCCCAGCTGAGATTCTGGACGGACTAGAAGCGTCTCCTGGGTTGAGGACGAACTAGACAGTCACCCCCGGCAGATGGAGGACAAGCCGCATGTCGCATTCGGATCAGAAAAGCTGGTTCCAAGCCATCGGAGATGCGTATCGCATCATGACGATTGTGATGATCGCGTTTCTGCTCAGTATAATTGTCGCCGACATTTATACGTATGCGTACGCGACCCAGTTTCTCACGCTTCCGATTGTCGTCGCACATTCTCAACCGACGTTGCGAACGATCGAAGTTGCCGCGGTCAGCGTCGTGCTCTTCAATGTTCTACTCGACTTCGTTGCGCGTTTCAGTGACGTCGCGATAATGGGACGCGTCTTGAGGCAGGGCACATTCGCGGGCTTCAGCTCATTTGAGCGGCCGTTGCGCGTCGCGATCGTTATCGTCGCAGCGTATCTCCTTACGCCAGCGATTGCCGGCCGAATCGTCGCAGCGAGTCAAACGTCGTATCAGGTCGTTACGCTAACGGAACCAGAACATGCTTTGAAGGAAGCCATTATCGTCACGCCTACCGTAAACGGCGTACTACTCGCTCTGTACGACCGTACGCGAAATGCGGTAATGGCAAATCAGATGTTTCTCGACACGTTGGCGCCTGGCGAGCCGCGGTTCTCGCAAAGTGAAACGTTAGGGCATGTGGCCAGGCAGTAAGGTCAGTAGGTGTGTTTTAGGGGGCTAGCGTCTCTAGACGTAAGGGCCGCCTTTGATGCATACTGAGGATGGACGCGAGTGGCAAGACCGCCCTCGCGCGTCGAACGAAAGGGATCTATCGTGGATCAGTTTGCGGTGGGCTCAACGGCATGGCCGCTCGAGCCCGTATTGCATGCAGAGTGGCTTAGCTCTCGGCTGCTAATTAGGACGGCGCCATCCGGCTCGATCTCCGCGCTTTCGGACCTGCTCACGGCGAAGCGGGGTATCGTGCTCGGCCTGCCATACGTCATGGCAGTGACGATCGGAGATGGCGTGACCCAGATTCCCGAGAAAACGGCGACCATGACCCAGCTCCCCGACGGCCATGGCGGCATCATCGCGTTCGAAGGCGAGCTTCTCGCAAGCGAGTCCTCTCGCGAGCCGTACGGTGATCGCTCGAAATTTTGGCGCGAGATCGCCATTTATCGGCGAACCGGCGGCGCCTACGTCGTGCACTCTGTCGGGCGGACGTCCGTACCCGGGAAGATCGACCGTCACTCCGTGTTTGTCGCGACGAGTGCGGCTGCTGTATATGAGCATCTGGTGCCGGCCGGTCAGCGGCCGCGATTCTTGATTGCCGACGTGCTGCAGCGCGCCGGCGCGCTCGACCCGGCTCTTGCGATCGGCGTCGGCGATCAGCTCGAGGTCGAAGAGCTCGATGGGCCTCCGGGAACGGGCGATGTCGTGGACCTGCCGCGCGCGAACGATCGGTGGCTGCGTTTCATCGGTACGCGTCTTGCTCATGCGACGTCTTGGGATGAAGGCAAGCCCAGCTGGACGGAGATCGAAATTTATCGTACCGGCGGCGGCCGTTACGTCGTCTTTAAGGCGCAGCGCGTGGCCGCCGGCAACGAGCTTAAAGACGAACACGTCTGGGTCGTCCAGAACGGCCGTGAGGCGCTGACAGCGCTCATTCGGCCGGGTGTGAATTGGATTGAAGCTGCGGCACTCGATGCGATCGATGAAGCCTCGAGCAAAGACCGAGACTTCAGCCTTCATGTCGGCAATCTGCTCAAGGACAATCGATTCCGCGAGCTGTTGCCTGAGATGCCCTGGTTGAGCTCCGCGCAGCGTAACGTGTTGCGCGTTCTCGATGCGGGCGCGCGCCTTGTGACCGAAACGACAGACGCCAAATCTCGCGTCGTTCGCTGGGCCGGCAAAGTGCCGCTCGACACGTCTCTCCCGATGTGGCCGCTGTTCTTAAAGCTGTCGCGTCAAAGATTGGTGCGTACAGTGCCACGAGTCGGCGCAGCCGCGTCGGCAACGACTGAATGGGAGATCTCAACCTTCGGTCGACGCACTCTCAATGCCCGAGCGTCGCGAAGCGATGTGACGTGACGATGCACCTGCGTCGCGCAGGTGCAATCCTGAGCTCCGGCCGGCCGCTGCTATCACTTGGGCAATCATTCGAGCTCGACGCTAACATTGCAGTTCGACGCGCGGTGCTTCTGGGTCAGCCCGACGCGGGCAAGACGAACGGTCTGACGGTGATTGCGGAAGGGCTCCTGAAGCTCAACGTGCCGCCGGTGCTGCTCGATTGGAAAGGCGATCTTTGGGGCCTGCGCTCGAGCGCCCGTGGCGATCGCGAAGGCTTTGCGGTCGCGATCTTCGGCGGCGATCACGGCGATATTGATATCGAAGAGAACGATGGACGTGAATTAGGGCACGTCGTGGCAGAAGAGCATCTTGCAGCGATTGTCGACCTTTCTGCTTTTGCAACCGACGCCGCGCGGCGCCGTTTCGCGGCCGCGTTCTTGCGCGGCTTTTTCAGCGCGAAGAAGAACAACGTTACTCCGCATCCGCTCCTGATCGATGAGTATCAAAAGTTCGCGCCGGAGAAGCCGTACGAAGGCGAACGAGAGTTACTCTCCGTCACCGAGCAGGTCATTGGACTTGGCCGGAAGCGCGGAATAGGCGTGATCGGTACGGCGCTTCGCGCGGCTGGCCTGAACAAGAATATCGTCGAAGTCAGTGATGTGTACTTCTTTATGCAGATGGCCGGGAAAAACGACCTGGCCGCGATCGGGGACACGATCAAGCGCGTAGCGTCGGCCGAGGAGCGTACCGCGTTGCTCACGCAGATTCCGCAGCTGCATCGGGGCGAGGTCTTTGTCTACTCGCCGGCGTGGCTTCGGATCCTCGAGCGTCATCGTTTCCGGCTTCGCGAAACGTTCGATTCCTCGAAGACGCCGGAAGTCGGGGTCGATGCGAATGCGATTGAGCCACGCATTCTTGCGATGCCGGATATTCCGGCTTTGAGCGAACGCGTCGCCGCTACGCGGGAGAAGCGTGAGTCCGAGGATCCAGAAGCACTTCGGCGACGGATCCAAGATCTCGAAGTACAGCTGAAACGGCCCGCCGCACGAGCCGTCGATGTCGATGAGCCTGAGACGGTGCGCCTGCGGACGGAGTTGTCCGCGCTTCGAGCGCTGCCGCCGCGGGAAGTGTCGGTGCTCACGGACGACGACCGCAAGCTCCTCGAGCGCGTTGCTGCAAGGGTCGACGAAGATGCGGCCGCCGTCGATCTGAACGCCTCGTCCCTCTTAGCTCTTCTCGCGTCAACGACTACTCTGACGACGTCGTTGACAGATGTTCGTGAGGTATTGAAACGGATCGCCGACGGGCCGGCGAAGGCCGCTACGACTTCGACGAAGCCGCGAGTCGAGGCCGCAACCAATGCGTCTGTAACGAAACATGTTGCGGTGCGCGCTCCACGCTCAGAACGACCCCTAGCAAGCCACCGGAGCGCTCTGGGCCCGCCTGGCAGCCTCTTGGACCTCACGACGGCGCCGCGAGCAATCCTTGCGGCTCTAGGCTCCTTGCCGGATGGGCACGGGACGCGTAAGGCGATCGCCGCGCTCGCCGGCTACAGCTCGCGCAAGAGCACGATCCGGAATGCCCTGTCGGCGCTCCGGATCCGCGGCCTGATCGAGTCGACGGGCGAGAGCCTCGTACTGACGCCAGCCGGCCGCTCCATGGCTGGTCCGCCAAAGGCGCCGAAGACGAGCGCCGAGATGATCGCGATGTGGCGAGAGAAGATCCGTTATGCTGGCCCAGTCGCGCTCTTTGACGCACTCATCGCGGCGTATCCCGAGCCGCTGACGCGCGATGCGCTTGGCGAACGCGCCGGCGTCGATCCCGCAAAGAGCACGATGCGTAACGCGTTGTCGCGGCTGCGCGTCCAAGGATTGATCGTCGAAAGCGACGCCGGCGTCGTCGCCAGCGATACGCTGTTCCCCAAACGGCCGCGTGGTACGCCGTCGATCGTCCACTAACGCGACGCGCGTCTAGTTGCGCGTCGCCGAAGCCCAGCGCTAGATGCGGCGAGCGCAGCGGTCGACGTTATATCGTGGGCTCATTCTGTGTTGTCGAACATCATGACGAGTCCGCGCAAGCACCGTTCGCTACGAGTGCGAGCACTTGTGCATGGCAGAGCAGCTTAGGGTTGTCTGGTGCGATTCCGCCGGCAGGCGCGCACCAACACGCGAGGACCTTCGCTCGCAGCTCGCGACACGCGCGCTCGCGTAGCGAGGTCTGCTCCTTGGAAAGAAGCCACTCGCGATATCGTGCCACGCAGGTGAGCAGATCCCCGTCGCGACCAACTTTGAATGGATTACCCCAGCGTGTTGGCCGGCCAACATAGACATCGAACCGATCGCCGTGACGTCGCGAGACAACGAGCGGGAGCGCCGCAGTAGCGTCAAGGCTTCTCATACGGCGCCGACGATTCAGCGCCGTCGCGCACCAATCCGCCGACCTGCGCGGCTCAACGGATGCGCCGTATGTGGGGCGCCGTCGCCACGTCGAAAAGCGTGGGCTGAGTGCCATCGTGAGCCAGCGCCGCGACATCGTCGTCCGGGGGGCCGAACGTCTCTACCATTGGTGCCGCGGCCGCGCGTCGTGCGCACGCCGGGCATAGATCTCGATTCAGTCCAACGCGCTGACGATGCTCCGCGCATAAAGACGCGTCACAGGACGATTTTCGCGACGTAGGCGATGGCGGCCCATCGCATAGAGCTACGGAGGCCCGGTCGCGTCGGAGCTCGCGACACGGTCGGCATCTCGGCCCTTGCGAGACCCGGCACACGAAGACGGGAAACGGCCTATTCAGGCTCCAAGCTCAAGCCAAGCCTCCTCGGATCGACGAGACACGCTGTCTCGGGCTACGGCGCAGATGTCCGGCGTCGAACCAGTCATCTGGATCTGCAAGAATCGCGTTGCCTAACGGCGTGATCGCGACTTCCTCCCAAGCGCCGTCGCTGCGATGTAGCTTTCGGCACGTAATGGCGCCGAGCTGCACGAGCTGAAGAAACGCCTGCTGAGCGTCTTCCCGCTGAGCTGATCCGATCGGCGCGTTCACTCCGTACACCGTCGCGAACACACTGGTCGCCAAGCTCTTGATTGTCCGCGGGCCGTCGCTTAATGCGCAAAGATTCGCAACGATGTGTCGTTCAAGTCTTAGCGGATAACTCGTGTATATGTGAGCGAGCCACCGCGTCGCCCGAACTAGCGCCGGTCGCCCCGCGACGGCGGCGCGCTCTTCGGCCGGCTCTTGCGCTCCGGAAACGGCCGGGCTATCGTCCGTCGTCATCTCAACCGCGAAGCTGGTTGGCGTTGGTGCGTAGGTCGCGCACTCAGGTTAGGTGCTGCGATCGCGGTGCTCCACTCCGACTCGAACTTTGAATGAAGCCGCGATGCAATGCGTACGTCGCGCATCGCGATCCCAAAGTCAATTTGATTCGGCAGTTCGTGGGTTGCATTTGCGCTCCCAAACCAGCAATTATAGCCCTCGATCGCAAATTTCTCGTTTGCCCGCGTGAGTCGCACTTCAACGTGACGCGCTTCAAGAGAAGCGACTGCATGACGTGCAATCGCTGAGCGCTCGAAATCGCTAAAGGCAAACAGCACCTTAACGACATCGCCGTTTGCCACTCGTGAGAGAATTGCGTCGAACACGGGCGTGCCGGCGCCGAAGGTTTCGCTTTCGACGTCGACTTCGTTGGAAGTCCGAGATAGGATTACGGCGGCTTCCGCTTTGAGAGCATCAGCTTTCCTGGTCCAAAGATGATCGTTTGAGCCGAGCCGGCCGCCAAGAACCGCCGTCGACACAATTCGACGATCACTCCGATTCGTATCCTCGACAACGATTTGCTCGTTGCTGGTCGAGGGCCAATTACGATCGGACAGGTACATCGCATCGTCGAGAAAGGCGGCCTTGATGTGCGACGTCGGAATCTTATGCACTTCGATCGCACTCAGCTCCAATTCGGATGCGACTGCATCGTTCGTCGACCGAGCATTATTGAAGGCATCTGCGTCCAAGCCGACAGACACGTGCGCACCGTGGCTTGCAGCGTCTTGCAGCCGTCGCACAATATCCGAGCCAGGCTGTAGAGCGTATGCTGTAAAGAGAACGTTGTTCGCGGTGTCGAGCCGTTCGAACACGTCGCTAATTGGAACGAGACGAATCCCTGAGTCGGCATCCACTGGCAGCGTCGTTGCGCCGATCACGATCGCGGCAAACATGGTCACCACCTTGCGCGTACGCAACGTGATACCGATGCGAGAGAAAGTCGTTAAGATTGACGTGAATGAAGGTGCCAACGTGAGAGCCCTTCTAGAACGGCATCGAAGAAGAAGAAAGCGGGACGATCTCTCGCCCCGCCTTAGAAGTAGATACGTTCTTTAAGACGCGATCTCGTCGAAGTCGTCGCTCTCGTCATATTCTTGTTCTGGAGCGTGATTCGCAACGCCACCGTTGCTCTCGGTTTTCGCGCGCTCGAGCATTTGCACGTCGTGTGCCACGATCTCAGTGACGTAGCGTTTCTCGCCGTCTTTCTCGTAATTGCGGATCACGAGTCTGCCCTCGACGAAGACGGACATTCCCTTTTTCATGAACGTGTTGACCTTTTCAGCTAGTTTCTCCCAGCTGATGATGTCGACGTAGAGCGTCTCGTCCTTGTCCTTCGTTTTGCGGTTGACTGCGAGTCCGAACTTCGCTACGGCCTTTGTGTTGCTGATGTAACGAATCTCGGGATCGCGGGTGAGATTGCCAATCAGTTGCGTCTTGTTCAGTCGTCCGGCCATGGTGCCGTGCCTCCTGTTGAATTGTGTGGGCGATGCCCGGTCGTCGTGCGCACCGCTCTAGGTTCAGCGTAGCACGAGGCTCCGTCGAGGTGCAAGCCCCTAGCATCAAACTACCGTTGAGGTGCGCTCAGTCTAGGATTCGACGAACAGAGGCCGGGTCCCATCTGGTTTGCTTATCAGACAGGTCGCCGGGCGAGCCCGCGCTGCAGCTCCCCCTATGAGAGCCGCTCAGCGCGCGGGTGCTGCAATCCCGGAGTCGGCACTTCGGTCCAGCGGCGTCCCTCAAGTACTGCCGCCTCGTGGGCCTGGGGGTCCTTAACGCCACCCCACTGCTTGAAAAAGAACGCGACGCCCGATCCAACGCAGCGGTCACGAAGCCCGTGAACCCATGCTTCGTCGATCGGCCGGGCGCCACGGCCGGATTCGCCGCCAGTAATCAGCCAGTGAATGGCCTGCAGGTCAAGCCCGTTGAGATCGTCCAGGATCGGCTCGACGCTTAGGAACCGGACGATCGACGGCACGGTCCGCAATGCGTCCGCGCGCCGCACGTGGTCGCGGTTCTCTACGGTCGCTTTGGGCTTTGGCTTTATCGATGAAACGAGCTCTCGATCAAGCGCTTCCACTGCGGCCGACGCGATGTCGCGCTCATGCCCGGCAATTCGGAGCATGGAGGCCTCGACAATCTCTAAGCGTTCTAAGCAGCGCTCGAAGTGCTGCGCTAGTAACTCGACGCAATCGTTAAGATTCTCAAATCTACCGGCGAGCTGCTCGTGGTCGGCCAATAGCTCGCTCAAATAGTGAGCGAGGATGTCCGCCGGCTCGACTCTGGCGCTGCTCTCGGCTTCCGCGATCGCCAGAAGCGCCTGCGCATCTACCATCCTGTGTGCACCGGCGTGGCCATCACGTAGTCGCAGCGAGCGTGGTGGCATGAGCCTATCGGCCGGCGTCCCTCCTGGCGTTCTGAGTGAACGAAGAGGAGGTGTCGACACAAAGCGCAGCGGCGCTCCATTATCGAGGAGCGTGAGCTCAGCGTGGCCGCAACCGTGCTTTGGCGCCACTCCTGGTCTGGGTCAGGCCCCAGCGCTGCGCTAGTTGTCATGAATCAACGCCTCCACGAGCGCAGCACGCTCGTCGGGCTCAAGCGCGAGAACTCCCGACTCGCTCTCGCGGGCGACACAAAGTAGCCGACGGAGCCCGCCGCAGACGCAGTGCAACCCGTGATCCCGGCTCGCCCGACAAGGCTCGTCACTGAAGCTGCACGCCGTAAACGCACCCGAATCAACGCGGGTCGGGGATGTCGTCCCGCCGCGGATCGCTGCGTATCTCTCAGATCGATTCATTGCTTCGCCTTGCAGATGGCGATCGCCGATGCCCAACCGCATGCGGCCTTGGTTCGAACAAGATAACCATCCGGGGTTCGATCGTATACTTGGAAGCCAGCGCGGATCGCAGCCGCGAGAGATTCGAAGACAATGATGCCGTTCACGGACGGTCGCCCTTGCGGCGCTCCAGAACATACTCCGCGACGTACGTGCGCCAATCGTTAATACGCTCGTCCGATAGGCCAGCACCGCGCGTAATGAGTAGCGTATGATTCGTGAGCAGACCACGCTCCCGATTGAGGCGATCCGCGTACTGCAGCAGCTCATTGCGAGTTGTCGCTGAGCATAGCCGCCGATCAACAAGGCTCGGGTTTGCTTCGTTGGCAACGAAGATGCCGAGGACCCAACGTGTTCCGTTTTCGACAGGCGCGAACGCCCAAAGTTTGTCTTGGAAACGAGCTTCGATGTCACGAAGCGCCGACGGATCTTGAAATGGCCTGAGCACGCAGGCACGCCCCTTCGCGGATTGTTTGAAGGCGACAACCGGTCTAGGTTTATCGCTCTGCGACAACGGTATCATAAAGGAGAAAGACCTGCAAGCCCCTTGCACTAGCACAGCGTTCATTGTCGGGTAACCTCCTGGCTTAAATCGAGAGCGCCCTACCTCCGCGCGTTTGCAGCTCGAGGAAAGCGGGGGCGCCGTTATGTGAGAGCTCTTGTGTGTGTAGCGCCTAGCGAATCGTACCGGTCTGAATCGTCCGAAGGTCGACGACGGATCGGGTAAGGGGAACAAAATAAGCGACCGGCATTTATGCAGCAGCCTTGGTAATAGCCGGCCGAACGTCAATCGGTAGGCTCCTGCGCCAAGCTTCGTAGCATGGGGCCTCGTGCTCTTGAAACAGTGTTACGCTAGCTGAGCGGGTTGACCCGAGGTATCCGCCACCGCAAAGGCAGCAGAGAATCCGATCGTTTCGCTCCGCTTTTGTCCCGCCACGGTGAGGCGTCTCGCCATCGTCGAAGCGATGCGGATCCGGAGAAATCGACCGCGGCGTACCGCGGCTCATAATACTGCATTCGGGGGCAAGTCGCTTCCGGCTCCTGAAGGCAACTGATGGGTGGTATTGGCTAGCGTCATGGTCGCGGCCCCGTCGATCGTTTTGACCGGAACGAGCGGTGTTCCGGTCTCTGTATGACGAGAGTATAAGCCCCGTCACGACCAAGCGCAAGGGGGCCCCGCAAAATCTACATTGGGGTATTGCCTAGATACGCCGATAGGCCGATAGGCGAATGCGCCGATATTGTGCGTTGGCGCGCCTCGGTTGGCTGCCCCGTCCGTGTCGGCTGTAGGGCAGGTCGACCAGAGTGGTGGCGCGAGTCAGCTAGTCAGATGGCGGGATATAGGAACTGTACTTCTCGATCGTTGCGTCGATCGCTAACTGTGTCTTCTTGTCCCGTTCCGTCAGCTTACGTTGGCGAAGTTCGGCAATCGCGTCGCGCGCGGCTTTCCGAAATGCCCTATCGTAATCACGCTTGTGACCGAGAACGTAGAAGCCGCCGTAGGACATGGCGGTCTGAAAGTCGCCCTCGCTGTGACCGAGGATATGCGAAAAATATGCGTTGACGCCGTAACCCGGGGGCGCATAGTATTCATATGCGATGGTCGCGTAAATTGCGCGGAGATCCTTGGGCGTCAATAAGCCACCCTTGTCGTCGCGAAAATGGTCACGTACATTCTGCCCCAAGGCGCTTGCAATGCGACTGTCGACTTGTTTTGAGTCGAAGTAGTCCGGGATCGGATACTCTCGCTGCATCATGCGAATAGCTTTGAGGAGCGTTGCCGGCTCGGCAAGAACGGGGATCTCATATGGCCCAACTCGCGCACCGCTAGCATTGCGCGTCTTGGCTTGCCCCGAAAAGAACAGCGTGTAGCCTTCGCAGTTGTCGAAGAGCGCCGCATGCTTGCGCGCCGGAGTCCGCCCAAACTTACGAAACAGCTCGATGTTCCGCCGGCCCGTTAGGAGCTGAACGCCAACAGCCCGCAAGAGCGGCTTTGATGCGGAAAGTAGCCACGTGGCCTTGTCGACGAAGTCTTCTGCGTCGATCGGCCGACGAGTCGTATTGACGTCGTAGACACGCTTCACATGCATGTCCTTGACGAAGGCTTGGTCAGCGATCGAGGGCCGAAGGTATTTGAGGATCGGACTCTTTGGGCCGAGCCGTGGATCCATTCTTACGGCATTTCGATAATCGCTTAAGACGCTTCGCACCGTCGTGGTCGCGTAGCCGCGAACGGGATCGATTGCGCCACGGGGCACCCGTTTGCCCGTCTTGAGATGTTTGATCTCATTCGCTGCCCGGCTCCAGTAGACTTGATCGTCGGCACTGCCTGGAATTGCCGCGACCAAGTCCAGAAAGTCAGGAATGCGTGTTAGCGCCATTAGCCGACGGTGGCGCGATTCGGGCGGCCGGCCGCCTTGCGCTCCCAATAACCCTTTGGAAGAAGACCCATCCGATCCATCCAGCCCTCAGCGGTTCGGAAACTCGTCGCCGGCTCCGACGATCGGCCAAGAAGCGTCGGTGTGATCTCATCCTTGGCCCGCGTCTCGAGCAGCTCGCTGTAGGCAACTTCGAGCCGGCTATCAGCCGAGCCGAGGATGCCATGCGTTGCCTTGTCCTTCTTTTTCTTGGAGTGCTCGTTTTCTCTTGTGAAAATCAGCGTGCGTGCCTGGGCGAGTGCCCCCTTCTGAACGATTTGCTCGGGGGTGAGCCCGCTTAGCTCGCTTGCTCGCCGAATCAGATCCGCGTCTGACGCCTCCCACGAACGTAGCTTGTCGCGCAGCGCTTCATTCGATGACGCAGCGGAATTCCGGAACGGAAATCCCAAAGTCGTCTTAAATCTTACGGCAACGCGAAGAGGCGCTGGACCATCTGAGGTTTTCTTTGCCTGAGCCACGATGCGTGTGCCATCCTTTCTTGTGTGGTCGCAGCAGCTGTCTCCGCTGTTGGATCTGAAAGGAGTGTATCACGTTGGGCGATGATACTGCAAGGGCCTGGCATCGCAATGCAAGCTCAGACACCGAGCGCTTATACTCGGCTCAAGGCCTTTGCGACGCGCGGGCAAGCCACGATCGCTGCAGACGCGTGGCGTCTAGTTGAGCGAGGGCCGCATAACTTCGTCACCCCCGAGCTCGGCAAGACCCGCGGACGTCGCTCGGGTTGCGTGCAGCCTACGCGGGGGCGTGGTCGCGCGCAGGGCCAAAAAGTCTTTTGCGGTGCTCGATCGAGGAAAGTAGTGTTGGCAGATATTGCTCGAGGTCGAGGATTCGCTCTGCGCGGGTGACGGCAACGTACGCAAGATTGGCTTCTTCGAAGCGAAACTCGTAGCGTCGCGTTTTCCGGTTGAATCCGCAAAACTCTGGAAAATCGCCGGCGAGACGCACGATCGGCGCTTCCTTTCCCTTGTAGCGATGTACGGTGCTAAAAACGACGCGCGCGAGGCATTCGTCAGCGACAGCCGCGGCTTTGAGTGCTTGACTCATGGCGGGAATTGCATCGCCGTGGCGTTCGACAAGCTTCACGAACGGGCCGAATTCGCCGCCCTGACCGTTCTCAACGATGCTTTGCAGTTCGCCCCACTTCCGGAAAAATCGAAAGCCCGGGTGCTTGGTCCTTCCCTTCGCGCATAAATCGTACGCTGCAAGAACCATGTTGTTCACTTCGTCGAGTCCGCCTACAAATGCAATCCGATCCATCGGCTGCAGGCGAGGTAAAAGTGCCACCGCCTCTTCGAATAAACCGGCGTTCGTCCTCGCGAGGACGACGTTGGGAAGGTGGCCCTCGCTTTTTACAACGACGCGATCATCACGATCGGGTCGGCCGCGCACGCGTAACGTCTCGTCTTTCGCCCACAGAATGGCATTTGCGATCTTCGCAACCTTTGGACCGAATCGCCACGACTGCGTCAACGGATAGGCCGGAAGGTCGAGCGATTGTAATGCGTTGGTGGCGAGGCGAAACGAATAGATCGCTTGGTTCTCATCTCCAACCCAGACCCTTTGCACGTGAGTCTGTCGCTGAACAAGATCGAGTAGAACCGGATTGGCATCTTGCGCTTCGTCGAAGTAGAGAATGTTGCATGGTAACTGGGGAGTGGTGAGGGCCCAGGCCTTGAGATACGCGTCATGGTTTGTGGGAAACGACTCGTCTCGGTTCGTCATCGCCTCAAATATCGTTTGCGTAACTTGCGCCGTTGCCGCTGCATCTGCGTGTGAGTCTAGTGGCACATGATCGAGCGACACACGGGGTGCCGCCGATGAGAGAAAAGCGTTCAGTGTGCTCAGAACCGCAAAGGAGCTATTCGATAGTTTCTGGGACCCAGCAATGCCCGAAAGAGCAGAGCCGTAGCGCTCGAGAATAGCTTGGCGGAGCGCCCACGTCGAATTTTCAATGCGACCTTGGTGTTGAAAGTGGCGACCGAAGGATGCGAATGCGAGCGCATGCGCCGTCTTCACGAGCACGTGTCTAGGAAACTTTCGCCGCGCTTCTTCGGCGATCGCGCGATTAAACGCGAGGTAAAGGCCTCGAGCGGGGACCGCATTCGCGATCGCGACGAGCGTCGAAGTCTTACCTGTTCCCGCAAGCGCAAGGACGCGCAGGCTCTCGCCGGCGAGCGCGCGCGTTACGATAGCCTTCTGCTCTTCCGTGAGCGCGGTTGTCTCCGCGGTTGCCGGCATGTCAGACTCCTTGGGTGTGAGAGATCGCGTACCCACTCTGATCAGATAGATTATTCGGACTACTCGTCACCCGGACGCCGTTGGTAGGCGCAGGAAGTCCTCAAGTGGGCCTACATATCCGCAGACGCCGCATCTGTAGTGCCCCAGTGAATTCTGGCCACCCATCGTTGTCAGCTGCCGAGAGTGGCCCGGGCAGACGTTGCTTCGGCATTGCGGACACGTGCGCGACGGAGTAAATCGGCGGGCGTTACGACCGCGCCCAGGGCACGCGCCGGCGGGGCTCATGAACGGCGCTCCGCTCGAATTGCCACGCAATCGCGATTGCCTGAGCGCGCACGCCGGCGACGTCTTAACGCCGCGGTGTAGGCTTCGTCAAGACGCTTAAGCCCATGAACAAGACTAAGAGCGTCTAACCGGACGCTGCTCCAAACCTTGAAGCCGTCGGCGAGGTCCGTCTCTCGGCGGATAGCGAGCTCAGCGTCGACGCCCTCGAGATAAGCGCGGGCGTGTGCAATCGCCTCAGTGATTTCGCGATCTGTCATCCGTTAGTTCCTCGATTCGTCGTGACGTCGGCGGCGGGCATGCCGTCCGATCTACGCGCAGTATAAGTCGAGTAGCGCCGACATGCAAGCCCCTAGCAGTTCGACAGGCGCCCCGCTATAGTTGTGTCCGCCGCATTGACTATGTTTGCTCGCAAAGCTCACGCTGTGGCGCTCGCTGCGAGTTAGTTGCCGACGTGCGGCGGACGACTTTCGAAAGGGTCGTCAGTCGAATACGCGGCGGCGCGTCGCGCTCGGGGCGACTTTTGATGCGCAGGACCTCAAAGACTAAGAAGGTAAGCGTGATCGCCTCGCTGGATGTGCGCCCGCGGAATCGGGCTCGCCTCAGCAGCAAGTTGAACGACTCTACGTCTCCGATTCCAGCGATGATCTCGCCGTCCAGGACGCCGGATCGGAGACTGACTTGCTTTCGAACGCTGTTGAGAAGCTCGGGAAACCATGCGTAACGCCCATCAAATCTCAATCCGCTCGCGCCCTAAGTAGGCCCTTTGGACGGCTCGCTTTGAGGCACGAATGGTGATTCAAAGGCGGGTGCCATCGACGCTTGGCTTTGCGCGCATAACTTGGCGACGCGGACGTCCTAGTGCCAGACCGAGGCAAATGACCGCACGCTTCGAAAGGGTAAGCTCGTGTGTGGTCGGTTCGGGCTAACTCAGTCGCCGCGGTCCATTGCCCGATTGCTCGGCGCCCGGTTGGATGAGGCGAACTTTCAGCCACGCTATAATATCGCGCCGACGCAGCAGCTGCTCTCCATGGTCAACGACGATCAGCGCAGCATCGGGAGCTTCCGTTGGGGCCTGGTGCCATGGTGGTCGGAGGGACCAAAAGCGATGAAACTGTCGACGTTCAATGCACGAATCGAAACGATTGCGACGTCTCGCGTTTATCGTGAGGCACTGCGCGAGCGCCGGTGCGCGATCTTCGCCGACGGATACTTCGAATGGTTCAAAGAGGCGGACGGATCAAAGACGCCCGTATGGATCTACCGAAAAGATCGGCAGCCTTTCGTGTTTGCCGGCTTATGGGAGACGTGGCGAGCGCGCGATCGTTCCGAAACCCTTAAAAGCTGCACGATTATTACGCAGCCGCCAAATGACTTCGCAAAACAGATCCACTCGAGAATGCCGGTTGTACTCGAGGTGGCAGAGACACGCAAATGGTTGGAGCCTAGCAACCGTGAACCGGAGAGCGTGATTGAGCTCCTCTCGCCGAGTGCGGCGTCGCTTTGGACTGCCCATGACGTCGACCGTCGCGTTGGCAACGTCCGATACGATGATGCCTCGTTAATTGCGGCTGTAAGCCAGTTCCAACACGGTTAATTGGCCGACGTTAACCGCCCATGATATCGGAGAAGCGGCGAGCTCCTGGTTGAAACGCAGACGGTGTCTATGAGACCGAGCAGGACGATCCGAGCTTCTGAGGTCGCGAGCTTCGTTTTCTGCGAGCGCGCTTGGGAACTCGAGCGACGCGGCGTGCAGCCGAATACGGCCGCGGCCGCCAAACGTGCCGCTGGATCCGTTTGGCACAAGCACGATAGCGAGCGCGTTGCGGCTGCTCCCCGGCAACGCCGCGCCGGCGTGGCATTCGTCGCTGCTGCGCTCCTGGCGTTTCTTGTCCTAATCGTGTGGGCTTTGGCGAGAGGCGTGATTCGCTGATGCTGAGCGCGATCGTCATCGCGGGGACCGCGATTGTTCTTCTCCTAGGCCTTATACTATTGCGTTCAGCCGGCGGCGCAACCAAAGGCATGCCGAAGGGCGACGTCATTTACCGTGACAAAACAGAAAGCGAAGAGCCTGGGCCGCCGCTATATAGCGCGCGCCTCAATCTTACCGGCCGACCTGACTTCATCATCCGATCCCTAGATGGAATTATACCGGTAGAATGCAAAAGCGGGCGCAGTCCGCGCGACGGAACGCCGCGCGACGGTCATGTCGCGCAGCTCGCCGCCTATTGCCTTCTTGTGCGTGAGGTCATGTCGGAGCCCGTGCCGTACGGCGTGGTGCGCTATGCCGATCGAAGCTTTAGCATAGCATTTACACCGGAGCGCGAAGCGTGGGTGGTCGCAATTCTCGAACGAATGCGGCTTCGACAAACCGAGCCAGTCGTGCATCGAAGCCACGCGCAGCCTTGGCGTTGTCGCAGCTGCGGAATGCGGGAGCGCTGCGTTGAGGCGCTGCGTTGAGGGGCTTCAACCAAGGTTTATCGATGTTCGTAAGCTTGGCAAAGGTCAAGCGCGTTAACCTTGAAGTCAACTCGCCGTGCAGCGTCCACGCCCCACTTGATGCGCGAGTGTCAGCTCCGCAGCGAGGCTCACGTCGTTGATGTGTCGGAAGGCGATCTCCGGACCGCGATTCCGAAATGCTTCGCTGCCGTCGCTGTGACATGAGATCGGTGAATCAGGCCGACGGAGATTAGAAGATCACCGCGTCCGCGCAGCGAGCACGATCGACTCTGCTGCTTTTAGGATGCGTTGCGTTTGCCGTCTCACGCGAAGATACGGCGCCGGCGCCATGCTGATGCGCCCATCGAGATCTCGCACGATCGTGGTAGCGTTTCGTTTGCGCGCGCATTTGTCGGTCTCGAGAAGATCTGGATGAGCATGCCGGCACGGCCGCGTGAAGCTATCTCGCGTGCGGGTAGCAGAGACAAAGATAGGGGCCTTTTTGTCGACAGCTGGGATCGGCGGCGTCATGTTGACGGATCATCCTTTCGTAAGCGGGATCGCTAGCGAGCGCGTTATGGGGAGCTCGATCGCCGGGCGATCTGCTGTGGGCAAAAACGCTGTGTTCGAATAGTAGCATAGTGGGTCAAAGGCACGTCGCAACCGCCGGCGGCGCGGGCGCAACGGGGCCGTGTGTATTCGGATTAATGAGCGAACTTCAACGTGCCGGGGACGCGCGCTATTGTTTGCCAGCGACTTAAAGCCCTTATTCTTCGCGACGCGAACGTCGCGACTCTTAACGTCTGTAAGTCGCCGCGAGCAGCGTGCTCGCTAGCGCAATCGCGATTGCGCGGCAAACAATAGCGCGCGTCCCCGGCACGGTGA
>JAABUX010000214.1_pt1 | contig 101443 bp, 102 predicted proteins | sample 5561851 | NCBI WGS metagenome assembly JAABUX01 (sample SAMN10711883, study PRJNA513361) | rock metagenome | isolation source: Antarctica rocks | place: Antarctica: Victoria Land, Richard Nunatak red sandstone | collected 2016-01-03
GGGATGCGCGTCGAAGTGACCGGGACGCTGCTGGGGCGTAACCTGCTGGAAGCCTCCCGCCTGCGCGTCCTGCCCCCTTCCGATTACGCCCCGCCCGTTCCCACTCCCGCCGTGTTCGCGCCGCCTGCCCCCCTGCCGACGATCCCGCTGCCGCCCGAACCCGCGCTGCTCCCCGCCCAGCCGCAGCTCAACCTGGACGCCCTGATTCGCGATGTGGACGCCGCCCATAACCGGGTGACCGTTCTGGGCGACGACGACAAGCGCTATGCCCTGGACGTCCAGGGCACTGACATCATCCTGCGCGGGACCGAACGGGCCGGGCAGTTGGCGGACCTGACGCGCGGGATGCGCGTCCGTCTGATCGGCGTCTTCCTGCCCTCCGGCGTGGTGGAAGCGGACCGCCTCCGCGTCCTGCCCGCCCCCGAGGAGCCTGCCCGCGCGCCCGCGCCGGTTGCCCCCGTCGTGGAAGACATGAGCGTCTACACCGGCATCCTCATTGACGCCCGCAGCCTGCCGCGCATCAGCCGCTCCCCGGCCCCGGCGGTCTACGGCCCCGCCCCCGATCAGAACCTGCTCTACCCTGACCGCTCCCACGTCCCGACCCCGGACGAGGTGCAGGAAGAGTCTATCGTGCGCTACTACCACGCCGCCAGCGACGCCGAAAGCGGCATCGCCGGCACGCATCCCCTGATCCTGACGGCCCAGACCGTCCTGGGACCCGCTGAAGACGCGGTTCAACTCAGCGCCGAAGACGCCGCCCGCTTCCAGGCGCTGGACAAGCGCCTGCGCTTCACCCGCACCTGGAAAGTCAGCTTCCTGATCCCCGCCAACCAGTAGCCGAGGTGTCAAGGACGGGGACGACGAAAAGGGCTGCCCTGGATTTCGATCCGGGGCGGCCCTGCGCCTGTCTCGTGGAGAAAAAGGCTTCGCCAATCGGGCGGCGCTACGAGAAGCCGAGAACCGGATGCGGCACATACGGCTCCTGAAGCGCCCCGACTTCTTCCGGGGACAGTGAAAGGGACAGCGCCGCCACGGCGTCCTCCAAATGATGCGGCTTCGTCGCCCCGACGATGGGGGCAGTGACGCCCGGCGCTTGCAGCAGCCAGGCCAGCGCGACCTGGGCGCGCGGAACGCCGCGCGCGCCGGCGATCTCGCCCACGCGGTCAATGACCTCCTTGTCGGCGTCCTCTGTCCGGGCGTACAGCGTCTTGCCGAACTGGTCCGTTTCCGCGCGCTCGGTCCCCTTCCGCTCCTCCCACGGCCGGGCCAGATGGCCGCGCGCCAGCGGACTCCAGGGGATCACGCCGACCTCTTCTTCCCGGCACAGCCCCATCATCTCCCGCTCCTCCTCGCGGTACAGCAGGTTGTAATGGTTCTGCATACTGACGAAGCGCGTCCACCCATGCCGGTCCGCCAAATAAAGAGCCTTGGCGAACTGCCAGGCGTACATCGAGGACGCGCCGATGTAACGCGCCTTGCCGGATTTGACCACGTCATGCAGCGCTTCCAGCGTCTCTTCAATCGGGGTATCCGCGTCAAAGCGGTGGATCTGGTACAAGTCCACGTAGTCCGTGCCGAGCCGCCGCAGGCTGTGATCAATCTCGGTCAGGATTGCCTTGCGCGACAGCCCGCCGCCGTTGGCATCGGGCCGCATCCGCCCATGCACTTTGGTCGCGACCACCATCTCCTCGCGTTTGGCGAAGTCGCGCAGCGCCCGCCCCGTGATCTCCTCGCTGGTGCCGTCGGAGTAGACGTTGGCCGTGTCAAAGAAGTTGATGCCGAGTTCCAGCGCGCGCTGAATAAACGGCCGGCTCTTCTCCTCGTCCAGCGACCAGGGGTGCGACCCGCGCTCCGGCACGCCATAGCTCATGCAGCCGAGGCAGATTCGCGAGACCTTGAGGCCGGACTTCCCAAGCTTCACATAGTCCATAGGGGGTACTCCTTCGTGCTACGTCATACCCACAAATAAACCCCCGGCTCTTGCCGCTAGACGCTTTGCGTCATTTGCAGGCCTTGCTGCGCCGGACCGTCATGGGGCGGCATCCTCTTGGGCAAGCCCCGCTGCATAACGGGTGTTGCCTGGCGGCGCGTCCGAAACTGCAAAAAGGCCACAAAATCCGCCACTTCCCGCAGGCCGCCCTCGTCCAGCCGCTCCAAGTCCTGTGTCACTTGCTCTTTCAGTGTCATGCTGCTATGATACCCCCGCTTCGCTGGCTGTGATGAGCAACAGATTACCCGGGCCTCACGCCTTCGTTCTACCCAGCAGCGTCGCGTACAATGCTTCCTGCCGGGCACGGGCTTTGGCGTATATCTCGTGGCGGGCGGGGGCGGGCGTGTAGGTTTTGCCCAGGTAGGCGGGCACGTCGCCGAGGTCGGCGATGAGGCCGAGACTGTCCAGGGCGAGCAGGGCCGCGCCCCGGCTGGACGCCTCGAAGACGCGGCTGGTCGTGACGGGGACGCCGAAGGCGTCGGCCATGATCTGTGTCCAATTCGGGTCGTGGGTCAGCGCGCCGCCCGACGCGACGATCTCGGTCGCCGAGGGGTACTGCGCCATCAGCAGGTCGCGCACCTGGGCGAAGCTGTAGGCGACCGCCTCCTGCGAGGCCCGCAGGATGTCGGCGGGCGTCGTGTGCAGGTTCATCCCCGCCACGGCGGCCCGCGCGCCAACGTGCCAGCCGGGCGAGCGCTCGCCGGCCCAGAACGGCAGCACGGTCAGCCCGTGCCCGTCCGGCGGCAGCCCGGCGACGGCCCGCGCCGCCGCTTTCGGCTCGCCGAGTTGCAGCGTCTTCTGCGCCCACGCGAAGACGTTGCCGCCGTTGGCGAACGCCCCGCCGACGAGCATCCGCTCCCCGTCCACCCGGTAGCAGAACAGGCCGGGGGGGATGTCCACATGGTCTGCGCGGACGGCGACGCGCATCGCGCCCGATGTCCCCAGGTTGATGGCGATCCGATTCGCCTCGGTCGCGCCGCTGCCAACGTTCGAGCAGGCCCCGTCGCCCCAGGCCGGGAACCAGGGCAGGTCTTTGACCATGCCCAGTGCCCGCGCCCACTCCCCCGTCAGCCCCGACTGCGACTCCAGCCCGCCCGCGACCGCGTTGAGCTGGCCCGTCGCGATGGGCAGGTCCTTCAGCGTCGCGTCATCCCACGCCTTGGCGTTCGGGTCGAACAGGCCCGTGCCGGAGGCCATCGAAAGGCTGCACTTCGTTTCCCCGAAGAGCCGCAGGGCGACGTACTCCCCCAAGGACATCCAGCGCCGGACCTGGCCGAACATCTCGCCGCGGGTCTCGTGCAGCCAGCGCAGCTTGGCGGGCCAGTACGAGGTGTGCAAAACGCACCCCGTCCGGGCGTGGTAGACGATTTCATCTAAGTCCTTCTGCAATTGCTCCGCCTGCGCCCGCGCCCGCGTGTCCGCCCATGACAGCAGCGGCGTCACGGCCCGGTCGTCCTCGCCCACCCCCACCAGGCTGTGCCAGAAGCACGAGATGCCGACGCCCGCTATTCGGCTCACGGCTTCCTTGTCCGCCGCCTGCAAAAGCCGCCCGACACACGTGACCGTCAGTTGCAGCAGCGCCTCGGCGTCGGTCTCGACCCCGCCGTCGCCGGTCGTGGTCTGTGCGTAGGGGGTCTGCGCCTCCATTTCGGGCAGCGCGCGCCCGCGCGCATCGAAGAGCATGGCCCGGACCGAGGAGGTCCCCATGTCCAGGGTAAGAATGAGCGCTTTTTTCATGGCTTAAAACGTGTCACGCGGCTTTGGACAGCTCTTTGGCCGCTTCCAGCCGCCACTGTCCGCTCGGCTCCACAATGATTCGGGCGTCCAGCACCCGTGCCAACCGTGTCTGCGTCAGCGCGTCCGGCAGATCACCCTGCTGGATGCGAAGCAATGCTTCCGGTGAGATGCTGGAAAGCGCCTCGACCTGCGCCGGTGTCAGCCCCAGCTCCTCGCAGCGCAGGGAGACATAAACACCAAAGCGAAGGGCCATCAACCCTTCCTCATACTCGCGCCGCTTCTCGGAGTCGTCCAGGCAGCTTTCCAATACGTCAGTGAATCGAGGCAAGGATGCGGGGTCTCTCATAGCAGACTCTCCATTCGTCTTTTCGCCACTGCAAGTTCACGTGTATGACCGGCGGTATTATTGTAAAACGCGACATCTAATGCCATAACATCCTTGTCCTCTCGGCGTAACGTGTCTTTACCTATTCACCACCTATTCACCGCCGCGCCCGCCGTTCCCTTCCCCGCGAGAACGTAGCGGGCTGGAAATCGGCGCGGGCATGGGGTATAAAGGCGGCATGAGTTTCTTCCCGACGCGGCCCGCGCCCGTCCTCGGCGCGCTGGCGCTGGCCGCCCTGGCGGCGGGGGGCTGTTCCAAGCCGCCTCCGCCGCTCCCACCCCCCAAGCCGGCGGGCGTCAGCGCCAATTCGGGCGGGGACACGCGCGGCACCATCCTGTACCACCCCGCCCCGCCGCCCAAGATGCCGCCGAACCCATATGCGCCTGTCAGCGACAAGTTCGTCATCGGCCGGCGCCAAAAGATGGCCTGGGCGCTGGCGGAGATTGACGCCCACGCGCACCAGCAGGCGGTCCACACCTATCCAGTCCCCGACCCCTCTTGGAAGGGCTACACCAAGCAGAAGGCGCTGGCCCAGGCGCTGCGGCAGGCGCAGTTCAATGCCTATCTGCTGGAAAAGCACCACGCCCACTTTTGCAACCAATTCGGCATCAGCTACGACCAGCTTGTCTTGATTATCAAAGAGGGGCGGGAGAAGAACTGGCCCATGCCGCCTGTGCCGAAGGAGTAGAGGCGGCACACAAGGAGGGCGCGGCAAGCAGCGCCCCTACGTCTCGGCGGCGGGCGGTGCCCCCGGCCCGTCGGGAGTGGAGAGAGGTTGTGATTATGCCTTTCTCTTTTCCGCTCTCAGCTTCTCCTGCTCCTCAAATTCCTTCCTCCGCTCCGCAGCGCAATCCCGACAGATGTAACCACCCCCGCCCGTGATGACTTCGCAGCCCTTTGCGTCAGCCCTCATGGCAAAGCCCGTCGTGAAGGTTCGGAAGGCATCGAACGGCGCGACAAACCGCAAGCACGAAGCGCATAACAGTTTGTCCTCTTCTTCCGGGTAGAATTCCTTTGCGTCCATATTTCTCCTTCAATTATCGCCTTTCGGGCATCGCCCGCAGCCGCTCAAAAACATCAGCCAGCGCCGCTTCTAATTCTTCAGAATTCATCAATTCGTGGTGAATAAACTGAAAACGAGCGTCATCAGCCAGGGAAGCGTTGTCGCTCATATTCGCGATCTCCGCATCGAAGTCCCCCGTCTCCCAGAGGGTGATGTGCGCTTCGTAAGGACCTCGTGCTGCACTCAAGTTGCCGGCTTTCACCGTTTGCTGCTCTCGCTCCGGCTGAAACATGAGCACAAGGCCGCTTGTTTGCAGCGCTGACTGATGCGCCTGGAACCACTGCTGAAAGTCGGACAGCAGCGTGTTTTCGGCGGCCTCTTCCCACCGGCGTGTGCTCAGGTTAAACGGCATCTTTTGTGCTATTCCCCAGAATCTTCCGAGAAAGCGGCTTCTCCCACGCACTACGGCGCGACGACGGCGTACCAGATCGTCTTTTGGGCTGGGCTGACACTGAACGTCAGCCGCCCGTTCTTGTAGGCCGACGGCACCTCGGTGCCTCGCTCACCTGTCGTATCCAGGGCGTAGACGTGGCGCGGGCCGCCCATTGCCAGCGAAACGACCGCCGCCGCGCCGTCCACGAGGACCGGGCCGTCGCCCGGCGTGGTCAGCAGCGTGTGCGCGGCGTTCCACGTCTGCCCCGTGTTCCGGGTGCGCGTCACAAACGTCAGCAGGACGCGGGAGGAGCGCGCCAGCGGCTTTTGGTCCACGGCGGTCAGCGTCAGCGCGCCGAAGTCGTTTGTCAGGGTGCCGAACGTTACTGACGCACCGGAGAACGTCACCGTCCGGCCGCCGACAAAGCCGGTGACGGCCTTCGCCCCCGGCGCGTCGGCAACATAGCGGGCGGTCTTGGGGTCGGCGGCCGAGACGCGCAGAGGTGGGGCGGCCTTCGGATCACCCGCGCGGGCGGTCTGCGGCAGGCCGATCCCCAGCGCGACCCGGCGGGTGAACGTGTCCCCGGCCCGCATACCCCCCGCCCCCCAGGCGCTCCCCACGTCCAGCCCCGCCGCGACCCGCGCGGCGGGGAACCGGGCGGGCAGGGCGAGCGTGGCCGAGGCCGGGGCGGGCGGAACCAAGCCCGCGCGGAACATCAGGGCGGCGGCGGGGAAGAAGCCGAAGATGGCGGGGTCGGCGCCCGCCTCCAGCGGGAACGCCATGTGGTCGGTCGCGCCCCCCGCCCCGTAGTCCGAGTGCGAGAATAGGTAGATGGCGTCCCAGTCCTGGACGGCGGCGAAGGAGGCGTATTCGGGGACGGCCTCGGCGCGGAACTCGTTCGGGAACGGGATGTTGTACTCGGACACGGTGAACGGCTTGCCGGCCACGCGCCACAGGCCCAGCCCGCCCGAGAGCGCGTCGCCCGCCCCCAGCGCGGGCGTCATCGGGTGGTCGGTGACGGGCTGGTTGAACCAGTCGGCGTAGTCCCAATAGGAGTGGGCGTCTACGAAATCGGACGCGGACTCGCGGTAGGCGCCGTACAGGCCGCCGAACGAGACCTGCGACAGCGTGATGAGCGGCTTGATGCCGACCACGCGGCGCAAAAACCGGCGCATCTGGGCGTTGTAGGCGTCCTCGGTGTCCGCCAGGAAATGGAGCCAGTCGGCGCGCGGCACGCCCCGGCTGGTCGGGTCGGCGGCGACCGTCTTTGCCGCCAGGGTCTGGCCGGGGGGCAGGGCGAACGCACCGACGCCTGCGCGAACGGCGACGTTCCGCAGCCAGACCGTGCCCGTCTGCCCGCCCAGGGTCAGCGAAGGCAAGCGGTTCTGCCCCGCTTCGGCCCCGTTCGCGGTCCATGTGACCGAGAACCGCTGCCACTGCGGTGTCAGGCGGACGCCGGCGCTCAAGCCGATGTTGTTGTAGCCGGGGTGCTGCAAGTTCGCGGCGACCTCCTGGTCGCGGTCCCGGTCGGCCCTGGCCTCAAACGTGAGCGTGTACGTCTTGCCGTTGTGGACTACCCCCATGCCCTTCCGGTACAACTGGACGTGCCAGTTCGTGTCGTCAACCTGGGTGACATCGGCGCGCAGGGCGTCCCCCTCCCGCGTCAGCGCCGCCTGCGCGCCGGGCTGCACCTCCAGGGTCCACTGCCCGGCGTCGGGCGTCCACGGGTACAGGTTCGGGCCGTGCGTCCGGTCCGGCGACTGCCACGCCTGCGCCAGCCGGGCCGTTGTCCCGTACTTGCGCGCCAGCCAGCCGTTCCAAAGCGCCCGCAGCTCGCCCGCGTAGGGTTCGGGCAGCCCGCCCAGGTCGCTTCCGGGCGCGTCGTTGAAGGACATCAGCGAGTTCTCGTTGTTGATCTCGACGCTCAGGAAGGCGGGGTCGTCGGCGTAGCGCAGGCCGGTGTAGGGGTTCCGGTGCGTCATCAGGTCGCGGAAATACTCCTGGTCCACCCGGATCATCTGCGGGTCAAATTCGTCCACGCGCTTGTCCAGGTTGCCGACCTGGGAGACGGACGCGGGGAAGCCGTCGGCGGGCGTGAACCGGCGCGAGACGTGCAGGCACATGTCAACGTAGATGCCACGCCTCTTCAGGGCCGCGATGAGGTAGTCCATGCGCTCCAGCTTGGCCGGGTCCAGGTGGCGGTGGTCGGGGTACTTGGGGTCCCAGACCGTCGTGTTCGGGTCGCCGTAGGTGTTGTCCTGGTGGTGGAGGCGGACGGCATTGACTCCGTACTTGGCGAGGTGGGCGGCCACGCTGTCGGCGGCCTCGTGGGTCGGGAAGCACCCGGCGAACACGAAGTTGGTCCCCAGGAACCGGACGCGCTTCCCCGTCCCGCTTTCGGCGAAGTGGCCGTTCTTGACGACGATGAACCCGTGGCTGCCCGCCGGGCCGTCGTTCAGCCCGGACACATCCAGCGGCGACGGGCGGGCGTCATCCCACGGGATGACGAACGGGAACGCGGGCGGGGGAGCGGCCGGCGTGGCGCGCGGCGCGGCGGCCAGCAGGGACAGAAGGGCAAGGGTGATGGATGCGGCTTTCAAGAGGTCTCCCGGCAAAATTATAGCAGGGCCGTCCGCGCCTGTCAAGCAGGGCGATTGCATATGGAGGGCAACCACGGGAGGAAGGAGGGCAACCACGGGGGGTTGCCCCTACGCGCCCCGTGATCCGTAGGGGCAGGCCCCCGTGCCTGCCCTGTTTGCCCCCGTGCCCGCCTTCCATAATGCAATCGCCCTGGCCTGTCAAGCCGGTTCCCTTGACAGGTTGGCGGGTGCGTGTTATGATTGAGCATGAAGGGAGGAGTGCCGCCGCCGCTCGCGCAGGACGCGGCCGTGGGACGGGAGAAGCCGACCGGCGCGGGCCGCTCCGGCGTCACCGTCCGGGCGGTCGTCCTGGGTCTAATCCTGTCGCTGCTGTCCGGGCTTTGGATTCGGCAGGCCGAGATCATCGTCCTGGCGACGCAGATCACCGAGAGCGTCCCCGTCATCCCCGCCCTGGCCGCGCTGCTGCTCCTGGTCGCCCTCAACCCGCTCCTGAAGTCGGCGGGCGCCCGCTTCGGCCTGACGCGGCAGGAGATCCTCGTCGTCTATGTGTTCGTGACCGTCGCCGTCGGGCTGTCCGCCTGCTCCGTCATCCGCTTCCTGATCAACATCATCGGGACGCCGTTTTACCTGGGTTCGGCGAGCGGGCACTGGGAAGCCGCCTGGCACCTCCTGCCGCGCTGGCTGGTCGTGTCCGACCCGGAAACGATCCGGCGGATGTACGAGCGCGACCCGACGGGCGAGGTCCCCTGGGGGGCCTGGGCCGTCCCCATCGCTGCCTGGTCCGGCTTTATTCTAGTCTTCTGGTTCTGCCTGCTCTGCCTCGCCGCCCTGGTGCGGCGACGCTGGAGCGAGGCCGAGCACCTGGCGTTTCCCCTGATCGCGCTGCCGCTGGACCTGACGCGCGAAGGTGCGCGGCCCCTCCTGCGCAGCCGCCTCCTGTGGGCCGGCTTCGGGCTGTCCGCCGCCTACAACCTCGTCAACATCGCGCACGTCCTGGCACCCGCCGTCCCGTTCCTGGACAAGCGCCTGGACCTGTCCTCGTCCCTGGCCTCCCCGCCGTGGAGCAGCCTCCAGCCGGTCGTGCTGGAATACCGGCCTGAGCTGATCGGCTTCGGCTACCTGGTTCCGCTGGACATCAGCTTCTCCCTCTGGTTCTTCTGGCTGCTGGGCAAAGTCGAAGCCTTCGCGCTGGCGACGCACGGGCTGGACGTCGCCGGGCTGCCGTTTGCCCAGGAACAGGGCATGGGGGCGTTTCTGCTGCTCGGCGTGTGGCTGGTGTGGCGGTCCCGGAGCGAGATCACCCGCCCCTTTCTTCGGTTCGGGAAGCCAGACGGGGCCAAAGACCCAGACGCTCCCGTGTGGCCGGTCGCCGGGCTGCTGCTCTCTTTCCTGTTCCTGAGCGCCTTCCTAGCCGTCGCCGGCATGGCGCTCTGGGTGGCGGTCGTCTACCTCCTCCTCCTGCTGCTGACCGCGCTGACGTCGGCCCGCATCCGCGCGGAAGCGGGCGTGCCGCTGATCTGGCTGTTCCCGTTCGGCCAGCAGCAGCAGATCCTGTTCAACGTGCTGGGCACCGGGCCGCTCACCCCGACCGCCGCGCCCGCCACGCTGGCCGTGCTGTACCTGACGCTCTGGATGGCGCGCGGCTTCTACCCAGCCTACATCGGCACCCAGATCGAGAGCCTGAAGATGGCCGACGCGACCGGCATCCCGCGCGGGCGCATGGTCGCCGTCCTGCTGGGTGCCGCCGTCGTAGGCCTGGGCATCGCCTGGGCGATCCACCTCCCCACCTACTACGCGCGCGGGGCGATCCACCTGGGGGGCGGGATGTGGGGGACCTGGATGACGCCGGACCAGTTCGGGCGCGTGGTCAGTGCCGCCCACACCCGGACCGCGCCGGACCCCAACCGGACCCACGCCTACGCGGCGGGGGCGGACCGCCTGCAAAAAGCCTTCACCCTGGGCTGACCGGACCCACGCCTACGCGGCGGGGGCGCTCCTCACCCTGGCCTTGCTCCTGGTGCGGACGCGGCTGCCCGGCTTCCCGCTGCACCCGCTCGGCTTCGCGGCGGCGAACTGCTACGGCGACCTGACTTGGTGGCCGTTCCTGGTCGTTTGGGTCCTCAAGGCGCTCGTCCTGCGCTACGGCGGCAGCGGCCTGTACCGTCGGATGGTGCCGCTCTTTCTGGGCTTCGCGCTCGGCCACCTGGTCGTCGCCGGCGTCTTCTGGGGCCTGATCGCCGCCTTCTGGCCGGAAGCGGCCAAGACCTACAACGTCTTCTTCGGGTGAGGCACACTTTTGGGGAAGGCTTTTCGCTCCGTCGCGCCGAACCTACAGCCTATGAGCCGAGCCAGCCTGATTGAGATTATGGGAGAAGGTTGCGGAGTTTCGTTGGAGTTGCAACGGCGTGATTATCCCGATGCAGAAGATTATTGGGACGGCAACTGGGTAACGACGCGCTTTCGGCTCGACATCCCGCAAATGCCGACCACATTCCTGAAGAGCCTGCATCTAGGCGACCTGTTGCGCTTCCGGCAGGAGCTAGCGCGACTCTCCGAGGGGCAGCAAAGTCAAGCCACACTTGCCATGCTGGAAGATTACCTTTTTGTGGAGGCGTCCCTTCTGCCGGAAGGCGGCCTTAAGTGGTCGGTGAAGGCAAATGTCCGTCTTGCAAGGCTCTCCGACCGCGCTATAATGCCGCCCCTTCACTATGATTTCTACGCTGATCCATCCTCTTTGACTATCGTGTTGGAGCAAGTGGAGTCCGTGCTGATGCAGTTCCCTATCAAGTCGCCGCGCACTCCGGGTTAGAGGCGTCTTTGCGTCCGCCCTCATGGAAGGATTGAATTATGGAACACCCACTCGCGGGAAAGGTCGTCATCATCACCGGGGCCAGTTCGGGCATCGGGGCGGCGACGGCCCGCGCCTTGGCCCGGCTGGGCTGCCGGCTGACGCTGGCCGCCCGCTCGGCGGACAAACTCGCCGCCCTGGTGGACGAACTCGGCCCGGACGCGCTGGCCGTGCCCACCGATGTCACGTCCGGCGCGGACGCGGCGCGGATGGTGGACCGGACGCTGGAACGCTTCGGGCGCATGGACGTGCTGTTCGCCAACGCTGGCATTTACATCCGGGGACCGATTGAGGAGAGCGGCCCCGATGATTGGGCGCACCTCTTGGACGTGAACGTCAACGGCGTCCTGCGCGGCATCCACGCCGTGCTGCCCCACCTCACGGTCCAGGGGTCGGGCGACATCCTGGTCACCAGCTCGATCTCCGGCTTCGTGGATATCTACGGCGAGCCGATCTACAGCGCCTCCAAGCACGCCATCCAGGGCCTGGTCCATACTCTGCGCCGTCAGGTCGCCCCCTCTGGCGTCCGCATCATGTCGCTCGCGCCAGGCATGGTCGCGAACGAATTGTGGGGCATCGCCGACGAGGCCGAGATCGCGCGGCGGGTGGGAGAGCGCGCCTGCCTGCGCTCGGAGGACGTGGCCGAGGCCGCTGTGTTCATGCTGTCGCAGCCGCCGCACGTCACGATCCGGGACCTCGTGATGCTGCCGCAGGGTCAGGATTTATAGGGCGTGATGCGCGCCTGAACCCGGCCCTGAAGGGCCGGGCTACTCCGAGTGAAAGCCCCTTCGGGGCTATAGATTAGGCCGCCGGGGCGCTTCCTCTTATCCGAAGCCCCGCAAGCATTTTATGAAGGGGCGGCCCATCCGATTAGACCTGCTCTTTAGGGCAGGCGCCTTCAAGCCGGGTGCCTGAGAGGAAACAACCATGCCAAACGAAACCGCCGATCCCCTGCCCCGCACCATGCGGGCCGTCGTCTGCCACGCGCCCGAAGACTACCGTCTGGAAGAGAAGCCCACGCCCACAGCCGGGGCGGGCGAGGTCGTCGTCCGCATAGACGCGGCGGGCATCTGCGCCTCCGACGTCAAGTGCTACACGGGCGCCCCGATGCTCTGGGGCGACGCCCATCGCGAAGGCTACTGCCAGGCGCCGATTACGGCGGGGCACGAGTTCATCGGCACGGTCGTCGCCCTGGGCGAAGGCGCAGCGGCGCAGTACAGGCTGGCGCTGGGCGACCGGGCCATTTCGGAGCAGATCGTTCCCTGCTGGCAGTGCCGGTACTGCCGGCGCGGCCTGTACCACCTGTGCGCCGTCCACGACATCTACGGCTTCCGCCGACGCACGCCCGGCGGCTGGGCGGACTACCTGAAGTTCCCGACCGGCGCGCTCAACCACAAGGTCCCGACGGACCTCAAAGTCGAATATGCCGCCCTGATCGAGCCGCTGGCCTGCTCCATGCACGCCGTCCGGCGCGGCGGCATTGAGTTCGGCGATGTGGTTGTCGTCGCCGGCTGCGGGACCATCGGCCTGGGCATCGTCGCCTACGCCCGCCTAAAATCCCCCGCCGCCGTCGTCGCCGTGGACCTGTCCGACGACCGCCTGGCGCGGGCTGAAAAATTGGGCGCGACCCACACCCTCAACCCGCGCCATCAGGACGTGGTGCAGGCCATTTGGGACATGACCGAGGGCTATGGCTGCGACGTCTACATCGAGGCGACCGGCGCCCCCGCCTCGGTCGAGCAGGGCCTGCGGGCCATCCGCAAGGCCGGCACCTTCGTCGAGTTCTCCGTCATGGGCGCCCCCGTCACGACCGACTGGACCGTCATCGGGGACACCAAAGAACTGACCATCCGGGGCGGCCACCTCGGCCCCAACTGCTACCCCAGCGTCATCCAGTCCTTGACATCAGGGGCCGTAGACGGCAGCGTCTTCATCACGCACGAACTGGCCTTAGAAGACTTCGAGCATGGAATCCATCTCGTCCACGCGGGCACGGAAAGCCTCAAAGTCCTGCTGAAGCCCTAGCCATAGGCAGACGCGGCTAATCCGATGTGGGCGGCATCATGAAGGACGCCAATGATCTTTGTGATTGTCACTGTCGCTCGACAATACCCTCAACAACCTAGCCCCAGGATTACTGCAACTTAGCCCCAGGATTACTGCGGCTCCAGGGCGTCAACGATGCCGATGTCTACGCCCTGGCCGCCGGAGGTCTGATGACAGTGGACGGCGAGGGTGACGGTCGCCCCCGGCGTCAGCAGGGCGGCGGCTTTGGGCCGCAGCGGGACCGTGTCGTACTGGGTGATAAAGCCTGCCTCCTGAGCCGCCGGAACGCCGTTGATGTAAACATCAATGTCCTCGTCGTGAATCGCCAGCAGTTGGAGGTGGGTGTAGCGGGCTGCGGGCAGCGTGACCGTGCGCCGGATCCAGATGTCGGGCGTGGTCCAGCCCGTGCCGACGGGAATGCCCGGCGTGCCGGCGGAGCCGAAGCCGCCTGGACCCTGCTTCCAGCCCGAGGCGTCGAAGCCCGGCTTAGTCCAATCGCCCGCCGGCCTGTCCGTCGTATAGCGCCAGGTCTGCGGCGTGCTCTGCGATGTTGGGACGACGACGGTCATGGGCGGTGCGGTCGGCAGCGGCGCCCATCCGCTGACCTTGACGCGGTCGGCACTGGCCCATCGGCGCCATACCGCCCTGTCGGTCAGCATCCGGGCGAACACGCCGCCGACCACGGACCGGGCATGGAAGCCGTCGCTGTGGATGTCGTCGGTCTGGTACGTGTCGACCATCGGGAGGTGCGCGGTCGTCACGTCCAGATAGTCATAGAACGGCGCAGTGATCGCCTGGAAATCAGCCCGGCTATCGGCCAGCGCCGCGCTGAAGAACGAGTGGTCGGTGTCGCCGAGACGAGTCCGGGAGTCAAGCGGCACGCCGTAGGTTCCCATCTTGCTCTTGTAGTAGGCGATCTCCTTTTGGGAGACGCTGCGCGGGAAGACGTTCAGGCCCAGAATCTTGTCCCAGACCAGGTTGTACTTCTGGCTCCATGTCCCCGGCTTGTCGAAGGCCAGCAGGGAGTGGTCCCCGGCGTCGGCGACCTGAACCCAGTGTGCAGCGTCCGTCTTGGCGAGCCGGGCATATTTGGCGGCCCCCGCCGCGTCGCCGCGCATCCGGCACATGTCTGCGTAAGCCGCCAGCGCGAGGATGGCTTTGACCGAGAGGTTCGCGTTATGCGCCAGGTGGCCCATGAAGTCGTCGGTACATAACTGGTCCTCAGGGTCCAGGCCGTACCGTTCCAGGTATTGCGCCCATAGAGTCATCTGCGGCCACCAGGGGGCGACGAAATCGGCGTTGCCGTCGGCCTGCGCGATGGCGTCGCAGAGCAGCAGCATGTTGCCGCTCTCCTCGACGGGCATCGCTTCGCCGGGGTCGCCGGTCGCCCCGGCCTGCGGGTACGTCCCCAAGTCGTGCGGCGAGTTAGGGAACTTCCAGACGGGCGACGCGGCGTAGGCCAGGGCGGGCACGGCAGATGCCTTTGCCAGCGTCGGACTGAGCAGCAGCCAGATCGGGCTGGTCGGGAACAGTACGTCCACGGTCGCGATGTCGCCGTTACTCGTGTTCTCCTTGGTGAACAGCAGCGGCTTGCCGTTTTCATCCACGGCGATCCCCGCCGCCGCCAGCGACTGCCGGTAGGCCAGCGCACAAACCTGCGCGTACTGCGCGCCGCCGACCCGGCTCAGGTCGGCCAGCAGCCGCCGGTCGAAGTCCCCGCAGCGCCGCGCCAGGCGTGGGTAATCGCGCTCGGCGGCGGGCAGCAGCGTGGCCGGCGTCGCCCCGCCGCGCCGCCAGTAGGGCCGCAGCTTCTGCCCGCCGAACCGGACTTCATACAGCTCATCGTAGGCGACCATCAAATGGCGGGAAACCGGCGCGTCCCCGACGCTCCCCAGCGGGAACACGAAGGCCAGCACGGGCTGATCGTCCGACGCCGCGCGTGGCTTTCGGGCGTCGTCTTGCATCGGCAGCGTTCCACTCTGTATGTACCGGTTCAACAGGGCGTCGTTGCCGCCGATAGTCGCCGTGGCCTGTGCGGTCGAGGCGGCGGCATACGCATAGCCCCAGGCGATCCGCACGCCGTCGCCGGCCGGTCTGAGCAGCGTCTGAGCCAATGTCCCCACCCGCAGTGCCGTCAGCGGCCCCATCTTTTCGCGCGCCCAGATCACGGATTGGTCGGGCGTGTTGACTGCGAGCAGCCCGCTGGTGCTGTCATAAAGCGAGACGCTGTGCCGCCTGCCGTCCACGGCGCGCACGTCCCAGATGAGGTAGGTCAGGGGCCGCGTCAGCGCATCCAGGTCGTCCGGCAGGGCGGCCGTCGTGAACGTCAGCGTGACATGGACGCCCGCCCCCTCGAAATCGTAAATGCTGCGCGTCGGCGTCACCCGCACCCCCGTCTGCGGCAGGGCCGGCACGCCCGGCGGGTCGTTACCCATCAGCCGAAAAGCTTTGCCCTCAATGCGGATCAAACTGACCAGTGGGTGCGGCTGGCGTGTCCAGTGTCGGGTCAGGTCGCCCGTCAAACGGTCCGCCTCGGACCAGACGCTCAGGTAAGGGTCGCTGGTCACCAGCGGCACGGCGGGCGGTCGGAACGGCGTGTCCGCGCGGGCCATGCCGCGTGCCGCGAGGAGAACCAAACCGATCAGCGCGAGTCCAGCGCATGACATCCATCTGTTCAAGAACGTACTCCCAAAAAGAATATACCCAGAAGAATATACCCCCAAGAAGTGGAAACTGTCGGGGCAGGCGGGCCAAGGGAAGAATCTGCTTAACGTAAAGCGCAGAAGTCTCTCCTATTTATATTCCGAGCGACGGAAAACCACTGCGGCTTGTCCCTGTGGATGAATGTCGCGTCGTCTTTCCGAAGACGGACATATTGAGGCATTGCGTTTCCTTGCAGGTTGCGATACAACGAGTATATAGCAACACTACAAGGAGTAGACGTGTGCCAGAGAAAGAAAACCTGAACCTGTCCGCGCTCGTGAAAACCAGACGCCGTGGGCACAGCAAGTCTTCGACGGACGCCGCTGTGGGTGGCTTCTTGCGGATGCTGAAATACAAGTCGCTCTGGAACGGCGGGCAGGTGGTGAAGGTGGGGTGTTGGTTCCCGTCCCCCAAGACCTGTCACCGCTGCCCACACATCCAGTGCCCACACATCCAGCACCTCGAACTTTCGGACAGGCGGTGGGCCTGCATCTCGTGCGGGGCCATCCACGACCGCGACCACAACGCCGCGATCAACACGCGCGCCGAAGATGAACGGGTCGCTCATGGCTGCAGGACCGCCTTGACGATCTCGCCCCGCTGCATGGCCTCAAAACTTTCCTGCCAGTCGCCCAGAGGACTGACTCGGTTCAGGATGGGCGCCAGGTCAATCTGGTCGCTCGCGAGCATGGCGATCACCTTCTCCCACATCGGCCAGTTGTGGCTGTAGCTGCCCTGCAATGTCACGCCCTTTTGGACCAACGGGTCCAGGGACGCCCCATAGGGCTGCGGCCCCCAGCCAACTTTGGTTACCTGCCCGCCGGGGCGCACGATCTCTAGGGCGAGATGCAGCGTGGCGCTGACGCCGGCCGCGTCCAGCACGACGTCCGCGCCGTACCCGTCGCCCAGCGCCTTGACATGTGCCGCCACGTCCTCGCTCGACGCGCCCAGCGTCTGGGTCGCCCCGACTTGCCGGGCGGCCTCCAGCCGGTGCACATCGGCGGGAACGCCGACGACGATCAGCGGGTCGGCCCCGGACAGCTTCGCCATCAGCGCGCACAAAAGTCCGATCGGTCCCGGCCCGATGACCACGACGCTGTCGCCGGGCCGGATGCGGGAGTTGACGCAAGTGGCGTTGTAGGCGACGCAGCAAGGCTCGGTCAGGGCGGCCTTCTCAAAAGGCAGCGAATCCGGCAGCCGGTGCAGGCAGCGCTCCGGCACACGCACGAACCGGGTCATCGCCCCGCTCACCCCGTACCCAAAACCCAGCCGGTTCGGGTCAAGGTTGTATTCTCCGGCACGGAAGAAGGGCGAACGGGTGTCCAGTACGGCGGCGGTCTCGCTGACGACGCGGTCGCCCTCGCGGAACCCCTGCACGCGGCTGCCCGTCTCCGCCACGATCCCCGCGAACTCGTGCCCGAGCACGACCGGGTAATTGACCTTCCAGCTTTGCTTGCCGTGGTACTGATGCAGGTCGCTGCCGCAGACCCCCACCGCCTGCACCGCCAGCAGCACGTCTTCGTCGCCGATGGACGGAACCGCTACCTCCCGCAGCTCCACCGACAGCGGTTCCGGCGCATAATTGACCACGCCCGGCATTGTATCCGTCATCGAAGCCCCTCCTTTCCGGACGGCCCGACCTCGCCATAGGCATGAACCCGCTGGCAGATCAAGCGAAGCTTGCTTTCCAGATCGCCGCCCGCCGCCTTGAATGCATCCGCGTCAATAGTGAGCGGCGCCCCCAGAACCACCAGGGGCGCACCGTACTCGGGCGTGCGCATCGCCTGCTCGACCGAAAGCCCGCCGACCGCCTGCACCGGGATGCCGACCGCCTCCACGACCTCGCGGAGCTGATCCAGCGGGCTGGGACAGGCGCCCCCGCTCGCGACGATGCCGCGACGCTCATCGTACCCGATGTGATGGATGACGTAATCACAGCCCAACTCTTCCAGCCGCCGGGCGGCGGCGACCCTGTCCGGGGCGGCCAGATTGTCCCCCATCACCTGCACCCCGAAATCGCGCCCAGCGCGAACGACGACCTTGATCGTCTCCGCGTGCGCTCGCTCCATCACGACCACATGGGTCGCGCCCGCCTGCGCCATCATCTGCGCCTCCAGCCAGCCGCCGTCCATGGTCTTAAGGTCGGCGACGATGGGAACGTCCGGGAACGCCTGACGCAGTGCGCGCACGCCGTTCATGCCTTCCGCGATGATGAGCGGCGTGCCGGCTTCCAGCCAGTCCACCCCGGCGCGCACGGCCATCTCCGCCGTTTCCAGCGCCTCGGGAATGTTCGTCACGTCCAGCGAAATCTGAACAATAGTGTTCATCTGCGTGGTGTCACTCCAGGTCATACTGGGCCATCTTGTCCCGTAAAAACTTTGCCGACAGGCGCAGGCGCTCCATGCCGACCGCCGGATCGTCCCCATCCTCGATGCTGATCCAGCCCTGGAAGCCCGCGCTGCGCAGGATGGAAAAGATGCCGTCGTAATCGTTGAGGCCCTGGCCGATGACGCCGTGCTTCAGGAAAGGCGCGTACCCCATCTGCGGGTGCGCCTCCCGCTCGCGCAGGTCTTCCAGTGTCCCGCCCGCGAAGTAGCGGTCACTGGCGTGCATGCTGACGACGCGCGTCTTGATCGCCTGCAAGAGTTCGATCGGGTCGTCGCCGGCAATCAGGGCGTTCGAGGGGTCGTAGTTCACCCCGAACCAGGGCGAGAGAGGGATGGCCGCCAGGAGTTCCAGAAAGACGTCCTGCTTCTGGGCAAACTCCGGGTAGTCCCAGTAGCCGTCCTTGTAGTGGTTTTCCAGGATCAGGGTGACGCCGTGCCGCTCGGCGTGGGGCAGCAGGGATGTGATGCACTCCGCCGCCATCTGGATGCCTTCGTCCCGATCCACGTCCTCCCGACGCTGCCCGCTGAGGACGCGGCACAATCTTCCGCCGAGCGCGGCGGTCACGGCGATGACCCGCTTCTGCTGCTCGACCTGCGCCCGGCGGGCCTGAGCGTCCGGCTGGATAAAGTCCGGAGAGCAGCACATCATCGGCATGGAAAGGCCGTGCGCATCCAGCACTTGCCGCAGGCGCTTCAGGGCGTCCGCGTCCGTGGGCGTGAACCCCCAGTAGAATTCCAATCCGTCAACATCCAGATCGGCGGCCTGAGCGATCCATGTCTCGACGGACATCGTTCGGTGGACGCACAGCGCATCGAGATAACATTTCGGGAACGCCGCGAGGGGCATGGTGTGTCACCTTCCGTCAAACCGGCAGCATCGGATAAAGTGTCATGTCAAGTGTCATGGACCGGAGATGCGCTGTTCCCTCCCTGGCGTAAATCTCGATACTCCGGCTGTCCGGTGACGGGAAAATGAGGGCGGCCATGTATGCCGCGCCGTCGTCGGCAAAGACTTCCACCGAGCAGCGGTCTACGAATAGATGGAGCTTCAATCTGCCTGCGCTCGGCGAGAAAGGCAGACTGCTGATGGCGCCAAACCTCGGATGAAAATCGGTGACGCCTGAGCGTGTGCGATCCACGAAAAGAACGGAGTTGACGCAGTCATAGCCGATCAGGGTCCGTTCCTCCCCGCCCTGACGCACGGAAAGGCCGAACGCATCCGCATCCCCCGCCTCGAACTCGGCGATGATCTCATAGCTTTCGCTTTGGATGGGCAGGACAAAGGGCCGACCGGGCGCGATGGTCTCGGCCTGCCAGGACTGACTGGGGCCGCGCAGCGCTTTCAGTTCACGGACCGGCGTCTGTCTCAGGCGCACGCCCTCCGGCGTGGTCATGAGGCGCAGGCGGCGCGGCACGGTCATGGCGCCTTTCCAGCCCGGCGTCGGCAGGCGGCCCGCATATCCCCAGTGGCTCATCCAGCCGATCCAGAGGCGCCGCCCGTCCTCCGCCGGAACGTCCGACCAGGAAACCGCGGCGTAGTCGTCGGGGCCGCCGGTGGAGGGCAGCGCCACGTCCGGCGGGTTGTCGCTGCGGAAGGTCGTGCCGTCGAAGTCCCCGATGAAGTGCTGCATCGAACACGCGCCGAGGGCGCCCTCGGCGACGTTGTGCTGAAGGTAACTGGTGTTCAGCACCCACCGGGTGCGGGCGGCATCGCCGTCCACGGGCAGCTCGAAGAGGTCCGGGCACTCCCAGATATAGCCCTGGAGGCCGTGCCCCCTCCCGAACGTGCTGGCATAGGCCCAGTCGCGTAGGTTCGGCGACGTGAAAAGCGTCACACAGTCAAATGTTGCCGCGACCATGACCCAGCGCGCCGTCGGGCCATGCCGGAAGACCTTTGGGTCGCGGAAGTCTGCAATCCCTTGATTCGGCAGCACGGGGTTTCCCGCGTATTTGGTCCAGGTCCGCCCCCGGTCCAGGCTGTACGCGATGCTCTGCGCTTGATCACTGTCGGGCTGGTCCTGGTTCTTCCAATGCGTGAAGACGGCGACGAGGCCGTGGCCCCCGCCGAAGAAGCCGCTGCTGTCGTTCCAGTCCACCACGGCGCTGCCGGACGCGATGATGCCGAGTTCGTCCGGCCACAGCGCCACCGGCAGATGCTCCCAATGCCGCAGATTGGGACTGACCGCGTGGCCCCAATGGCTGCCCTCGTAGCCGGGCGGCGTATGCTGATAAAACAGGTGCCACTCGTCCTCATAGAAGACAAGGCCGTTGGGATCGTTCATCCAGTTGGCCGGCGGCGTGAAATGGTACGCCGACCGGAATTCCTCGGCAGAGAGTGTCATGGCTGGTCGCCTGTTCCTTCCGGCCGGTCCGTCGCCGGATCCGACGCCGGCAGACACAGATAGGCCGCCAGGGAACCGGCCTCCGCCATGAACTCGATCCAGCGCACTCCGAACGGCACGAAAAAGACGTCGCCCGGACGCACCCGTGTTTCGCCGCCCGACCAGGCGATCGTTCCCGCGCCTTGTGTCACCACCACGACGAAGTAAGGGGCCGGATGTTCCAGACGGTAGCGCCCTGTCACTCGCAGGTGGTCCACACCGAAACAGGTGGTGCTCTCCGGGCCGATGACGCGGGAAAGCGAACCCCCGTCCCCGGTTTCAAGGGCGACGGGTTTCTTCTTCAGGCGGGTTTCCACCTGTTCCACCGGTTCCCCCTCGTAGCGGAAACAGGAAAGCGCCGTGGCTGGGTCCAGGGGGCCCCACATGTCGGCGTCGGTGAGACACTGTTCGGCACAGTAGCGCTCGGGCTGAACCACCCAATCGGACGGCTCCTGCACTTCCAGCAGGAAGACGCCGGGGCCGATTGCATGCGGGAAGCGGCCCGGAATGAAATAAACGTCTCCCGGCCTGACCGGGACGCGGTGCAGCATGGCCTCCATGGCCGGGATGTCCTGCTCACGGACGGCGCGTGCGAACGCGGCCTCACTGATGCCGGGCTTGAAGCCCATCAGCAGATAAGGCTCCACGCCGTTGATCGCGCGTGTGCCCAGAATGATCCAGGATTCGGCTTTGCCATGCCCGCTGCCATAATGGGCGCGGGCGAAGTCGCGGTCAGGATGGCATTGAATCGGCAGCCGGACCGCAGAATCCAGGTATTTGCAGAGCAAGGTCATCTCAGCCTCGCCGCCCAGGAAGCCGGCCGGGTCCGCCGCAACCACGTCACGGAAGAGCGGCCCCGGACCTCCGTCGCCGGTGCGGAGGCGTGAGAGACCCTCTTCCGGCCCTTGTGAATGTTCCCCGTTGACGGCCTGCACACAGGAAGCAAGCCAGTCTTCTGGAAAATGTGCATCCTCGGAGGGGACGTTGCCGACGGATTCATCGAGCAAAGCCCCCCCTGTGTAACAGCGCCAAACACGGTTCGGCGCGAAAAATAGGGGTTGGATCGGGGCCATAATGTTCACCTGTTCGACTGTCGTTTGAATGACTGATGTTACGCATCCGCATCCCCGGATTTCAATCTGGGTGGACGCTGCGTAACGTCAGAAGGATTGGGTACAGGGCTAAAGTAACGTGTCAAAGTCTTCCCAGAGCGGTCGGTTGAAACCGCAGCAACAAGAGCACAAAGTCCGCCTTCGCGGACTAGGATTTAGGTCTTCAACCTGCGAAGGCAGGTTTCGTGCCCTGGTTGCCGCGAATTCATTCGCCCTGCATCAGCCGGCAATCCAGTTGGTGCTCCAGTACCTTGGCGACCCGGTCCAGCGTCGAATCCAGCGTACCCGCTTCCTCGCCATGTGCAATCAGCGCGACCGCAAAGCGCGGCAGGAAGCCGAGCCGGTCCGGGTGCAGCGGGTCGCCCTTTTTGACGCGATCCCGCGCCTCCAGCATCCGGTTCTGCTGGGTCAGGGGCAGCAGAGTGGCGACGTGCTCCATCGTCCGCAGGATTGGGACTCCCGATGAAAGCATCAGGCCGAACGACTCACAGAACAAAAGCTGCGTCACCGTCTGCTGGTAGGGCGAGAGTTGCGCCCAGTCCTCCGGCAGCGGCTTCTCCGACGGGTTGAGCAGAAAGACGCCGCTTGCGCCATCGGGATCGTGCCGCATCAGAGTCCACTCTTTCGCCATCAGTTCCGCCGCCCGTGCCAGCGTTTCTTCCAGCACCCCCGCGATCTCGCCCGCCCGGACCATGCTGCGGTAGAACGGCGAGAACAGTTCGGGCCGCTCGGCCATGGAGATGGAAAGGACATGGCCTGCTCCGATGCGCTCTTTTAGGGCCAGGGCCGCTTCGCCATACGGCGCGGGAAGGTCTCCCAGGATGTCGAGTGATCGCACTAGGGAGATGCCCGCCGAGATCAACTCGGAGAACTGGTAGCTGAACAGCACCGACGCCAGTGGCGTCGGCAAGGTGGAATCATTCAGAGTTGTCATCGGCTTCTCCATTCTCATCAGAAGTTCGCCAGCGGCGGGCGGGGCGGCCAAACAGGGCGTCCTCGTCATCGGCGAGCAGGCGGCGGAGCTGCTTCCGCGCCCGGTAAAGTCGGCCCTCCACCGTGGTGACGGCAACGCCCGTGAAGGCCGCGATCTCCTCGTAAGACGCGCCCTCCCAGACGTGCATCAGCAGCGCGACCCGGTTGGCGTCCGGCAGCGCCGCCAGCGCCTGCCGCAGCGCCCGCTGCCGCTCCCGCGCCAGCAGGACGGCCAGCGGCTGCAAGGCGGCGTCGGCGGGCAGTTGCCGGCGTTCCTCCCCGTCCAGCGACACCGTTCCGGGCCGCGCCGGGCGGTGCCAGCTCAGGCAGGCGCGGGCGGCGATCCGCTTCAGCCAGGGCAGGAACGCGCCCGGCTCACGCAGCGTCGGCAGCGCCTCCCAGGCCCGCGTCAGCGCCTCCTGCGCCAAGTCCTGCGCGGCATCGCGGTCGCCCGTTCGCAGGAACGCCATCGCCCGCAGAGCCGCCCGGTAGCGCCCGGCCAGCCGGTCGAACGCCGCCCGGTCCCCCGCCTGTGCCCGCCGCACGAGTTCGGTTTCCTCGCACTGTTTTTGCTCCACACAAGAAAAGACGCCGGGCGTCGCCAAAACCGACGCGCCCGGCGTGACTTCTTTCACCATGAACCGAAAAAACTAAGCTGCCGCTTGATGCTCCTGCACCTGAGCCGAGTTCTTGGCGGCTGTGATGATGAACGCGCGGCTAATGTAAATGTCCTCGGAAACGAAAGCGCCTGTCTCCTGCACCCCATGCTCGGCTTGAAAGAGGCGCGTCATCGCCCGAATAAAATCCGTGTCGGGGCTGAGTGGAACGATGCTCGCGATCTTCAACCAGTCCTCGGCAGTCAGATAATCTCTCAAACCATTCACGATCTGCTGGATTCCGGGTCGGGCCGTCGTCAGCCAGGGAGCGGAAGCAACGACATCCCACTTGCCCGCCGTTTCTTCCGTCTGGAACAGGCCGAACAGCAGGAAACCGCCGTGCTCCCGCGCCAGCATTTCCTCGGCCCGCCGAACATTCTCCGTTAGCTTTTCTTCGCTCAAATTCATTGAAACGTCCTACCTATAGCAACACCTTCAGCAGCGTCCTGGTCGCCGCGATCATCGCAGCGGCCTCCATGATCGTCTGTGTCCCGACCGGGCTGTACCGCTGCTCCGGGGTCCACTTTTTCACGATTGACCAGTCCGTGGCAAGCGCAGGCTTGATGCGCGCTTCCACCCCCGAAAAGAGTAGCAGCGCCTCAAAGTTGTGCGTCTGGACGCTCTTGACGTACTGAAACTCCGCCGCCGTGGACGGGAAGCCTGCCCACCGCAGCGTCTGGCAAATGCGTGCCTTCAGCGCAATTTCGACGGCGTAGACGCACAGATACACGGCGCCATCATAACTTCGGTTCCGATTGAGGATGACGGCATCCCGTAAGTGCGCCCGTGCCGTCTTTTCCAGGTCCGCACGGGTAATCATCCGGTCTGCGCTCCCTGACTATGGCGCGACCTACTGACACGCCATACGACTTCTCGTTGAGGGCGTTGCTTGTGTGCCTCTTTTACGCTGAGAAGAACATTTCCCAGGCCCGGATTATACGCTCGGAGCAGAGTTTTGTGAAACTCCACACGCCCTAAAGGGCGATGGCTTCTTGGGCTACGCTTAGGCCAGTGCCTTGCGTTGACGCCCAAAGGCTGTTTCCCAGCCTACTGCGGCACAAGATGTTTTTCGCGGCGTTGTGGTCTCTGTCCAGGGATAAGCCGCAAGCGCACGAAACCCACCTGTCCGATAGCGTGAGGGTCTCAAAGACGGCGCCGCAAGCGGAACAGGTCTTTGACGTGTACGCGGCGGGAACGAACTCAACCACGCGCTCGGCACTTTCAGCCTTAGCCCGTAGTCTTTGCGTGAGGTAGTTCCAGCCCGTGTCCAAGATGCTTTTGCTCAGGTGACGGTTCCGCACCATGTTTTTGATGCGAAGGTCTTCCAAAGCAAGGGCGTCGTACCGACAAATCAGGCCATGCGCGACCTTGTTCAGAAAATCCTGGCGGCGGTTCTTGACCCGTTCGTGATGCCGTTGCAGTTGCAAAACTGTCTTGCGTCTGTTCCTGCCGCCTTTCTTCTTGCGGGCGACGGAACGCTGAACGCGGCGAAGGTCTTTCTGCGCCGCCCGATACCAGCGCGGATTTTCCACGAACTCACCGTCGCTCGTGGCGAGAAGATGCGAGATGCCGACATCTATCCCGATGGCTCTGCCCGTAGACGGCAATGCTTCGGTTTCGCACTCGCAAACAAAACAGGCATACCACTTGTTCGCCTTGCGCGTGACGCGGACGGTCTTGATTGTGCCGAGGATTCCCCGATGCCAGCGAACGGCGATGCGCCCGATACCGCTGATTTCCAGTCGCCGCCCGTCCAGGCGGAAGCCGTTGCCGAGTTCCTTCAGTCCAAACGAGTCGAATTGGTCTCGGCCCTTGTACCTGGGGTAGCCTGGTGCTTCTCCTGCCTTGACGCGGCGAAAAAAGTTCTGGAACGCTTTGTCCAGGTCGGCGGCGACAACCTGCAAGACGTGGCTGTGAACGTACAGCGGCAGACCGAAAGCCTTCAACTCTTTGACGCGCCGAAGTTGTTCCGTCTTGGTGACGGAATGGCCGTTGTCGTAGCCGACCTTGCGTTCGTCCAGCAGGGCATTGTAGAACGAGCGGCACACGTCCAGCGTGGCGGCGAGGCCCTCTGCCTGCGTCTTGGACGGATAAAGCCTCATGCGGTAGCAGATAAGAGTTTTAGGTGCAAGGGACGGCACGGGCTACATTCCCCTCTGCGCGGCGATGTAAGAGTCTTTGTACCGCTGGATTGTCTCTTTGGACACGTTTCCCGCGCTTGCGGCGAAGAAACTTCTTGTCCAGAGCGATGGCAGTTTCAGCAGTTCGGGGAACCGCTGACGCAGGACGCGAGATGTGTAGCCTTTAATCTGGCGTGTGGTTTCCGAGGCTGAGTCGTCGGGGTTCACCTGGACGAACAAGTGAACGTGGTCGGGCATAATCGCAAGTTCATGGACAATCCATTTTTGCTCGGCGCATTTCTCCCGGATAAGCGCGTCCAAGTCGTGGGCCACATCGCCGACCAGAACTTTCTTACGCCGCTTGGGGCAGAAAATAAGATTGTACATAATCAGGTGTACGCGGTATTCGTCGTGTTGATAACTTGTGCTTGCCATGTCTTTATTATACACGTTGTCAACACCTATTTTCGTTTTACGCGGCCTGAACTCACTTCGTTCGGGCTAAAGCCTCACAGAACAGAGGCTTTGAGAAGCCCGCCTAACGCCCCGCTGAAGCCTGGGTGCTTGCGGCGGGCTAAATACGGTCAACAGAACCCGCTCAACGTACCAGCGGTGGCGCATGTAGCGTGACTTCTTTTACAGGCCGTCTGTGACGGCCTTCGCAACGCGCACCCTTCTGCGAGGATATAATAGGGTCATCAACCGAGCCGCCAGGCTCCCCGGAGAAGACCATGCAGAACACCATCACTTTCAAGATCGCCGCCGTCGCCGCCCAGCCCGCCAATACGCCCTGGATGCCTCGCGCGGCCTGCCGCCTGCGGACGCTTGGCCGTAAGTGGGACCTGTTCGGCGTTCTGAGCCTGATGGCGTCGAGCGCCGCCTATGGCGTTTACGCCCTGGCGCACACCGGCTTCTGACGCAGGCTCGTCACAGGGTGGAGCGCGAGACCACGCAGGTGATGCTGCCGGCGGGCAGCGTCAGGGGGCCACCCTGGAGGATGCCGCCGCGCACGCGGCGCTCACCCGCCCGCGCCATGTCCTGGGAGGTCGTCGTGACGAAGACGGTCGCGGCGGCCCCGTGCAGGCCGGAAAGCGCGGCGAGGGTCTTGTCCCGGCCCGTCCAGTTGGCGAGCAGGACCAGCGTCCGGTCAGCGCGCGGACTTTCGAATGAAATGACGTCGATGGGTAGCGACATCATGTTGCCGTTTGGCTCGGGGCCGTTGATCAGAGCACGGTTGTCCGCGCGCAGGTCGGGATCGGTGCTGGTCGTGCGCTTGACCTTCCACCCGGCGCGCACCGTCGTCCAAAGCGTCTGGAAGACGAAATACGCCTTGCTCTTTTTTCCGTCTCCGTAGACCAGGTCCTGGTCGTCGGGCGCCCCCGACGGGTGCCAGAAGCGCCAGAAGAACCAATAGCCGGTGTGTAGGTCCACCAGGTCGCTCGCCATCCGGCGCACATCGTTCAGCGCCCAGTCCAGCTCCTGGTTGCCGGTAGCGGGGCGCAGCTCGCCCCGAATGCCCGTCGCGGTGGAGTATTCGGTCATCCAGCGGCTCCGCCCTGGATACGCGGCCATCGCCCGGTCCAGCGTCCTGATGCGGGCGGAAGTGTAATAGGAATGGTACGCAAAGCCGCCGAGCGCGCCCGCCAGGGCGGGGTCGCTGTTTAGGGCCGCGAAGCCCTGGTTGGAGACCGCGCCCAGCAGGGGGAGCATCCCGTCCCAACCCTCCGCTTCGGGGCCGATGATCGCGATGCCCGAGAACCACGGATCGCGCCGGGCGTCCAGGCGGCGGCGCAGCAGTGTCACGGCCCGGCGCCATGCTTGGATTTCGCCCGCGTTGTCGGTATAGACGCACCCGTCATAGCCGGCGTTGATGGCCGGCTCATTTTGGAGGCTGACGCAGAGCGGCGCGGCGACGCCCGCGCCCTTCAGCGCGGACAGGACGGCGACGAAGTAGTCCACCAGCCCATAGCGGTCCGGGCGGGCGTAGTCCGGGTTCAGGTATTGGTTCCGGCCCTGGTAGACGCCGTAGCGGACGTGATCAGGCAGTTTCATGTAAGCGGGCGGCGACCACAGCGTCAGAACGTAGCGGTGGATACCCGCGTTCCGCAGGGTGGCGAGGTGGTCCTTCAAGTCCTGCAAGCGGTCTGGGTCCAGCGTGTGGTCCGCTCGTCCCAGGGTGGGGGTGAGATAGACGCGCCCAATTTCGCAGCCCAAGCCGCGCAGGGCCGCCAGCGTCGCGCCGCCGGTCAGCGGCCCCTTCGCCGGGAGCCAGCCCGCCTGGTCGTAGGCGAGTTCGCCGCCTGCGTAGACCGGCGTCACGCGGTCATAAGGGGCGGGAAAGATGCCGAAGCCGCCGATGGCCATCACCGTCTCGGCGTGAACGGCGACCGCTGCGTCCGCCCGGACGGCCCGAGCCGCCCCGCCGAAAAAGACGGTCAGCAGAACGGCGAGAAGCAAGGGGCGGCAGGAAGAGGGAAACAGCACAGGAACAGTCGGCATTATCTTCTCCTCTGATGTGACGGGCTACTTCCCATAAACCTCGATCTCGCGCAGGGTGGCGACGCGCGGCCCGGCCTGGCCGCCCGCAACGATGACGTCTTTCGTGGCCCCGCCGCCGAACGTGGCGTCGCGGATCAGCAGGCGGACGCGGCGGGTCGTGACCGGCGGGAACGACAGCGGGAACACCCAGCGGTCGCTGAAGAAGCTGTCTACCGTGGTGCGGTTGTTGGGCGTGTAGACGGGATACGTCTTGGCAGGTTCTTGAACGCGCCGCAGCGTCTTCCAGACGCCGCCCGCCTCGTACTGGAACTCGAAGTCGAGCAGGGTGGACTGCGACTGCCAGGGCGGGGACGCATACACGACGGCGCGGGTGACTCGGTGCGCGGCAGGCAGGGTCAGCGTCACGGCCAGTGGCTCCTGGGGTGGGGCCGCGTCCTGCGCTTTGTCCCACGTCCCGCCGTCGGTCCAGGGGCCGGTGCCGCTGACCTGCGAGTAGTACCAGTTCTCGAACCGGCCGTTGTGCAGCTTGTCGCGTTCTGTCGCCGAGCCGGGCGCGTCCACGGCCACGCCGGGGAGCCGCGCCAGGTCCGGGCCGTAATCCATCGGTACGACGGAGACTGTCTGCCCCGCCGACGGCTCCACATAGACCGGCAGCTCGGACACGGGCAGCGTCACGCGCCCGCTCTTGACCGGCAGCGTCGCCGCCACGCCGAACGGCGACACCGTCCGCAACGTCTTCCCGCCCCCCACGATCAGGTCTACCTTGCCGTAAGGGTCGCCCGCGCTCAGGAACGCCGCCACGCGCTTGCCCGGCCCCGCAAAATAACTCCCCAGGTACTGCGCGTTGCCCGCCGGGCCGAAATCGTACTTCTTCGCAAACCTCGTGCCGTACAGCTCTTCCGACCAGACACGCAGCAGGGACGCGGCGGGGTTGACGCTGCGGTCCTCGTTCTCCCACCACGTCGGGAAGTCCCAAAAGCCGTGGCTGGTGTCGTACCAGTAGTGGTTGTGCTCTTTGGGGATGCCGTACTGCTCGTAGACCATCATCTGGTCCATCGTCCAGCGCCCCTGGAGGCGGGGCTGGTACGACCCGTACACGGCGGCAAAGTACCCCTGCTCCGTTTGCCACTTCTCGATGTGCCCCAGCCCGTACTTCGCCAGCAGCGTTTGCAGGGTGTCCAGCGCCGTCCGCGCCATTTCCACGTCGCCGTTGACCGTGTTGTAGGCGTGGAACGAGAAGGCGTCAATGCTCTTGCCGCCGCCTGCCTTCAAAAAGTCCTCGATCCAGCCCAGCATGTTGCCCGGCGGCGCGATGCCGACCGCCCCCGGCCCCATCACCTTCAGGCGGGGGTTGACCCCTTTCACGGTGTCGTAGAACGGCTTCATCTCCTTGACGGCGAAGTCCGCCCCCGAACTGCCGCCGTTCGGCTCGTTGCGCGGCTCCCAATACTCCACATCGTTCTGGAACCGCGTGACGATCTTGCGGACGCTGGCCAAATCCTTCGTACCGTTCGGGAACGCGACCATCAGGACGCGCCTGCGGATGGGGTCATACGGCAGGTACAGAGTCTTGTCAATGGCGATCTCCCCTTCCAACTGCTTGATCGCTTCGTCCGGCTTGCTCGCGTCCGACACCGACAGCCGCTCCGGTCCCATGCCGGTCACGTCCCGCGTCGGCTGGTCCCCGATGCCATCGCCGCCCCCCGGCGCGTCTTTGGGCGCGAGCGGCGGGAAGTGCGGGTCGCGCCGGAACACGGCGATGTTCGTCCCGCCCACGACATTCCCCCACGGCGGCCCCTGGTCCACATCCCCGTAGACGTACAGCTTGTACCACCCCGGCCCCAGCGCCTTGACCGCCAGCCGCGCCCCGCACCGGCCCTGGTCCACCAGCGCCCCGTAGTAGTCCCGCACCAAGTAGTGCGTCGCCGGCCCCTTGCCGCCGACGGCAAACGTGATCGGCTCCCCGACATAGAAGATCGGGTTGCGCCGCCCCGAATCCAGCATGACCATGTTCGGCGGCGTCTTCCAACTCCACCCGCCCGCGCGGGCGGGGTGGGGCAGAAGAAGCGTTAGGGTGGCAATGAGCGCGAGAAAAACACAAATTTGGCTGCGTCTCGACATGGTGAAAACCCCTCTCGACATGACCTTAGCCGAGTGATTCGAGTTCCTAAATCTCCAGCCTTGGCTGTAGGCTTTCGTCCGGCTCCCAAAGTGCTACGATGTCTCGGAAAAACTCGGCATTCCATTCTTCTGAGTCATGCTGCTCGTACCAGACTGTCCATGTGCCGGCGGGCAGGGTTAGGGCTACGCCGCTGTTCGCCACAAGCACTCTGTCCACCTGTGCCCTCAGCCCGGGAGGCAGAGCCTTTGTCAGCGGTAGGAATACAAGGGAGCCTGAGTCGCAGCCTACTTCGTCTGCCATAACCGTAGCGGACGGCGGAGGCTCACCACTATCAAGGGCGAAGGCAATCTTTAAAGAAGGCGGCTGCCACCATACTGGCCCGCTCGTGTCACCGCCAAAGTCCCAAACGATTACTCCATGCTGCCGCACGAACGAGGCCGTGCCTTCCTGTGAGTTGTAAACATCGGTTAAATAGATCGGGTCCGTCACCAGCACCGCCTCGCCGCCGGTCTGGAAAGTGCCCCTATCACTAAAATCAAGTGCCGGAAACCGTGCCCTGAGATTGAACTTCGGTTTGACCAGGCGGAACCTTTCAGTCATGTCTCCTTCAGTCATGTCTCCTTGCTCCCTTACCTAAACACCCATGAAAAACTTTCCGCAACCCGCTACCAAACCACGTTCACGGGGTACTGGCCAAAAACGGCATCCACGCTCGCCAAAACTGCGTTTTCAACGATTGCCTGCGCGATGAGCAGACGGTCAAACGGGTCTTTATGATGGAGAGGCAGGTCGTCCAGCGCAAGAATGTGAGCCAATGTGACCGGCAGAATTTGAACACGGTTTGTCCGCTGTTGAGTCTCCACCAGCGTTTTCAGTGGAATCGTCAATTTGAGTTTTCCCGACTGGACTTTGATCTGGATTTCCCAAAGGCTGACGACGCTTAGAAGCAGGGTCGTCTCCGGGTTTTCAAGCAGAGCACGAACTCTCGCGGACAAGCGTTCCGGCTCGTTCGCCCACCAAAGAAAAGTATGTGTGTCCAGGAGTGTATTCATTCCTCCCCCAGCCAAAACTCGTCCGACAAGGGCGCGTCGAAATCTTCACTCATCCAGATCTGGCCCCGGTTCAAGCCCGCGACGCGCGGCGACGCGGCGGTCGGCGTGGCGGGCGCGGTGGAAAGCATCTGGCGCACCTTCTGCTGAAGCAGGGCCTGGGCATCCTGCCCGGTCTGTGCTGCTTCCGTGCGCAGCTTCTCTTCCAAATCGGGCGGCAGTTCCAGCATCACGGTCATTGAGGCGCTCCTTTTCTATCCAAACAGAGAGTTCACCAGGCCGCCGTCCACGGAGAGCGTTTGGCCGGTGAGGTAGCTGGCCTTGTCGGAGGCGAGGAAGGCGACGACGCTGCCGAGTTCGCGCGGGTCGCCCAGGCGGCCCAGGGGGATCGTCTCGGCGGCCTGCTCGGCGATCTGTTCCAGCGTGTAGGGGGAGTCTTTGGCGCGGGCCTCGTAGACGTGCTTGATGCGGTCGGTGTCGAACGAGCCGGGGCAGACGTTGTTGACCAGGATGCCGTCGGGGGCCAGCTCGATGGACAGGCTTTTCGCCAGGCCGATCACGGCGGGGCGCAGGGCGTTGGACAGCAGCAGGCCGGGGATGGGCTGCTTGACGCTGGTGGAGACGATGTTGATGATGCGGCCCCCGCCGCGCTCCTGCGCCGCCTGTAACGGGGGGATGGCCGCGCGGATCAGGCGCAGGACCGGCCACAGCGTGCTGTCCAGCCCCGCTTGCCAGTCCCGCTCGGACAGGTCGGCGAACTTGCCCGGCGGTGGCCCGCCGCCGTTTGTCACCAGGATATCGAGCTGCCCGAACCGCGCCAGAGTCGCCTTGATCAAGCGGTTGATGGCTTCCGGGTCGGTCACGTCCCCCGCGACCGTATGCACGTCCGCGCCTTTGACGGACATCACCTGCCGGATCGCCTGCGCCGCATGAGCCAGCGCCTCGGGCCGCCGCCCGTTGATGACGACCCGCGCGCCCTCCCGCGCCAATGCCTCGGCGCAGGCCCGCCCCAGGCCCTGGGAAGACGCCGCGACGAGGGCGACCTTCCCCGTCAGTCCAAGTTCCATGCTGAGAAATCCTTTGGGCGCGATGCCGCGCGGGGGTATTGTAGCGCGGGGGAGGGGGTTTGTCAAGGAGGGAGGCGGCATAAGACTGAGGGGCGAACACAAGGTTCGCCCCTACGCTACGAATGATGAGCAACACCTTTGTCACTGGTGCAGATTTATCGCAACATCTGTCACTTCGGGCCGGGGGATGTACCGGGCAGGCCCGGGGGATCGGCGCTCATACGGTTTGGGACTGCTGCGCTTCCGCTCTTATCGGAGGCATTCGGGCTTTCCGCGCGCCGAGGCTTCGCCCTCTTGGGCGGCGTCTTGGCCGCGTCCGATCCCGGCTGCGACGGGCCGCTGGCAGCGGCCCCTGGGGGAACCGTTCCGAGAAACGGGGAAAGACCCTGTCTGTAAGGACCGGCGGCGGCAGGGGCGGGCGTGGGCACAAGAGGGGGAGACGGCTGTGTCGGCGGGGCCGGCAGCGGAGCCGGCAGCGTCGCGGCGGCGGCGGTCGGGACAGAGATACGGGGGGCGGGGCGGGACAAGTAAACGCCGACCGTGACACACGCGGCTAGGCCGAGCGCGCCCGCCCCGGCGAGGGTGATGGGTTTGGCCGCAAGGCGGCTCATCCCAACAGCCGTGTCACGCGGTTCCGTGGGGCGTGGGGCCGGGGACGCCGCAATCGCCTTGCGCAAGGCAGCCGCCATCTCGCCCGCCCGGCGATACCGCTTCTCCGGGTCCTTCTCCAGAGCGCGCCCCACCACGGCCTGAACGGCGGCGGACGCGCCGGGCACGGGCGCCGGCTGCTCCCGGAGCACCTGATGCGCCACCATCGTAAAATTGGCGCCCTGGAATGGCGGCTCACCCGCCAGCATCTCGTACAAAAGCACTCCCAGCGCCCAAAGGTCGGACGCGGGGCAGGCCGGTTTGTTGTGAAGCTGCTCGGGGGCCATGTAAGCCGGCTCGCCGACCCGCTCACCCATCAGGGTGACCGTGGTGTCGCCCGGCTGACGCGCCAGCCCGAAGTCCACCAGCTTGACGCGCCCGTCGTGCAGGATCATCACGTTGGAGGGCCGGATGTCGCGGTGCAGGATCTCCTGGGCATGGACCGCATCTACCGCCCCGGCCAGTTGTTCCAGGATGCCGGCGGCTTCTTCGAGTGACAGCGATTTCCGGTCCAGAATCTGGCGCAGGGGATGGCCGTAAAGGTACTCCATGACGAGAAAGGGAAAGCCGTCGTGCTCGCCCGTCTCATAAATCGTCAGGATGTTGGGGTGGGACAGGTGCGCCAGGGCGCGCGCTTCCCGCGCCAAACGCGCCTCCAAAACGCGCGCCGGCTCGTGGGCCGCTTCGGGCGTCGTCGCGTCCGGGCCGCTCGCGGCGGAGACATGGAGGACTTTAATGACGACCATGCGCCCGCCGCGCGGGTCTGCCGCTTGAAAGAGCGAGTAGTGGGTGCCGCGCCCGATCTCGCGCACCAGCACATAGTCCCCGATCCGTGCATTTACTAACTTCTCAATACAGTCTGCCATGTCGCCATCATCGGCATCCGCAGGCGACTTCTGTAGGGTACGCCGGACGGTCAGTTCGCCACAAATCAGTTCGCCACAAACGGGAAAGTTTTCGTCTCCGGCTTTGGGGCGCCCTCGGACGCGGCCAAGCCCGGCGCGCTGCGGAAGGTGACGAGCGGGGCGATAGGCGGGTGGTGCTCGCTCTCGACGATCTCCAGATCCGCCGCCGAACTCGCGGCATTGGGCTGGTAGACGAACGTCACCGTGTTGACGCCCCGCCGCAGCTTCATCGTGATGTCTTGATCGAGCACCCCCGAAAACGACCCATGCCGCACCCCATTCAGCAGCACCGTCACATGCGCGTCCCGCAAACGCCCCCGCAGCCAGTGCGAATGCGCCGTGGGCATCACCCGCCCCTGGAGGGGGTCGCGTCCGATCAGCGGGTCGGTCGGCGCCTGCCCCGCATCGCCCAGCAGCGGATCGGTCGGTCCACTCGGCGTCGCGTCTGCCGGTGCGGGGGCAATGGGAGTGGTCGTCGGAGGGGCCTGCGCCCGGCGCGGCGGGCCGGGCGCAGGCCCGCTGTAGGGCCGGTCATTGCCGCACCCGGTCAGCAACAAACAAGACGACAGCAGGAACAAGCCGCGCCTCATAAGATCATCCCCGCGCCCACCGTCTCGTTCGTCGCCTCGTCAATCAGGATCAGGCTGCCCGTCGCCCGGTTGCGGCGGTAGGAGTCAAAGAACAGCGGCTGCGTTGTCCGCAGCGTCAGCCGCGCGATCTCGTTCAAGCCGACATGCGTGTCGGTTTCGTTCTCGTCCAGCGTGCTGATGTCCAGCTTATACCTGACCGCCTTCACGATGGCCCGTACTTCGCGCGTCGTGTGCTTGACCGTGTACTTGCCATTCGGCGCCAGCGCCTTCTCGCCCAGCCAGCAGACCATGATGTCCAGGTCCTGCGACACCTGCGGTGGGTTACCGGCGGCGACGATCATGTCGCCCCGGCTGATGTCTATCTCGTCTTCCAGCGTCAGCGTCACCGACATCGGCGCGTAGGCTTCGTCCAAAGCGCCCTCAAACGTGTCCACGGACTGCACGCGCGACCGGAAGCCCGACGGCAGGGCGAGCACCTCGTCGCCGGGGTGGAACACGCCGCCCGCGATCCGCCCGCCGTACCCTCGGTAGTCGGGAAACTCCGGCGATTGTGGGCGGATCACATATTGGACGGGGAACCGCCGATCCGTCAGGTTGACGTCGTTCTCGATCCGAACCGTTTCCAGCAGCGACAGCAGGGCCGGGCCGTCGTACCAGGGCATATGGGGCGACGGGTCCACGACATTGTCCCCGTGCAGCGCGCTGATGGGGATAAAATGCGCGTCCCCCACGTCCAGCCCCGACGCGAACAGTTGAAAGTCTCGCTGGATGCCCTCGAAGACTTCCCGGCTGTACTCCACCAGGTCCATCTTGTTGACGCACACGACGAGGTGCGGGATGCCCAGCAGCGACGCGATGATGGCGTGCCGCCGCGTCTGCTCGATGACGCCCTTACGCGCGTCCACCAGGATGATCGCCAGGTTCGCCGTGGACGCCCCCGTGACCATGTTCCTTGTGTACTGAATATGCCCCGGCGTGTCCGCAATAATAAACTTGCGGCGCGGCGTCGCGAAGTACCGGTACGCCACGTCAATCGTGATCCCCTGCTCCCGCTCCGCCCGCAGCCCGTCTGTCAGCAGGGCCAGGTTGACCCCCTCCTCGCCCCGCCGCTCCGAAGACTCGCGGATGGCCTCATACTGGTCGTCAAAGATCGCCTTGCTGTCGTACAAAAGCCGCCCGATCAGCGTGCTCTTCCCGTCATCCACGCTCCCCGCCGTCGTGAAGCGCAGCAGGTCCATGTCTAGGTAGCCCGTTGTTGAAAATTCAGTCATTTCTCTTCCAATGTCTGTGGCAGGATGTCCAGTATCTGGTGCAAACCCCAGAAGTAGTACCACTCATCTCCGTCAAGTTCAGCCATAACTTTCTCCAGCAACGGCAGAAGCCGCCGTCGCTCCTCCCATAGTTGCCTGTATCTCCTACCTGCCTGCTGGACTTCAAGAGTTTCTTTTAACGACAGTGGCCCGGTGGCTGAGTCCAGAGGAGACCTTTCCAAGAGGCCGTCTGCAACAAGACAGCAGGCGTTCGCCAACTGCGTCAAGTCTTCACCCCGCGTCTGCTTGTCCCTCAGACCGGGCGGCATGTTCCACTTGGCATGGTGACGCCAGTAGATATTCAGTAGGTCGTCCGCCGCAGAACTGGAAACCTCATTCATGTCTCCCACCTACAGTTACTGTCAGATACTGTGTGGGTCAACGACCACTACGCCCGGCGCGAACGTCGCCAGGCGCGCGAAGTGCCGGACGTTGAAGGTCAAGATGTGCGTGATGCCGTAGACGTGGCAGACCGCGACCAGCCGCGCGTCGTGGACCTGCTTGCCGACCACGCCCGCCGCCTGCACCAGCGCCTTCCACGCCGGGTAAATGTCGGGCGTTTCCGGCAGGAGTGGGAAGGCTAATTCGTAGACAGAGGCCCGCGCTTCGGCTTCAGCAGCGGATAAACCCAGGCCGTTGACCTCGGCGGGCCGTGTTGCGACGCTACGGAACTCCACAAAAATTTGTGGGGTCGTGTGCAAATCTTCACCCTGCTCATGGAGCGCATCAAGGGCGCGGGACGCGACGGGGTATAGCGGGTCCGACGGGTTGGTGTGGCGCAGCAGCAGACTGCTCTCGACGAGATACGTCATCACTCGTAAATCCCTTCGCTGCTGACGGCCTCATCCGAGAGGGCGACGCCGCAGGGCGATGACGCCGTTCTCAGTAGCCGCTCCCAGTCGTCGCGCGGCGGCGGCAGGGTCTTCCGGTAGTCAATGACCGCCGGCGCGCGCAGCTTTTCTAAGGCCAGTCGCTCCAGCGTCGTCCCCGTTTTCTGTGCCTCCGCCGCTAGTTGCTGCTCAATGTCCGGCGTCAGTGTGATCGTCATCCCTCGTTCCTCCCTTCCTTCAGATACCCTTTGTCCACCGCGTCTTGGATCATCGCCATGGCGTACTCCCACAGCCCCGCCGCGCCTTCCGCCATGTGGCCGTTGCGGTCGATCACCTGAGCACTCGTCACTCCATGCTCCCGCCAGGAGCGGCCCTGCGTGTGGTAGTTGTGCAGCATCGGCATCAGGCGGTCCAAAGCTGCCGCGAAGCGCGCTTCGGGCGTCCGCCGCGCCTCGAACTCCTCCCAGAGCCGGTGCATCTCGTCTCGCTGGTCGTCCGGCAGCAGGCCGAAGAGGCGTCGGGCCGCTTCCTGCTCCCGCACGGCCTTGCTTGCGTTCCCGGCCACGTCGTAGATGTAGGTATCCCCGGAGTCAATCTCCACCACGTCATGCACCAGCAGCATATTCAAAACGTGCAGCAGGTTGACCTCGGCATTCGCGTGCTCCGCCAGCAGCATCGCCATGACCGCCAGGTGCCACGAGTGCTCCGCCGAGTTCTCATGACGCGGGTCGTCCACCAGGTACGTCCGCCGCAGAATGCTTTTCAGCTTGTCTATCTCAATCAGAAACGCGATCTGCCGCGCCAGCCGTTCCGTGTTCAATGGCTGCTCCCCATGTCTCATGTAAGGCTAATCTGCCCCGTGCGGAAATCAACGACGAGCCGATACCCGCGAATGAAGTCCAGTCCGAGCACACCGTCTATCGGCAGCGAAGACGGCAGCGTGTGCGCCTGAATCGTCAGTCCCGGCTGCACCTGTCCCAGCGCTTCCAGGCGATCCACGGTGACAAGAGGGACGGGAACAACGCCGCCGCCCATGATCACCGGCACCGTAGGAGCGGTGGCCATATCAACGCCAATGATCCCCAGGACGCGGCGGCTGATTGCCGTCTCGGTCGCGGCCGTGTCCAGGGCGAGACGTACCGCTCGGTCGCCGCGCGGGCCAAACACGGTCGCGGTCACGACAATCAGGCCGCGCGAAGGGTTGAACGGAACGCTCATGACCAGAATTTCAGCAGCACGGACATTTCCGGCATCGGTCCTAGGTAAAGGTAAGCCGCTTTTTTTAACTGGAGAGAAGCGTCGCAGTCATACATGGCTTCTCGGTCTTTGCCGTGAAACACAACGCGCCCTCGCCGCACATCCTGATTTTCATCCATTTCCGGGTCGGCGACCAGCACCCATTCCCCGTCAAACTGCGCCTCCATCTCCGCCCGCGTCAGCACTTCATTCATTAGGATAACTCCTCACCCCCGGTAGCGCGGTACTCATAAGATGATCACCGCATCATTCGGGACCTCACCCAAGTAAAGAAAGGCCGAATGCTTGGGCCGTAGTTCCATCCCTCTTCGGTAGACTTCATCGCGGTCTGTGCTGTGACAGAGGACTCTGCCGCGCACCACTTCCAGATGCTCCGTCAGATCCGGGTCTTCCACCAGCACCCATTCCGCATCAAAACGCGCCTCAATTTCGCCAATGGTCAAGACTTCATTCATGGCCTAAATCCCTTCTGCCTGTCGCACCGCGTCCACCAGCGCCCCGCACTCGTTTGGATGTACCTGCCGCAGACGCCGCCAGTCCGCCACGTTCTGGTCGTCCAGCAGGATGTCCGGCTTGGGCAGGAACGCCGTGAAGCAGTCGGCCAGCCCGAACTCCGCCGCGCTTGCCCGCGCATACTCCGCCCCGCCGGAACTCCAGCAATAAAGCTCCGCGCCCTGCTCATGCAGCGCCCGAATGTGCAGGATAACCGATGGTATCGGGATGCGCTTCGTGCCGTAACTGCGGACAAACGTATCGTCCACATCCACATAGATGACCACGCGAAGCTCCTTCCGGGGCCTTAGAAATACCCTTCCTTCTTCCGGTCCTCCATCGCCGCCTCGGAGCGCTTGTCGTCCGCCCGCGTGCCGCGCTCCGTCGTTCGCGTCGCGGCGACCTCCTGGATGATCTCCTCCACCGAGTTCGCGGGGGACAGGACTGCCCCCGTGCAGGTCATGTCGCCGACCGTGCGGAAGCGGACCTGACGCACTTCCGGGACTTCGGTGGGGCGCTTGTTTAGGTAATCGGAGTTCGCCAGCAGGTTGCCGTCGCGCTCGATCACCTCGCGCCGGTGCGTGAAATACAGGTCGGGCAACGCGATGTTCTCCTGCAAGATGTACTGCCAGACGTCCATCTCGGTCCAGTTGGAGATGGGGAAGACCCGGAAATGCTCGCCTAGATGCTTGTGGCCGTTGAACAGGTTCCACAGTTCGGGCCGCTGCCCCTTCGGGTCCCACTGGCCGAACTCGTCGCGGTGCGAGAAGAACCGCTCCTTCGCCCGCGCCTTTTCTTCATCGCGCCGCGCGCCGCCCAGGGCAGCGTCCAGCTTCAGTTCCTCGATGGCGTCCAGCAGCGTCACCGTCTGGAGCATGTTCCGGCTGGCGTTGTAGCCCTTCTCCTCCACGGCCCGGCCCTGGTTGATCGAGTCCTGGACATACCGGACGATCAGCTTCGCGCCGATGACCTCCATCCAGCGGTCCCGGTACTCCAGCGCCTCGGGGAAGTTGTGGCCCGTGTCAATGTGCAGGAGGGGGAAGGGGATGCGGCCCGGCCAGAACGCCTTGCGGGCGAGGTGGGACAGGATGATGGAGTCCTTGCCCCCCGAAAACAGCAGCGCGGGGCGCTCGAACTGCGCGGCCACTTCGCGGATCACGAAAATGGACTCGGCTTCGAGTTCCTTCAGGTGGGTCAGATGATAAGAGTTCACGGTCTGGGTCATAGCCTCTATTTTACCACAAGGGCAGTAGTAAAAGGGAAAGGCACCCCGCCGCGCGAAAGTTCCCAGCCCCATCCGGCCTCAGCCCAGCGGCAGAACGGGCGCGTCCACGGCCCGGCTTTCCACCGTCCCCGCCTCGGCGTCATAAAGGACGTAGCGCGGCTTCGCGATCCCGTCGCGGCTGTACCCGATGGCCCCGACGCAGACGATGTAGCGATCTTGTGAGTCCAGCAGGAGCGGGGCGTTCGACTCCATCCGGTACTCCGTCGCCTGGCAGGCGTGGTCGCTGCCCTCGCCGAACAGCAGCGGGATGTGGGCGTGGCCGACAAAAATCAGCCAGCCGCCCCTGACCCGGCTTACAACATCATTCAGGACAAGATTTACATCAGGAACGGTATGGTGGAGGGCCTGCGTGTGTTCCCATGGGAACAGGAAAACAGAAAACCCTGAGCAAATGCCCAGGGTTTTCTGCCGACCAGGAATCCCCAGTCCGTCAGTGACATCATACCACATTTCGCTTAATTCCGCCTCATTGCCCATGAATAATCGGGGCAATTGCATATAGCCGTCAAGGCAGGGCAGGCGCGGGGGACAGAGGGCAGGCGCGGGGGACAGAGGGCAGGCGCGGGGGACAGAGGGCAGGCACAGGGGCCTGCCCCTACGGATTACGGGGCGCGTAGGGGCAACCCCCCGTGGTTGCCCTTCTTCCTTTCCGTGGTTGCCCTTTTGCTCCTCTTATATGCGATTGCCTACATGAATAATCCGAAGGCCGTAACATCCTCTGTCGTCAGCCTGTGTCGTCAGCCTGCTCAGTCCGCCCCCGGAGGGGGCGCGTGGCCGGCGGCCATGACTGCGCCCGATGGCGGGCTGACCCTGGCAGTCTTCGGCGGGGCTGGTGTCTCAATGCCCGTCCCCGACGGCAGTTCCAGGACGAAGCCGTCCCACTTCCTGTACCGGCCGATGTCCCCCAGGGCGCTCCGGCACTGGAGGGCGATGTTGCCCGTGTCCAGCGCGCCGGTCAGCGGCAGCCGCACCAAGGCAACCTGGGATTGAGCCTTGGCCTGCGCCGCCTCGTCCTGTTGGGGTGCGAAATCTCCGCCCGCATAGTCCTCGAACGGGTCGTGGCGCGTCGGGAAGGGCAATTTGGGGCCGTCCCAGCTCCCGTACCACGCCGTCCCCCCATCGTCCCGGCGCTGCTGGACCAAGATGCGAGGCGGGGCGGCAGCCGTTTTAGGACCGGCGGGCCGGACGGCGGCGTAGAGCGCGCGCAGGAAGGCCGTCTCGCCGTCGGCGCGGAACTCGTCCCACTTACCCTCCAGGCCGTTGGCGGCGGGGTCGTCGAAGCCCGGCAGGCTGGTGTCGGCCCGCTCGGCCAGGCTGCCGGCGCCGCGCACATCTATGTCTACGGGGTCGGCGTGTTCCCGTCTCAGAAAAGCCAGCCGCGCCGCCTCGTTGTAGCCCAGCACAGTTCGGGGCGTGGCCCTGGCGGACGGGTTCTTGAGCGGGTCGTAGCCGGGCGGCGTGGTCTCGCGCCAGACCAGGCCGCCGATGCCAGGGCGCGATGCCACGGCCCGTACCAGAGCCAGCAAGGACCGCTGCACATCCGGGGTGAGCGGGCAGACCGTGACCCGCACCGAGGCCGGGGGCGGCGGGTCCCGGTCCTCGGCGGCGGCCGTCTGGGTCTCGCGCTCCACCCGCCGGGCCTCGCTCTGCGCCGAGGTCTCGCCCAGGATCGTCAGGTCGGCGTCCGAGGGCGGCGCTTTCGTCCCCCAGGCCAGCAGGTCCAGCGTCGGGAAGACCGAGATGCCTGTGCCTTTTGTGTCCTTCAGGGCCTCGGCCAGCAGGTCCGTCTGGCCGGCGCGGGAGAGCGGCGTGTCCGGGATGCGGGCCATGCCGTCCGAGAACACGTCCAGCCACAACTGGTTCAGACCTAGCCGCTTCATCCGCGCCACCAGCGCGTCCACCTCGGAGGGCGTCTGGGGATGGGCGACGACGGCCCGGCGGGGGATCGGCTTGAGGAGGGTCGCCAGGTCGCCCGACGCAGCGGGCGCGGGCAGGGCCGCCTGCGTTGCGGGCGGTGTCCGGCGCGGCGCGCGGAAGCGGGACGTGTCCTGGAAGCGCATCGCCACCCACTGGCCCAGGTCCGTGTCAATCGGCCCGTCCAGGCCCGGCACCAGGAGCTGCACGCTCGGTTGTGCCAGCAGGGTGATTTTCCTGCTCAAGTCAGGCTCAAACGGACCCTCCTCGGGGTGCTCCTGGTGGGCCTGTTCTATGCGCTCGGCGTTGCGGTGGACAGCCTCTTGCTGGGCCGGGGTGAGTTGATCGAGCGGCAGGGAAAGCCCCATGATGGCCGAAACATAGATCGTGTTCTTGTCCGCCTTTGCCATCTCCTGCGGCGTGACCGCCAGGGGGTCGCCGAACCCATCCAGCGTCAGGTCGCGCAGCGTCCGGCCCGCTTCCAGTTCGTCCTCGGCTTTCTTCAGAGGCTCGCGCCGCCGGGCGGCGTTGTCCTGCTGGAACTCACCCAGAATGCGCCTCCGTGTCCCCAAGCCGATGACATCATCCGTCAGCACATACGCCGGCCCGACTCGGCGGTAGGTCCCGGCCAGGCACAGGGCCAGCGCCCGCAGCAGGTCGCCCGCCGGGGCGGAGGCGGGCGACCCGGCGACCGTCAGCGTCCGGCCCTCGTAGCGCCGATCCGCGTACAGCTCGGTGCGCGTGACGTTGCCGACCCGCTGCACGAGGTCTCCGACCGTCTTCAGCCCCGCCAACGGGACGGGCACCCGGAAGGCCGCCGCCTTGAAATCCAACTGCCCGGCTTTGGGCGTGTTCGGCACTTCGGCCCGCACCCGCACGCCGTCCACCGCCGTCTGGCCGAACAGCCCGGCGTTGCGCTCGACGTAGTCGTAAATGGGCGGGGCACCCGGCGGGGTAAACTTGGGGCCGTTGGCGCCGACGCCGTTCTTGCCGGGGATGACCAGCCCGGCGGCCTGCCCCAGCCGCATCCGGGCCTGGAGCAGCTCGTCGCTGACGTCGCGCACCCCCTGCGGCGGCGTGGCGGTGCCTTCCAGGGCGCGGTAAGCGTCTTCCAAAGCGGGCCGGGGCCTCACCTTGAGCGTCCGGCTGGGGATGCAGGCCAGGAACAGGCCGCGCTGGTAGTCGTTAGCCAGATCGTCCAGCCCCAGGCCGCGCGCCGAGGTCAGCATCTGGAGCTGCCCCGGCGTCAGCCCGGCGGCCAGCAGCGTGAACGCATCGGGGGCGGGCATGTCGGCGTAGATGTTGGCCTGGCCGGGGTCGGCGTTCAGCACGGTCATGGTCGGCGGGGCAACGGCGCTCACCGCGCCGAAGCGCTGGAGCAGCCGTCCATAGGCGTAGCCCACCTGCTCCAGCGAGGCGTCCTTGTGGGTGGCCGCGTTCCCTTCGGGCAGGCTTACCTTCTCGGCCCCCACTGCCAGGGCGACGCCGCCGTCGGGCGGCTTGGCCTGGCCGAGCGCGGCGGCCAGCGTGGGGACGGGTTCAGGAGCCGTGTTTGCACCTGCGGCCTCCCGGAAGTCTCTCCTGCTCCGAAGGGGGGCCGCGCCCCCCCACGCTGCTGTCTTAGGAAGGGTGCTTGGTTTCCGGGTCAGGACGACGGGGGCATGGGTGCCCGGAGCGGGGGCGGCGTGGACGGGAGACATCGGGGCGGGGACGGTGTTGCGGGCGATGGGTGCGCCCGCCGGCCTTGCGTGGGGCACGGAGGCGATGACGAGGGGGACGCCCACCGCCGTGAGGCAGGCGGCGGCGATGACGGCATTGGTCGTGACGGCTTTGATCCACATGGCTTTCCAAACTCCTTGCGTCAGTTGGTACAGGTGCGTCTCCGCCTGCCCAGGCGGCGGGGCGAGGACGCCGGGCGTGGGGGCGAGCCGCAGGGCGGCGACTTGGCAGGAGGCGGGCGCGGCCTCGCCGGCCCGGTCCGACAGCAGCGCGGCCAGCGCGGCGCCCGCCAGCGGGACGCCTTCGCGGGCCAGATGGCGGCGCATCTTCTCGACCGCCCGCGCCACGCGCATCCGGGCCGTGTTCTCGGACAGCCCCAGCCGCGCCCCAATCTCGGCCAGGCTTTCCCCCTCGAAGAAGCGCCGCAAGACCGCCTCCCGGTCGGCGGCCCCCAGCGACGCCAGGGCGTCGTTCAGGAATGGCTCGACTTGCTTCCAGAAGCCCTCCCCCGCCTCCCGCTCCGCCGCCTGCGCGTCCCCCATCATCTCCGCCGCCTTCCGTTCGCGGCGCTGCCGCCGCGCTTCCCGCCGCAGGGCGTTCTTGGCGGCGAAGCGGGCCGTCTGGAACAGCCATCCTGCCAGGCCCGCTTCGACCCGCAGGGACGGGGCCTTCCGGGCCAGCAGCAGGAAGACCGCCTGCGTGACCTCCTCCGCCGTTTCGGGATCGCCGACCTCGCGCCGGCAGGTGGCGTACACCAGGCTCAGGTGGCGGCGGACGAGGCGCGAGAACGCCGCCTCGGAGCGCCGCTCCACATACTGCCGCAGCAGCGCCCGGTCGGAAAGACCCTCTTCGTCAGCGGTGCGTCCCTCGTCCATCGTGTCGTCCCCGTCTCCCACCCTCTTCCGCCTGCCTTTCTTTAGTAAAATGTCCATTCGCTGCAAGAATCGCACACCGACATGGAAAAGGGCCGCGCGAGAATTCGCGCGGCCCACGCTTCTTACCCTTCCTTAACAGGGAAGGGTCGGCGCTTGCGCCGGGGTTAGGTTACTTGTACCCCGGCAGCGCCTGGGAATGCGTCTCGTCATGGTTCCCGCGCACTGCCTGTATTTTATGGTCACGGACGTACCACACCACCTCTTCATCCCCGTCGCCGCCGTCTACCAGATCGCCCAGGCAAAGAATGTGGTCACACCCCGCCGCCCGTGCATCTTCCAGCACGGCAAGAAGCCCCATAGAGTGGCCGTGAATGTCCGAGATCAGCGCCATCCGGTGTGTGCTCATAATCCTCACACAGAAAACAGGCGGCTTCTAAAGCCGTGTAGTTAAGCGGACTTCGGCCTGAAGACGGCAGTCTTCGCACGGACTCGTATGTGCTGCCCGCTCTGACCCATGCCGCCGACCAAGCCTTCACCTCTGCAGCCAAGCCTTTACCTCTGCTGGTCCGGCAGGCGCGGGTGATGGAGAGGGCCGGGGCGCAGGTCGGTCTCCATGACGGAGAGGTGCCAGCCGCCCAGGTTGGCAATGTAGAGCCTGCCGCCGCGAAGCGCGACGTTAGCGGGGCGGCAGAGCAGCTCGGCGGTCAAATCCTCCACCAGCACGGCCACAGAGCCGTCGGGCAGGCCGAGGTAGATGATGTCGGGGCGGTAGCAGGCGATGAGCAGCCGGCCGTCGTCGGTAAACGCCAGGCCGTCGGGAACGGAATGGGGCGGCAGAACGTGCGTCACTTCCACAGGGCCGCCGGGCCGGTCCAGGGGGACGCGGACAATGTTCCAGGCGGTGCTTTGGGCGACGTACAGCCAGGCCTGATCGGGGGAGATGGCAAGCCCATTGGCGAAGCGGAAAGGGCCGGAGTGGAAGACCTCGGTGGCGCCGTCGGGGCGGATCACGAAGACGCTGCCGGTGCCGTTGGGGTGCCAGTAGTCGCCGGAGTCCGAGACGTACAGGCTGCCGCCCGCGTCGAACACGGGGAAGTTCGGCAGGGTGAAGGCCCGACCGGGGCTGCCGGACGAACGCGGTGCGACCGCCCCGTCGGGGCCGATGCGGAAGACGGCCCGGCGCTCCGCGTCGCAGGCATGGATCGCGCCGTCCCCGTCGGCGGCGAGGCCGAGCAGGAAGCCGCCTGTGGTGGCGATCTGGGTCGCCGCGCCGTCGCCGCCGATCCGGTACACCTGGCCCGCCTCGCCGCCGGCGAACAGCGTGCCGTCCGGGCCGAAGCAGACGCACTCCGGGTGGTCGAGGCCGGGGGCGAGGAGGGAGACGGTGTCGGGCATGGCGATCACGGCTCGGCCTCCACGGGGTTGGTCAAGGTCCCGATTTTTTCCACCTCAATGCTCACGCGGTCGCCGGGCTGGAGCCAGCGGGGCGGCGTCCGCGCCATGCCGACGCCGTGTGGGGTGCCGGTCAGGATCACCGTGCCGGGCAGCAGCGTCGCGCTGGCCGAGAGGAAGGCGATCAGGGCGGGGACGCCGAAAATCATGTCACTCGTGTTCCAGTCCTGAACCACCTCGGCGATCCCCTCCCGGTCCGTCAGAGTCGTCTTGAGGCCGAGCGCGTTGGGGTCGGGAATGTCGCCCGGCGTCACCAGGCAGGGGCCGAGCGGGCAGAAGGTGTCGAAGCTTTTGCCCCGCGTCCACTGGCCGCCGCCGCGCGCGATCTGCCAGTCGCGGGCGCTGACGTCGTTGGCCGCCGTGTATCCCAGGACGTAGTCCAGCGCCCGGTCGGGCTGGACATTCTTGCAGGGCCGCCCGATGACCACGGCCAGCTCGCACTCGTAGTCCACCTGGTCCGAGCGCAGAAAAGTGGGAAAGAGGATCGGGCCGCCGGGGTCCTGCACGGTGTTGAGCGTTTTGGCAAACACAATGGGGTGTTCGGGCGTTCCGGCGCCCGTCTCGGCGGCGTGACGGCGGTAGTTCAGACCGATGCCGAGGATGGCCGTGGGCGCGACCGGGGCGAGCAGCCGGACGATCTCGGCGCGGCGGTCGGTGACGCGGTAGTCGGCGTAAAAGTCGCCGGCGAGGTCGTAGGCCAGGCCGTCGGGCTGTTGGGCGGCGCGGCGGACCTGGCCGTCGGCGCCGAGGTAGCGGATGATCTTCATAGGTTTTCCCGTCTACTTCCCGGCGCTCCAGCCGCCGTCTATGATCAGGCTGCTGCCGGTGACGAAGGCGGCCTCATCGGAAGCCAGGTAGAGCGCGGCGGCGGCGATCTCATCGGGCGTGCCCATGCGCTTCAGCGCCTGCGTCGCGGCCATCTCGGCGCGCGCCGCTTCCGGGTCGGGGTACTCGCGCACACAGGCCTGCATGAACGGTGTTTCAACGCGACCGGGGCAGATGCAGTTGACCCGGACCTGGGCGTCGGCGTGGTCCAGGGCCATGCACTTGGTCAGGCCGACCACCGCGAACTTGGTCGCGCAGTAAGCCAGCCGGTCGCGGATGCCGATGATGCCGCCGATGGAGGCCAGGTTGATGACCGACCCCGCTCGCCGCGCCAGCATGGCGGGCAAAAACGCCTGGGACATGAACAGCACTCCTTTGACGTTGACGGCCAGCAGCCGGTCCAGGTCGTCGCCGGTGGTCGTTAAAGCCGTCCCGACATGGCCGATACCGGCGTTGTTGACCAGGATGTCGCAGCGGCCCCCGCCGGTGCCCAGGACGTACCGGGCGGCGGACCGGCAGGAGCCTTCGTCCGAAACATCCAGGGCCAGGAACTCGGCCCAGCCGCCGGCCTCCGTGACGGCCAAAGCGACGGCGGCGCCCCCGGCCTCGTCCCGGTCCGCCACGAAGACGCGCGCCCCCGCTTCGGCCAGGCGGCCCGCGATGGCCGCGCCGATCCCGGACGCCGCCCCGGTGACGACGGCCGTTTTGTCAGTCAATTGGAACACAGTCAGCCTCCTCGCAGGCGTAGTTTATTGGGGTGGTTTAGGGGTGCTTCACTGGGCGTATTTTTCCAGCGCGTCCCGGTTCAGCGTGACGCCCAGGCCCGGCTTCGTCGGCAGGGCGATCCTGCCGCCGCGCATCGCCAGCTCGTCCGTCACCAGCTCGCGCCGCAGCGCGGACTCGGACAGGGCGGACGGTAGAAACTCCAGATACGGGCAGCAGGCCGTGGCCGCCGCCAAGTGCGCGCTGGCCGCGATGCCGATGCCGGTTTTCCAGCAGTGCGGCACGACCCGCCGCCCGCGGTCGGCGGCGATCTGGGCCACCTTGCGTGCCTCGGTGAAGCCCCCGACCCTGCCCACATCGGGCTGCAGCACGTCCACCCGGCCCCGGTCGGCCAGGTCCAGAAACTCCCAGTGCGTGTTCTGCCATTCGCCCGCCGCAATAGGGATAGGGGAGCGGTCGTGCAGGAAGGCGTAGCCGTCCAAGTCGTCCACGTCAATCGGGGTTTCCAGAAAATAGAGGTCGTAAGGGGCCAGCCGCTCGATGACGCGCAGGGCCGCGCGGGCGTCCGGCCAGCAGTAGGCGACGTCCACCATCATCACGAACTCGGGACCGACGGCCTCGCGGCAGGCGGCAACGACTTCCACCACAGCGTCGTCGCCTTCCTGCAAGCCGTTGTGCGAGTACGGGCCGCTCAGGCAGACCTCCATCTTGGCGGCCTCGAACCCGAACGCCTGCGCCTGTTTGGCCTTCGCGACCAGGCTATCCCGGTACTCGCCCAGGGTCCGGCCCGTTGGCAGCAGCGAGGCGTAAGGAGTGATGTCGGGCTTGACGGCGCCGCCGAGCAGCTTGTAGATCGGCTGATCCAGCGCCTTGCCCCGGATGTCCCACAAGGCCATGTCGAGCGCGCCCAGCGCGCAGATCAATGCGCCGCGCCGCCCGGTCATCTTGGAGCCGGAATACAGCTTCTGCCAGAGGGCCTCGGGCTGGAGCGGGTCGCCGCCGAGCAGCATCTCCTCCAGGCCCAGCCCCATGCAATGTGTCCCGCGCGCCCGGACACACTCGCGGGCCACCCAGGGGTTGGTATCGGTCTCGCCGATGCCGACCAGCCCCGCGTCGGTATGGACCTCGACGACCAAGTCGTCCTGCGCGGATGAGCAGGCTTCGGAATCGTAATCAGGGACGAGCAGAACATGGCAGTCAATGCGAGTGATTTTCACCACGGACTCCTTGAAAGCAGCCTCACACCGAAGTCGGGCTTGCCGCACGGCTGAGGAGAAGCGGTATCCCCGGCCCCCGCCGCGCGGGGCGGGGGCCGTTGTTGGTCCTACTTGTACCCCGGCAGGTACTCGGCTTCGGCGTCGAACATCTCCAGGGTCATGGCCTTGATCTCGGCGGGGGAGCAGCAGGCGGCGGTCAGGGGGTCGAGCAGCAGGGCGTGGATGGCGGCTTCCTTGCTGCGCTCGATGGCGGCCGTCGCGCCCAGGTCGTACATCCGCATGTTCCAGTCGCACAGGGCGGCCATCTGCGGCGGCAGCGCCCCGTAGCGCGTCGGGTTGATGCCGTTCGCGTCTATCATGCAGGCCACTTCCACCACGCCATCGGCGGGCAGGTTCGAGATCAAGGTCCCCGACCCGTCGCCGTGCGAGTTCAAGACGTTGCCGTGGATGCGGACGGGCGTGTCCTTCTCGCGCGCCTCGATGATCCACGAGCCATACTCCCATGACCGGGGGTGCTCCAGCCCGATCTCGCCGTTCAGCATTTTCAGGCGCGTCTCGTCGGCGCTGCGGCGCCAGTTCGGCCAGTTGTCGGCGTAGAAGGAGGTCGTGCCGTCGTAGCCCGTCCGGGTATATTTTTCGATGAGTTCGGGCCGCTTGCGGTAATACGGCAGGTACTCGGACAGGTGCCCCGACGACTCGGTGATGAATGCGCCGAAGTGCAGCATCATGTCCTTGCGGACGATGTCGCCGTCTTCGCGCCCCTCGCCCGTGCCGTACACGTCGCGCTGGGCCTTCTCCATCAGGATCGGGTACAGGCTCTTGCCCTGGTGTTCCAGCTTGGTGAACCAGGCCAGGTGGTTGATGCCCGCGCACTCCCAGACCATCTCGTCATAAGGCACGCCCGCCCGCCCCGCCAGAAGGTGCCCCGTCCCCTGGACCGAATGGCACAGGCCGACGACGGGCAGGAACGACGTCCGGGCCGCCGCCAGGCACATCATGGACATGGGGTTGGTGTAGTTGAGGACGATGGCCTGCGGGCACAGCCGCTCGGCGTCCTTCAGGATGTCCAGCCAGACGGGGATGGTTCTTAATGATTTGAACAGGCCGCCCGGCCCGACCGTGTCCCCGATGCACTGGGAAACGCCGTACTTGAGCGGGATGTCGTTGTCGAAGCGGACCGTCCCCGTCCCGCTGACCTCGACGCAGATGATGATGTAGTCGCTCCTCCCTAGCACCTCGGTCCGGTCCGCCGACGATTCGACCTTCCAGTTCGTCTTGCCCTGGAAGTCAATCACCTTCTGGATCAGCTTGTGCATCGTGTCCAGGCGGCTGGTGTCAATGTCCACCAGGGCGACCGTCCCGCCCTGCTCGCCGGGGATTTGCAGGATGTCGCGGACGAGGGTGGGGGTGAACCCGGACCCCGCGCCCATGACCGTGACCTTGATAGGCCGGCGCATCTGCCCCGGCAGCCCTTTTTCTTCTGCCGATTTCGAGTGGGCGATATGGCCCGACTGCTCCTCTTCCACCACGTCGGGCGTCGCGCCCTGTTCCAGTTCTACTTGTTCGACTTCTTTTTCCAGCGTTACGGTCATCGGTAATGCTCCTTGATCCACAGAAAGACGTTCCCCCCGTCTTTCGCGACGGGCGGCGGCGAGTCCTGCATGAATGCAGGGTACACTCTGACATGCAAACACTGACTGGAAAGATCGCCGTCGTCACCGGGGCGAGCCGGGGCGTCGGGCGCGGCATCGCGCTGGGGCTGGGCGAGGCGGGGGCGACCGTCTACGTTTCGGGGCGGACCGAGGCCGAGGGGCAGGGGCCGGGCGGCCTGGCCGGGACCATCCACGGCACGGCGGCGGAAGTCACCGCGCTCGGCGGGCGGGGCATCGCTGTCCGCTGCGACCACCGGGACGATGCCCAGACGGAAGTCCTGTTCGCCCGCGTCGGGCGCGAGCAGGGCTGGCTGGACATCTTGGTCAACAACGTCTGGGGCGGCTACGAGCACTTCGCCGACGGCACCGAGTTCTGGAAGGAGCAGGGCTTCTGGGACGCGCCCCTGTCGCGCTGGGACTCGATGTTCGCGGCGGGCGTCCGCGCCCACTACGTCGCCAGCGTTCTGGCCGTCCCGCTGATGTTGCCTCAAAAGCGCGGATTGATCGTCAACACGTCTTTCTTCGCCGCCCAAAAAGATGATGCTGGCGTCGCCTACGGCGTCGCCAAGTCCGCCGACGACCGCATGGCGGCCCTGATGGCCCACGACCTGCGCCCGCACGGCATCGCCGCCGTCTCACTGTACCCCGGCTTGGTCCGCACCGAGGGCGTCCTGCGGGCGGCGGAGCACTTCGACCTGACGAACTCCGAATCGCCGCAGTTTTTGGGCCGCGCCGTCGCCGCCCTGGCCGCCGACCCGCACGTCCTGGACAAATCAGGCCGCTGGCTGGTCGCCGCCGAACTGGCCGAGGAATATGGCTTCACCGATATAGACGGCAAGCGCCCCGTCTCGTGCCGGGCCGAGATGCTGGGCGAAATCTAGGGAAGGGGCTTCAGGAAACGGTTCAGGACGCTTCGGGCTTGGCGGATCGAGAGGGAGGCGATGCGGACGCCTCCGGGATGCACGACCGAGTTGCGGAACTCGCGCGCGTCATGCACGTCATCACGAATGCGATCAGGGATGGAGAAGAGGCGGGCGGCGCGATTGATCCGGTTGTACGCCTCGCGTGAGACGCGCCGGCGCGGGTCGTGGGTCAGCAGGACGAGCCGCAGGATGCCCTCGAACTCGACGAACAGGCGTACAATGTAGGTCGTCTCAAGGTTGCGCTCCGCCCGCTGGAGGTTCCGATAACCGGCGTGGGATCGGTCGCGCAGACGCTGCGTGACCGCCTCGCGCACCTCTGTATACTCATCAAAAACAGCGGAAAGCTGCTCGACGTGGACATGGCTCATTCGGCGCGGAGCAGCCCGTCAGCCAGCGTCAGGAACGTCTCCCTGCCCCACGCCTGCGGCCAGTCCAGCCCGGACTCGGTGCGGACGACCCATCCGCCGTTCTTGCGGAGCAGCATGACGCGGAACAGGCTCGGCCACGCATACAAATCCACCCGCCCATCGGCGTGGAGGACGCCGCGCGCAACCGGCTCCAGGCGGAGTTCATCCTCACCGGCACTCACGCGAAGCCCCGGAACGACATACGCGCCGCCGACGACTTCTTCCTCGATCTCGTGCGTCTCCCGTTCAACTGTCCAGCCGCGCGCGTCTTTCGCGGCCACGGCCCACGCCTCGGCCTCATTGACTAGAATCGTCACCTGCTCCACCCACTGTTCGCGCAGGCGGGTCAGCCGGTCCTGAAAGACGGATTCGCGCACCGGATCAAGTTCAAGAGTTCCATAAGTTGGCATGGGATTATGCTACCACAAAATTGCCGCTTTCGGTTATCTGTTCCTGCTGATGTAGATCGCCGAGAACCACCGTTCTCCTATCTTTCCCTTCCATATCGTCTTCCGGGAATGAGCGAGCCTGTCACCGTCGCCAGATACTTCCCCTCAGAGGAGTACAAATGCGTTTCGTCCGAAAGGCGGGCGTGGCCTGAGTGGTGGAAAGTGATGTTGTTGCCGCAGGCGGGGTGCGTCAGGATGCGTTCGCTGCCGTTGCCGGAAGCCGGAGTGATTTCCGTCCCGCCACAGTGGAGGCATCTGGGCGGGGACTGCCGGGAAACCAGCATCTCATGGTATCGCTCGGCGTCCCGACGGACGTTGCGGTTGGTGCCGCCTTCAACCCGCTCTTCAGCCTCGCCGGGCGATAACAGGCGCTCGGCATGAACTACCTTTTGGCAGTCACGACACCAGGCCAGTTGCACCCACATATGCACGTCAGGCGCTTCCTCTAATCGGTAGCCGTAGACGGGGAATGCGATGACCCTTTGCTGAAAATCGCCTCCGAGGCACTGCGCTTCATAAACCGTTGCCACAGGGCGTCTCCCTTCTGCAACTTAACGGTGATCCTTCAAGGAGTGATGGCCGTGACGACGCCGTTCTCCGCCTTGACCGTCCGGCGGTAGCGGTGTCCGCGCGAGTCGGAGCAGGAATAGGTCTGCGCGCTCCGGCTCTGACGGCCCGCGAACTTGCCCGCGGCGTCAAACCGTACGGTGTCGGTCGGGCTGACGTCATTGGACAGCGCGGCGGCAAAGATGGGGACGCCGTTCCGGGTCACTCGCTCCGTCACCCGATACCCCTGGCGGACGGTTGTCCGCTGAGAGACTGCCTTATCCGATTGGACGAGACGGGCGGACAGGAACGTCAGCGGGTAGAAAAGCGCCTGCCGCCGCACCACGATCTGCGGGCCGCTGCGCGTGGTGGTCGTGGCCCACAGCCGCGTTGTCTGCCCCAGGTTCTGGACCTCGCGAGATGGGGACAGGTCGAACTGCTGGTCGCTCTTAAAAAGGACGTCCTGGACGATCCGCGTGTCCACACGGCCGCGCGAAGTCAGCAAATACCCGGCGAGGGTGAAACGCCGGGACGAGGCGACGGAAACCGGGCCGCTCGTTTCGTCCCCCGCCGTGACGATCTTCTGGGTGACGACCGGCGTGGGGGAAGCGCCCAGGGTGTCGGCTGTGACGGCCCCGGGGACCACCTTCAACACAGGGTCGCGATACAGATAGAGTGCGCCCGCGACCGAGAATGAGCTGCCGCCGTTGAAGACGTGAACCCCCATTCGGTGCGGCCTGCCATCGTTGAAGACGCCCGCGAACGGCGTCAGGTCCACGCGGTACGGCGTGAAGTTGAGCGTCTGTACGCCGGGGATCGGACGCCAGAGGGACGGGTCAATGCCGCCCGTATAGATCCACGGGTAGACCGGCGCGACGCCCGCCGGGCGACCGTCCACCGTGACCTCGGCCTCGCGGAAGGCCGTCCCGCCGAAGGTCTGAAGCTTCGCCGCCAGGTCGCTGGGGACGCCGAGATACCAGAACTCATCCTGCCCCTGGCTTTCCGTGATCAGGTCCAGATACGCCCGCACGACATTGGTCGGAAACGTAAAGCTTTCCGTCAGCACGGCGTCCGGCCCGCTCAGGCCGGCCGCGCCCCCCGCCTTGTTCGGCAGCGGCAGCACCACGTCCGGCGTCTCGGCCGGGGGCGTGGACCGATCCGGCGGGTAAAACAGCAGGAAGGCGCTCCCCCGGATGATCCCCGTGTAGGTTCCGTTGACCAGGTTGCCCAGAATCACCTCGCCCGGCTGCGGCGCTCGGAAAAGGGCAGTGTCGTCCGTCACATCCCGCTCCACATGCCAGGAGGGGCCGAAGGTGCGCGAAGGCTCCATCGTGCTGCCGAAATAGACGTTCGTCCGGCCCACGGCGATCTGCGCCGTGCGGTCGAACTGGCGGCCCGCCGTGACCGAAAAATCGGCCACGAGGATGACTCGCGCCCACCGCCGGCTGCCGCCGGACGGGGGAGCGTAGCGAAACGCCTTTGGGGCAAAATCCCGAAACGCGAGGTCGCGGAACAATACTACCTTGATCGGCGGCGTCCGTGGCCGCGAAAGGGGCGGCTCGGCGGTCGCCGTGTTCGGGGAGCCTCCCTGCGTCATCCGCTGGGGTTGTGCCAGAACAGGGGAGGGGAGAATCGCGCCGAAGAAGGTTCCCCATACGAGCGGCAGGAGGAGCAAGGGGGGCGGAAGTCTAAACATGGTGCGGGCCTATTCGCGACCGGCGGGCAAACTCCCTGCTTCTCAGGGACGGCTTTTCAGGTACAATGGCCGGTGTGCCGTCCGAAGCCACCGCTTCTGGAAGGCCAATCAGGAGGAACTCACCCCATGAAACTGACACTCAAGGCGTTCGCGCTGGCCGGGGCGCTGCTCGCCGCCGCGTCCGGCTGCGGCGACAAAGGCAGCGACACCGGAGGCACGCCGTCGGCATCCACGAGCGCCCCGGCCTCATCCGCAAGCGCTCCCGCCGCGCCGGCCCCCGTGCCCCCGTCCGCCGACGTCTCCCACAAGCCGGCCACCACCAAGATCAACGGCAAGACCGTCACGCTCAAGTCCACCCCGTCCGGCCTGCAATACTACGACATCAAGGTCGGCGCCGGCCCCAGTCCCGCCCCCGGCCAGACCGCCTCCGTGCAGTATGTGGGCGCACTGCCTGACGGCGCCAAGTTCGACTCGTCCTACGACCACGGCGCCGCCCCCTTCGACTTCCCGGTCGGCGGCGGGCAGGTCATCAAGGGGTGGGACGAGGGTGTCGCCACCATGAAGGTCGGCGGCAAGCGCCGCCTCGTCATCCCCCCCGCCCTCGCCTACGGCGCGGACTCGCCGACCCCGGCCATCCCGCCCAACTCGACACTGGTTTTCGACATCGAGCTGGTCGCTGTCAATCAGGGATAAGGGCGGGGCTGGAAAAGGGCAGATCCCCGCCTACGCGGGCATCGGGTGATGAGGTGGGGGCGCGATTCATCGCGCCCTTCCTCTCCGTTTCCCCGCCGCCCGCTTTGAACGCCCCGTTTGACAACCCCGCCCGACTTGGGATACAATGAGGCACTGTGACGCCGCCTGACTACCCGCTCGACCTGCTGTGGGACCTGCTGACACTGGACGGCCCTTCCGGCGACGAGGGGCAGACGACGGACTGGCTCGAAGACCGGCTCACGCGCGAGCTGCCCGATGCCCACGTCGAGCGCCTGGGCGACTCGCTCCTCGCCCGGCGCGGCGAAAAGCCGGCTGTCGCCGTGTTCTCCCACCTGGACACGACCGGCTGGACGATGGGTTATGACAAGCGCCTCCTCCCCATCGGCGGTCCCGAAGGCAAGCCGGGGGACCCGATCCGCCCGGCAGGTATGCCTGACGCCGGCAACACGCTGGCGCGGCGCAAGGACGGCTCTTGGAAGGTGCGCGGCAAGACCCAGGCCGCGCCCGGCTCGCGCTGGGTCTACGCCGCAGCGCAGCAGCAGGAGCGCAGCGTAATCACCACGCCCTACCTCGACAACCGCGCCGGCGTCTGGGCCGCCCTGCACGTCCTGCGGCGCTGCCCCAGCGTCGCCGTCGCGTTCACCACCTATGAAGAGACGCGCGGGGTGGGGGCCTTGCTCTGCGCCCGCCGCCTGTCCGAGACGCACGGCATCCGCCGGGCGCTGATCGCCGACCTGACTTGGCACACGAAGCACGTCCGGTGCGGGCGCGGCGTCGCCGTTTCCCTGCGCGATAGCTGCCTGCCGCGCCGGCGTTACCTGGACCGCGTGCTGGCCCTGGCCGAAGGGAGCGGCCTGCCGTTCCAGCGCGAGATCGAGTCGGAAGGTGGTTCCGACGGCGCCGCCCTGGACCGCAGCGGCGTCCCCTTCGACTGGGTCTTCGTCGGCGCCCCCGAAAAGGGCGCGCACACCGCCCGTGAGCGCGTCCACATCTGCGACCTGCAAGGCATGGCCGCCCTGCTCGTGCATCTGGTGAATGGGCTGAGTACAGGCAAGGGGTGAGATGATACTGATGTTTAGCTGACAACTCCCCACGCCTAAAGGCGGGGGCATCCTGGTTCAGCGACGGTTCTTGCTAGTTCGCTTGCGCGAGTAGTAGAGGAACCGTCTCCCCAACGACATCGGGCAGAAGCTCATCGCTGGACTCGGACACGGCTTTGGATGGAAAGCGGCGGCGCCCTTCTAATGCGCCTCGGCAGGGGCGGGGACGCCGCGCTTGGGGCGGCGCAGGAGAAGCACGGCGGGCAGGGCCAGCAGGAACGTCAGGCCGAGCAGGATGAAGGCGTTGTTGTAGGCCATCGTCATCGCCTGCGCCTGGACCGTGCGGTCCAGCAGGTGCAGGGCCGCCGCCTGGGCCGACGCGAGGCTGTAACCGCCATTCGCCACCAATGCGCCCGCCGCGCCGTTCAGCCGGGCCTGGAACGCGGCGTCGCCGGGGTGCAGGCTCGAAACGATGTCGGCGCGGTGGAAGGCCGTCATGTTGACGATGTAGGTGTTCAGGACGGCGATGCCGAACGAGCCGCCGAGCTGGCGCATCAAATTATAAAGGGCCGACCCCTGCGCGATCTGCGCGCCTTTCAGACCGGCGAAGGCGACGGTGCTGATGGGGATGAAGACCAGCCCCAGCCCGAAGCCGCGCACCATCAGGCCGGCCTGCGTGTCCGACAGGCCGCTCTGGGTCGTCAGGTGTCCCAGCATCCACATCGAGCCCATGTAAATGAACATGCCGCAGAGGATCAGGATGCGCGCGTCAAAGCCCCGTTGCAGAACGCGCCCGCAGAAGATCACGGCGATGGCCGTCATGATTCCGCCCGGCAGCAGGGCCAGGCCCGTCTCCGTGGGGGTGAAGCCCAGGATGGTCTGCACGAACAGCGGGTAGATGAAGACGCCGCCGTACAGCCCGAAGCCCAGCACCAGGCCGAGAAGCACGGACGCGGACAGCCCCCGGTCCTTCAGGACGCGCAGGTCGAGAATGGGCGCCTTGTTGCGGGGCGACAGCTCCCACCAGACAAAGCCGACCAGCGCGACGACGGCCACGGCGACCAGCCGGGCGATGGTCGGGTCGTCGAACCAGTCATACCGCTCGCCTTCTTCCAGCACATATTGCAGCGACCCCATGCCCGCCGCCAGCAGGATGATCCCCCACACGTCCACGGTGTTGACCCGCTTCTGGTGGAGCGAGTCCTGGAGGAACAGGCCGACCAGGGTCAGCGAGGCGACGGCGAGCGGGACATGGATGAAGAAGATGGTCCGCCAGGAGTAGTTGTCCGTGATGTAGCCGCCCAGGAGCGGCCCCAGCGTCGGCGTCACGATCAGCCCCAGGCCGAAGATGGACTGCACCGTGGCGATCTGGGAGCGCGGAAAAATTTCGACGATGGTGGACTGGGCGGTCGAGATCAAGGCGGCCCCGCCCGCGCCCTGAATCAGCCGCCAAAAGACGATCTCGCCCAGGCTTCCCGACAGGCCGCACATGAAGCGGGCGATGTTGAAGATCAGGATCGAGGCCATGAGGTAGCGCTTGCGCCCGAACCGCCCGGAGAGCCAGGCGGTCATGGGTAGGACGATGACGTTGGCGAGGATGTAGCCGGTCGAGACCCAGGCGATCTCGTCGGTCGTCGCGCCCAGGTTGCCCGACATCTGCGGCAGGGCGACGTTGACGACGGTGGTGTCTAAAATTTCCAGAGCCGACGCCATGATCAGGCCGAGCATGATCCACCAGCGGCGCGCGCTGACTTCCGCCGGGACGTCGGCAGGCGCGGCGGCCTGGCTGCTCGGCGCGGCCTGGGGGCTTTCGGGGTGTGGGGCGGCGGGCTGCCGGCGGGAGCAGGTTATGTCAACTGCCATTTTGCACTCGCTTGGGGAACACGAGCCGTCAAAGCAGACGGCCCAATAACTCGTGAAGCTGGGCGCGCTCATCGGCGGAAAGCGGCGCAAAGACTTCCTCATTAGTGCGCCGGGCCAGCGCGGTGCTTTGGACCAGCACGTCCCGGCCCGCGTCAGTGAGACTGACCAGATGGGCGCGGCGGTCGCGCGGGTCACGGCGGCGCGTGACCAAACTGCGCGCCTCCAGATCGTCCAGCAGCAGCGTCATCGTGTTGCGGTCTATCCCCAGCCGCTCGCCCATTTCTACTTGAGAGACCGGCTTTTCCTCGCCCAGCACGGCCAGCACGCTGAAATGGCGTCCGTGAATGCCCAGCGGCTCGACCAGGGCATCAAAGTAATCGCGGCACAGACGGGCGGCGCGGCCCAGCAGGTAGCCGGTCCAGACCGTGAGGCTGGGCGGCAGCGGGGCGCTTTTGGCGCGCGTTGCCGCCAGCGAGGGCTGAAAGTTCCCATCAATGTCGTCTTGTGCCATGCGTTGCCTTGCCTCATCCGCCATGCGTACTGTCATTTCCTAATATAATCAGTGTCTATGATTAATTATACTGCCTTAACGGGGACCGCTCCTGCAAAGTTCCCCAAGCAGGAAAAACAGCCGCACGCGCGAAAGACAAAGCAAAGACAAAGCAAAGACAAAGCGGAGAGCAGGCCGTAAACAGGAGGACGCGCATGAACGCATCGCATCGATCCATGAGGAATGCACAGGGCTACGGGCGAATCCGAGGCAGTCTCCTGCTGCTGATCTTCCTGGTCACTGTGGGATTGGCGGCCGTCTGCCGGGGCGCGACGTCCGCCGCTCCGATCACCCCCTCTGCGCCGATCGCCTTTGGGACGCTGCAAACGGAGGGAGAGCACGCCGCCGAGGAGTATGCGGGCGGGGTGGAACGCTCAGAACGGCCCGGATCGCCCCGCCGACCTGCCCCGATGCCCGTTTCCAGGGTGGAAGCCCGGACGTCCCGGCCTCAGCGCCGCGCAGGTGCGGCGGTGGGCGGACTGGTATGTTCTCTGCCTCGCGCTCACGGCCGACTGGCAGATGCGCGCGCTCGATCATTTCGGCTTCACCGGCTGGCGCCAGATCCTCACCCCCGGCTCAGGCGCCCGGCCCTCTGTGTATGAGGATGCCGTCAACCACCGGCTGCCCGATGGGATCGTCGGAGTGGGGGCGGTGTGGCACAAGCTGTACGAGTTCCTCCCCGATAAACGGTGCGCGGTCGTGTATGTGTCGTCGGTGGCGGACCTCTCCGGCCACGACGATGTCACGCAGCCGGAGGATGGGCAGGCGGCGCTTGCGGACCCGCTCGCGAACAACTGGTCGGCGACCCGCTGGCTGGTGCGTATCGCCCACGAGTACGGCCTGCCGGTCGGCGGGGAGAATCCGGGTTACAACGCGCCCCCCTCGCTAAACGCGCACTATGTGGACTCGTCGCCGTCGGGAATGATGGCGCGGTCGCTGGCGCAGGCGGAAGCCGGCCGATTTCAATGCTTCTACTGGGCACATTCGGACCGGCTGTGGGATGGGACCAAGCCTTTCTCGGAGTTTGCCTCCGCAATCGCTACGGCAAACGCCACGGCGAACGATAGAAAAGGCCGTCGGCAGACGTCGGCCTTCCCCCATTCGCGCTAGGGATGGATCGCCCAGAAGAGAATGCCAAGCGACGACTCACTCTCCCGGCGGCGGATACGCGGCGAACGCTTCGGCGTATTTGAGGCCCGTGCCGGTATTAAACAGGATGACCGTCTCATTCGGCTGCACCCAGCCCCCGGCGCGCAGGCGGCGCAGGGCGGCCAGACACGCGCCGCCTTCCGGGGCGGCGCAGATGCCGGTCGCCGCGCTCAGGGCGCAGGCGTCCGCCATCAGGTCCGAGTCGGAAACGGTGACGGCGGTTCCCCCGGTGCGCCGCAGCATGTCCAGCATGATGAAGTCGCCGATGGCGCGCGGCACGCGCAGGCCCGACGCCCCCGCCGCGAAAGCGCGGGCGATGGGGGCGCAGCCTTCCGCTTGGACGCTGACCAGGCGCGGGCGCTTCGGGCCGATCCAGGCCAGCGCCTCCATCTCGTCGAAGGCTTTCCCCATGCCGACCAGCCCCGTTCCGCCGCCGGTGGGGTAAAGGATCACGTCGGGCAGCGTCTAGTCCAGCGCCTCGGCGATCTCGTAGCCCATAAAGTACTAAAAGACAAAAATTTACGGCGGAGTACTACTTCCGTTTGCGTACTTTATTGGGTATCATGGCGGTATGGAAATTGAAGTCCTGGTGACAGAGAGGAAAGCCGCGCAGGAGCTGGGCATTCACACCAGCGCGGTTCACAAGGCGTTCCAGGAGAACCGCCTGCCGTTCGTCACCCTGTACGGCCGCAAGCTGATCAGCCGTGCCGCTCTGGAGGCGTACAAGCGGCGGATGAGACCGGATGGGCAGAAGCCGAAAGGAAGACCACGCAATGGGCAGGAAACCGCTAGTGCATGAGTTTCTGGCCTGCCGACACTGCCGGTCAGATTGCTGATGGTGTCTCTGTCGCCGCGTTCATGGCTTCCATTACAGCATGGCTTTACGCGAAGATGCGCGGCAATGCCACGGACAAAGCTGTCAACGAGTTGCGCAAAGATGTTGATCGGCGCACACTATTGCCGGTAGCTTACGGGAAACTCACTGACCTATGCACAGAACTGAGTCTCTTGCAGGATCCCACTGCTAACGATAGGCAAGCGCGGCTGACCAAATTTGTGGGTGAGATCGAGGGTACGTTACGCCAGATCGGAACCTACTCATTAGAAGAAGACCAGCCTTCTGTCTCAAAAGTAGCGGAATGCTTCGCATCTTACCAGTCGGACCGATCTGATGCCAGCCTGCAAGTATTGCATGAGCAGATGTGGAAGCTTTCAACGGAACTCGACTTCACGGTTCAAGAGATTCGCCTCGGGAGATAGCATAGATGGCAACCATTGATGAAGTGGAGAACGCAAACCGGTGGACGGAAGCAGTTCTTAAGCTAATTAAGCTGACTCAAGAAGGAAGGTTAGAATGGTCGCGTGAGAACAATAATGTTTTCAATCCCGCCTTCACAACGCGCTACTCAGCCAACCTCCAGAGTCAGAAGTTTGTTCTTACAGTGGACATCAGTAGCAGGGCTTTAGGCATGATGAGTGATCGTGCTGTTCAGAATCTTGGCATGAGAGGGACCTTTGATCGAGTCTCGCTTGAGGTTTTTGATGCGTCTGGCAACATAGCTGTTACTTTCCCAAATGTTCCGGCACTAGAAGGCCTTGGCGCGGTAATCTACGGCCAGGCGTCGGGCAAGGTTGAAGAAGTCTTGAGAGTTATTGCGGAAGCAAGCTGACTTTATCAAATCTGCTCTGCACCTTTGATCACAAAATGGATAAAGCCTAGTTAAGAGGCCGGGTGTCATTACCTGCGTGGGTAACGACCGACGAGAAAGGGGCGGGAGCCGTGCTGGCTCCCGTCCTTGCCCTTGTCCTGCCTCGGTGTCTACCGGCGCACGGCCCCGCAAATTTGATACAGTAACTGCACGCCCTGCTCCTTATTCCGTGTCCATACTTTCCCACCGCGCCTGCGGCTCCCCGCTACTCTTCGGGGATGCTATCCAGACCGTTTTCATGTTCACGAACTCGCGCAGGCCGTGTTCGGACAGCTCGCGGCCGTAGCCGGAGCGCTTGATGCCGCCGAAGGGCAGGCGCGGGTCGGACGCGACCATGCCGTTCACGAACGTCATGCCGGCCTCGATCTCGGCGATGAAGCGCTCCTGCTCGGCGGGATCGCCCGTCCAGACGCTGCTGCCCAGGCCGAACGGCGTGTCGTTGGCCTGGCGGATGGCATCGTCTAGGTCCTTGACGCGGAACAGCAGGGCGACGGGGCCGAAGAGTTCTTCGCAGTAAGCGGGAGCGTTCGGGGGGATGTCGGCGAGGACGGTCGGCGCGTAGAAGTTGCCCGCCCCGCCCAATCTGCTGCCGCCGAGGAGGACGCGCGCGCCCGCCGCGACGCTCCGTTCCACCTGTGAGGCCAGCCCGTCAATGATGGAAGGTGTCGCCAATGGGCCGATGTCCGTCGCGGCGTCCATCGGGTCTCCGACTTTGAGAGCGGCCATGCCGTCCACGAAGCGGCGCGCCCAGTCGTCGGCAATGGCCTCATGCACCAGAAACCGCTTGGCGGCGATGCAGGACTGGCCGTTGTTCAAAGTCCGCGCTTTCACCGCCGTCTGCGCGGCGGCGTCCAGGTCGGCGCTGGGCATGACGAGGAACGGGTCGCTGCCGCCGAGTTCCAGCACGGTCTTTTTGAGGCGGCGGCCCGCCTGCTCCGCGACGGCGCTTCCGGCCCGCTCGCTGCCCGTCAGCGTGGCGGCAACCACGCGCGGGTCGTCCAAGACGGCGGGAACCTGCTCCGTCTCGATCAGGAGCGCCTGGAAGACGCCTTCGGCGAACCCCGCGCGCCGGAACAAATCCTCCAGAAACAGGGCGCATTGCGGGACATTGGGCGCGTGCTTGAGCAGGCCGACGTTGCCGGCCATCAGCGCAGGGGCGGCGAACCGAACCACCTGCCAGAGCGGGAAGTTCCAGGGCATGACGGCCAGGATCGGGCCGAGCGGCAGGGAGCGGACAAAGGCCCGCGCGCCGTCTACGGTGTATGACTGGTCGGCCAGCAGCCGTTCGGCGTTCTCGGCGTAGTAGCGGCAGGCGCGGGCGCACTTTTCGGCCTCCTCGACAGACGATCTCAGCGTCTTGCCGACTTCCAGCGTCACCGTCCGGGCGATGGCCTGTTTTTCGGCGTCCAATATCTCGCCCGCGCGGGTCATCTTGGCGGCGCGGTCGGCAAAGGACGTTTGGCGGTGCGCTCGAAAAGCGTCGGCGGCAAGTTGCAGCTTGTCCTGCAAGGCGGCGTCGGTCAGCGGCGTGAAGGTCTGGAGCGTTTCCCCGGTGGCGGGGTTGACCGAGGCGATAGGCATGGCGGGTTCTTTCCAGCTTTCTCTGGGGGTTTGGGCTGAGTCTACCCAGACCTGAAGGCGTAGGAACCCAGCGCCAGAGATCGGCCCGGCGCTGGAAGTGTCGGTCTATTCGGCGAAAATCGCCTCGGCCCTTAGCTCTTGCGGTGCTGGAGAAGAGGTCGGGAAGAGAAGCCCTCTCTTGAAGAAGAGAAGCCCTCTCTTGAATTTGCCGGCCCGTTCTGTTATGATAACGGCTATGGCAGTCACTCTTTTTCGCGCACTGGCGCTGGTGATGATCGGCGCGGGTCTGGCGCTCCGCGTCGGTGCGGACCCGTCGGGGCCGTTCACCTGGGGTGAAACCACGCGCGTCGCGAACGCAGGGTGGGGGCGGATGACGGCGCTCCAAGACGGCCGCCGGCTGTGCGTCAACACGCTCTACCCCCGGCCCAACAGCATCTTGCAGGTTGAGGTGAGCGCGGACGGGGCGCGGACCTGGACGCCGGTCTCGACAGTCGCGGAGCCGGGGCGAAACCTAGATAACGGCGAGGTCATCCAGGCGGCGAACGGCGACCTACTGCTGACGGGGCGGTCGGTCGTGGACGCGGCGGGGGCGGCCCGGTCGTACCACCTGCCGGTCTACCGGAGCGCGGACGGCGGCAAGACGTGGGCGTTTCTGAGCCAGGTGGACACGAGCGAAGCGCCGCCCATCCAGCCGGGGCAGCCGTCGGTGGGCCTGTGGGAGCCGCACTTCTTTTTCCTGGCCGACGGCCGCTTGGCGTGTGCCTACGCCAACGAGAAGCCTGCTGTGGCGCACCCGGCCTACAGTCAGATCGTTTCGGAGAAAGTCTCGCCGGACGGCGGGGCGACGTGGGGAAAAGAAATCGTTCTGGCGGCGCAGACGGGCGGGGGCAGGCAGCGGCCTGGAATGCCGGTCTTGGCGCGGCTCAAGAACGGGCAATATCTGGCGGTCTATGAGGTCGTGGGAGTCGGAAACGCCGATGTCTACTTCAAAACGTCGCGCGATGGCGCTGCCTGGCCCCCCGGCATCGGCGTCCGCATCCCCTGCCAGCACGCGGGGCCGTGGGTGACGTCGCTTTCCAGTGGCCGCGTGGTCGTCAGCTCGTGCTCGAACCAGATCACCTATAGCGACGACGGCGGGGCGTCCTGGCTGCTGGCGACCCCGCCCGCCTGGCCCATCGGCCAGGTGCTTTCCTTCCCCGCGATCTACCAGACGGCTCCCGGCGAGATCGCTGTGATGAACACCTATCACGGCGTGGGCATCCGCTGGGGCCAAATCGTGTCCATCAAGCCGTGGCCGTCGGTCTTCACATCGGATTTTAGCGCAGGAAGCGACGCCGGCTGGACCCGCTACGGCGGCCGTTACGACTTCGCGGATGGGGCGTACCTGCTCAACAATGCAGGCACGACGGGCAAGGCGCTGACGGGCAGCCCGGCCTGGCGGGACGGCACATTGGAAGCCGACGTCATGCTGACCTCGGCGGGCAATGCCGGGCTGATGTTCCGCACGACAAACGCCGACTTTTCCGGCCCGGACGCCGCTTTCGGGTATTACGTCGGGCTGGACTCGGCGGGCAGTGTCTTCCTCAGCCGCAGCGTGGACGACTACACGGAACTGGCGCGCGCCCCCCTGCCCGTGCCGCTGAACACCTGGCAGCACGTCAAAGTGGTCCTGCGCGGGGCCGCGATTGCCGTCTACGTCGGCGACAGCAAGACGCCGACGCTCCGCGCCTCGGACAGCTTCTTCCTGCGCGGCCAGATCGGCGTCCGCGCGCACAACTGCAACGCGGAGTTCAGGGGGGTGCGGTTTCGGAGAGGGGCGGGGACGCAGAAATAGGACCCGGCGCCGCGTTGCAACCCGGCACTGGAAGTGCCGGTCTACTGCTGAGTGAAAGTCGCTCTGCGACTGAGGAAGGGCATACGCGGGCTTGTCCTCAGTGCCGGAGGCACTTTCATTTCAGAGTAGACCGGCACTTCCAGTGCCGGGTTCCTCTTACGCCACCCACTGCGCCTTCGCCTGCGTGATGCGACTGACCGCCTCATCCACCCGCGATTCGGGCAGCCGCCTGGTCTCGACGGCGGCGACTAGCGCCTGCCGAATCTCCCGCTGCGTTTCCCAGGTGTGGCAGCAGAGCAGGATGTCGGCCCCCGCTTGCACCGCCAGCACGGCGGCCTCGGCAGCCCCCCAGCCGTCGGCCACCCCCTTCATTTCCAGGTCGTCCGTGATGATCAGTCCCTCAAAGCCTAGCTCCTCGCGCAGCAAACCCGTCAGGATGGCCGGGGACAGCGTGGCGGGCAGTGCGGGGTCGAGCGCGGGGAACAGGATGTGCGAGGTCATCACGGCGGCCAGCCCGACTCCCAACGCGGCGCGGAATGGGACCAGTTCCACGGCGTCGAGCCGTGCCCGGTCGTGCCCGATGCGTGGCAGGGCGTGGTGCGAGTCCGTGTCCGTGTCGCCGTGGCCGGGAAAGTGTTTGCCGCAGGCCAGGATGCCCGCATCCTCCTGGAACCCGCGCACGGCGGCGGCGCCCATCGCCGCGACCAGGGCCGGGTCATCCCCATACGCCCGGTCGCCGATGACAGGGTTTTGCGGATTGTTGTTCACGTCCAGCACGGGCGCAAAGTTCCAGTTGAAGCCCAGCGCGCGCAGTTCCTCGCCGATCCGCCTTGCCGCTGCACGGGCCTGGGCCGGGTCGCGCCGGTATCCGACCGAACGGGCGGCGGGGTGGTCCGGGTAGTGCGGCGGTCCCAACCGCTGGACGCGCCCCCCTTCCTGGTCCACCGCCACAAACAGCGGCGGCAGGCCCTTCGCTTTCGCCCGCGCCTGAAGTTCCGCAATCGTGCCGCGCGTCTGGGCGGGCGGCCCGACGTTGCGCCCCATCAGCACGACCCCACTGACGGCGAACTCATCCACCAGCGCGGCGGCGTGGGCATTGACGGTGCGGCATTGGTCGGGCGTCTCGCCGGACCAGCCGAACAGGAGCATCTGGCCGATTTTCTGGTGGAGTGTCATGGTGTGTTAGTGAACATCCGGGGGCGGCGTGTCGGAAACCGGCACGGTGAATGTCATCGGGATGGTCTGAATGTCCACGCGCTGGTGGATGATGACGGTGAAGTCTTTCAGGATTGGCGGCACATCAAAGAGAAGGAGGGGAGTGCCCTTCGGCTGGAAACACCGTCAGGCTGGCTTGTGCAGAGGTCGCAGACTATGTATTACGAATGACGAACCGGCGCTTATCACGGTCAGCCTCGATACCAATTTGCTGGATACAGTGATCGTGTGCTAAAGCAACACCAAATTCTTCTGCCTTGATGAATTCGTGCATATAAAATAATGCAGGTGTTCCACTCCAATCAATTATTTGTATCGGTAACTGAGACTTATGTTGAAATATACCAAATTTTTGCCCACAGACAACACAGTAGCCTAAACGAATCCTTTCTTTGATGATATCCGAACGTTTATTCTGCTGCCTTCGTTCTTCTTCCCAGCGTCGGGAGTATTCCTCCAATAGCAACCTTTGCTCCTCTTCGCGCTTGGCTTCCTCAGCACGTTGCTGTTCTGCCATTGCCTGTCGCTGAATCTCCGCTGCCTGTCGCTGAATTTCTGCCGCTTTCTCTGCCTCCTTCTTTTTTTGCATCAAAGCGTCAAAAGCTTCATGAGTTAGCTGCCCAGTTCCTTGACAAATTTCACAACTGAACTCATCAAAGCCTTGCGAATCAGGACAAAAGGTACACATTTCTTTGCCATTTCCGTTGCAGTTCCAGCACGTCTCACGCCCGTACCCGTCAGACATCCAACCATAGCCACGACAAGTGGCGCACTCCTGGTGATGAGTGCCGCTACACATATTGCATGTTGTCTTGTACTCTCCTTTGCCGTGGCATTCAGGGCAATTTCTCAGAGCCGCAGAGTTCGATGGGGAAACTTTAGAACCCATGCCGTTGAGGTCTCGATTGCAGAAACGGCAAACGATAGCAGCGGCTTTAATGGTTTCTGCACAGAAAGGACAAATCTTTGTTTGCTCAGTCATGCCATGCGCTCCTCAAACATTTTTGTTAAACAACCGGAGTGAGGCTTGTTCGCTTTGTCATAGCGTTTTTCCTGCTTGGCTGGAAATAAATATTATGCCTGAAAAGCATTAAGAGGCAATACGTCAAAAGCGTTCACTTCATTCTACCTTTAGACTTCCAGTTGTCTACGGCAATGTCACGACGCCGAGCAGGCGGGGGCCGTGTGCGCCCGTCGCGGCGGGGATGTTGGCGGGGATGTGGTGCATCCGGGCGGCGGCGAGGAGGGCGAAGGCGAGGCTTTCTTTGGCCCCGGCGGGGATGATGCCGGCGTTCGTCGGGAAGGCGTCGTGGGTTTCGACGGCGACGGAGGGCAGGGCGCGGCGCAGGCCGTCCAGGAGGGCGCGGTTGTGGGTCCCACCGCCGCCTGCAATCAGGCGGTCAGGGAGGCCGGGGAGGAAGGCGTGGAGGGCGTGGGCGATGCTGTCCACGGTCAATTGAGTGGCGGTGGCGAGGGCGTCGGCGGGCGACAAGTGGGCGGCTTGGCGGAGGAAGTCGGCGAGGTAGGCCGGGCTGAACAGTTCCGCGCCGGTGCTTTTGGGCGGCGGGAGGGCGAAGTAGGGGTGGGACAGGAGGCGCGCGAGCAGGGCGGGGTCGGCCTGTCCCGACGCGGCGAGTGCGCCGTCTTTGTCATAGGGCTGTCCCGTGAGCGCGGCGGCGAGGCCGTCCAAGACCAGGTTGCCGGGGCCGGTGTCGAAAGCCAACATGTCAGCCAGCGCGCCGTTCGCGGGCAGGAAGGCGACGTTGGCGATGCCGCCGAGGTTGAGGGCGACGCGGGTCTCGGTCGGCGAGTGGAGCAGGGCGTAGTCGGCGAACGGGACGAGCGGGGCGCCTTCGCCGCCCGCCGCCAGATCGCGGGCGCGGAAGTCGAAGACGATGGGGCAGCCGAGACGTTCGGCGAGGACGGCGGGCTGACCGAGCTGGAGGGTGTTCGGGACGGGGGCGCCCGACGAGGGCGGGGCGTGCCAGACGGTCTGCCCGTGCAGCCCCAGCGCGGCGATCTCGGAGGTCTGGATGTCCGCTTCGGCGGCGGCCTTCAACACGGCGTCGGCATAGGCCGCGCCGAGTTCGTAATGTAGTGCGGCGATTTCGGACACGGGGACAGGAACACCCGCGCGGACAGGCTGGAGGCGGGCGCGCAGGGCGTCAGGGTAGGGCGCGTAGGCGGCGCCGCGTAGGGCGATGGCAAAGCGCGGGCGGGCGGGGTCGGCATCAAGGACGGTAATGTCGGCAAACGCGGTGTCTATCCCGTCCAGGCTGGTGCCCGACATGAGGCCGGCGTAAAGGGGCATAATTCTATCCCCCCTGGGCCACCTTCCGCCCGTTGTCCACCCAGATCTTGGTGCGGGTGGAGGACAGAGTCTGGTCGGAAGCGTCCTGGGCCAGCGCCTCGATGACGTACTCGCCATCGGGCACCGACCGGGTGTTCCAGGCGAAGGTGTAAGGGGCGGAGTTGGTGACGCCCCGGAACTGACCGTCCACATAGAAGGCGACATAGGCCGTGCGGCGGTCGGGGGCGGCGGCGGTGAGGGTGATCTGGCCGCGCGTCACCATCGTCTTGCCTGCGCGGGCGACGGCCAGCGCCCGCAAGGCATAGTCTTTCTCGGCGACGGTGATCTCGCCCGCGCGCCAGGCGGCGTCGCCCGGCTCGTCCCGGACCAGGCGCAGGGCGGTGACGTCGGCCAGGGCCAGCGTTTGCGAGCCGATCACGGTCGGCATCGGCTGCCAGGGTCCGTGACGGCGCTGGACTTCGGCCCGCCAGGAGTGGGCGGGCTGGTCGCGGCTCCAGGCCAGGTCGAAGTAGCCGTAAAAGAGCGGCGGCGTACCCTCCATCTCCGGCGCGGGCGGCTTCTTGCGCGACCCGATGACCAGCACGGATGGGGCGCCCGCGCCGTCCCCCTGGGCGTTGTGGAAGGCGGGCTGGATCTGGAAGCCGCCGCGCCGCTCCGGCCCGATGCCCTCGAACAGCGGCGACGTGGTGACCGGGGCGGTCGAGACCGTCAGGACGCCGTCGTGGTTGGTGTTCAGAGCGCCGACGCCCGTGTACGAGCAGCCGTCGTAGCGGCCCACGCCGACGACGGGCTTGACGACATGCGTGAGAATCTGCGTGGTCCGGCTGGCAAAAGTCGCCCGGACCTCGCCGCCCGCCACGTTGTCGAAGAAGACTTCTTTGAGCGGGTTCTGAGGGGCCAGAACCCGGATGAGCAGCACGTCGCCCGCCTGGGGAATGTAATTGAGCGGCAGGGGCCGCAGGCCGCCGCCCAGGTTGTTTTCCAGGAAGACGGGGTTGCCGACGAGGGGGGACAGGTCGCGGAAGATGCCCGAGCCGACGGGGATGTTGGTGTAGATGCCCGACAGCCCTGAAACGTGCCCGCCGAACAGGTTGGGCGTCTGGGCGAACTCGCGCGGCAGGATGTTGATAAGCAGCGGGTCGGGCGTGTCCATGTCGCCGACGCGAATCCGCAGGCCGTGGACGGCGACGGCGGCGACCGTGCCGGGCTGGGCATAGCCGCTGGCCGAATACCCCATCAGGCTCCGCGTGGCCGGGGCGGTGACGCGCCCGACCAAGTGCCAGGTTTTGCCTGTATCATCCGAAACCTGGATCGCGCCGTCCACGCTGTTGACGATCCGTATCCGGTGCGTCTCGACCTGGGCGAACGGAGCAAACGCCGGCGGCCTCTCGTCCGCGCGGGCCGGAGTGACAAAGGGAGCCGCAAGGAAGATCGTGCAGAGGAGCAGGGCGGAGAACAACAGGGCTGGGACGCGCATGGGGGGATTATACCCGAAGAAGCCTACACCCTGCCACCGCACCGATCACTCGGAGAGCAAGCGGCGCGTCTGGTTCCGCTCCGCGACTGTCTGCGGGCAGGCGGCGGGCGGGTCGGGCCGGTGCGCGTAGCGGCCGACTTCGATGCCCTTATTGCCGCCAGATAATCGCGAATCTGGAGTTCCAGCCGCCACTTGTGCGGGACGAAGGGATCAATCCCATGGATGTGCGGCCCGGTCTCGACGCCCAAGCGCGTGGTGAGGGGGAAGCTCACGCCCGGCACGCGCCACCAGCAGACCAGGCCCGCGCCGCGCAGCCGGTGCAGCAGAGCGCGCGTCTGCTGCGGCGTGAGGTCGGAGATGTCCAGGTCAAACGCGGCGCAGTAGGGGCGGTGGTTCACCGTGCCGTCCATGCCATGTATCCCGGCGCTGGCCGGGGCCAGGCCCAGCCCCTGCGCGGCGCGGGACGGCTCGACCCCAAGCCTCTGTAACACCTGCTGCGTGTGCGGGTGCAGCGTGTCGAACGGCAGAGGTGGCCCAGGCCACCTGACGAAGACGACAAGAGCGGCGAGGGCGATCATAGCGAGCAACTGGCTCACGCCGAGCCGCTTCGGCGCCCGTTTGGAAGTGCTGACGGCCTTTGCGTCTTGCTCGCTTTCCCCCTCTGTCAAGGAACTGCCGCCAGCCCGCTCATACCAAGCGCACCATGGGGAGATCATGCCTTGATGTCATCTAGGGTGAGGGCCAGCATAAAAGAAAACCACCACTCCTAACTGTTCTTCACTGTCCCATTGCGTCACTTGCGGGACGCCAGGCTGGTTTCTGCGAAGACCGTCTTCGATGTCTTTCCGTGTCCAAATCTTGTAGAATATCCGTTGGGCATTGGGGAGGGTTCTGTATTCGTGGTTGCAGTGAAATCCGCCCTTCAAGTGCTTTATGACCCCAGGGTCATTCTGGATCGGATAGGGCTTCTCCGACAGCGAAAGTTCCGCCTGCTCGAATGCTTCCAGCCAGGTTGCCTCTCTGTCGGCGAGCCTCGCCCAGTACCGGCGGACATCAGGATTCTTCTGTATCAGCCACGTCGCCACTCCGCAGCCTCCCGGCGCTCCCCGATGGCTTGCTGAACTTCTTGGGCGAGATGTTTATCGGCATAAAGTTCCGCTGTGGCCGCCCAGTCGGAAATCGTATCCAGCAGTCTCCTTAAGTCTCTGGCTTCAGCGGCCTCCTTGAAGTCGTTGAAGAGGTCATAATGATATTTGGCTGGGACCGAGTAGAAAGCAGATAGAATGCCTGCCATTGGATCAGGAACAAAAACAATCGGTGTGCTTTTCCTCATAGGAGCGGTTTGCTGCCCCTGGAACCACTCGTTGAACGGATAGGGTGTTTGATCCTCTCCCCCATGAAGCGAACCTGATAGAGACGATAGGGTGTCATGCTGACTACCCTTGCTGAAAGTCTCTAAAGACATCACCCGCAACTCGCTATGTTCAGGTCTGCGCGGCAGGCCGGAAAACGTGTTCCGGGCAAGTGTCCCTGCTTCTAGCGGTGATTGCTCCAGAATCGATGTTTTCAAGGGTTCTTCTCCGTTGCGATGTCATCAGATGGCGGATATAGCTCCGCGAAAGCCTTCCGCGTTTCTTCGGGATCGCCCGCATAAAGATTCGGTGTACGATTCATGTACACACGTCGAAGCAATTTAGCGCGCTTCTCCCAGAACTCCACCATCCGCATATAACTATCATGTGACAGTATTATGCGAACGCTGGGCTTGGCCGTTTTGGAGCCATTAGCGTAAAAGTCATGGCTAAAAAGGAGCGAGATTTCTGACTCACCTATTTCCACAAAAACATCATTGGCATAAATGTCTTGGATTCTGGGATCTGCCGCATCTATTAGTGGTTGGTCAGCCATTTCGAAGTTCGCCTTTTTGTCCCGCGTTTTTGCCCTCGTCTTTAGACGAGTTTCTCGAATTAAAGTAGGTGTCTGTTGTTACACCACACCAAAATTATAGCCGAAATCCCGGTTCATGTCAATCAATCACTATCGGAAAGCAGCGGAATATTCTTTAGATGGGGAAACCGTTATGATGTCAGGGATGCGCTTTGGCAGGCAACCCGGCGGGGCTTGGCGGGGCCGCCGGAAGAGGAGGCGCGGGGTCGCGGAAGGTGCGGCGGGTGAGAGAATACTCGCTGAGGGAGCCGTTCAGGATGATGGTGTCAATGAACAAGAGGCGCGGCTTGGGGGTGAGCGCGAACGTGAGCAGGGCCGCCGACAGGGGAACGCCTTCCGAATGGTCGAAATAGCGCAGGCCCGCCCCGCCGGTCGTGCCGGCGTTGCAGATCACGGTGATGCCCTCCGTGTCCATCGAGGCGCGGTGCAGGTGGCCGCATAGGATCAGGGGAACCTTGCCCCGCAGCGGATCGGCCTGGACGGGGTTATGGACGCACACAATGTCCGGCGGGGCGGGCATCTTCCCGACCGTGTCCGCGAGCTGCCCCGCCGCCGCCGTCAGCGCCGCCGCTGGGGTGTCCACGCTGCCCAGCCCCGCGCGGGCCGAGCTGGGATCGGGAGAGCCGAGGAGGGTCAGCCCCGCCACCTCGACCGGCTGGCCGTTCAGGATCACCCCGTTGCGGCTGGCGGCCACTCCCCGAACGGTCGCCTGGGAGTCGTGGTTGCCCGCCACGAAGACGTGCGGCACGGCCAGGCGGCCCAAAGCCTGCGACAAGGGAGCCTCGACCGGCGTGCCGTAGTCGGTCAGGTCGCCGGTGTCAACCACGGCATTCACCTGAAACCGGCTCGCCAGCTCCTCCACAAACCCGATGGCGGCCGGGTTGTTGTGGATGTCCGAGATGTGCAGGATGCGGACCGTCTTGACGCCCGGCTCCAGCGCGGGCATGGCGCTGATGCGCCCGTACAGGGTGTTGACGTTGACGGCGACCAGGCGCAGCTTTTGGGACAGCGCTTCGCCGTTGTCGAAGGCGCCCCGGACCAGGGACAGGATCACCGCCGCCTGCCGCAGCGAGCCGACGTAGGTGAGGCTGCGGAAGGCCGTCCGGTCGTAGGTGTGCAACGTAATCAGGAGCAGGGCGGCGGTCGCGCCGCCGCCGAGGAAGGCGGAAAAGAGCCACGCGCGGACCCGTCGGGCGCGCAGCAGCAGCGGGGCGAGCAGCCCGCCGATAGCCCCCACCAGGACTTGATGCCCCCCGAAGCGGATCAGCCGGTCCCGCGCCGTCCGCTCCAGGTCGCGTTCCAGCCGGGCCTGCGAGGGTGGGTGGGCGACCAGGGCCTGAATCTTTTCCAGGCTGATGCCGCGCAGGCTGACACTGAGCGCGAGCGGCGTGTGGTGCGTGTGCGCCTGAATCTCGCCGAGCGGCGTGAAGATCAGCCGCGTCTCGCCTTTGAGGGCAGGCTGCACGCCGAGTTCGACGTCGAATGCCTGCCAGTGGTAAGTCTGCCGGCCCGCGTAGGTGACGCCCAGCCCGGCCCCCAGCAAGGACAGCAGGCAGAACAGGCCGCCCAGGGCGGCGCGAAGCGGCAGACGGCGAAAAGATGCCACGGGCACGACTACTTTCCCTGCACCGGGGCGAGTCGCGTGTCGCCGACGTACAGCGGGATGACGTAGTCGCTGCGATACACCGCCCCGCGCAGGGGGAAGTCGGTGTTTGGAAGCGTCCTCGTCACGCCGCCGCGTGTCTCCTGGACGGCCTTGACGAACGGGCCGCCGAGGTTGGTGAACAGCGTGGCCGAAACCCGCCCGCCGTCATTGCGGATCAAGGGGTTCTGGCGGTCAGGCGGGGGGCGGTTGGTCTGGTTGGAGTAGCCGCCCAGGATTTCCAGCGCCCCGCCGTTTTTGACGGTGAAGGGCGTCGCCCCCATGTTCTCGGTCTTGTAGCCGAATATCCACAAGGTTCCGCCGTTGCTGACAATTTGATTCCCACGACCGTACTCGATGTCTATCTGGCGGGCGAAGACGCGCTGGCCGGGGCGGCAGAAGTCGTCGCCGGTGGCGTTGTCGTTGACGTTTTCGAGGTAGAACGTGACCGGCAGCCCCTGCGGGTTGGAAATGCCGCCGCCCGCGCAGCGCTGGATGACGTCCCGCCGCGCCGTGACCCGGATGGGCATCTCGGAATCTTGAAAGAGAACGGGATCGAGAGATGGCTGCACGACAACGAACGTCCCTCCCTCAACTTGAGCCGCCATGCCGTTGACGACATGGACCGAGGCGGGGACGAGGACATCGCCGGGCAGCGTATAATGGCGCTTCTTGAAGCAGACGACGGGCTTGCCCGAATCGAGCGCGGCCTGGACGCTGGGGTAGTCGTCCACGACCGCCCACTGCGTCGCGGGGTCGTACCAGGGGATGCGCGGCGTGTCTTGGATGGGCAGCCGCAACGACCGTGCGGCCCGTCCAGGAGGTTCGGGGGCCAGCGTCTTAATTGGGTAGGAAACGTACTCGTCCACGAACGGCTGCGCGGCGGCGGCTGTCCCCGCCTTGCGAATGGCCGGCGTGTAGCCCGCCGTCGCGAGGTTGCGGGCGAACAGGCACTGCTCTGAATCGCGCGTCATCTCGATGGCCGGACCACTCGTTCCCGCACCTTTTGATGTGCCTTTGAGTTCGCTGTCAAGGACAACGGCCTGCGGGCCGGAGCCCTCTATCTTCAGGGCGGGGATGCCCGCCGCCTGCTCCGACCGCAGGCGGCGCAGGGACGCGCCGCCGCCGGTGAGCAGAAACCCGGCCTCCTTCTGGCCGCGCAGCGTCAGATACTCAAAGGCCACGTCGCCTTCGGGGTTCACCGAGTCAAAGATGCCGTCGTCGAAGCCCTGCACGGTGACATCGGCGTAGTAGCCCTGGACCGACCCCTGCTTGAACCAGATGCCGTACTTCCCTGCCCCGTCGCCCGACCGAACGGTGACGCCGCGCAGGTCAGTGTTGTTGGCTCCCTGGAAGAACAGGGCGACCGCGCCCGGATTGCCGCGCCCGGTGTCAATCGTCAGGTTGCGGAGCCAGTTGCTGCCGGGCACGTTGTTGAAAACCGTGTCCGGGTGCTGGAAGGCGAGCACGATCTTGGGGTGCGCGGGGTCCCCATACCCCGCGCAGCGGTCCGCCAGCTTAATGACTGTTTTGTTTCGATCCTGCCCGACGAAGTGGACATGGTTGATGTCGAACGTGCCGTCCCACTTGGGGTACGCGCCGACCGTCGCCCCGCGATAGATCAGCGTGTCGCTGACCTTGTACGTCCCGCTGGGCAGGTAAACGTAGAAGCTGTTGTCCGGCCCCCACGGCCCGTGCGCCTTGTATTCGCGCTTCAGCAGGTCCCACACGTCCAAGAACGCCGCCGTGTCGTCGGTCACGCCGTCGCCCTTGGCCGCGCGCATCCCCGGCTCCGGCGGGCGCTTGATGTTGATGACCGGCCCGCCGTTCTGCCTCAAGAGGGTGTCGGGGAACGTGATGTTCGGCCCGCCGCCCCGGTCGCCCGCCTTCGCGGCGCGGGCGGGGGAGTCTGCCAGGATGAGGAGCAGGGCGAGGAGCGCCGTACCAAGAAATGCCGCGCGGGTGCGTTGGGTGTTCATCATAGGAACGGGCTTTCACCGCGGGGGAGTAGTTTTCCTGCCCCCAGCGGTATAACAGGACCATGCCCTAAAGGGCACGGCTAAATGGCCTTCGGCCAGAAACCCCCACTTCGCGGGGCTAAGAGAGGACCAAATCCGAGTGCCGCGAAGCGGTACTTCTTGGCGTCTTCGCCGGTTAGCCTTGCCCTTCAGGGCATGGTCGTCTCGGCAATGTATTTCTAAAGGAGTGGCAGTATGAAAATCATTTATGACCCCGAAGTGGATGCCCTGCACATTCTGTTTCAGGAAACAACGGTCACGACGGAAGAACTAACGGACGGTATTGCGGCGGACTACGACGCCCAAGGACGCCTCGCGGGGATCGAGATTCTGGATGCCGCGCAGCGTTTGGGCAGCCGCGAGGGGCTGCGTCAGGTCACGCTGGAAGGCATTGGCCAAGCCGTAGCCGCCTGACGACAGAAGGTGGCGGGGCCAAAAGGGGTGCAATAAGAGCAGGACGGGGTTCCCTCGTCCCTAAGGTTGGGGCGCGGGTTCGTAACCGGAGACGAGGTACTCGATCTCGACCGAGACGTGGACGGTCTTGGTGTGCGAGATTTCGAGGCCGAGTTCTTCGCCCGACACGCGCGCCATTCGGGAGCGGGCCGCGACCATTCCTTCTTCGGCGACGGCGGTCCGGTGCGGCGCGTCGCCGTCCAAATACTTCTCCGAAAAGGCGTGGACGCCCCGCAGGCGGACGCCCAGGCCCTGAGCGACCAGCGCGGCCTTCGCGTTGGCGCGCGCCAGGCATTCCCCAAGCCAGCCGTCCTTGAGGGCGTCGTCGTCCGGGTAGCCCCACGCGATGACGTTCAGCCGGGCGTTCTTCTGCCCCGTCACGATGCCCAGCAGGTCGGCCAGTCGGGTCAGGTCCGCGCAGTGAAGGCGCAGTTTGTAGCGGGCCAGGGAAGTCTTCCCCAGCAGGCCCGTCGTCGTGTCTGCATAGACGCCCTGGAGGTAGATGTCGGACGGCGGCAGGCCGAAGTCTGTCAGATCGCGGACGAGCTGGGCCACCTCGCGCGCCTTTTTCAAGGCTTCCGCGCCCGTGAACAGGGACGCGCCCTCGACGGTGACGTGCAAGTCGGCGCGGTCGGCGGGGATTTCGTGCCGCCGCGCCTCGCTGATCTTGAGGGTGTTCGGCTTCTCGGTCGCCATGAAAACAATGTCCTACTGGTCGTCCCGCAGGTCCGCGAACAGGATGGTGGACAGGTAGCGCTCGCCGTTGGAGGGGATGACGACGACGATCGTTTTGCCCGCGTTTTCGGGCCGGTGGGCGACCTGCATGGCGGCGCACAGGGCCGACCCCGACGAGATGCCGACCAGGATGCCTTCCTCGTGGGCCGCGCGCCGCGCCCAGTGGACCGAGTCCTCGGTCGTGACCTGGATCACCTCGTCCACGACCTTCATGTCCAGGTTGTCCGGGACGAAGCCCGCGCCGATGCCCTGCAATTTGTGCGGGCCGGGCTTGAGCGGCAGCCCCTCGCGGGTCTGGGTGATGACCGGCGAGTCGCGCGGCTCGACGGCGACGGCCCGGAAGGAGGGCTTGCGCGCCTTGATGACCTCGGCGACGCCGCTGATGGTCCCGCCCGTGCCGACGCCGGCGACTAGGATGTCGGCGGCGCCGTCCGTGTCATTCCAGATCTCCTCCGCCGTGGTGGCCCGGTGGATGGCGGGGTTGGCAGGGTTCTTGAACTGCTGGGGCACGAACGAATGCGGCGTCCGGGCAGCGATGCGCTCGGCCTCGGCGATGGCCCCGCGCATCCCCTCCGCGCCCGGCGTCAGGACCAGCTCCGCCCCGTAGCCGCGCAGGAGCAGGCGGCGCTCCATGCTCATGGTGTCCGGCATGGTCAGGATGCAGCGGTAGCCTTTGGCGGCGCAGGCGAAGGCCATGCCGATGCCCGTATTGCCCGACGTCGGCTCGACGACGACCGAGTCGGGCGTCAGGATGCCGCGCGCCTCGGCGTCGTCGAGCATGGCGACGGCGATGCGGTCCTTGACCGAGGAGGCCGGGTTGAAGAACTCCAGCTTGGCAAGGACGGTGGCCGGGGCGCCGTCGGTGATGCGTTGCAGCTTGACCAGCGGCGTAAAGCCGACCAGGTCGGTGATGCGTTCGTAAACCTTCATAGGATTTTCGTTCCTTCTTTGGCCTGATGTTCCGATGCTTCTGCATCCATATGTCACACTTGACGCATCAGCAAATATCCGCCTGCACTTTGCGCCCGCAGAGGCAGTCTACAGGCAAAACAGGCTTTCAGAACTCGCCAAGTCTGTTGACTTGGGTGAACATCTTTGGTTGTGATAAGCCGGTATACCAGTATAGATGAATGCTGTTGTCTGTGGTTCCGCTAGAGCCTCTTTTGTACCTGTGGTGACAACTCCACGCTGATAAATCAGCGGGCTTCTACGCTACCACGGTAGCGAGGCTCTGTTGTCCCAGAGCAAGAATGTTGACGGCGGCATTGGTGTCTCGGTCTACGGAAAGCCCGCACATCGGACACAGATGCCAGCGGTCAGACAACTTCTTTTTCGTGCGGCCTTCCAACCCGTCAGGGCGGTAGCCGCACCCAGAACAATCCTGCGAAGTGTAAGCAGGGTTGACGGCGATGACCTCACGCCCAGCACTTTCAGCCTTCGACGTGAGAATAGAACGAAACTGTGACCAGGCGGCGTCAGAAATAGACTTGGCGAGGCAGGGATTGCCCAGCATATTCTTGACGCTCAGTTTTTCGACGCCAATCACGCCGAATCGGTTGACGATGCGCCGAGCGTTCTGATGGCAGAAATCGTGCCTTCTGTTTCGGATGCGCTCGTGGATGCGCGAAACGACCTTACGGGCTTTGCGCCGCTCGCGGGAACCACGCTTCTGCTTTGACAACTTGCGTTGTGCTTTGGCGAGAGCCTTCTCATCCTTGCGGAAGAAGCGCGGGTTCTCAATGAACGCACCGTCCGAGAGAGCGGCGAATGTTTTCAGCCCAACGTCAATGCCGATTGCCTCCTCGGATGGAGGCAACAGTTCAGGCTCAATCTCCTGGCAGATGCAGGCGAACCACTTGCCGTTGACCCGATGCAGTGTGCAGGTTTTGAGGACGCCCCACGGCCTGCGGTGGATTTTGGCTTTGATCTTGCCGAACTTTGGCAGTTCAATCGTGCTGTCCCCGACCTTGAAGTTCTTGCCCTGCGTGTAGGTGAGGCTGTCATACTGTCCAGCACCCTTGAGGCGCGGGAAACCAGGCGTTCTCTCAATCTTTCCTTCGCCTTTCTTGACACGGTCAAAGAAGGCGTCGAAGGCCAGATGAACCCGATGGGCCACATCCTGTAGGACTTGGGAGTAGACCTCTTTGAGTTCGGGGTGGTCTTTCTTCCAGACGGGCAGATACGCCTTCTGCTGGAAGTAGCCGACCGATTGCCCATCAACGTCGTACTGGTATTTCCTGTCGAGCACCAGACTGTTGTAGACCAAGCGGCAGGTTTCCAGAGTTTCTTCCAACTCGCGGGTCTGCGTCCTCGTGGGATACAGCCTGATTTTTAGACAGTGGCGGTTCACGGATATAGTATACCCGAAACCTTCCAATTATGAGCAACGAGACACCAATCTGTGTGAAGGGATTTATCGTCCGAAGACGGACGATGCACTATCCATCTCCCCCATAAATGGGGGAGGCTTCCGCCTTTTCGCTAAATACAAGACCGTAAGATACGGCTTATTGCGCCCGCCGCCATTCCGGACAAGTATCTCTTCGATCCCGCCAAAAAGTCCGCTTCTATTTTCCGATGGCAACGCTTGATGGTCGGAGTAGGTCTCCAAAAGCTGTAAATACTGATCAGTCGCATACCATCTTACCCACGGGAATTGCATGACGCGCACGTCTCCAAAAAGATGAGACTGGTCAATTTCCTCTTGCCATCTGAAAATCTTTGTGTCTTGCTGATTGTTGTGACTCATAGGGTGATGCGTAGCATAAGGATGTGCCTTATTGGGTGGCATGTGCTTGTCGTAAACAACTTGTATCTGTTGTCCCACTACACTTTCATCGCTGGCTTCGATATTCCAGAACAGAGCCAACCACCCCTCTCCGGTGAGTGTTCGGGCAGACTTTGCATACCGAAGCTCAGGCGACACCCAATGGAAGGCAGTTGCTGACATAACCAAGTCGTACTGGCCTTCGGCGGCAGGCCAATCTTCAAACGTGATTGTCTGGATGTCTACCTGCGGGAAGGCTGCGAGATTTTTGGCGGCGAGCATGGCTAATCTTGGCCCTGGCTCAAGTGCCGTGATGCGACAGCCTTGACGGGCGAACGGTTGGGTTGCCTGACCTGTTCCACAGCCGATCTCCAGGATTCGCCTCTGCGTTCCCTCAAGAGCAGAGTTGACTGCTTCTACCAATGCTGAGGGATATGTAGGACGGACTGCATCGTACAAATCAGCGACTTCATCGAACGTCATATGCAACTTTTCAGTCATTTTGTGGTCCACATCCGAGGGGAAACCGTGTACGGCTGCGTTCTTCTAACCTTTACCCCACGGGGTTCATCTACCTGACGCGCCTTGGTTTTAGAGAGTGACGTGCCTTTGATCCAATGATAGCGCAAAGGGGCAGCGGGTGTCAACCTGGCAGTGTGGCGGCGGAGGCGGTGGGTGTGGCGCAATGAGTGGCCCCAGGAGGCTCTACAAAGTGCGGTAACTGAAATCGGCGAAGCGCGCGTCGCCCGCGCCGCTCGCCGCCAGCGCCGGGCGCAGACATTGGAACCCGTGCAAGGCGCTGTTGTTGAAGCCCGACACATCAAAATCGGCGACCAGACTCTGCCACTCGCGCCCGTTCTCGCTGACCAGGAAATCCACCCGGTTGTGGCGGTTGACGATTTTCAGGTGCGCCGCGCCCGGCTTCCACGCACGACTCGCCAGCGTCTGTTCCGCCCCGTAGACGCGCACTTGGCCGTCCTTGAGTTCGGCGAACAGCCAGTGTTCGGGCTTGTAAAACAAGCCCATGGCCGCGCCGCAGCCGTTCTGGGGCGTCGCCGCGACCTGCACCTGGTAGCTCGCATCGCGCGCCATGATGGTGAGCGGCGAGCTTTGGCCGGGCAAATCGCCTTTGGCGCGCATCGTCAGCGCACCCTGCCCCACTTGGAAGCGGCTCATGTCGGTCTCGTCCCACACGCCCCAGGTTGCTTTGAGACTCGGCGCGCGGAAATCGTCCGATAACTCGATCATCGGGCGCTGCGCGACGCCCATCGGCGCGGGCATCGGCTCCCCGCGCCGCGCGCCCAGCGGCGCGCGCGGCCAGCCGTCCGCCGTCCACTCCACCGGCTCCATCAGCGTGTGACGACCCAGCGTGGGCAGCCCATTCCGGTAGCCGTGGTAGACGATATACCAGCGGTCGGCGGGCGTCGAGACCAGCGTGCCGTGCCCCACCGACCACCAGGCCTCGTCCGCGCTGTAAGTGTGGATGAGCGGGTTATGGGGCGAGTTCTCCCACGGGCCGAGCGGCGATTTTGAGCGCGCCACCACCGCCATGTGGCTGGTCGGCGGTCCGGCGGTGCCGCCCTCGGCGCAGGTCAAGTAGTAGTATTCGCCGCGCCTGGTCAGCTTGGGGCTTTCCAGCCAGAAGCCCTCCGTCTTCCACTCCTGGGGGAACTGCCAGCCCTCATAAACTTTCTTCCGTTCTCCGACGGTTGATAGGCCGTCGGGACTTAATTCAACGGCGTGGCCGCCGGCAGTGTAAAGGTAGCGTTTCCCGTCCGGGCCGACCACATGGCCGGGATCAATGTCGTCAATCTTCAGATTGATCGGCGCGCTCCAGGGTCCGCTTGGATGCTCTGCATGAACGACATAAATGCCTCCCATCGGGAAATAAATGAAGTAGCGCCCCTCATGATAGACAAGTTCGGGCGCCCAGACTTCCGCGTGTGTGTCATGCATGTCATTGAGCGCGTGTGAGATGGGCGTCCAGTTCACCAGATCGCGCGAGTGCCAGACCACCAGGCCTGGCGCATAGCGGTAGGAGGTGTGGGTGATGTAGAAATCGCCGCCCACGCGCAGGATCGAAGGGTCGGCGTAATCGCCGGCGAAGAGCGGGTTTTGGAACTCGGCAGCGGCGGCGTGGCTGCGAGGAAGCCCCCACGCCATCGGAAGGCGGTTCGCCAGCGTCGCCGCTGACGCGCCCGCCGCTAGCTGAAACAAAGCGCGGCGCGATAGTTTGGTACTGATTGAAGTCATAGAGTCGAGCATCCTCACGCCATTATACTGCACTTGCGGCCCTGATGCAAGGGAAATCAAGGACAACCACGGACAGGAAGGAGGGCAGGACAGGAAGGAGGGCAACCCCCTGTGGTTGCCCCTACCGATGACGGGTGCGTAGGGGCAGGCCCCCGTGCCTGCCCTCCCTAGCCACTCCCGGCACTGGAAGTGCCGGTCTACTACAGGTGAAAGTCGCTCCGCGACTCAGGCCGGCGCACGCCAGCTTGTCCTCAGTGCCGGAGGCACTTTCATTCCAGAGTAGCCCGGCACTTCCAATGCCGGGGCCTCTCTCCCCCTTGACAACCCGCCCTAAAAATGCTACCCTTGACCCTGTGCTCAAGGATTTGCCATGACCGATAACGCCGTCAGTGAAAAGGCCGTTCCCGAAGCCGTTCCCCGGAAGCGCGCCCGCGTAGCCGTGGTCGGCAGCGCCAACACGGACATGGCGGCGCGGGTCGCGCGCCTGCCGGGGCCGGGGGAAACCGTGCTGGGCGGGGAGTTCGCCATGCTGCCGGGCGGCAAGGGAGCGAACCAGGCGGTCGCGGCGGCGCGACTGGGCGCGGTCGTGACGTTTATCGCCTGCGTCGGCGCGGACGCGCTGGGCGACGGCCTGGTGCTGGGGCTGGAAGCCGAAGGCATTGACACCCGCTATGTCGTCCGCGACCCCGACGCGCCGACGGGCGTGGCCTTGATCACCGTGGACGAGGCGACGGGCGAGAACGTGATCGTGGTGGCATCGGGCGCCAACGCCAAGTTGAGCGTTGGCTTGGTGGAGATGGCGGCGGACGCCATCCGGGACGCCGATGTCGTGGTCTGCCAGCTAGAGTCGCCCTTGAAGACGGTCACGGCGGCTTTGAAGCTGGCGCGGGAGGCGGGAAAGACGACCATCCTCAACCCTGCCCCGGCCCAGCCGCTGACGAATGAGCTGCTGTCGCTGGTGTCCGTGCTGACGCCGAACGAGACCGAGGCGGCCCTGCTGGCCAAAAGCGCGTCAGTAACCCCCGCGCAGTGGGCGAACGCTTTACGGGAGAGAGGCGCGGCCAGTGTTGTGGTCACGCTTGGGGCCAAAGGCGCGCTGGTGGTTACGGAAGCCGAAGAGACGCTGGTGCAGCCGTTCGCGCCGGAAAAGACCGTGGACACGACGGCGGCGGGCGACTGCTTCACGGGCGCCTTGGCAGTGGCGCTCGGTGAAGGGCGGAGCCTGCGGAGTGCCGCGATGTTCGCCAACGCCGCCGCGTCGTTGAGCGTGGAGAAGGCCGGGGCACAGCCGTCGCTGCCGTCGCGGTTTGAAGTGGAGCGGCGGCAGCTAGATTGACCCCGCCCTGAACGGCGAGGCTTTGATAGTGCAAGCCCCCGCCTGCGCGGGCGCGAGATCGTAGCGGCGCTGCTTGCTGCGCCCTCCGTGCTTGCCGCGCCTGGTCTTCTGCCCGCGAAGGCGGGGATTTGCTTTTCTAAAGCCCAGGGGTTCAGCCCTGGGGGTGGCTGTTTATTATGACCAATGTTCGCGTGCGCTTTGCGCCGTCCCCCACGGGCGCGCTGCATATCGGCGGCATCCGCACCGCCTTCTGGGACTGGCTGTATGCCCGGCATACCGGCGGCACGTTCATCCTGCGGATCGAGGACACGGACAAGAACCGCGAAACGGCGGACGGCGTCCAGGTGATCCTCGACTCGCTGCGCGCCTATGGGCTGGACTATGACGAGGGGCCGGAAAAGGGCGGGCCGCACGCGCCGTATATCCAGTCGCAGCGGCTGGACATTTATCACAGGTACGCCGAGCAATTGATCGCCGAGGGAAAAGCGTACCGGGCCTACGACACGCCGGACGAGCTGGCGCGGATGCGCGAGGGTCAGCAAAAGCGCGGCCTGCCGCCGGGCTACGACCGCCGGCACCGGCATCTGAACGAGGCCGAGCGGGCAGAGTACGAGCGGACGCGCGGCGAGTTCGCGACGGTCCGGTTCGCCGTGCCCCTGGAGGGCCGGACGACGTTCACCGACGCCGTCTACGGCGAGATCACGGTGGAAAACCGGATACTGGAAGACGCCATCCTGCTCAAGTCCGACGGCTACCCGACGTACCACCTGGCGGCCCAGGTGGACGATCACCTGATGGAGATTTCGCACGTCCTGCGCGGCGAAGAGTGGCTGCCGAGCGCGCCGATGCACATTCTCATTCACCGCGCGCTGGGCTGGGAGCCGCCGATCTACGCCCACCTGCCCGTGATGATGGGGCCGGACAAAAAGAAGTTCGGCAAGCGCAACGGGGCGCTGGGGGCATTGGAGTACCCCAAGCAGGGCTATCTGCGCGCGGCGACGCTGAACTTCCTGGCGATGCAGGGCTGGTCGCCCAAAGAGGAGCGGGACCTGTTCACCGTGCCGGAACTCATTGAAAAGTTCGACCTGGACGGGATTTTAAACCGCTCGCCGATCAGCGACCCGGAAAAGCTGCTCTGGTTCAACGGGCAGTACCTCCGGCAGTTGGCCCTGTCCGACCTGGCCGCGCAGACGCTGCCGTTCTTGCAGGAGGCGGGACTGGTCGGGGCCGACCCGGACGTGATGACTTTGGAATACATCGGCCGCGTCCTGGCTTTGGAGCAGGAGCGGATGAAGACGCTGGCCGAGGCGCCCGCGCTGGCGGACTTCTTCCTGCTGGGCGACGACGAGTACCTGTTCGACGAAAAAGCCGTGACCAAGTGGTTTGGCCGCCCCGGCGCCGGGGATCGCCTGCGCCGGGTGCGCGAGGGCTTTGCCGCCGATGAGGTCTTCGATGAGGCGACAACGGAAGCGGTCGTGCGCGCGACGATTGCCGAGTTCGAGGTGGGCGGCGGCGAGGTGATCCATCCTGTTCGTCTCGCCGTTTCGGGCCGGACGACGGGGCCGGGGCTGTTCGAGCTGATCGCCGTGCTGGGCCGGGATCGCTGCCTGCGGCGGCTGGACCGGGCGCTGGGGATGGTAACAGGGTGAGCACCCGGCGCAGGCATCCCGGCACTGGAAGTGCCGGTCTACTGTCGAATGAAAGTGCCTCCGGCACTGAGGACAAGCCACACGATGTCGTCTCCTCAGTCGCGGAGCGACTTTCACGCTGGGTAGACCGGCACTTCCAGTGCCGGGCCTCTTGCGCGACGGGGGTTGGGTAAACGCTTATGGAAATCACAGACGTCAACACGCTGTTCGGGGCCTACCCCGCGCAGCACGCGGACAGCAGCCCCGAAACGCTGGTCGAGGCGATGCGGGCGCAGTCGGTAGACTGGTGCCTCGCCCTGTCCACCTGGGGGCTGTTCCATTCGGCCCCGGCGGGCAACGCGGAAACGATGCGGGCGTGCCAGGCGCACGACCATCTCATTCCCGTCGCTACGGTCAACCCGGTCCACTACTGGGGGCAGGAGGGGATGATCGAGGAGATCGCCGAGGGCGCATTCGAAATGTTCCGCTTCTTCCCGCACCTCCAGGGGTGGCCGCTGGAATTCGCGCCCTTCATGCGGATTCTCTCCATTCTGGGGCGGTCGGCGCGGACCCCGATCATGGTGAGCGTCCAGGAGCGCGGCGAGGCGACGCAGCTTCTGCGGCTGCTGGACGATTTCCCGCACCCCGTCATCCTCGCCGGCGTCTCGCCCGACACGCTGACCGAAGCGGTCTCGCTGATGCGGGTGCATGAGAATCTTCATGTGGAAACCAGCGCGCTCCTCGCCCCGTATGCCCTGCCTCTGCTGCGGGACACGACCGGGATCGGGCGCGTCCTGTTCGGATCGGATGCGCCGGGCCGCTCGCTGGCCGCCGCGCTGCGGTATGTGCGGGCGTCGGGTCTGTCCGAGGCGGATCAGGGCGCGGTCTTGTCGGGCAACGCGCAGCGCATCTGGCACGGGGGGAATGAGTGATGCCAACCTTTGATGTCCACGCCTACTACGGAGCGACGCCGTTCTCGTCCGACATGGCGACCCGCGAGTCCATTCTGGCGACGCTGCGGCGGGGCAGTCTGGACGGGGCGGCCTTGATCTCCGGCCTGGCCGCCGACTGCGATTTCGTGGCGGGCAACCGGCAGCTGCGCGAGGTCGTCTCGCCCGAGGACGGCCTGTTCGGGTGGCTGACGCTGAACGCGGGCTACCCGGTCGAGTCGCAGGAGGAGCAGCGGCGGCACCAGAACCGGCGCGGCATGGTCGGTGCGGCCCTGTTCGGGACGCCGGGCCGGCCCGTGACGCTCAACGAGGCCCGCGAGATTTTGAACGCCCAGCGGCGCTACGCCAAGCCCGTGGCGATCTCGGTCCCCGACGCCGAGGCGGTCCACGCCGCCCAAGCGATCGCGGCGGAGTTTCCCGCCATGCGCTTCGTCTTCCTGGGCATGGGCGGCGAGGACTGGCGGGCGGCTGTGGCCGTGGCGAAGCAGCACCTGAACGTGTACCTGGAGGTTTCGGGCAGCCTGGACTCGGACAAGGTCGCCCACGCCTCCTCGGTCGTGACCGCCCGCAAGCTGCTCTACGGCAGCGGCCTGCCCCACGTCAGCCCCGAGCTGACGCGCGCCCTTGTCGAGAGCGCCCCGACCCTGACGCGGCCCGACCGGGGCCGCATCCTGTCCGAGAACGCCGTCGCCCTGCTGCGGACGGCGATGGAGCCGGAGCCGGACGAGGCGGAAGACGAGGCCGAGGCGGAGTAGCGCACGAGGGAAATGGCCGAAGTCAAGTTCACGGCGCAGAGCTATCTGGCGGCGGCTCAGGAACACCTCAGCGCGTCCCGCCTCCTGCACGAAGCCGCCCTCTATTTCCTGGCGCACTACGTCGCGGGGGCTGCCGTAGAGTGCATCCTGCGGGCATACGCGCGGCAGGTGGAAGACACGTTCACGGGCCGGCATGACCTGAGCCAGCTTGCAGAGCAGGGAAGCTTTTTCAGCCTGGCGCGCGGCGAGAAGCAGATCGAATACAACGCGAAACTGAACGAGGTCAACCTGCGTTGGCGGAGCAACCAGCGGTACATGACGGAAAGCCAGTTGCTGTCTTACCTGAACGGCACACGGCTGGACTGGCGGGTTCGCGGCGACCGGCTCAAATACAACAGCAAGCGGATGTACAACCTCGCGGAAGACATCGTTGGGCTGGGGGTGCTAAAATGGAAGAACGGATAAAGGAAGCGCTGCAACGGAACTTTACGGGTGCCCAGGTACACCTTCGGCGGGATGAACAGGCGGAAAAGGTGAACGGATATGTGCTCTGGGAGGGCTTTTCCGGTCATGATTTCCTTTGGCGGCAGAACTCCCTATACCGTGTGCTACGGCGCGAGTTCGGGGCTGAGGCGCAGAGCATTTCCCATCTGTTCACCTACACGCCAAATGAGTACGAGCAGATGGCTGCCCTTTGAGGCGCCGAGCGAGTTGAGAAAAGACGAGGCGGATGAGTAAGGCCCCCCCCGCCCCCAATCCTGGGGGAGCAGGAGAAGATTACGGCGCGGGGCGTCTGCGGGCCTCACCGCTGGCGCGCTTTCTTGCCAAACAGCGCGGCATCAGCCTCGCCCACGTCAGCAGCACCGGGCCGCAGGGGCGCATCGTTGACTCGGACGTCCTCGCTCATGCCGAAGGCAGCTCCGCCGCTTCTCCCCTTGATCCGCCCCCCTCTCCCGTCGCGGGGGAGGGGCTGGGGGTGGGGGCAGGGGAGGGGGCCGAACGCCGCCTCGTTGCTGCCCTCATCGCCTTCACGCTTCTCATCACCACCCTGCCGTATGCGCTGGGATATTTCCTCGCGCCGGTGATGGGGCAGGGCAACTCCACCTTCATCGGCACGCCCTACAACATTGACGACTACTGCAACTACCTGTCCTGGCTGCGGCAGATGGCGGACGGCCGGTTCTTCCTGCACAATATGTTCACGACGGACGCGCAGAACAACCTGGAGTTCAACGTCTTCTTCTGGCTGCTGGGGCGGGTCATGGCCGTGACCCACTGCTCGCCGCAGGCCGCGCTGCAAGGGGCGCGGCTGGTCGGCGGGGGCGCGCTGCTGTGGCTGATTTATCGCTTCTACCGCCACTGCCTGCCGACGGATAGATATGCGCGGCTGACTGCGTTCGGCTTCGCGTGCCTGTCCAGCGGCTTTGGCTGGACCCAGTGGCACCACTGGCGGGACAAGAACCTGCCGGGCGGGCCGGTGGACGCCTGGCAGCCGGAAGCCTACACGTTCCTGAGCATCTACACGTCGGCCCTAATGACCGTCAGCACGGTCTTCATCCTGGGCGCGCTGTACGCCCTGCTGCGGGGCGAGCAGACGGGCAAGGGGCGCTACGCGGTCTACGCGGGCCTGTGCGGCGGCGTCCTGGGCAATATGCACTCGTATGACGTGCTGCACCTGTCGGCGGCCTGGGGGCTGTTTTTAATTGTCTGGACGATCCTGAAGCGCGGCAAGGGCGTCGCGATGAGCTGGGCGCGGGCGGCTGTCGCCCTGGCCCTGACGCTGCCGACGACGCTGTATATGTACCACGTTTATAACGCCGAGGCGGTCTTCAAGGCGCGGGCGAACGTGCCGACGCTGTCGCCGGCCGTGTGGCACTACTTTCTGGCGTATGGGCTGATGTTCCTGCTGGCGGTGGTGGCGGTCGTGAAGAAGGCCCCCACCCCCTGCCCCTCCCCCGTTCCGGGAGAGGGGGGTAAGACTTCTCCTTCCGAGTTCCCTCTCCCGCTTGCGGGGGTGGGGCCGGGGGTGGGGGTCTCCCTCCCCCTCGTCTTCGCCCTCTGCTGGGCTGTCGGCGGCCTGCTCGTCTGTTACCTGCCGTTCGCGTTCCAGCGCAAGATGCTGATGGGCGAGCACATCCCACTGTGCCTGCTGGCAGGCTGGGGGGCGGCAGTGCTTGTAGGGCGATCCGCGCCGCACGTTCAAGTGGCTGTCTTGGCCCTGCTCGTGCTGGCGAGCGCGCCCTCAAACGTCCTGTTCCTCGTCCGCGATGTGCGGCATCTGGAAACCGACAAGAGCGAGACGCACCTGTTCCCGTTCCTGGACCGCTCCCTGATGGATGTCTACGGCTGGATTCGGCGCAGCACGCCCGCCGATGTCGCCATCGTCGGCTTCCCCGGACTCTGCACCTACCTTCCCGGCGAGGCGGGCCGCGTCGTCTGGGCCGGCCACTGGGCCGAAACGCCGCGCTACGGACACAAAGACGCCGAGTTCGCCGATGCCTTCGACCAGATTGCCCCCGACGACGCGCGCCACCGGTTCCTGCTCGGCACGAAGGCGCAGTACCTCTTCTACCCCAACGACGTCTCGAAAGCGACGTTCAAGCGCCGCGACGGGCTGCATCGGTTCGTGGAACTGACTCAGGCCCCTCCCCCGTACCTGACACAAGTTTACAAGAACGAGATGTTCACGGTGTATAAGATACGGTAGCGGCCCGGCACTGGAAGTGCCGGTCTACTGCCCAGTGAAAGTGCCCAGTGAAAGTCGCTCCGCGACTGAGGGAATGCTCCACGCAGGCTCATCTTCAGTGCCGGAGGCACTTTCACTCCACAGTAGACCGGCACTTCCAGTGCCGGGAGCGCCGGTGCCGCGACAGGTTGCATTTTCTCCCCCACTTGCGATATAATAACCTGATGACAATTGTAAGCGAACGGCCCGCGCAAGGGCCCAATCTCATAGAACTGTCCCCACACGGGCGCGGCGGCTACACGGTCCTGACCTGGGGCTGCCAGATGAACGAGGACGACTCGGCGCAGATGGCGGCCATGCTGGAAGGGCAGGGCTACGTCCCCGCCGAGCGTGTGGAAGACGCCTCGGTCATCCTGCTCAACACCTGCTCCGTCCGGGCCAAGCCGGAGCGCAAGGTCTATTCCAAGCTGGGCGAGCTGCGCGCGCTGAAGGCGCAGAACCCCGACCTGGTCATCGGCGTCTGCGGCTGCATGGCGCAGAAGGAAGCGCCCGAAATACGCCGGCGCGCGCCCTATGTGGATTTGGTCGTCGGCACCGGGCAGATTGACCGCGTCCCGGCCCTGGTCGAGCGGGTCCGGCAGGAGCGGACGGCGATCATCGCGACCGAACTGCCCTCGCGCAAGGACCGGCACGACAAGGCAACGCCGCTGCGGGTGATGGGCGTGCCCAATGGGACAGCCCCCAAGCTGAAGTCGTTCGTCTCCATTTCCTACGGCTGCGACAAGTTCTGCGAGTTCTGCATCGTCCCCATCACGCGCGGCAAGGAGCGCTCGCGGCCTGCCGACGAGATCATGCTGGAAGTGGAGCGGCTGGCGTCGCTGGGCACGAAGCAGGTGACGCTGCTGGGGCAGACGGTCAATTCTTACGGCAAGTTTCTGGACGAGCCGTGCTCGTTCGCGCAGCTTTTGGAACGCCTGAACGCCATCGAGGGCATCGAGCGGATACGGTACACGTCGCCGTACCCGAAAGACTTCCACCAGGACGTGATTGACGCCATCGCCGGGCTGCCGAAAGTCTGCGAGCAGGTCCACATGCCCGTGCAGGTCGGCGACGACGTTTTGCTGAAGCGGATGGGTCGGGGCTACACGCTGGACCAGTATAAGGACATCGTGGCGCGCCTGCGCGCCGCCGTCCCGGATGTCGGGCTGACGACCGACCTCATGCTGGGCTTTCCCGGCGAGACGCACGAGCAGTTCGAAAACACGCTGCGGTTTGTGGCCGAGACGCGCTACGACGCGGCCTTCATGTTCGCCTACTCGCCGCGCGAAGGGACGAAAGCCGCCGTGCTGGACGACCAGATTCCCGAACCCGTCAAGCTGGCGCGTTTGAACGAGTTGATCGATCTGCAAAATCAAATTACGTTAGAAGTGAACGCAGGGCAAGTGGGGAACGTCTACGAGGTGCTGGTGGAGCGGCGCAGCCCGAAAGACGCGGGGAAGTGGACGGGGCTGAACCGGCAGGGCAAGACGATCAACTTCCCGGCGTCGCGCGACCTGGCCGGGCAGCTCGTGCAGGTGAAGGCGGTCAAGTCGCACCTGTGGGGCTTCACCGGGGAGCTGCTGCCCGCGCGCACGGCGCGGGGGATTACGCTGGCGATGGCGGAGTGAGATGTTCGCGGAGTGAGATATTCCCGGCCCTGAAGGGCCAGGCTAAACGGATGGGTCGCCCTTCATAAAATGCTTGCGGGGCTGCGAAAACCTGCCGTGGATCTGTTCTGTAGCCCCGAAGGGGGTTCCGTCCGAATAGCCCGGCCCTTCAGGGCCGGGAACACTGGGGCATTATGAGCAAAGGCAAAAAGATCTGGCTGTGGTCGCTTGTGACTGTTCTCTTCCTGGGCGCGTTCGGCGCGGGCGCATTGCTGCACACCTACCGCCGCATGACCGGCGGGCACGGAAGCATCAGTCAGACCATCAAGGACATGAAAGAAACGGCCTTCGAGCCTACTCAGGGTTTTGCCGGCCAGGACAAGCTCACCATCGTCTGCATGGGCATTGACGACAACTGGACCAACAGCGATGTTGTGTATACCTCAAGTGCCCGCACCGATACGCTGTTCGTGCTGACGCTGGACCTGAAAAACAAAAAGGCGACGATGCTGTCCATCCCGCGCGACACTTACGCCCACATCGTCGGCACGAAGAACGACTGGCATTTCAAGATCAACGCCGCCTACACGACCGGCGGGCCGGAGCGGACCGTCGCCACGGTGAACGAGTTTCTGGGCGCCAATGCCAACCATTACATGGTGCTCAACATTGACGCCACCAAGAAGATGGTGGACGCCATCGGCGGGGTGGACGTCAATGTCGAGCACGAGATGCACTACCACGACAAGTGGGGGCACCTGAGCATTGACCTCCACCCCGGCGAGCAGCACCTGATGGGGGACGACGCCGTCGGGTATGCCCGCTACCGGCATCCCGATAACCCCAGAAAGGTGACGCCCGAGGACGGCGACGAGCGGCGTATGTACCGGCAGCACCTCCTGCTGCGGGCGATGGTGGACAAGGCGAAGACCTTTGCCAACGTCACCCAGGCCCCGCACCTGGTGGATGTCGCCATGGGGTCCATCCGCACCGACCTGACGCGGCAGCAGCTCTTTGATCTGGCCGCCATTTTCAAGGGCATCCAGCAGGGCGACATCCGAACGGCCTCCCTCCCCGGCGACGACTTCCGCGGGGCGGACGGCGCGTGGCTTTACAAGATCAAGCCCGAAGTCGCCCATGCCTATGCCGACTGGCTGGTCAAAGGGGATGAAACCGCCGCGCGCCGGCTGGTGACGGTGGTTGTCAAGAACGGCACGACCACGCCGGGCCTGGCCCAGCGCGCGGTGGAGCAGCTCAAGGCGCTGGGGTACACTGACGTCCAGAACGGCGGCAACGCCGACCGGCCCCGCCTCCAGATGGCCGGCCTGAAGTCTCCGGCGAAGCCGGAAGCGCCTCGGACGGTCCTGCTCGACACGGGCGTTCCCAACCCCGACGCGCCGCAGGACATCGCGACCCTGCTAGGCGTGGCGTCGCCCGTCTCCGCCCGCCGGCCGGTCAAGCCCAACAAGGAAGGCTGGACGCCCCCGCCCGCCGTCCTGGTGACATTGGGCCAGGATTACGCCGCTGCCTACAAGACGGCGGTCGCCAACGGCGTCCTCCCGCCGCCGGGCAGTATGGGCAGCGGCGCGGCAACAAGCGCGAATTAGGCACAGGAGGACCAAGTGGAACAAACGCCGATCCGCGCGCTGATGATCGGGGCGCATCCCGACGACTGCGAGTTTTTGACTGGCGGCCTAGCCGCCAAATACCGCGCGCAGGGGCACGCCGTCAAGTTCGTGTCCGCGACCAACGGCAACGCCGGGCATCACCAGATGGGCGGCGGGCCGCTCGCCCTGCGTCGGCGGGAAGAGGCGGGACGAGTCACGCAGATGACGGGGATTGAATACGAAATCCTTGACAACGATGACGGCCAGTTGGAAGCCGATCTTGCCACGCGCGCACAGATCATCGGCCTGATCCGCGCCTTCCGACCCGACCTGATCTTCACCCACCGGCTCAATGACTACCACCCGGACCACCGGCGCACCGGGATGCTTGTGCAGGATGCCTCGTACCTGATCCGCGTCCCCAACATCTGCCCGCTCGTTCCCCACCTGACTCACACCCCGGTCATCCTCTATATGCAGGACGGTTTCCAAAAGCCCGTCCCCCTGTCGCCGGATGTCGTCGTCGCCATTGATGACGTCATGGACGACAAGGCCCGGATGCTCCACTGCCACGAGTCGCAGTTCTACGAGTGGCTTCCCTGGATCGGCGGCTATGCCGATCAGGTCCCCGAAGGCGACGCCGCCCGGCTGGCCTGGCTGCGCGCGGGGCGGGAGCGGTACGACGCCGCCGTCGCCGACCGCTTCCGCGACCAACTCATCGCCCGCTACGGCGAAGGGCCGGGGCGGGCCGTGCGCTGCGCCGAGGCATTCGAAGTGAGCGAGTACGGCCGCCCCCTCCCTCCCAACGAGATCGCCCGCTGGTTCCCCCTGTGAGAAGGCGATGGGGCCATGTGCCCAAATCAGGTGAGCGAATCAACCCGTAGGGGCGAACCTTGTGTTCGCCCTTTTGGCGTCTGCGGCTCCGCTTGCGGCTTGTCAATCGCCCGTCGTATCTGCTATAATTTGGGGAGGCGGGCACGGCCAGAAAGGAAGCGCAGCGATGGTGATACTGGAAACGGAGCGTCTTCTGTTCCGGCCGCACGAGCCGGATGACATGGAGGCGTTCTGCGACATGGAGGCAGACCCCGAGGTGCGCCGCTATGTCGGCGGCAGGCCCCGTCCCCGTAATGAGGCGGAAGCACGGTTCCGTCGGGAGCTGGCCGGGCCCATCGTAGATCGCTTGTCGCTCTGGGCGACCGTCTACAAAACGGAGGGCCGCTATATCGGGCGCTGTGGCGTCTATCCTCACTTTAATGCCGATGGCAGCCACACCCCCGGCGAGGGGGTCCTGGCCTTCTACCTGGCGCGGCCCTATTGGGGCCGGGGCCTGGCGACGGAGGCAGGGCGGGCGTGGCTTCGCTTCGGCTTTACCGAACTCGGTCTGGCCCGTATTGTGGCGAGTGTGCAGGCCGGCAATCAAGCCTCCGTTCGCGTAATGGAAAGGTTAGGGCTGCGATATGTGAGGACGGAACAGGGAGAGTATTGTTCTTTCCTCCACTATGAGATGGTACGGGAGGAAATGCTGTATTAAGTAACCGCAGGGGTAAAGCCCCACGGCTTTCGCAGTACCGGACGAGATCACCCGCTGGTTCCCCTTGTAGGCAATGGCAATGCGGTTTGCTGTTGCCTTGTCAAGCCTTCGCTGTATCTGCTATAATGAAAGTGGTTTTCTTCTATTGGAAATAGGGTGACCACACAGAGTTTGTCGGCCAGATGGGCGGAGAAGCATGGGCGCATACATCCGTGCGGGCGAGGACTTGTCATTTTTGGATCAGGTAGGATTTCAGCCGACGCAGAAGCGGGTGAGCGCCCAAACCATCGAAGATTACCGGAGCAGTGTGCGAAACGGCCAACCATTTTGGGAGGAGCCGGATCATGCGCTTGATCCCATCGAAGTGTCTGACTCTGGGGCCATCAAGGACGGTCACCACCGTCTGGCGGCGGCGCTGCTGGAAGGCATCCTTCCTGTCTCGCTTCCGCCGGGGACTATACGAACCGTCCCCGAAGACCAAATCTTGTTTCCCCCACGGTCTTGAGGAAACGTCATCGTTGATCCATGAGAGGGGCGCTGATGGCTGGAACATATTTGGGCAACTGCCCGGCAGAAGTGGCGGATGCAATCACAAGCATCCTGCGCGAGTCCATTTTGTTGATGCGCATGGCGGGAAATGGAGATGATGCCGACTACTGTGCGGTGGAAGCAAACCACATCCACAATTTGCCCTCCCTCCTGCGAAGCTACAACCGTTCCCACCTGGAACGCTATCTGACTTGGGCGCAGACCGCCTATGCCTCCGGCTTCCAGAAGCGGTTTGATCGGCCGCCGACTATGTTCATGTCGGACTGGGAGCGCTTGGAAAACTACCTGAGGAGCACGAAGACACAGGCGCCAGAGGACGGCGTTGCAGTATCAGTGAACGGTGCGGCTCTACGCGAGAATGCAAGTCGCTTGCCCTGATGCCTTAGAGGTAGACAAAAAACGCTTGGATGACCTGCTCTGCCGGTCCGCGAAAGAGCGCGCGGCGGGGCGGGTTCTTTTTGTTTTTTGCGTTGATAAGCGAACGGGTGTACGATTCAATGGCCTTCTCACTCTCCAATCTGACCTCCACCAGCCTGACTCCCATGCTGCGGCAGTATTTCGACTTCAAGGCCGAGCGGCCCGATGTCGTCCTGCTGATGCGGGTGGGGGACTTTTACGAAGCCTACGGGGAGGACGCCGAAACCATCGCGCGCGAGCTGGAGATCACGCTGACCGGGCGCGAGGACAAGCAGGCCGGGGCGCGCATCCCGATGGCGGGCGTCCCGCACCACGCGATGGAGCGGTACGTCGCCCGTCTCATCGGCAAGGGGTTCAAAGTCGCCGTCTGCGACCAGGTGGAGGACCCCAAGCTGGCGAAGGGGCTGGTCAAGCGCAAGGTGACGCGCGTCCTGACGCCCGGCACGGTCGTGGAAGACGCCATGCTGGACGCCAAGACCAACAACTACCTGGTCGCCGCCGTCACGGGCGCGAAAATGCCCTCGGGTGTGGGCGTGGTGGACGTCTCCACCGGCGAATTCCTGGCGACCGAGATGCCCTGCGAGGCGGGGCCGGAGAAGGTGGTGGAGGAGATCATGCGCCTCCAGCCCGCCGAATGCCTGCTGATGCCGGGCATGGAGGAGTTGGGGGAGGCCATCAAGGCGGCGTCCAAGACCGTCGTGACATTCCACCAGCCGCACGAGCAGCGCAAGTCCTCCCGGCAGGTCCTGCTGGACCACTTCGGGACGCCTTCTTTGAGAGGTTACGGGGCCGAGCAGATGACGTCGGGGCTGGACGCCGCCGCGCTCGTCTTGGACTACGTCAAGCAGACGCAGCAGGGGGCGGCGACCCACATCCGCAGCCTGGCGACCTACTCCACCGAGAACTACATGGTGCTGGACGCCGCCGCACGGCGCAACCTGGAACTGACGCACTCGCTGGCCGACGGCGCGAAAAGCAAAAGCCTGGTGTCTATTTTAGACCGCACCGTGACCCCGCTCGGCGGGCGGCTGCTGCGGAAGTGGTTCGACCAACCCCTGCTCGCACTCGATAAAATCCACAACCGGCAGGCCGCCGTGTCCGAATGCACCGCCGATGCCCTGCTGCGCGGCGATCTGCGCGACGCCCTGCGCCGGATCGCCGACCTGGAACGGCTGACAGCCCGCATCTGCTCCGGCGCGGCCAACGCGCGCGACCTGGTCTCGCTCAAGCAGTCCTTGCAGGCCCTGCCCGAAGTCGAAGCCGCCCTGGCCCGCGCCCCGGAAGGCGGCGCGCTGGCTCCCATGCGCGCGGTCATCGCCGACGCCCCGCCCGACTTGACCGATCTGCTGGACACAGCCATTCAGCCGGAACCCCCCATGCTGCTGCGCGAGGGAGGATTGATCAAAGACGGCTACAATGACGAGCTGGACGCCCTGCGCGAGCTGCGGTCGGGCGGCAAGGCGTTTATCGCCAAAATTGAAGAAACGGAGCGCGAGCGGACGGGTCTGAAGGGGCTGAAGGTTGGCTTCAACAACGTCTTCGGCTACTACATCGAGGTCAGCAAGGCCAGCGGAGGCGCGAACATCCCGCCCGACTACCAGCGCAAGCAGACCACGGCGAACGCCGAGCGGTACATCACGCCTGCCCTCAAAGAGTACGAGGCGCAGGTGCTGGGGGCCGAGGAAAAGATCTTCGAGCTGGAATACCAGTTGTTCGTCCAAATCCGGGACGAGATCGCGGACAAGTATACGGGGCAAATCCTGAAGCTGGCGAAGATTCTGGCCCGCCTGGACGTGTTCGCCGGGCTGGCTGAGGTCGCACTTTCGGGACGCTTTGTGCGCCCCAACGTCCATGACGGCGACACCCTGAGCATCACGGCGGGCCGCCACCCGGTCGTCGAAAGCCTGCAAAGCGGCACGCTGTTCGTCCCGAACGACACCTACCTGGACGGCGAGGCGGCCCGGCTGCACATCATCACCGGCCCGAACTCGGCGGGAAAAAGCACCTATCTGCGGCAGGTCGCCCTGATCGTGCTGCTGGCCCAGATCGGCTCGTTCGTCCCCGCCGACGCCGCCTCCCTCGGCCTCGTGGACCGCATCTTCACCCGCGTCGGCGCGCACGACGACCTGGCGAGCGGGCAGTCCACGTTCATGGTGGAGATGAACGAGACGGCGAACATCCTCAACAACGCCACCCCCCGCTCCCTGGTCATCTTGGATGAAGTCGGGCGTGGCACGAGCACCTATGACGGGCTGGCCCTGGCTTGGGCCATCACCGAGTATCTCCACGCAGTCGGCGTCAAGACGCTCTTTGCCACCCACTACCACCACCTCAACGAGCTTGAAAAGACGCTGGGAGGCGTCAAGAACTTCCGCGTGGCCGTCAAGGAGCAGGGCGACCACATCGTCTGGCTCCGCAAGATCATGCCCGGCGGCACGGACAAAAGCTACGGCATCCAGGTCGCGAAGCTGGCCGGCGTCCCCGACCCCGTCCTGCGCCGCGCCCGCGAGGTTCTGAAGACACTAGAGTCCATGGGCAAGGGCGAAGGCGCGGTCGGCGGCACGGACGCGGGCGAGCGCCTGTCGTCGCAGACCCAGCGCCTGCAAGCCACGCTGTTCGAGGCCGAGCGCCATCCCGTGCTGGACGAACTAGAGTCGCTCGATCTGGGCACGCTCTCGCCCATCGAGTCCCTGACCAAGCTGTACCACTTGCAGCGCAAGCTGACGGGCGGCTGAATTTTGGTATAATGACGCGGAGGAGAAAGACTATGGAGAACGCAACGCTGGATCGTGCCGCAGAAATCGCGCGGGCGCTCGGGCCGGAGGAGCAGTTGCAGCTCCGCGCAATGATAGACTCGTGGCAGACGGAAACGCCGACAAAAGCACTGACGGAGACGACGCCGGAGCAGGAACGTCGGTTCGCCGAACATCTGCTGGCAATCGGGATGATAGACCACATCCCGGAGGGCCACCCCGAAGGCTATGTTTCTCCCCTTCCGATTGTTGTTCAGGGGGAACCTGTGTCCGAAACCATCATCCGGGAGCGGCGCTGAGTGGCGGTCTGCTTTCTGGAAACCAGCGCCCTCGTCAAGCGTTACGTTCAGGAGACCGGCACTGTTTGGGTAGGCAACCTCTTCACGCCTGCGGCGGGGAACCTGCTTTGCATCGCGCAGGTCGCCGGCGTGGAGACGGTCGCGGCTGTGACGTTGCGCGCCCGAAGAGGCGCGACAACGCCCGGCGACGCGGCCACTGCTCTCACGAGCTTCCGCCTTGATTTTGCCCGCGACTTCTACCGGGTGCCGGTTGATCTGACGACCATCAGCCGCGCGATGGACCTGGCGGAAGGGCATGGCCTGCGCGGCTACGATGCCGTTCAACTGGCGACGGCGCTGCAACTGGAAGTGCAGGCCGTCCGCACGGGGCTGGGCCGCCTTGTCTTCATCTCCGCCGACGCCCATCTCAACGCCGCCGCTGCCGCCGAGGGGCTGGCGGTGGACGATCCCAACGCGCACCCGTAGAAGTCTACCGAGGCAATCCGATGATCACGAAGACGCGCGCAACGCTTGAAGACCTGTACGCCACGCCGGGCAAGGCCGAACTCGTGAATGGAGAACTGGCGCTGATGAGTCCAACCGGAGGGATACCCGGCTACGCAGGTGACGAGATATTCTTCAGCCTCCGCAGCTATGTCCGAATGACTAATTTCGGGCATGCCGTAGGCGACAACAAAGGGTTTTTGGCTCATCTGCCCCACCGCGAGTCGTTCAGTCCAGATGCCGCCTTCTACTTGGGGCCGCCCGCGACGATGAAGTTCTTCCCGGACGTGCCCGTCTTCGCCGCCGAAATCCGCAGCGAGGGTGACTACGGCCCGAAAGCCGAAGAAGAGATGGCCGCCAAGCGCGCCGACTACTTCGCCGCCGGCTGCCAAGTCGTCTGGGACGTGGACCTTTTGAGTGAGGACGTGGTGCGGGTCTACCGGGCGGACGACCTGAATAACCCCACCATCTACCGGCGGGGCGAGACCGCCGAGGCTGCACCCGCCGTGCCGGGCTGGACGATGCCCGTAGACGATCTGTTCGAGTAGGGTGAAGTGTCTCTGGACGCGCTCGGCTGCGGCTTGCGGCTGTCGGAGGTTTATGCGCGGGTGCGGTTTCCGTCTGCGGAAGAAGGAAAAGGCTGATGCCGGATGCAGAAGTGGAAGAACAGAGCTGGCCCCCATCGCCTACGGGGCAGCCGCCGCCTTCATTGGCAGCGGCAGGGGGCTTGCCGCCTGGGCTGAAGGTCGGCATGGTTGCCGCCGCGCTCGGGGTACTGTTCACGCTTTGGCAACTTCTTCGCTTCATCTCAAACCAGTATCCATTGCTCCGCTTCCTGCCGGATATGCCTGCCCATTCTGTCCTTATGATTTTGCAGGGGAGGCCCTGCCTTGTCATTTTTAGTCTACCGATGCTCGCGGTGCTGGCGCTGGCTGGGGTTGGACTGGCTGTCGGCATCCAAGATTGGCGCGTCAGCCGCCGCGCCGGGCGGCCTGAGAGATTCTGGATGACCGCTCTCGGTTTCGCGCTCAACCTGCTGCCCTTTGTGCTCTTCGCTAAAGTCTTCGTGGAGGCGGTCATCGAGTGAATGCGGCGGGTTGGGTACAAACATGGTAGGAGAACACATGACATGACCAGCATCACGAAAGGCCCGTGGCAGGTGCAGGATGAACTCATCGAGCAACCGTCCTGGGGCGGGCAGTATATCATTGACCTGAAGGGGCTGGCCGGCGACCCGCAGTGGCAGGGCAAAAAGGTCGGGCAGTCGTATGAGATGGCGAAGGCCGCCAAGCTGATTGACCCAGACGGGGGGGCGATTAAGCCGCTGGCGGAGTTGATCCAGTCGGACCCGGCGGGCTTCTTGGGCCAAAAGGTCCTGGACAGGCATGGGCCGGATCTGTCGCTGTTGATCAAGCTGACGCAGGCCAAGGGCAACTCGTTCCAGGTCCACCTACCGGAAGGCAAGTCATTGGGCCATTGGGTGCCGAAGCCCGAAGCGTGGTTCTATCTCGCGCCGGGCCTGTACACGTTCGGCCTGAAGGCGGGGACGGACTTTGAGGCGTACACCCGCGTCTTGCACACGATAGACGACGAGATGGAGCGACTGAGCCGCGAGGTCCGGTCGGGGCGTTTCTCCGTGAACGAGGCGCGGGCGCAGGCGAAGCAGCGGATACAGGCATTGGATCCGTTCGCATATGTCAATCTGGTCGAGGCGCAGACGGACGACGTGATTGACCTGACGGCGGGGGGCACCCACCATTCATGGGAGCAGGACGACGCGCGCTTCCCCGACGGCAACCTTGTCTATGAAGTGCAGCTTGACGTGCCCGACGACAAGTGCTCCATGCGCGGCTTTGACAAGGGCAAGATTTTGGACGACGGCAAGCTCCGGCCCACGCATGTGGCCGACTACCTGGCGACGATTGAGCGGGACCCAGAACACAACGAGCTTTCCCAGCACATCCGCAAGCCGCAGGTCGTGGAAGAAGGGAACGGCGGCAAAACCGAGTCGCTGTTCCGCACCGCCCATTTCAACACGGACCGGCTGACCGTGGCAGCAGGGGCGTCGTTGCCGCAGTCGCTTCAAGAGGGGTTCCATCACCTGTTCGTCCACGCGGGAACGCCGACGGTGGGCGGGCAGACGCTGGCGCAAGGGCGGTCGTATGTGCTGCCGGCCCTGGTGGGTGAGTATATGATCGAGGCGGGCGACGGGGACGCCGTGCTGCTCAAGACGTATCTGCCGGTTTAAAGACCCGGCCCTGAAGGGCCGGGCTACTCTCGAATGAAAGTCGCTCCGCAGCTGAGGAGCTGCCGCCGCCCACCTTCTTCAGCCCCGGAGGGGCTTTCACCAACAGTAGCCCGGCCCTTCAGGGCCGGGTTCTTTGCGGCTGCGCCGCCCTGTGCTACAATAACCCATGCCCACCACCCAAACGCTGCTCGATCCCGCCTTCCTCAAGAAACTGGAAGCCCTCAGCCTCGTCTCCAAGCGCGTCTTCGCCGGACAGACGAAGGGGGAGCGGCGGTCCACCAAGCGCGGCTCGTCCATCGAGTTCGCGGACTTCCGCGAGTACACACTGGGCGACGATCTGCGCTATGTGGACTGGAAGGCGTATGGGCGGCTGGAAAAGCTGTTCCTGAAGCTGTTCGTCGAGGAGGAGGACCTGAGCATCCACCTGCTCGTGGACACCAGCCGGAGCATGGAGTTCGGCAGCCCCGTCACGAAGGCCATTTATGCGCGCCGTCTGGCCGCCGCGCTGGGGTACATCGCGCTGTCCGAGTACGACCGCGTCCTGCTGGCGTCGTTTAGCGGGGGGCTGGGCGAGATGATGCCGCCGATGCGCGGCAAGCCGGGCATCTTCCCGTTCTTCCAGTTTTTGGAGACGCGAATGCCCACGGGCGGCGGGACGCGGTTCGGGGACGCGCTGGCGCAGTACGCGGCGCGAGCGAAGAACGTCGGCATCGCCGTCATCGTCTCCGACTTCTTCGACGAGACGCATGTCCAGGGCATCAAAGCGCTGCTGTCGCGGCGCTTTCAGGTGGTCCTGCTGCACGTTTTGGATGAGGAAGAGCTGCACCCGACGCTGACGGGCGACTTGCGGCTGGTGGATTCGGAGACGGGATCAATCCGCGAGGTCAGCATCTCGCCGCACCTGCTGGCGCAGTACGAGGCGCAGCTTCAGTCGTTCTGCGCCGGCTTGCAGGCGCTGGCAAACCGCTACAACCTGGACTATGTGCGGGCGTCCACGGGCTTGCCGTTCGAGGACGTCGTCTTGAAGTCCCTGCGGGGCGGGGGTTTGGTGCGGTGACGGGAGACTGAAGAAGGGACGTACACGCAGGTGCGCCCCTTTTTCTTTAGCTAGACTTTATCCATTCTGGCACTCTGCGTTCAGAGAGAAACAATAACTATCTGTCGAGTTTCATGTCATTATGACCAGTGGGATTGCATAGAGTGAGGTGCATAGAGGAGGTGCATGCGGTAGTCTTCTTGGTAACCACAGCAAAGAAAGCTACACGCATGAGCAAAGAAAGCTACACGCATGCAAGTGCATTCTAACGCAACCCCCAACAAAAAGCAACGAGAACGCATCCGCCTGAGTCACAAACTAAGTCACAAACTAAGTCACAAACTAAGTCACAAACTAAGTCACAAACTAAGTCACAAACTAAGTCACAAACTAAGTCACAAACTAAGTCACAAACTAAGTCACAAACTAAGTCACA
>JAABUX010000215.1_pt1 | contig 101332 bp, 79 predicted proteins | sample 5561851 | NCBI WGS metagenome assembly JAABUX01 (sample SAMN10711883, study PRJNA513361) | rock metagenome | isolation source: Antarctica rocks | place: Antarctica: Victoria Land, Richard Nunatak red sandstone | collected 2016-01-03
GCCGGTGCGGTTGGTGCCGCGCTCGCGCACATAGGTACGCAGGTTGAGCTCAGGGAACGCGCGAGCGCCGGGCACGCTGGGGAGGCCGTGAATGCGGACCCGGTCCATGCCGAAGGGAACCACGCCGAGCCAGCCGGAGCCGTCAAAGGTGTCGACGACCAGGTTTGGAGGCAGGGTGCGTTCGATAGCCTCGCTGGGCATGGGCCAGTGCGCGAAGAGGAGGTCGTTCCAGCGCTGCTGCATCGCCCAGGGGCGCTGCGGCAAGGGCAGCGGACGATGCTCGGTGGTGTGCAAGACGGCTGTGTCGTCGGGGCGCTCTTCCGCGGGACGGGGATGGTGGCCGTTGTGGACCTCGGACGTGGTCTCGGGAGGCATGCGCTTCTATTTTCTCCTACTCGCGGGCAAACCGCACACTGAACAGGTTTGGGACGAGAGGAGGTATTCTTCTTTTGCGATGGAACCGAAGAAACCGCAAGACGTCCCCGGCACCGAGGTTTACGCAGTGCATGGCGCCGACCCTGAGGTGCTGGCCTATGCAATGGCCAAGTACTCCCGCTCAGCGCTGTCGCTCAAGGAGTCGCTGCGCGAGATCAGCGCGCAGCGGGCCGAGCAGTTCCTGAACACGTTTTATTTTCAGTACGGGCACCGGTCGATCGCCGACCTGGCGCACCTGGCGTTCGCGGTCGAGCGGCTTTCGCTGCTGGCCGCCATCGTGCTGGTCGATGAACAGCGCTGGGACGGGCAGGAGCGCTCGACGCGCTACCAGGATTTTGAAAAAAGCGGTTGGTATACGCCGGGGTTCGCGGCGGAAGGGGACCGGGCGACGTACACCGGGGCGGTGGAGGCGCTGCTTGCGAGCTATCGCCAGATTTCGGACGGGGTGTTCGCGCAGTTGCGGGAAAGTACCGAACGCCCGACGGAGATGAAGCCGGAGGCGTTTGACCGGACACTGCGGGCGCGTGCCTTCGATGTAGCGCGATATCTGCTGCCGCTTGCGGCTAATACCTCGCTGGGGCAGATTGTGAATGCACGGACGCTGGAAACGCAGGTGTCGCGGCTGCTGTCCCACCCTTTAGCGGAGGTACGCGCGCTGGGCGAGGCTCTGCGGGCAGCGGCGGACGACGAGGCATGGATGCCGGCCGCCCCCGAAGGAGCGCGCGCGGTGCGGGTGGCGCCTACGCTGGTAAAGTATGCGGTCCCGAACCGGTATGCAACGGAGACGCGGGCGCTGATGGCTGAGGCGGTGGCATCGCTGATGGGCGATATGCCGATTGCGGAGGCGCCGCTGGTGGATCTGATTGAGGACGCGGACGCGCTGGAGGTCGATCTGGCGGCCGGTCTGCTTTATCCGGCGTGTGCTTATCCGTATCGGCAGCTTCGGGACCATGTGGCCGCGCTTTCCGAGGCAGCTCGCGACGAGATCATTGATCTGGGATTGCGGGAGCGTGGGCCACATGACGAACTGCTGCGCGAGTTCACGGCGGGGCAGCGGCTGCGGTTCGACATCCTGATGGATTTGGGCGGCTTTCGCGACATGCACCGGCACCGGCGTTGTGTTCAGCTCCTGCAAGGGTTTACGGACCGGCATGGGTGGGAAACGCCCGAGGGTCTGGGTGCGCTGGAGCCGGTGTTTAGCGGGGCAATGGAGGCCGCGAGCCGGGCTGCGGCGTTGCTTGCCCGGCATTCCGGGGTAGGGGAGCGCAATCCTGCCTGGGCCGTTGACCCCGCGGAGGAGGCGAAACAGTATCTGCTGCCGCTGGCGACGCGGACCCGAGCCTTGTTTCGCATGGATTTTGCCCAGGCGCTTTACATCGCGGAACTGCGATCCGCCCCCCAGGGCCACCTGTCCTACCGGCGCGTTGCGTGGGAGATGTATCAGGCGGTGGCGCGACGGCATCCCGGATTGGCCAAGCATTTCCGCGTGACGGATGTTCACGCTCCAGTGGACCTACTAAAGAGGTAAATAGCAAGGGATACTTTACAGGCGCCGGTGACTTTGGTTTTGTATTTTCTTCGCCTTTTGGCGCACTGAATGGTAATCTTGCAGTAGCCTCTGTATCGGTTCAGGACAGTTTGCAGCCGTGATATGTGCGCATGGTTTGTGACAACTGGCGGCTGGCACATGCGTCACCTTTGGGGGGAAATATACGTGGCTGACGATCGGTCCCGAGCAATTGAAGCAGCACTTTCTCAGTTGGACAAGCAGTTTGGCAAGGGCTCGGTCATGCGCCTGGGCAGCAAGGAAGTGTTGCCGATTGCGGCGATTTCGACCGGCTCGATTTCCTTTGACGCGGCGCTTGGCATCGGCGGGGTTCCGCGAGGCCGGGTGATCGAGATTTTCGGACCGGAGTCCTCCGGCAAAACGACAATTACGCTGCAGATTATCGCGGAAGCGCAGAAACTGGGCGGTCTGGCGGCGTTTGTCGACGCCGAGCATGCGTTGGACCCCGGATATGCGAAAAAGCTGGGCGTCGATACGGACAATCTCCTGGTTTCGCAGCCGGACTATGGCGAGCAGGCGCTTGAGATCGTTGAAGCGTTGGTGCGTTCGAATGCGGTCGATGTTCTGGTGGTGGATTCGGTTGCGGCGTTGGTGCCGAAGGCCGAACTGGACGGCGAGATGGGCGACTCGCACATGGGCCTACAGGCCCGGCTCATGTCGCAGGCTTTGCGCAAACTGACGGGCACGGTGTCGAAGTCGCGGACCTGCCTTATTTTCATCAACCAGATTCGCGAAAAGATCGGCGTCATGTTCGGCAATCCGGAGACGACCACCGGCGGCAAGGCGCTCAAGTTTTATTCGTCGGTGCGTATCGACATCCGCCGGATTGCAGCGGTAAAGGAAGGTGACCAGGTCGTGGGTTCACGGACCAAGGTCAAGATCGTCAAGAACAAGGTCGCGGCGCCATTCCGTGAGGCTGAGTTCGACATCCTGTACGGCGAAGGTATTTCGCGCGAGGGGGACGTGCTGGATCTCGCGGTCACGCACAATGTGGTCGATAAGTCGGGTGCTTGGTACAGCTACTCCGGCGAGCGGATCGGGCAGGGCCGCGAGAATGTGCGGCAGTTTCTGAAGGACAACCGGGACGTATTCCTGCGGATCGACACGGCGGTACGGCAGAAGCTCGGGATTTCCGGAGCTGTTGCCGCGGCGGACATTCCTCCAATCCCAGTCGATGGACCCGTGCTTGCTCAGGAAGCGGTGCGGCCGGCACGCCGGCAGTAAAGCGTGTCATTCAAGAAGAGGGTGGGCCAGGGTCCACCTTCTTCTTTTTAGATCGCTAGCAACGCTGTCGCCTGCTTTATCGGGCGTGCCGGCCACGGTTGATATCATTCCGGTGCTCGCTGTGACCTCGCGCACCGTTTCTCCAAACTCGTCGCTGATGTATAAGGTTGCCTACCGCATCGAGCGCAAGCCCTCGCCGGGAGGAGAATGTGTGCCGCCTTTGCCGGCCCTCCGTCGCCTGAAGGAAATCGCGGGGCCGATAGGCAGTGGCTGCCCCGCGTACACCGTCACATTCGAAGAGGCGTCTATTTTTGAGCACCGTTCCAGACTGCCGGTCGACACATACAGATTGCCGGCGGGTCCGCGACGTCTCCAGGCTGGCCAATCCGCGCGGAAAGCGCCTTTTGAGGCGTTTGGAACGGCGCCGTCCCGGCAATTGTTTCGATCAAACCGCCGCTCCCAGGGTTTGCGGCTGCAGTCGCCAGGGGCGCGGCGATGGCTCCCTGACGAGCGCCCATGCGAGCGATCGCCTGTTGCCACTACTATTTCCACGCTTGCGGGTCGCGGGTGGCAAGCGAAGGCAACGCCGTGAAATCTCCCTGGGTTGTCACCGGAGCGGAAGCATGCGGCCCCGCTGTCGCAACCGATTGCCCAAGCAACGCGGAGGGAGGACACAGCCCAAGGCATGACCAAGGCACAGCACGGTAAGCGTCAGACACATGTATCTCAAATACTTCACTGGGGAGACTTCGAAGAAAGCAAACGCGCCGAGGGATCATGCGCGCACACTTTCGCGCTAGTGTAATGCGACTTGCCGCATGCTTCCTACATAGATCGAAGCGCACCAGAAGTGTTCTGATCTGCGACAGTTCGGGGGATACACCCCGGTGCGAGCCGGATTGCTTTGGACCGGATGCAGAGGGATGCTCCGCTCAACGATCTGCCGCGCGAACCCAACACTCAGCGATTTTGGAACCGGAAAAAGGCGGCTCCGGAACCTGCCGGAGCCGCTTGCAATCATGAGTAAGCCTGCTTCTGAAGCGTTGATTGAGACATTTCTCCTTTCCATAACGTGGGGAGCTCTACTCAACGTGGCTTAGGGGAAAGCCACGTTCGCAGTCGCTGGTCATTACGTACAGGAGAAATGGTTTAGCGAATCGTCCAGGCCTGGTTGATGCCGCCGTTTGGCGACCATGAAATCAGGCTAGCGCCGGGGCTCTTGTTAAAGCCGCTGTCGTCAAACACCAGACCGGTGACTTTGTTCTTGATTACGAAACTCCCGCCTGTCCGTGTCAACGACCAGAGCTGGGTGTCGTCATGAGTTGGAGTGTTCTGCGCGAGCGAAATACCCGGGGACGTAGCCCCGTTCACGTCCGCCAGGAACAGCTTGCTTGCGACATTCTGGATCGTGTAAAAGCCGCTTCCGTTGTAGGCGAGGAACCATTCCTGGTTTGCGCCCCCGTTCGCTGGCCACTGGTACATGGCAGTCCCGGGCGCACCGGAGCCGGCCGGGTCATCCATGACGAAACCGCTCGCATTGTTAGTCAGGGTGTAGTCGCCGTCCGGCAGAGGCGCCGCGCTCTGGCGAACGAAGCCGAAGATGGCTACGCTGTTCGTCGTGCCGACATATACCTTACCGTTGGCAATGGTCGGCGCGATGAACTTGTTACCTGTCCCGAACTGGTCGCGAGAGTTACCAGCCTGATTGCTGTTGTATAACTCAGTCCCGAGATTCTCGGCGTCATAGGCATGCAATACCGCCGGGCTCGTGCTTTCTGTGGCCCACACGATACCGTCCGTCGTATTGTAAGCCGAAACGCTCGGAGTGGTGCCCGGATAGCCAAATGCTGTCGAGGTTGTCTGGACGGGCGACTGAGCCAGCCTGGCTTGATTGACCGTGAACGATTGGAGGTTCTGCCCGACCGAGCCGTAATATACCCGCGAGTTGAAGTAAGCCGGGCTGGACCACTCACCGCCGGCGAGGGCGTTGGGCAACTCCTGGTAGAGCGTCCCGTTCGAGCCGGCGTCGTAGTGACCCATGTTGTCGCGATCGGCCACGTAAACGTTGTGGTCCTTGCCGGCCGCGACGACCAGATGGCGGGTCGCGCCAGTGCTGTCCTGCAGATCCGGCAAAAGCATGAGACCGCCCGAGCCGAGGTCTGAGTCCACGTTCGATTCCGCGTTCGAGTTATACATCGTCCAGTAGTCAACCGGAAGGAGGCCATTGCCGGTAAGCGCAACCTTGACCAGCGCATTGCCGTAGTTACCCTGGTTGGGGAAGCCCTGCGGAGTCAGCGTTGTATCGAAACTTCCATTGCCGAGAGAGATATATGCATTGCCCTGGGGATCGGCTGCCGGGCCTGCGCCGGCATTCCAGGGTGCCGCATCGCTGCCATTCGGTACGAAATCGAGCACGCCGGTCTGCGCCAGAGTCGTCGGGTTATAGGTCATCATCCAGCCGGAATAGGGCCGAATATCGCAGTGGGAGCTCCAACTGGTGTACAGGTTGCCGTTAGCGAGCAGCAGCGCCGGCCGCTCCTTGTACTGCTTCGGGTCAAACGTTACGGTGCCGTTGCTGCTGCCGTCGCCGGTTCCCGGATAGGTCGCCTGCACCGTGACCGGCCCGTTGAACTGCTCGGCCGCCGTGGAAAGGTTGAGCGCGTGGATGCGGTGATGGTAGCCTCCGCTGCCGTCCTTGGTCATGGCCACGATGTAGATGGTGCCGTTCGGGCCGGCATTGCGGTCGATCGCCGGGGTGGCGGTGATGCCGATCTCCGGCGTTACCTGATTGCAGTTGCGGGCGTCCGAGGTGGTTTCGCCCGCGCCCAGCAGGCTTTTCTGCCATAGCACCGCACCGGTGTCGGCCTCGATCGCGTAGACGCTGTCGTGCTCGGTCGCGACAAACAGCACGTTGTGCTTGCCTTTGCCGGCTACATCAAGCGCCGAGACATACAGCGGTTGCGCGTCTACCTTGCCATCCACGGGCACGTTGGCCAGCTTGCCGAAGGTGGATGCGTTCACGTTGGTTGGGGTTAGGATTGATTCGGTGAGATTTTGCCCGGTGCGCAAATTGTCGTTGTGCCAGGTCAGAACGTCTGTCTGGGCATGGCTGGCCAGAGGCGTCAGCACGAACAGGGCGGATGCGAGGGGCACATGCCTCCGCATCCCAATAGAAAAATAGAGTGACATTCCAAACTCCTTGAATCTTAGTTAGGCGTTTTTACGCGCGTCATCGGGGCCGCCCTATGAGAAAGGCGTGGACTGACGCAAACAAATTGCAGTTGGTGGAAGACCAAGGAGGAAGAAGTGAACCAGACAATCAGGAGACAGCAAGATACAGTTGCCATGCGCTCGTCTTAGGACGAGGGGCAAATTGCACAAAGTGTAGCAGCACGAAACAAGGATGTGCTTGCCGGAAGTTAAAACTTCTCGGCTGATGTCATAAAACGGTCAGGTGCTTGAGCGTTTTGTTCCAGTTTCCGGCGAGAGTCCACAGCTAGCGGTATGGCAAACTGGTCCGCACTCGAGCAGAACCGGTGCGCGCAGGGGTTTTTGCGCTGAACTGCTACACTCAAATCGCCGTGCATACCGTCACCGCCATCTATCCCGGCTCTTTTGACCCGGTCACAAACGGACACCTCGACCTGGTGGCGCGGGGGGCCAAACTTTTCGACCGTTTGATCGTCGGCGTACTACGCAATGCAGCGAAGAATCCACTCTTTTCCGTTGCGGAGCGGGTGGAGATGCTGCGCGAGGGCACGGCTGTTTTCCCTAACGTCGAGGTGGCTACGTTTGAGGGATTGCTGGTGGATTTTGCGCGTTCGCGGGGAGCCCATGCAGTGTTGCGGGGCATTCGCGCTATTTCTGACTACGAGTACGAACTGCAGATGGCGCACATGAACCGGCGCCTGAACCCCGATGTGGAAACGATTTTCCTGATGCCCGACGCGAAGTACTCGTATGTGAGTTCGCGGCTGGTGAAGGGAGTGTTTCGCGTCGGCGGGTCGGTCGAGGGGCTGGTGCCGCAGTTGGTGATTGACCGGCTGCGACAGCGGGCGGCTCTGGGCGATTCGCCTGCCCAGAGCGGCGATCGCGATTAGACAGCCATCGCTGCGCCTATTTTGGCCATGCGGCCTAAACTACACTTGGGGTTTGGAGAAATCATGCCCACGACAACGATCAGCATGCAGGAGTATCTCGAGAGTTCTAATTTCCACCCGGATGTCGAGTATATCGATGGAATGTTAAGGGAGCGTCCGGTGGTTCAGCCTGTGCATGGCTTGTTGCAGTTGCTCATTGGAAAGTGGTTTCTCGATCACCGAGCAGAGTGGGATGTGAAAGCGGCAGTGGAAGTTCGCACGCGGGTGAGTGCGACACGTGTGCGTTTGCCGGACGTGGTCGTCGGTCCCCGGCGAGCATGGCCGCCCGTTCTGGTGGAGCCGCCTCTGATCGTCATTGAGATTTTGTCTCCCAGCGATAGCTATACAGAGACTCGCAAACTGGCGCGAGAGTACATCGAGATGGGTGTCGAAAATATCTGGCTGATCGATCCGGAGACGCGGGTTTCCGAGTTTTACCGGGCGGGAGCCTGGGTTCCGGCTCAGCGGCTTGAGGTTGCCGGGAGCGCGATTTACCTGGACATGGACGTTATCTTTGCTCAGCTCGATGAGGATAATCAGCGGCAGGGGAGTTAGAAAGGCAGGGATGGGACGGAGCTGCATTTGCGTCTTCAGCAGAAAAGCGTGGCCCGAGTCTGCGTTCTGGTTCTTCTCGTGATGCCGTTTCGGGGATTCTCGACTGTGGGAGACTCCCTTGCCTTTGCTCAAGCCACACAGGAGAGGAAAGCCATTATGCACGCGACGGGAAATCTTGAGATAAAGCTCGAGTCGCAGAAGGATGCGCAGGCAGACCCCGAGCTGGCCCGCATGACGATCCACAAGACTTTCCACGGCGATCTCGAGGGGACGAGTCAAGGCCAGATGCTGTCGGCCACGACCGATGTCAAAGGATCTGCCGGGTATGTGGCGATTGAAAAGGTGACCGGCACACTTGGCGGCCGATCGGGCAGTTTTGTGCTGCAGCACTCGGGAACCATGACGCGCGGGACTCCCCATCTCAGTGTCACTGTCGTTCCGGATTCCGGCACGGGCGAGTTTGCCGGGCTGAGCGGCAGCATGAAGATCAGCAACGCCGAGGGGAAACACACGTACGAGTTCGAGTACACGCTCGCGCCCTGAGTATTACGCAGGCTCCTCGGTTTCGCTCCCGCGAATTTTGAGCAGGTTCAGCATGGGCGTGGTGCACATGGTGGTAACCAGCGCCATGACGACCAGCATGGTGAAGAGCGTGGGTGAGAAGACGCCTACGTTGTAAGCGATGTTGAGCACGATCAGCTCCACCAGTCCTCGGGTGTTGAGCAGCGCGCCGAGCGCCCAGGCGGCGCGCCAGCTTTGGCCGGACCAGCGGGCGGCCAGCACGGCGCCGCCAACTTTTCCGCCGATTGCGCCGAGCAGGACCACCCCCGCCCAGAGCCACATGGTCGAGTCGTTGAGCAGGTCCAGGCGCGTGCGCAGGCCGGTGAGCGCGAAAAAGAGCGGCAGCAGCAGCACGGAGGTGATCATGTCGAGACGCATGCGGATGGCGTGCTGCCAGGGCTGGATACGTGGGAAGCAGATGCCGGCGATAAAGGCGCCGAACAGCGGGTGTACCCCGGCCCACTCGGTCGCGGCAGCTGAGGCGAAGGCGAAGGCGATCGTGATGCCTAGCAGACCGATGCCGAGTTCAGGATTATTGCGACGCTTGACCAAGCGGGTAGCGAGCGGGCGCACGATGCCGAGCATAAAAAGCAGATAGGCCGCGAGCATGCCGAAATGCAGCGCCAAGCCGCCGGTGGCGCCGGTGGTGTCGACCAAGGTGAGCGCGACGGCGAGCAGCAGCCAGGCGACGACGTCGTCGACAGCCGCGCACAGGATGGCGGTGGTGCCGAGCGGCGTGTTCATCAGGCCGCGCTCTTCGAGGATGCGCGCGAGCACTGGAAAGGCCGTGATGCTCATGCTGATGCCGAGGAACATGACAAAGGGCACGCTGCCGATGCCGTGCGGCGCAAAGCGGACGCGCAGCGAGTGGGCAAGCAGGATTGCCGCGATGAACGGGATCAGAATGCTGGTGGCGCTGGAGCCGAGTGCCCTGGGGCCTTGACGCCGCAGTTGCGCGTCGTCGAGCTCCATGCCGACGGTGAAGAGGAACAGGACCAGGCCGACGGTGGAAAGCTCTTCCATGGCGCCAAGCGAGGACTTGGGGAAGAGATGCTGACTGACGGACGGCGAGATGCGGCCGAGCACGGAAGGGCCTAGCAGGATGCCGCCTATGATTTCTCCGACGACACGGGCCTGGCCAACCTTACCCGCGACCCAGCCGCAGGCGAGGGTGACGAGTACGACTACCGAAATTTGGAGCAAGAGCAGGGTCATTCACGCCTTTCATGCAGGGGGCCGTGCCGCCACTTCTTATGTATCACGCGCGGTTTGTCGGCTAGCGCTGCTCCGGGCCGCCGCGAAGCTTCCAGAGCATCTGGCGGAGGAAGCCGGTGGCAAGGGTGGAGTCGCGCTCGGAAAAGCGAAGGCGGCGGATCAAGGTGCGGAGCTGGCGGGTACGCGTGGGTGAGCCCATGCCGGGGAACTCGCTTGCGGCAAGCGCCTGTTCGAGTAACAGGGTGAGGCGCTCCACGGACTCTGCCGGGGCGGGGGTGTGGTCGCCGGCATCGCGGGGAAAGTCTTGCGGTAGCCAGTGCGTAACTCGTTCGGGCGCGGCTTGTGTTGAGGGAGAAGCGCCTGGATCCATGCGTGCGAGCTCATAAAGGCACAACGCGGCGGCCTGGCCGAGGTTCATGGAGGGGTGCTCGTCGCGGGTGGGGATGCGCAGCAGCAGGTGGCAGTGGCTCATGTCGTCATTCGAGAGGCCGAACTTTTCCGAGCCGAACAGGAGGGCAACACGCTGCCCGCGGTCGAGCGCGGCCCTCATGCGCACCGCTCCTGCTTCGAGGCGTTCGAGCGGCTGTAGCCAGGGCTTGTCGGAAGCGGCGCCGCTGGTGCCGACGACGAGCTGCGCGTCGTGAACGGCTTCCCCAGTGGTGGGGTAGTCGCGGGCGCTCCGCAATAAGGCCGCCGAGGGGCCGACGGCGGAGGTAGCGGAGCGGAACTCCTTGTAAAAGATGTTGGCGACGCGGAGATCATGGGCGCCGAAGTTGCTCATGGCGCGTGCGACCGCGCCGATGTTGAGCGTGTTGCGCGGGGAGACAAGCACGACGGTGAGGCGGTCGAGCGGGTGGATATGGAGCGGCGGCTGAGAGATTTCCGGCAGATGGGACAAGTCGGTAGTGTAGCGTGCCTTGGCTTAAGAAGTTTCAGCGTACGGTGACATCAATGCTGAAGGTGTGGTGAATAACATACGTGCCAAAGCGCGCGTCGTGTTCCGCCGGCTGCACGTTGCCTTCGGCGTCGGTGGCGCGCGACTTAAGCGCGTACACACCTTCTTCCAGCGGCACCTTCCAGTCGAACTCCCAGCGACGCCAGACGAATGGGCGAGCTTTATCGAGGAACCGAACCGGTTGCCAGTTGCTGCCGCCATCGGTGGACAGCTCTACCTGGGCTATATGGGTGTTGCTGCCCCAGGCGGCGCCGAATACCTTGTAGGTCGTTCCCCCGGGAATGAACTCGCGAGTGCGTGGACGGGCAATGGCGGATTTCAGAGCCATGACTCCGAGAGCGCGGCGCACGGGGTTTCCGTCCTGATCGTCCCAATAGGCATAGTCCGAGGTCTGCCAGTAGCCCTTGAAGGGCTCCGTGATCGCGCGGATGTGCGTGAGCCACTTGACCGATGCCATACCATAGTGCCCGGGCACAATCGCCCGGAGCGGAAAGCCGTGATCGGCAGGAATCTCTTCGTTGTTCATCGCATAGGCGATCAACACGTCCCCGATTTTGTCCACGGCGATGCTGCGTGTATAGCGTGTTGTGCCGGGAGGCACAGGTTCTTCTTTTGGAGTGCCGGTGTCCGCGGCTTCAAAAACGATCTCGCATGCGTTGGCGTCGAGACCTGCCCTTTGAAGGAGTGCAGACAAGGGAACGCCGGTCCACTCTGCCGTGCTGACCGCGCCGAGCTGCCATTGCGCTCCCTTGACCTGTGGAACAAGGAAGATGCGGCTGTTTCCGGCACACTCGAGCGTGGCAGCGCGGGTGATGGCAGGCATGGCCAGCAGCTCTTCGTAGTCGAGGGTAAGAGGATGGCGGACCGCGCCACTGATGCTCAGCTTGTATTCGCGCCGGTCAAGCTGCGGAGCTTTGAAGTGGCTGCGGATGTAGAAGAGATCGTTCGGGGTCAGAAAGTCCTGGAGCTGGTCAAAAGGGTATTCGAGATTGACGGGCTCGCGTTCCCGGATAATCAGACCGACCTGTGATTCGTTGCGAACAGGGGCAGAGCTCATGATGGCCGTCCTTTTGGAGATGGTAAGCACTCTGATGTGAAATCATTTTAGCCAGGGTGCAAAACGCTAGAGATGAAAAGCTGTTTTTACCCGGGGAGACAGGCGCGGGCGCGAAAGGGTCGCGATGGGCTACACGTCTGGCGCAAAATCTGAAAAACTATCAGGTATGAGCACAACCGCAACTGTCCCCGTCCCCCAAAAGACGCTGTTTACCGATCGCATCAACCGGATTGAAGTGTCCGCAACCATGGCCGTAACTGCCGAGGCCGCGCGGCTTCGCGCAGAAGGCGTGGACCTGGTGGATTTTGGCGCGGGGGAGCCGCACTTTGCCACGCCCCAGCACATCAAGGACGCGGCCATCGCGGCCATTGAGGGGAACTTCACTCGCTATACGGCGGTGCCGGGGATCCCGGATGTTCGGCGAGCCATCGTGGAGCGGCATGCGGCGGACTTCGGCACGAGCTATGTCCCGGACGAGGCAGTGTTCACGACTGGCGGCAAGCTGGCAATCTTTAATGCAGTGCAGGTGCTGATCGAGCATGGCGATGAAGTGATTGTGCCGGTGCCGTACTGGGTTTCGTACAAGGACATTATCCAGTACGCCGGGGCTGTGCCGGTATTTGTCGAGACTAGCGAAAGGGAGAACTTTCGGGTGACAGCTGAGGCAATCGAGGCGGCGATCACGCCGAAGACCAAGGCGATCATCCTGAATACGCCTTCGAACCCGGCGGGGTCTGTCCTATCGAAAGATGACCTGTTCCGCATTGTGCGCATGGCGCATGAGCGCGGCGTTTTCGTGATGCTTGACGAGTGCTATGTGTACCTGCAATATGACGGGGAGATCGTTTCGGGGGCTTCCGTGCAGGAGGCCAGGGAACACGTGATTGTGCTGGGATCGCTGTCGAAGACCTATGCAATGACGGGGTGGCGGGCCGGCTTCGCGCTGGGGCCAAAGCCGATTATCACGGCAATGAGCAAACTACAGTCGCAGTCGACCTCGAACGCGGCTTCGTTTGTGCAAAAGGCCTCGGCGGTGGCTTTGTCGAGCTCACAGGATTGTGTGGCGGAGATGCGGGCGGACTACATCAAGCTGCGCGACCGGATTCTGGAGAGGCTGGGCGAAATTCCCGGAATCACGTGCACCAGGCCGGAAGGGGCATTCTATGTTTATCCCAATGTTTCGACGTATCTGGGCAGGCCGGGCGGGCCGGCTACGGCCATGGAGCTGTCGAAGCGGCTGCTGACCGAGGCGCGCGTGGTTGCGGTACCGGGCGAGGCGTTCGGGACGGATCAGCACATCCGGCTTTCGTATGCGGTGTCGCATGAAGCGGTGGAGGAGGGTACGAAGCGGATGCGGGAGTGGTTTGCTTCGTTGGGGTAGAGTCAATGGCAAAACCCCCTGCTGGGGCGTAGCCTGATATGGGAGGCGGTCACTTCTGGGGCATAACCCCCACCTGGCGTGTATTTTCTGTTCAGTGCGGGTCTTTATCTACCCTTTCATGGGTCGGGGTTGGCTCTTAATAGTAAGTAGGGGGGGCGGATGAAGCTGGAAGTGCAAGGCATTTTGTTTGACATGGATGGCATTCTGGTTTCGTCTCTTGGGTCGGTCGAGCGCTCGTGGGCGAAGTGGGGCGCGATGCGTGGGGTTGACGGCGCCAAGGCGATGCTGACCGCGCACGGCAAGCGCGCGATTGAAACCATTCGCCTGCTGCGGCCTGATTTGAACGACCAAGAAGAGCTGGCGGTCATTGAGCAGATCGAGATCGACGATCTGGAAGGCTTGCAGGTGCTGCCTGGAATAGTCGAGCTGTTGCGGAGTTTGCCCGTGGGGAGCTGGACAGTGTGCACCTCCGCGACGAAGCGGCTGGCGCGAGTGCGGATGGAGCATGTCGGGCTCACGGTGCCGGAACAGTTCATTTCCGCCGACATGGTCGAGCATGGGAAGCCGCACCCGGAGCCGTACCGGCGCGGGGCCTCGCTGCTGGGGTTCGCTCCGGAGCGCTGCCTGGTGGTCGAGGATGCGCCGGCGGGTTGCGCGGCGGGCAAGGCCGCCGGGTGCACGGTGCTCGCGACGTTATTTTCGCACTCGGCGGAGCAGCTTGGGGCGGCTGACTATCTAGTGGATTCGCTCGAGGGCTTGCGGGTTACGGGTGTGGCTGGCGCGCTGGAGGTCAGTTTTGAACCGGCAGGATGAGAGCGAGCGAAAGGGCAACATCGGCAAGCCAGGAAGAAGGCCCGAGACAAAGTGTCTCGGGCCTTTCAGGTGAGAGAACGCGCGGTTACTGGATTGCCCACTGCTGGGCGCCTGTGCCATTGCAGGTCCAGGACTGCACGACAGTTCCATTGCTGGTTCCGGCGCCGCGTACGTCGAGGCACAGGTTGGGGTTGCTGGCGGGGTGGAGGGCGTAGACGCTTCCGGCGGCGACCGCGTTCCAGGACTGCGCGGAGCTTCCGTTGCAAGGCTCGATGTTGACCGCCGCGCCGCTTGCGGTGCCCGACGCAGACAGGCAGTTGGGGCCGAGCACCGCGATGTTGTAGTTGCCGGAGGGTACGACGCCGGAGCTTGAGAAGGCCCAGTTTTGCGCGCCGGTGCCGTTCGCGGTATAGATGTCGACCGGGTTGCCGGCCGCGGTGTTGGCGGCTACGTCATCAAGGCGCAGGCTGGTCGCGTTGCCGGGCGTGAGCGTGTGAGTCCCGTTCAGACTCGACGGGGGTGTGGTTGTGCCGCTCTGCTGGTAGACGCGGACATAGTCGATGAGGGTGGTGGCGACAGACGGGGTGGAGCTGTCGGTCCCGCCGGGGAAGCCTCCGCTGCCGATGGCGAAGTTGAGCAGGATGAAGAACGGGTTGTTATAGACCCACTGCGTACCGGAGGGGATGGTGGAGGGCGTGATGGTGAGAAAGATATTGGACGGGCTGTCGCGGTAGTACTGGAGCAGGTTGGGCGACCAGAGGAGGCCGTAGATGTGGTAACTGGCGTCATCGACGCGGCCGCCGTTGGGAAAGGTATAGCGGGCGCCGATGCCATTGCCGCCGGAGTAGCCGGGGCCGTGGGTGGTGGAGGAAGTGGTGTTGGGGCCGTAGGACTGGACCCATTCCATGATGTCGTCCTCACCGGTCTGCGGCCAGCCGACCTGGTTGATGTTCGCGCCGAGCATCCAGAAGGCGGGCCACAGACCGTCCCCGACCTCCAGCTTCATGCGGGCTTCGACGCGGCCGTACTGGAACTGGTAGATGCCCTGGGTCTTGAGCCGGGCGGAGGTCCAGTTGCCGCTGGAGTCGCGACGGGCCTGAATGACCAGGTTGCCGTTGCCGTCCTGGTAGGCGTTGGGCTGTGAGGCGACACAGGGAGCGGTGTTCGAGCCGGGTTTGCAGTAATTTTCGAGCTCGCCGTTGCCCCAGCCGTTGTTGTTGCCCAGATCGTAGGTCCACTTGGAAGCGTCGGGGTAGGTGCCGGCAGCGCTATTGAACTCATCGTTCCAGACGAGCGTCCAGTTTTGCGCGTGCAGCGGGTAAGCGATACCGGCCGATAGCAGAAGGGCCGCCGCGAGTCGAGCCAGATACCCGAACGCGCGGTGGCGCGTGAAGCTGTCTGAAAGCCGAGCCGGAGTGACGGAGAGTGCACCGGAAAGCTGGTCTGGTGTTGTGCCGTGGTGCGCTGCTTGTGGGGGTGCGAGTCGCATACATGGTCCTTTCGAGTGTGCTGTGAACAACGGCTGAACGGTAGCACAAACAGGCAACGCTTGGCACTCAGACAATCGATTGACTGATTTGCTTGAAGCGATATCAACACGCGGCACCGGAGCTTGTAGGTGGAATCCTTGTGCTTCGCGCGGACGTTGTTCAGCGTTCAGCGCGGAGTTGCGACCGGCTGATTCAGCGTCGCTCGGAAGTACGCGCGGAAGTAGTCGAGCGAGAGGTGAAGGCCCTCTTCGAGCGTGATCCTCGGCTCCCAGCCGAGCAGGCGTCTTGCTTTCGAAATATCGGGCTTGCGCTGGAGAGGGTCGTCCTGCGGCAAGGGCTGAAAGACGATCGGCGAGGATGAATCGGTGATGCGGCGAATGGTTTCGGCGCACTCGAGGATTGTCCATTCGGTGGGATTGCCGATGTTGACCGGGGTGTGTTCGTTCGAGTGGGCGAGACGAACGATGCCGTCGATTTCGTCCGACACGTAGCAGAACGAACGGGTTTGCGAGCCGTCGCCGTAGACGGTCATCGGATCGCCGCGCAGGGCTTGGGTCAGCAGGTTCGAGATAACGCGGCCGTCGTCACGGCCCAGCCGTGGCCCGTAGGTATTGAAGATGCGGACCAGGTGCGTGTCCACGTTGTAGTAACGATGGTAAGCGGTGACGAGGGCTTCGGAAAAGCGCTTGGCCTCGTCGTAGACCGAGCGCGGGCCGACCGGGTTGACGTGGCCCCAGTACTCCTCGGTTTGCGGGTGGACGAGCGGGTCGCCGTAGCACTCGGAGGTGGAAGCGTGGAGAAAGCCTGCGTTGTAGCGCTTCGCGACCTCGAGTGTGTTCCGGGTTCCCGAAGACCCGACATCGAGGGTTTCGATGCCCAGCCGGTGGTAGTTGGGCGGGCTAGCCGGGGAGGCGAAATTGTAGACGAAGTCGACGCGGCCGAAGTCGAAGGGCTTGCAGATGTCGTGCTCGACGAGAGAAAAGCGGGGCTCGTGGGCGAGGTGCTCGAGATTTTTGAGGCTGCCGGTGCAGAGGTTATCGACGCCGAGGACCGAGTGCCCGTCCGCGAGCAGGCGGTCTGCCAGGTGCGATCCCAGAAAGCCGGCTGCGCCTGTGAGGAGTATGTGCATGGATGGCATGGATAGCATGGATAGAAGGGTACAGAGGAGCGCCGGGGTGGGCGACTTACTGGATTGAAAGTAGCACGATGGAATCCCTGGCTGGTAGTTGGAAAAATGTACCGCAACGCGCCAAAACGCGTCAGGCTGCCTTTACAGGCTTTTCTCCTTTGGCTTGTTGAGGAGTCAGCCCCCGGAGTTCAGGCTTATTGAGGTTTACGCTGGTAATTGTGTGATGAATTCGGCGATAGCGCGGGCGAGTTTTACCGGTTCATCGATGGGAATGAGGTGGCCACTGTCGGCGATAATCTCAAGGCGCGCGTTGGTGATTCTTGCGATGATCTCGCGGCGGTGTTGTTCGATCGAGTCAAGACGATCCTGCTCTCCCGCGAGTACAAGGGTTGGAACGGCGATTCGTGAAGTCTCGGACGAGATGTCTTCCAGGATGGCCGAGGTCGGCCACGCCAGCTTCGCCTCAGGGACGCCGCTGAGACTGTCTTCGACGATCTGTTCCACAACATCCGGCTCGGGTGTACGAGCGCTAAGGAACGCGATGGTCTGGAGCACCGTCTCGCGATTGTCGTAGGCATGAATCTGCTGCTGAAGCTTCCTCAGGAAAGCGCGTGGAAGTCGGAGCAGCAGGTGCTACGAGGATGAGTCCGACCAGCCCGGCCGGATGGCGCGATGCGAGAAGCTGGGCTACCTTACCACCCATCGAATGGCCGATCAGGACGTACTTCTTGAGTCCTAACTGTTGGATCAGCGAAGCTGCCTCGTTCGCTAATTCGGCGAGGGAGTAGCCGCTTTCCGCTGCGCCTGACTGACCCCAGCCGCGCATGTCATAGGCGACGGAGTGAAATGAGTTCTCAAGCTGGGAGATGACCTTGTTCCAGGTACGATGTGTACCTCCCCAGTAGTGGAGAAAGAGGAGTGAGATCTCTCCCGCGCCTCTCTCCTCCACATTCAAGGACAGATTGACGACAGTGCGTTTCATGACATCTCCTTTTCGAAATCGATCACCATTGCGCCCAGCCGCAACAATCTTCCTGTCACCCATCGCCTTTGGGGAGTTTGCGGCGGCGCGTTTTCTTACCTTCGACAACTGCAATGGGAACGGTTGAAGCAGCGTCATCGAATTGCAGCATCTCCTTGCTGCTCGATTCAAGAGGAGGCGCCAGCAGCTCTTGATTCCCTTGCGGAATAGAGGCAGCGGAAGCGCGGCCCTCGGCGACCTCCATCAGGAACTCCTGCGCGTTGAAGGGGGTACCCGCCTTGCCTTCGGCTGTGTCGCTGAGCCTGTCGTAGGTTCCGTCGGGGCGCAGAAGGCGGGTCTTTGCCGTGTCGGCGAGATACGCGGCCAGGATTTCCGAACGGATGCGGGTTTTCAGGGCGGCATCCTTGATAGGGAAGGCGACCTCGCAGCGTTCAAACAGGTTGCGCGGCATCCAGTCGGCCGACCCGCAGTAGATCTCCTCCTGACCGCTTTCCGGGCCGCCGTTGCCGAAGTAGAAGATGCGCGAGTGCTCGAGGAAGCGCCCGACGATGGAGCGGACGCGAATGCGCTCGCTCACGCCGGGCAGCCCGGGGCGCAGTGAACAGATGCCGCGAATGATGAGGTCGATTTCGACACCGGCCTGCGAGGCGGCATAGAGGGCTTCAATGACGCTTTGCTCGAGCAGCGAGTTCATTTTGGCAACAATGCGCGCGGGGCGTCCGGCGAGGGCGTGCTCGGTCTCGCGCTGGATAAGGCGAATGGTGCTTTGCGCGAGGGTGAGCGGTGCGACCAGAAGAGGGGCGTAATCGTCGGACTCGGAGTGCGCTGTTAGGTAATTGAAAACAGAATGTACGCTTGCGGTGATGGCGGGATCGGAGGTCAGAAAGCTGATATCGGTGTAGAAGCGCGAGGTGACGGGGTTGTAATTGCCGGTGCCCAGGTGCGCGTATCGGCGCATGACGCCGTCGGCATCGCGGCGGATCACCAGCGCCAGTTTGCAGTGGGTTTTAAGGCCGACGATGCCGTGGAAGACCTGGACGCCGGCGTCCTCAAGGTTGCGCGCCCAGCGGATGTTGGAAGCTTCGTCGAAGCGGGCCGTGAGCTCGACGACAACCGTGACTTCTTTCGATTGGGCGGCCTCGGTGAGTGCGCGGAAGATGGGCGAGTTATCGCTGGTGCGATAGAGCGTCTGCTTCATCGAGATGACATCGGGGTCGGCGGCGGCCGCCTCGATAAAGCCCACGACGGCGTCGTAGGAGTCGTAGGGATGGTGGAGCAGGATATCGTGGTGACGCAGCTCGTCGAACAGGTCGGTGGACTTGCGGTGCAGTCGCAGTTCGCGGCCGGTAAAGGACGGATATTTCAGGTCGGGCCGGTTGATCTCGCCGTACAGGGTCATCAGCCGGGACAAGTTGACCGGGCCGTCGGTGCGGAAGACCTGCGACTCGTCGAGCTCGAAATTAGAGCGGAGGCGCTCGATGATTTCGGGGTGAGCATCCTGCTCGATTTCAAGGCGCACCGCATCGCCTTTGCGGCGGTTGTGCAGCTCGGAGCGCACGGTCTCGAGCAGCGAACGCGACTCTTCTTCCTCGAAGTAGAGATTGCTGTTGCGGGTGACGCGGAAAGCGGCGGTAGAGAGGATTTCGTAACCGCGATACATGCCGGCGGCCTGATGCTCGATGAGATCGTGCAGGAACAGGAAGTCCTCGGTGACAGAGCCGGCGGTTTTTGGGATGCGGATAAAACGAGGCAGCGCGCGCGGCACGGTGATGACGCCCAGCACCGCGGCGTTGGCGCCTTTGCGCTTGCGGCGCAGCAGCAGCGCGACGCACAACACCTTGTTGAGCACGCGGGGAAAGGGGTGACGCGGGTCGATGGTGATGGGGGTGAGCAGGGGATCGATTTCGCGCCCATACAGCTCGGTCGCGGCTTTTTTCGCGTCCGGGTTCAGTTCGGCCCAGCCCAGCACGCGGATGCCGGCGGCGCAGAGCGCGGGGTGAAGCTCATTGTTCCAGCAGGCGTACTGTTCGGCGACAAAGTCGTGCATGTCGGCGTTGATCTGGTCGAGCAGGCTGACGGCGGTCATGCCGTCGGGGCCGGGCTCGCCGAGGCCTTCCTCGATGCGCTGTAGCATACCCGCGATGCGGACTTCGATGAACTCATCGAGGTTGGAGGCGGTGATGGCGAGGAACTTGACCCGCTCGAGTAGGGGATTGGCGACGTCGTGCGCTTCATCGAGCACACGACGATTGAAGTTGAGCCAGGAACTGTCGCGGGAGATGAAAAGATTGCGCTGGGAGTCGTCCATGGAAAGCTGCCGTTCCGGCCGGCACTTGCTTCTTCATCCTATACGGGGCGTCGGCAGGCAGGGATACGAGCAGACAAGTTTCCCACGGCAGGGGTGTAACCAACAAATGCTTCCTCGTTTAGGTTGACCCCTTGCCGGGCTCGGCGGAAGATAAAGATCAGCGACTACGTCATATCAAGCAAGCAAATAAAGTTATGGGAGTAAGACATGGTGAATGAGAGAGCGAACGATGGGTGCGGCGACGCGAGTGCGGTGGTGGGGATGGCGGCCGAACTCTTTCAGCTGGCTTCGCTGCTGGTCGGCGAGGAAAACCGTGCGCTGCGGCTGATCGAGAGCTCGCTTTCGAGCATGGAGATCGACCCATGCCTGAATACCGAAGCGGCCCGTGAACAGACGCGGGGGCAGGTGGTGCGGGGAGCGCTTCGGCAACTGGCGGCGGAAGAGCCCGGTGCGTTTTCAACCCAGACCACGCCTGGCACCGAGGCCAATCCCTGTATTCAGGATGATGATCTGGAGTCGGCCGGCATCACCCCGGCCCAGCTTCGGAGCTGGGTTGATGAAGGGGACAGGCCGGAGCTTCGCAGCGGTTTGCGTGCGTGGCTTGAGAATCTTCCGGCGGTGCAGCGGGTCGTATTTGTGCAGCGCGCGGTGCTGGGGCAAGGCAATGAAGCAGCGGCGGACCTGCTGCGGGAGAGCGGCGGCGAACAAGCCCGGGGATGGACGCCGAAGAACGTAAGCCAGACTTTTCGCCTGGCGCTTTGCTCGTTGGCGAATTCACTTGTGCATGCGCCCGTTCCCGCGGTTGTCCCTGTTTAAGCAGGGCGGCAACAAACTTCATCCTTCGTGGACGGGGTGCATCCAATACGCGCAAGCAGAGAAGCTGGTGTCGCCGGACCGGTGAGTGGGAGAGTGTGTGCTGCAAGGAGGGAAGAGCCGCGTGGCGGCCTGTACGTATCGATGTACACGCCGATGTACATATCGATGTATGCACCGATGTACGCACCGATATAGTTACCGATGGTTCGCGGCGGGGTTGCTGCTATTCCCAGGCGGGTTGGTGGCGCAGCTCGGTTCGGCAAGCGGCGGCACGGTGCAGAGCCTGCCCACCCCAGTGACTATTACGCAGCAGCAGGTGCAGACCGATAGCTATCAGGGCAGTGTCGAGGAAGAGCCGCTGGTCGCGGGCACACTGCTTTTGTCGTTGGACGACGCCGTTGCCCGTGGCTTGCGCCATAATCTGGGGCTGATTCTTACCTCGAACAACCAGATTTCCGCCCGTTCTACCGAGCTGGGCCAGCTCCAGAGTCTCCTCCCGACGATCAACGCCAATATTAAGGAAGCATTGCAGGAGACAGACTTGCAGGCGCAGGGACTGCGGATTCCCGGCTTTCCGTCGATCATCGGGCCGTATGGATACCAGGATTTTCGGGCGACGCTGGACCTGAGCCTGATCAATGTCGCCAACTTGCGCAACTATCTAGGTTCGAAACACAACTTCCTCGGTGCAAAGCTGGCTGTACAGGACGCGCGGGATGAGGTCGTGCTGAGTGTGGGCAACGCGTACCTGCTGGTCATTGCCGATCAGTCGCGGGTGCTTTCGACCGGGCAGCAGGTGGAGACCTCAAGAGTTTCGTTTGATCAGGCGCACCAGCAGCATCTCGCGGGTACTTCGCCTCTGCTCGACGAATTGCGCGCGCAGGTGGACTACCAGACGCAGCAGCAGAACCTGATCCAGGCGCAGGCGACCCTCGACCGAGACAAACTGGCCTTGGCACGGGTGATTGGATTGAATGTGGCGCAGCAGTTTGCACTGACGGATATCGCTCCGTACAAACAGCTGGACGGGGTGGACCCGGATACGGCCGTGGCGCAGGCGCTTGGGAATCGCAAGGACCTGCAAAACTTCGGCGAGCAGTTGAAGGGCGCGAACTATGCCAAGGGGGCAGCCAAGGCGGAGCGCTACCCGACCGTCGCCTTCAACGGAGATTACGGCGACATCGGCCCGAACGTACGCAAATCGCATGGCACAGGCGACGTAACCGGCACCATCGACATCCCGGTGTTTGAGGAAGCCAAAATTCGCGGCGATGAAGCGCTGGCCCAGGAGCAGCTCGAGGCAAAGCGGGCACAGCTAAGCAACCTGCGCGGGCAGATCGCGCAGGACGTTCGCGACAGCATTCTGGATATCCAGGCGGCGCAGAAGCAGGTTTCAGTCGCGCAAAGCAACGCGCAGCTTGCCACCGAAGCACTGAGCGAAGCACAGCAGCGGTATGCGGCCGGGGTATCGGACAACCTTGCCGTATCGCAGGCGCAGCAGCAGGTCGCGCAGGCGGACGATCAATATATAGCGAGCCTGTATCAGCACAATGTCGCCAAGCTTTTACTGGCGCGCGCGCTGGGGGTTGCGAGCACCAATTTGAGGCAGTACGTGGGAGGCAAGTAAGTGGCAGAGCAGACACCGGATGTAGACGCTGGCCAGAAAAAGGCTGCCGACGATGGCAAGGATGGAGCAAAGGGTGACTCGCAGAAGGACGCGAAGAACAACCCGCGTGCCAAGTCGCGGCGCCGCTTCATCATCATCCTCGTAGTCGCGATCCTGATCGCGGGCGCGGCGCTGTTTTACTGGCACTCGACCTTTTACGAAGACACCGATGATGCGCAGATCAATGGCCACCTGATTCAGGTGTCGTCGCGCATCAGCGGCAACGTCCTCAGCGTTCCGGTTGACGAGAACCAGCGCGTAAAGGCGGGCGATGTGATCGTTGAGCTGGATCCGAGGGATTACCAGACCGCGGTACAGCAGGACGAAGCGAGCCTGGCGGCGGCGGAGTCGAATTTCCAGTCCAACACGGTGAACATTCCGGTCACGAGCGTGAGTGTGAATACCAATCTCGCGGCTATCGCCTCGACCCTTTCGCAGTCGAAAGATTCGGTGGTGCAGGCGCAGCAGCAGTTCGAGGCAAACCGTTTCGCGATTGCGCAGGCCGATGCGAACTACATCAAGGCCAAGCTGGACGTGGAGCGTTACACGCCGCTGGTGCAGCGCGATGTCATCTCGAAGCAGCAGTTTGACCAGGCGGTAGCGACCGCAAGGGCCGATGAGGCAGCGCTGGCCCAGGCGAAGCAGACCGCGAGCGCGAGCGAAACCGCGGTGCGCATGGCGCAGGACCGGGTGGTGCAAACCAAGGCGCAACTGGAAAACGCGAAGACGGCGCCGGCGCAAATCAGAATACAGAAAGCCAGGGCGGCCCAGGCCGCGGCACAGATGGACCAGTCGCGTGCGGCGCTGGCGCAGGCTAGGCTAAACCTGAGCTACTGCCGGATCGTAGCGCCGGTGGACGGCATCATTACGCGCAAGAGCGTCGAAGTGGGGCAGAACGTTTCAATCGGTCAGAACATGACGACACTCGTCTCGCTGAACGATATCTGGATCACGGCGAACTTCAAGGAAACCCAGCTGAATCTCATGCGGGCCGGACAAGGGGTCACCATCACGGTGGATGCTTACGGCGGACGCAAGTACGACGGCGTAGTGACGCAGATTGGCGGAGCGACCGGCTCGGTACTGAGCCTGTTTCCACCTGAAAACGCTACCGGCAATTACGTGAAGGTGGTGCAGCGCGTGCCGGTGCGTATCGACCTGAGGGACAAGAGCGAGGACCGGGATGACCTGCTGCGGCCTGGCTTGTCGGTCGAACCGAAAGTGCGGGTAAAGAGCTAAGGCCGCCTGCGTCGCCTGCGATGATACGGCATGCGGTTGACGGCACGTACACAGCGCTTGGGTGATGCTTCAAATACTGCCTGTGCAGTCGTCGGGGTTGAGGAAGTTCGTCCCGAGCATCGCGAGGGCCCCAGAGGCCTGCATTCCAGGCATCCCGCGAAAAGCCACGGAGTGGCCGCTAGCCGCCCAGGCCGTTTTTCGCGTCATTCCCGGGTCGGCCGGCATCTATAGTGCAGCCCTGAGGGAGCCTGCCCGCGATGCCATTTACCCATCTATTCCTCGCCCATGCCTATCTGGTGCTCTTTTTATGGGTATTGGTGGAGCAGATAGGCGTCCCTGTACCGTCGGCACCCTTATTGCTTATGGCAGGTACGCTTACGGCCACGCACAAGCTCCACCTGGCCCCGGTGCTCGTTTCCATCCTGCTTGGATCGCTGGTCAGCGACGTTACCTGGTACTTTCTGGGCAAGCGCTTCGGCCACTCGGTAGTTCGACTGCTTTGTCGTTTTCTGCCGCAGAAAGACACCTGTGTGCAACGCACGGAGGGGTACTTCGGCAAGCATGGCGCAAGCACCTTGCTGGTCAGTAAGTTTCTGCCGGCGCTGAACACCATGGCGGGAGCGATTGCCGGGCAGACTAACATGAGTTTCCGGCTGTTTCTGCTGTATGACGCCGCCGGCGTGATGCTGTGGGCGCTGGCTTTTGTGGTCGGCGGCCGCTTTGCCGGAGACCTGCTCAAGCTGCATCCCCATGCTCTGGCCTGGACGGCGCACTTTGCTGTCGCGCTGTTCGCACTTCTGCTGCTGGGCTTTGTTATTAGCCGCATGGTGCGGCAGCGCCGTTCCCTTGCCGAGATCCGCATGGATCGGATCTCGCCGGAGGATCTGTTCCGCATGCTGGAGCGGGCCGAGCCACTGTATCTGGTGGACTTGCGCCACCCGCTCGATTACCTGCCCGACCCGCGAACGCTGCCCGGCGCGGTCATGATGACGCCGGACCGCCTGGTGGAAATGGGCCCTCAGATTCCGCGCGATCGTGACGTGGTGCTGTTCTGCACCTGTCCGGACGAGGAAACGGCGGTGCGCATGGCTTTGACGATTCGCAAGATGGGCGTTTCGCGGGTGCGGCCATTGCTGGGCGGTTTCGATGGATGGAAGGAGCGCGGATATTCCCTGGCGCCGATTGTCGGGACGGAGAGGGCGTTCACTACTCTGCAGGCGAGTTAAGGGCTGCGCGACATGCCCGAGGTAATGCTTCCAAACTGCCCGGATTATGCTAAGGTGCCTGCTGGGTCGCAATTCCCAGCGGCTTCTATGCACAGGTGAGAGCTTTTCCTGATGAGCTGGACTGAGACATACCACTGCGATGTATGCGGCAAAGTCAAAAGCGACAGGGGTGGCGACTGGTGGCTTGCCTGGACGGGCACCACTGCCGGCGAGCCCGGGTCGAATGGCGAGCCGATGCTCAAAATGACCGGTTGGAACCCCGCGCTTTCGCATGCCGCAGAGGTGCGGCACCTGTGCGGCGCCCGCTGCGCGCAAACCCTTCTGGATCGCTGGATGAGCAGGGAAAGCGCCTGATTTTTCTCGGGCAATCCCCGTGACCAAAACAGCGGTCGCACATCTAATACAGTAGCTGAGAGTGAACAGCACAGCATCGTAAGGCACTCGCGTTTGTGTGATAAGAGTTATCTAAGAGGAGTTTCTATGGCGAATGGCAATGGTAGTAACGGGGTAGGTCAGGTCGACGCGGGTGCGTCGAAGCCTAGTCCGGTTCTCACCCTGAACAATGGCCGCCCGGTAGGCGATAACCAGAACTCCATCACGGCCGGCCGGCGCGGCCCTGTGCTGATGGAAGATTATCTGCTGTTTGAAAAGATGGCGCAGTTCAACCGCGAGCGTGTTCCCGAGCGCGTGGTGCATGCAAAGGGTTCGGGCGCGTTCGGCAAGTTTACGGTGACCCACGATATTTCGAAATACACTTCAGCAAAACTGTTCTCCAAGGTCTACAATGCCTGCGAGACGTTTGCGCGATTCTCAACAGTAGGCGGCGAAAAAGGTTCGGCCGATACGGCGCGCGATCCTCGTGGTTTCTCGGTGAAGTTTTACACCGAGGAAGGTAACTGGGACATGACCGGCAACAACACGCCGATCTTCTTTATCCGCGATCCTCTCAAGTTCGGTGATTTTATCCACACCCAGAAGCGCGAGCCGCAAACCAATCTCAAGTCGGCCACCATGATGTGGGATTTCTGGTCACTATCGCCGGAATCGCTGCACCAGGTCACGATCCTGTTTTCGGATCGCGGTATCCCTGACGGCTACCGCCATATGAACGGGTATGCCAGCCACACGTTCTCGCTGATCAATGCCGAAGGCGAGCTGGTCTACAACAAGTGGCACTTCAAGCCCAAACTGGGGAACAAAACACTCCATCCGAAACGCGCCGAAGAGCTGGCCGGGTCGGACCCGGATTACGCGCAGCGCGACCTGTTTCACGCGATCGAGAAGGGTGAATTTCCGCAGTGGACCGCGTACATCCAGGTGATGGGCGAGGACCAAGCCAATAACTACACCAAGTTCAACCCGTTTGATCTGACCAAGGTATGGCCGCACGGGGAGTTCCCGCTGATCGAGGTTGGCGAGCTGGAGCTAAATCGCAATCCGTCGAACTACCACCAGGATGTGGAGCAGGCGGCGTTCAACCCGGTCAATGTGGTTCCGGGCATGGGCTACTCGCCGGACAAGATGCTGCAGGCTCGGCTGGTGAGCTACCCTGACGCGCACCGTTATCGCATCGGCACGAATTACGAGACCCTGCCGGTAAACGCAGCCAAGTGCCCGGTGATGAACTACAATAGAGACGGGGCGATGCGCTTCGACGGCAACATGGGTTCGGCGCCGAACTACGAGCCGAATAGTTTTGGCGGCCCCAAGGAAGATGCGAAGTACCGCGACCGGCCCCTTAAGCTGTCGGGCGAGCCGGCGGCGCGCTACAACCACCGCGAAAATAATGACGACTACACGCAGGCGGGCAACCTGTTCCGGCTGATGAACGAGGAGCAGAAAGACTTGCTGTGCCACAGCATCGCGGGAAGTCTGGGCCAGACGCCGATCCGGATTCAGGAGCTGCAGCTGACGCACTTCGAGAAAGCGGATCCGGACTATGCGAAACGCGTACAAAAGTTCCTGGTGGAGAACGAGCACCCGGAGCTAGCGCATGGGCCGAACGAGGCGGAGTACGAGACGCACATGGCTGAGAAGTAGGTCCTCACCCGGACGGGCGGCGCGTCGCTTCGCGCCGGAAACGAAGGTGATTGCAAACAAAGAGCCTCGGCTAAGCCGGGGCTTTTTGCACGGGTGCGCAAGTGGGTTTGCTGCTGGCCTTACCGGCGGGATTGCTGGCGGACATAGAATCGAAAGAGCGCTCATGCGCCTGGAGAGTGGAGACGTGCCGTATCAGGACCTGCGTGAGTGGATCAAGGCGATGGACCGGGCGGGCGAGCTGAAGCGTGTGCGCGAAGAGGTCGATCCGATTCTGGAGATCGCCGAGATCACCGACCGTGCCTCGAAAGCCGGCAAGCGCGGCGGCGCGGCGGGCGGGCCGGCGCTGCTGTTCGAGAAGGTGAAAGGGTATCCGGGCGCGCGGGTTCTGATGAACCAGTTCGGGTCTGAGCGCCGCATGAAGCTGGCGCTCGACGTCGACTCGCTCGATGAGATCGCGGGGCGCATTCGCGCGCTGCTGGAGATGAAGTCGCCCGAAGGACTGATGGGCAAGCTCAAGCTGCTGCCGGTACTGGCCGGTGTGGGAAAGTTTTTTCCGAAAACGATTGCGGCAAAAAACGCGGCGTGCAAGGAAGTCGTGCACATTGGTAAGCGGGGCGACCCGATCGACGTGCTTGAGTTTCCTGTGTTGCAATGCTGGCCGATGGACGGTGGCCGGTACATTACGCTGCCCCTGGTGGTGACGCGCGACCCAAAAACGGGTAAGCGCAACATGGGCATGTACCGGATGCAGGTCTATGACGGGCAGACCACGGGCATGCACTGGCAGCGACAAAAGAACGCGGCCGAGCAGCTCCGCGACCGGCTTCGGGCGCAGGCAGGCAGCCCGGCGGAGCGTGTGGCTCGCATGGCCGAAACGGCGGGCGGGACGACGAATTTTCGACCCGGCCCCCGCTCGTCTGCGACGTACACGAAGGTTGTCGAAGACCGGCTGGAGGTCGCGGTAGCGATCGGAACGGACCCGGCGACCACGTTTTCGGCCATCGTGCCGGCGCCGCCTGAGGTGGAGGAGTACATCATCGCCGGTTTTCTACGACAAAAACCATTGGAGCTGGTGAAGTGCGAGACGGTCGACCTCCAAGTCCCGGCTCACGCAGAAATTATTCTGGAAGGCTTCGTCAAGCTCGATGAATTGCGCACGGAAGGTCCATTTGGCGACCACACCGGTTTTTACACCATGGAAGACGAGTATCCGGTCTTCCATATCACCGCCATTACTCACCGCAGGAACCCCATCTACTCGGCGACAATCGTGGGCAAGCCGCCGATGGAAGACGCCTGGATGGGCAAGGCTGTCGAGCGTATTTTTCTGCCCTTGATGAAACTCACGCTGCCGGAGATCGTGGACATCAACCTGCCGGTCGAGGGGGTGTTCCACAACCTGATGGTGGTTTCGATTCGCAAGAGCTACGCCGGGCACGCGCGCAAAGTGATGAACGGCATCTGGGCGCTGGGGCAGGCGATGTTTACGAAATGCATCGTAGTGGTGGATGAGGACTGCGACGTGCAGGATCTGGGCGAGGTGGTGCTGCGCACGGCGAACAACATCGACCCGGAGCGGGATATTCAATTCACGCTGGGGCCGGTCGATTCGCTCGACCACGCATCGCGGCTCCCAAACTTGGGGTCGAAGATGGGTATTGATGCTACGCGGAAGTGGCCCGCGGAAGGGTTCAACCGTGTGTGGCCACCGATGATCGAGATGGACGCGGGGACTCGGGCACGGGTGGATGCGATCTGGAAGAAGCTCGAGATTGACTGAGAGAATGAAAACCGCCTACGCGGTTTTGTTTTAGCGGTTCAAGGCGTCATCGGGGAATCGCGGAATACCGAAATGCCCACGCAAATGCAGCAGGTCCAGCGTTTGGATGTCTCCTGAAACAGTAATGAGGTTCACATTCGTGGGTCCTGCGAGCAGGATGGCTGCGCCCGCGAAGTTGGCGCCGCGATTCTGGAGCCAGACGTCGGTACGACCAGGTCCGCTGGGGATGAGCGGACCCGGAGCACCCTGACCGGTCGGCTGGCCGGAGCCCTGCGCATCGGGGAACCTGTTCGCGGTCACAACGTGCTTCCAGCCAAGAGAGTTGTATTGCGCGCGTACGGCGTCGATTGCGGCGGGATCGTACGCGCCAGGCGCAGGAAATCGGTACAGGTGGACGGCGATTCCGTTGAGCCGCGCGATCGTCTGTCGCGTTTGATCGTCCAGATTGCCCAAATTGCCGGCCAGCGCCAGCATGGAGCGGTCGAAGGTAAAATCCGTATGCCAGGACGCCTGCTGCGCGAGAGCGGTCAAGCCCAGCGGGATCAGGGTCAACGCGTCGTACTGCGGCGGGGGCGGGGCCTGGGTAAAGCCCGGCGGCGGCGGTTGCTGCGGAGGAGCTCCAGGCTGTTGGGCGAGTGCGCCGCCGACGAGCAGACTGACCAGAAGAAGTACGGGAACGGTTTGGTATGCACGCATACGGGAGAGCCTCCGGTTCTCCGGTTAGAACCCGGTGTCCGGGGAACTGTTGTGCCGCAGGGCTACGCAGCATGCTTGCATTCGAGCGGTCATGCGCCAGCGAGCAGGCTTTGCCTTGAATGACTGCTTCTGGACGATTGTGACCGAGCAAAGGCGAGCTTGGTCTCCGGCTATTCCCTGGCCTGGCACAGGTATACTACCGCTATGTCGATCGTTCGCAATATCACAGGCATTGCCAAGGGCATGAGCATCACCTTCGGGGAAATGTTCAAGCCGACCGAAGTGGAGAACTATCCGGACGGGCCTGGACCACTGCGCGGCGCGGTGCTGCAGGAACGCTTTCGCGGGGCGCATGTGCTACAGCGCGATGAGAACGGCCTGGAAAAGTGCGTTGCCTGCTTTCTGTGCGCGGCGGCCTGCCCGGCCAACTGCATTTATATCGAGGCAGCGGAAAATACGACGGAGACGCGTATTTCAGGCGCCGAGCGTTACGCCAAGGTCTACAACATCGATTACAACCGGTGCATTTTTTGCGGCTACTGCGTGGAGGCTTGCCCCACCGATGCCATTACGCATGGACACGGGTTCGAGCTGGCCAGCCTGAACGCCGGTACGCTGGTGATGCGCAAGGAAGACATGCTGGTGCCGAACGTCGGCTTGCCTGGAGCATCGGCAAGTGGCGCGGATTCGACGAAATAGCAGGGCATGAGCAAGAAAACGGCGGCCGCATCGGGCCGCTGTTTTCCGTTTGTGGGTGCATCTTAATTAGCGAAGGGAGACAGGCATGGCGGAAGTTCGGGTGTTTGCGCGGGCAAAGGCAAAAGCGGGAAAAGAAGAGAGTCTTCGGGAGCAGCTGCTGGAACTGGTCAAGGCGAGCCGCACGGAAGATGGTGTCGAGCTTTACGAGCTTTTCGAGACAACGGACGGTGGAGAATTTCTGTTCAGCGAGCAGTATGCCGGCCCCGAGGAGTTTGAAGTGCACAAGAGTTCGGATCACTTCAAGAACGCGGGTGTAGCGATGCAGCCGCTGCTTGATGGCGAGCTGACGATCTGGGTTGTCGATCCGGTCGAGCCGGTTCTTTAACCCAGGAGCTTGCGGAGGAGCCATTAGCCCGGCCAAGCGCCGGGCTTTCTCGTTTGCGATGGAGCGGCGGTTCGCTCGCGGTGCCATGAAAACCATGCAAGCTACAATCAGGGATGCGAGGAAGAGTTGTTCACCCTCGCGACCCTACAAACTATGCCTGAATTTCTCGACATCCTGCAGCAGCGCGTACTTGTGTACGACGGCGCCATGGGCACCAATATCCAGCTCCATGCGCCCACTGTCGATGACTATTGGGGGAAAGAAGGCTGCAACGAGCTGCTGGTACTTTCGCGGCCCGACATCATTCGCAGCATCCATGCCAGTTTCTTTGAAGCGGGCTGCGATATTGTGGAGACGAACAGCTTCGGATCGACGCGCGTGGTGCTGGACGAGTATGAGCTGGGGGACCAGACACACGAGCTGAACTTTGCAGCGGCGCGGCTTGCGAAGGATGTTGCCGCGCAGTTTTCCACGTCGGAAAAGCCGCGCTTCGTCGCCGGCTCGATCGGGCCGACGACGAAGCTGCCCTCGCTTGCGCACATCGGCTACGACGCGATGGCGGCGATGTATCGCGAGCAGGCCGGAGCGCTGATTGAAGGCGGGGTGGATGTTCTGCTGATTGAAACCAGCCAGGATCTGCTGCAGGCGAAGATTGCGCTCGCGTCCTGCCAGGATGCGATGCGCGCGGCCGGCCGGCGACTGCCGTTGCAGATGCAGGTAACGCTCGAGGCGACCGGGACCATGCTGCTGGGGTCGGAGATAGGCGCGGCGCTGGCGGTAGTGGAGTGCTTCGACCCAGACATCATCGGGCTGAACTGCGCGACGGGTCCCGCGGAGATGAATGACGCGGTGCGGTTTCTATGTCAGAACTCCGCGCGCGCGATCAGTGTATTGCCGAATGCAGGGCTGCCGCAGAACGAGGGCGGCGTTGCGGTATACAAGCTCACGCCGGGGGAGCTTGCCGCGTACCAGCGCCGCTTTGTCACCGAGTACGGCGTACAGGTAGTGGGCGGCTGTTGCGGGACGACTCCTGAGCATTTGCGCGCGGTGGTCGAAGCGGTAAAGGACGCCGTTCCGGCGCGGCGCGAGGTAAAGCCGCAGGGCGTCGTCGCAAGTGCGTTTTCCGCGATTCCACTCGAGGTAGATGGGCAGCCGGTGATTGTCGCCGAAGAGATGAACACGACGACGCGCGTGGCGCACTTCCGCGACATGGTACGCGCGGGCGATTACGACGGCATTCTCGCGATGGCGAAGCGGCTGGCGAGCGAAGGCTCGCAGATGCTGGACCTGTGCTGCGCTGTGGTCGGCGAGGACGAAAAAGCGTACATGAACGGCGTGCTCGAAAAGATTGCAACGCGCGTGACGGCGCCGATCATGATCGACTCGACCGAAGCCGATGTGATTGAGGAAGCGCTCAAGCGCGTACCGGGCAAGCCGCTGATCAACTCCATCAACCTCGAAGACGGAGAAAAAAGAACGAGCAAAGTACTGCCCATGGCGAAGCGCTACGGGGCCGGCGTAATCGCGTTGACCATCGATGAAGAAGGCATGGCGCTGACGGCCGATCGCAAGGTCGCGGTGGCCAAGCGCATCTACGAGATGGCGACCGAGCGATACGGCATGCGCGGTGAGGATATCCTGTTCGATCCTTTGACGCTGCCGATTTCAACCGGGCAAGAGGACTATCGCGATGCGGGCATGCAGACGCTTGAAGCGGTCCGGCGTATCAAGCAGGAGCTGCCCAGGGCGAAGACCATTCTTGGCGTCAGCAATATTTCGTTCGGTCTGAACGCGTATGCGCGGCGTGTGTTGAATAGCGTGTTTCTGAAGGAAGCGGTCGACCGCGGGTTGGACGCGGCGATCGTGAATTACGCGAAGATTTATCCGCTGTACAAGATTCCCGAGCGCGAAGTGGAGCTGGCGCGCAAGCTGATTTTTCGAGACACGTCGGAAGGCGATCCGCTGCAGGGATACATGGCGTACTTCAGCAGCATCGATGGAAGCGCGGTTCAAGAAGAAGCTGTTCTCGAAAATCTCACGCTTGAGGACATGCTGAAGCAGCTCATCATTCGCGGGGAGCGCTCGCTCGGGCAGGGAGCCGAAAAGCAGTCGCTGGAACAGGTCATCGACACAGCGCTGGCCACATATACGCCGTTGCAGCTGATCAATACCGTGCTGCTGGACGGCATGAAAACGGTCGGCGACCTGTTCGGCGCGCGCAAGATGCAGTTGCCTTCGGTGCTCGACTCAGCCGCGGTGATGAAGGCGGCGGTCGCGTATCTTGAGCCGAAAATGGAGCGCGTGGAAGGCACGCAGAAGGGCACTATCGTGCTCGCGACGGTGAAGGGCGACGTGCATGACATCGGCAAAAACCTCGTCGACATCATTCTTTCAAACAACGGCTACAAGGTTGTGAACCTCGGCATCAAGCAACCGGCGGACGTGATCATCAAGGCCGCGCAGGAGCACAAGGCGGATGCGATCGGATTGAGCGGGCTGCTGGTGAAGTCCACGCTCGAAATGAAGTACGTCATTCAGGATCTGCAGCGGCTTGAGATGAGAACGCCCGTGATTTGCGGCGGCGCGGCGCTCACGCGCAAGTATGTCGAGCAGGATTTGCGACAGGAGTATTCGTCGGCCGTGTTTTATGCGGAAGACGCGTTCGCCGGGCTGCATGTCATGAGCGACCTTGCCGGGGAAGACGCCGTGCGCGGGCGTCGTCTGGAAGAAGGCAGCACGGTCAAGATCTTTCCGGTGGCGCCGCATGTTGTGGCGCAGCAGGCGCTGGCGGAGGCGCCGGTGATTCGCTCGAGCTGGGTGGTGCCGGAGGAGCAGACGCCGGAGCCCGAGTTTTTCGGCTGCCGCGTGCGCAAGGATTTCGACCTCGACCTGATCTTCAGCTACATCAACGAGATAGCCCTGTTCAAGAATCAGTGGCAGCTTAAGACGGCTTCGGCGAGCGATTATCTGCGGCTGGTCGAAGAGAAATACCGGCCGATCTTGCGCGAGCTCAAGCAGGAGATCAAGGGGAAGAACTGGTTCTGGCCGAAGCTGGTGTACGGCTTTTATCCCGCGCAGTCCGACGGCAATGATGTGGTCGTGTATGAGCCGGACGACGCACAGGCGAGCGCGCCGCGCGAGCGCCTGCGCATTCACTTTCCCCGCCAGCGCGAAGGTCGCAAACTCTCGATCGCCGACTTCTTCCACCCCAAAGATTCGGGCCGCATGGACGTGATCGGTTTTTCTGTCGTCACGATCGGCGAGCGCGCGAGCGAGGAAACCAAAAAGCTGTTCGATGCGGGCGATTTCACGCGCTACCTTTACGTGCACGGGCTCGGGGTCGAAACCGCCGAGGCGCTGGCCGAGTATTCTCACAAGCTCATGCGCGAGGAGCTCGGTATCGCAGACGAAGACGCGCCCGAGGTGCGCGACTTGTTCCACCAAAAATACCGTGGTTCGCGCTATTCGTTCGGCTATCCGGCTTGCCCGAATCTTGAGGACCAGACGAAAATCTTCGAGCTGCTGCGTCCGGAAGAAAACATCGGCGTGCGCCTGACCGAGGGTTTTCACCTGGAACCGGAGCAGAGCACGGACGCGCTGGTCGTGCACCATCCGCAGGCCAAGTACTTCGTCGTGTAGCCAAGGCGCTCGCCAACAAAGAATTAGGGGCAAAGCTGGAATACTGAAAAGAAAGGTGCGCCTCGCGGCGCGCCTTTTCTTTTGGGAGAAACAGCCATGACACCTACAGAGTTCCTTGAAAAAGCAGCAACCGCCGCCCGCCTGGCCGGACACGTTTTCCCCGAGTATGCCGCCTGCGAAACCGCGCTTGAATCCGCCTGGGGCAGCTCCGCGCTTGCCTTGCACGCGAACAACCTGTTCGGGCAAAAACAGTCGCATCCGCCGCGCGGCGAGTCGTTGAGCCTGCCGACGCGAGAATGCCTTCACGGCGCATGGTTGACGGTGCAGGCGCAGTGGATGGTTTTCAGCAACTGGCAGGACTGCTTTGCCCAGCGCATGACGCTGCTGCGAGCGCTCGAGGCCGGATACCCGCATTATCAGGCCGCGCTGGGGGCACAAAACGGCGAGCAGTTTGTCACCCAGGTTTCAAAGAGCTGGTCGACCGACCCCGAGCGCGCCGACAAAGTGCTGAGCGTGTACCGGAAGCACTTCGCGGCGCCAGTTCTTCAACAGGTCTAAGCGGGCTGCTGCTTGGCGCTCTTCATGGGCTGCTGCTTCACTTCCTGCCGTAGAGCGGCTTCGCGAATCGGTTTCTCGTGCAGCAGCAGTTCGGTTGCCTGCAGGTGCGGGTTGGCGTGGAACCAGCGCTGGCATGCGCTGTCATGCAGGAGATTGAGCAGGGCCATGAGCGACATGCCCTGGTGATGCGCCATCCACTCGCGCACCAGCCGCGGGCGCTCGCGGCCCTGGACGTAGTCGATTGCCTCATACAGCCCGTACGCGCCGCCCCAGCCGGCCTTGGCCATGGTACGCAGGTTGCGCAGCGCCGCATCGCGACTGATGCCGAGCGCAAGAAAACTGGAGTAGGGGGAGACGACGGGGCCTGCGGTCGCGTCCCACTTGAGCGCGATCGCCGGGACGCCGAACGCCTGGTAGTGGTAGTGGCCCGCGTCGTCGACCTCGGCGTAACCAGATTCGGAGATGCCCCACGGCAGCCCGAGCCGCTTGGCGAAGGCGCGCTGCACCTCGACCACCCCGCCGAGTGTGCGCGCCATCAGTGTGTCCGGGTAGGAGCGCATCCAGAGCGAGGGCATCAGGTATTCGAACATGGTGCCGGTCCAGGACAGCAGCACGGCATGCCCGTACGCCAGCGTGTGCGTGCGTCCCATCTTGAACCAGCTTGTCTGCTCGAGATCTCCCTTCGCAACACAGATAAAAGCCGCAACACGCGCCTCGGACGCCAGCATGTCGTAGCAGGCCGAGTGCAGCTCTTCTCCCGGGACGTCGTAACCGATCGAGAGCATCTGCCGGTCGCGCTGGACAAGGAAGCCAAAGTCCATCTCCGTGGCCAGGCGAAATGCTTCGTCGGAACAGCGCATGACGCCGGCGACGAGGGAGCGCAGGTATTCGACGGCAGGGGGGAGCAGGGAGCGCAGTCGTTCCGCCAGTACATGCAGGGTCGAGTCGTCTTCGGGACCGCGTGCCGCTAGGAATTGCTGAAGATGCGTATCGAGCCGCACGGCATAGTCTTCCGCGCGTCCTAGCCTGGGGTGTGCTGCTTCACCCCCCAGTCCGAGCTGCGCGACCGCTCGGAGCGGAGCGAACTCGGGCAGCAACCAGGGCTGAAAATCAGTGATGAGGGCAGCAATCGCATGGGTGCGTTTCGCGTGCTCTTCACGCCACCAGGTTGCTTCGTTAGCAGGCTGTGTTTCTTCCATTGCCAGGGCATTGGCCGCGGGTTGCAGTGCCGCGCGCTCAAGCGCCCAGCGCAGCATGGTTTCGAGCGTCCTGTCGGAAGCAGGCAGACCCGAATCAGGGAGCTGTGACACGGCAAGCTGCGTTTGCAGGCCTGAGAATAAACGGCCGTCGACCAGAGGCCGCTGCAGCAACTCAGCCGCGCCCGTGCGCAGCGTGTAGAGCGAGGCCGCGAAGTTACCGCTGTCCACGGACGAAACCGTAACAGGTTGCAGCGGCTCCAGCGTGTGCGTATTGTACCAGTTATACAAATGCCCGCGATACTTGGGCAGCCCCGTGAACGTCGCGAGCGTAGCTGCCGTGAGCTGCACAAACTCCGGCACCGTGAGCCAGCCGAACTCGACCGCGGCCTGGCGAGCATTGAGCAGCAGGCCGAGATTAGTGGGCGAGACGCGCGCTGCTTCAAAAAGGTTCTGCTCTTCCACGTTGTCAGGGATAAGGTAGTGATGCTGTGCCCCGCCGAACTGGTAGAAGTAGCGCCAGATACGAAGCGCCTGCTCGTGCAGAAACGCGGCATCTTTTTCCCGGAGCGCGGTGACGGTTTCACGCGGCGGCCGGTTCAGCCAGGCGGTAATGAGCGGGGCGGCTGCCCAGAGCAGAAGCACGGGCAGGGCAATGAGCAAGGCGCTGGGAACGGTGTAGAAGTGAGTGTCGCCGCCGACTACGAACGCGAACCAGTCGTGCCCGCGGCGGAAAACCAGAAGCAGGGCGATGACGAGCGCGAACAACGGACTCGCGGCAAGGTAGCGATCGACCGGCGTGGTGCGCTTGCCCGCCTCGGCCTCGGCCGCTGTCTCCCACTCGAGCAGGCGTTGGCCGGTGATGAAACGCCGCACCAGCGAACGCACGATCGCGTCGAGTGAAAGAAATGTGGAGTGCGGCAGAAAAACGACATTCAGCAACGTAATAATCGCGGCCTGTCCCGCGCCCGCCATAGCCTCGCCTACCGCGCCTGCTGTTTCAGATACGAAGGCGCGGCCGAGCGAAAAAATGAGCTGCACGATGGTCGGCAGGAACATGAGCAGCAGCGTGATGAGGGTCCAGTACAGCGCGCCGCCGTCGAGGCCGAACCAGCCCGCGATGAACAGCAGCATGGTGAATGGCTCGACCAGCGACCGGCGGAGGTTATCGAAGATCTTCCAGCGCGAGATGGTCGAGATGGGGTTGCGGACTTTGTTGCGCGAGTCGTCCGGCACATCGCGGAAGAGCCATTGCGCGATCTGCCAGTCGCCGCGCACCCAGCGATGCTTGCGGCGCGTGTAGGCCGAGTAGTGCGAGGGGTAGTCGTCGATGACTTCGATGTCAGTCGCGAGGCCCGCGCGTGCGTAGGCGCCCTCGATCAGGTCATGCGAGAGCAGGGCATTGCGCGGGAAGCGCCGGTCGAGCACCGCGTGCAGCGTGGAAATTTCATAGATGCCCTTACCGGTGAAAATGCCTTCGCCGTACAGGTCCTGGTACACGTCGGAGACGGCGCGCGTGTAGATGTCAAAGCCGGTCTGGCCGGAGAACAGCGCAGCCAGCCGCGACTGTGAAGCCGATTGCACGCTGACGCCCACGCGCGGTTGCAGAATGCCGTAGCCGGCCGTCACGATGCGGCGCTCGGGGTCGATGACGGCACGGTTGAGCGGGTGCGCCATCGCGCCGATCATCGCGGCCGCGGTGCCGCGCGGCAGTTGCGTGTCCGAGTCAAGCGTGATGATGTAGCGCACGCTGCGAACCTGGTGGACGCCGCCGGCCTTGACTGGGAATGCGTCGAAGACGCCTTCCAGATATTTGTTGAGATCAAGCAGTTTGCCGCGCTTGCGCTCCCAGCCCATCCATACACCCTGCCGCGCGTTGAAGATGCGATGCCGGTGGAAGAGCGTAAAGCGCCCGCCGCGCTCGCCGCTATACCTCCCATTCAGATCACTGATCAGCTTGATGGCAAGGGCGACCAGCGGGTCCGAGTCGTTTTCGCGTGGACGCGTGACGGCATCCGGCAGGTCCGTGATGAGGGCGAAATGGAGATTCGGGTCCTGGTTGGCGAGATAGCGTACCTCGAGCTCCGCGACCAGCTCGCGTAACTGCTTTTCGCTGAGCAGCAGCGTCGGCACGGCGACCAGCGTGGCGCAATCGACGGGTATGCCGGTTTTCGCGAACTCGAGCTTGGGCAGGGCGCGCGCTTCAAACAGCGCGGTGACCACGTTGTTGACCAGATCCACGACGCCCTGGGTTGCCGGGAGAAACAGCAGCAAGAAGGCCGGTATCAGCGCCAGGAAGTTGTGTGTCGCCGGCACGATGGGCAGCAGCAGCGCCGCGATGAGCACCACCGAGAGCACCTCGATAGGGGCGATGTAGAAGAGGTCCGCATCGCGCCTCGCGGCAATGCGCATGCGGTCGGCAAATGGTGGCCGGTACCCGATGGCATGGGACAGATCCTCGACGCCGCCGTCGACAAGGTAGTAGCCGACGTGCGATTCGCGTTCGTACACACGCGGGTCCGCGGCGGAGCGCGTTCGTGCTTCGCGGGCAAAGCGCAGGGCTTCGTGCGCTACCTCCACTTCAGTCAGGTCGGCGTGGCGAGCCAGCTCCGCAACGCGCTTCCGATACCCTTCGCGGCTATTGAAATCCATGCGCCCGTACGCGCCCGCCGGGTCTTCACGCAGTACCCGGTCGATGATGACCAGTGGCTCCGCGACAACGGCCCAGTCGGCAAAGCCCAGTTCGCGCAGGCTCTTGATGCAGCGCTCGATGACGGGGTTCCGGCCCGGCGGAATGCCGGCGGCGAGCACGGCTTCGCCTTCGCTGACCGCCCGCTCCATCAGGTGAAACTTCATCAGCGAAGACAGCGACCAAAGCTCCTGCAGTTCCAGCGGTTCGGTTTGTTGCAGCTCCTCAATGTAGATGGGCAGGGCCTTCGCATCCCATGCGTTGCCGGTTCCCGCAAAGTAGCCTGCCGCAACAACCGCGACGCGGGGCAGGCCTTCGCCCTCGCCCGCGGGGGCGAGCCGGGGCAGGCGGTCGAGGATGCGGTGGCCGGTCGAGACCTCGTTGAGCGCCGAGCGAAGCAGGCGCGGGTTCTCGCGCAGCACCAGCAGCGGGTCCGTAGCGCCTGTGTTCCCGGCGGGTTCGGGTAGCGCATCCAGCTTGCGCACCAGCGCATCCAGGGCAACGCGCGCTGCCTCAGCGCGGGCGCGCAGACCGCTTTGACCGCGCGGGTGCCGGGTCGCCTGCCACTGGCTTGCGTCGGCCCGCGCCTGCGTGCGCAGCGCGTCTTCATTCCAGCCGGGGGGTGCACTGGGCGCAAGAGGTTTCGTCGGTTCGGCCGTTTCGAATACTCGAATATCTGTCACGCAACTGCTCCCAATCGAATGCTAACGATAACTCGCGGCCTGCATCTCGAACATCTCCGCATACAGGCCGCCCAGCGCCATCAAGCGGGCATGGTCGCCTTCCTCCACGAGCTGGCCGCCCGCCAGCACCACGATGCGGTCGGCCATGCGCACTGTCGAGAAGCGGTGCGAGATCAGCAGCGCCATCTTGCTCAGCGTCAGCTCCGCGAATCGCTCAAACACCTCGAGCTCCGACCGAGCATCGAGCGCCGCGGTCGGCTCGTCCAGAATCAGCAGTTGCGCGTCGCGCAGATACGCGCGCGCCAGTGCAATGCGCTGCCACTCGCCGCCCGACAGGTCCACGCCGGTTTCAAAACGCCGCCCGAGCATCTGGTCGTAGCCGCCGGCGAGCTTGGCCACTACGCTCGCGGCGAGCGACTTCTCGGCGGCCTGCTCGATGTCCTGCTCTGTGTGCGCCTCCTCGACATGGCCCACCGCGATATTCTCCCGTGCAGTCATCTCGTAACGCATGAAGTCCTGAAAGATGACGCCCATTTCCTTGTGGAGATCGTTCAGGTCGTACTCTCGCAGGTCCACGCCGTCGAGCAAAATCTGGCCTTCGGTCGGGTCGTAAAGCCGGGTGATGAGCTTGACGACCGTCGTCTTGCCCTGCCCATTTTCGCCGATCAGTGCAATGCGCTCGCCGGGGCGCAGGGTGAAATTGAAGTTCTTGAGTACACGCCGCTCTGTGCCAGGGTAGGCGAAGCTGACGTTGCGGAACTCGAAGCCCTGCTGGATGGGTTTGGGAATGGGCAGGCTGTCCGGCTTGGAAGTCACGGTCGGTTTCATCTCGAAAAAGGCGATCAGGTCAGTGAGGAAAAGCGCTTGGTCGGCCATGCCGGAGGCGGTGGAAAACGCCTGCTGGAAGTTGGACTGCGCTTGCTGGATGGCGACGGTGACGAGCGAAAAGATGCCAATCGAGGCGTAACGCCCGGTGATGGCCTCGTACACGGCAAAGACGTAAGCGCCGTAGTAGCCGAGCGTACTGATAAGCGAGAGCAGGCCGCCCCAGACGAGTTTCCGGCGGGAGAGTGCGACGTCTTCGTCATAGATCTTCTTTGAAAGCGAGCGGAACCGATCGGTCAGGTAGCCGCTCAGGTTAAACAGCTTGAGCTCCTTGGCGGCTTCCTTGCTGCCGCCGATCTGGCGCAGGTAGTCCATCTGGCGCTTGGCCGGGGTCTGGCGAAAGTTTTTCGCGTATCCCAGGAAAGCGAAATGCGTTTCGCCGAAGAAGGCGGGCAGCACGCCGGCGATGAGCAGCAGGATGAGCCACGGCGAGCGATAGATGAGGATGACGCTCCACTGCACAGTGAGGATGATCTGCTGGAATAGGCGGCCCATCTGCTGGATCAGCGCCAGACGGTCCGTGGCTTGGACGCGTGCTCGCTCCAGCCTGTCGTAGAAGATTGGGTCTTCGTAGGTGGTCAGGTCGAGCCGCGCGGCCTGCTCCATGACCTGCACGCTGACGTGAAAGGTATAACGATCGGCGAGCAGCTGGTCGCCGTAGTCGATGGCGCGGCCGAGAATGCCAACCAGCAGGGCGAGTACGACCTCGGCCAGGACCCACCTCCAGAAGTGGGCAAATACAGGCTTATGGTTCAGGGCCAGGGCCACGCCGTTCAAGATGTGCGCGGCGACGGCGGCTGTCGCGAGCTGCACCAGGGGCACAACTACCCGTAGGATCAGACCCCAGGTGACGACCGCGGGTCCGGACTCCCAAAGTATCTTGAGCACCGGAGGCACATTGCGGAGTGCCTGGATGCGCTCGCTCCAGGCATTCGCTGTGTTCACTGTTGCTTCGGCCATCCGGTTGCTATCCGCCCGCGAGAAGGTTGCCGCGCGACCGTCGCGGGGGTGTTGGCGCAAGTTGGTCGGCCTTATGCGGTCAACTCAAACGGGCGCGATCCCCCGGGAAACGGTGATACGCTCTGCACCACAAGGGTACACCGCGCTTGCAAGCGCCAACGCCGAGCCCATTCATGCTCGCCCGGTTTTCCCGGTCGCCGTGTTAGAGCGGCATGCGGCCGCCGGTCGCGCCGTAAATCTCGCCCGTCACGTAGCTCGCGTCGTCTGAGGCGAGGAATACGTAGAGCGCCGCCAGTTCTACCGGCTGCGCGGGACGCCCGAATGCGCTGGTACTGCCGAATTTCTCTACCTTGTCGGCCGGCATCGTGGCCGGGATCAGCGGCGTCCAGACCGGGCCCGGCGCAACGCCGTTCACGCGAATACCTTTTTCCGCAAGCAGCTTGGCCAGACCCTTGGTCAGGTTCGCGATCGCGGCTTTGGTGGAAGCATAGACCAAGAGGTTCGAATCGGGCTCGAACGCCTCGATCGAGGTCGTGTTGATGATCACGCCACCCGGCTTGAGGTGTTTGGCCGCCGCCTGCGCCAGCACAAATGTGCCGCCCACATTGATGGTGTAATGCTTTGCAAACTCCTCCCCCGAAATGTCCTCGATCTTCTCGTAGGTGCGCTGGTAGGCCGCGTTAGCGACCGCGATGTCGAGCTTGCCAAACCTTTGCACCGTCTCTTCGACCGCTTGCGCCGCAGTGCCGGGATCGGAAAAGTCGAGCGCGAGCGCGAACGCCTTCCGGCCCTGTTTCGTTACGGCGTCGACCGTAATCTGTGCATCCTTTTCTTCTCCGGGGACGTGCGTGATCACGACATCCGCGCCTTCTTTTGCGAACGCAATCGCGATCGCGCGCCCGATGCCGCTGTCGGCGCCCGTGATCAGCGCCACGCGGTCGGTGAGACGGTTGCGCCCGGTGTAGCTTTCAAGACCGGAGTCCGGCAGAGGCTCCATTTGCTGCTCCTCGCCGGGAGCGGTCTGCTTCTGCTTGGGGAACGGCGGCTTGGGGCCGAATGTGAGGGGATCGCGAGCCATAAAATTCTCCTTGGGGGGCGCCCTGGCGATCACTGGGTCAGCAATCGTGCATGCGTCTACTGGGAGAGAGCACGGGAATGTAATCCGGGTTGTGCGAGGCGCGTCTATCTCATCAATCCAGCCCATGAACCCAGCCCATCAGTCCAGGGTGGAATCGTCCCGGCGCCTCGTTCAGAGTGCCGCGGGTGGAGCTTCCGCACTGAGTTTGATAGGGTTGGGAGTCGACGGGCATCGGCCGTCGCAGCTCTATTCGCTTGCAAGCGTGATCGCGTAGGGTGTATTTAGCATCTACAAAGGTTTGTAAACGCAATGCGCCACCTTTTCTGTCCGCTGGGCGCAAATCACTATGGAATTCGGAAACGACGGGGGTCTCAACTGTTGGCAGCACAATCACCGGAGACAGGGCAGCACGAAGACTTGCAAACGCGACTCCGCAATGCCGGACCCTGGTTTCATAACCTGCGCATCCACGGCGTAGAAACAGCCCCCGATCACTTTCTCGGCGATTACCCGTATGTCAAGTGGCGCTACCTTTCGGAAGCGCTACCAGCGGACCTCGCCGGAAAAAGCGTTCTCGATATCGGCTGCAACGCAGGCTATTACAGCATTGAATTGAAACGCCGCAATGCGGCCCGTGTGCTCGGCATAGATACGGAAGAACTCTATCTGAATCAGGCCCGCATTGTGCGCGATGAACTCGGGCTGGATATCGAGTACCAGCACTGCTCCGCCTACGACGTGCTTTCGATTCCCGGGCAGTTCGATGTTGTTCTGTTCATGGGCCTGTTCTATCACCTGCGATATCCGCTGTATGCGCTGGACCGCGTGGTGCAGAAGATCAAACCGGGCGGTACGCTTGTATTTCAAACCCTGTACCGTCCCCATACGGACGAGGGAGCAGCAAAGCCAGTCGAGCCGGATTACCCCTTCTGGGAGCAGGAGATTTTTACTGATCCCACGTTTCCGCAAATGCGCTTTTTCGAGCACCGCTTCTCGGGCGACGAGACCAACTGGTGGGTGCCAAACCGTCCGGCGATCGAAGCGATGCTGCGCTCGGCAGGTCTGCGCATCGACGCGCATCCGGAAGAAGAAACCTGGCTGTGCACACCGGTTGCTGTCGAGCGACGCGGTAAATACCTCCAGCAGCTCGAGTTTGAAGGCAAGCTTTGGTAGCGAGGGGAGAGGGTAGAGACCAATGGTCGAGGCAGTGATGCTCTGGAACGAACCGAATAACCTTTCGCACTGGAACTTTCACCTGGACCCGAACTGGGAAAAGTTCGGGGCGATGGTCCGGTCTTCCTCGCGCGCGATCCGCGCGATCAACCCCGATCTCAAAATCGTGCTGGGCGGTGTTTCCTCCTGCGACTGGCGCTGGATCGAGCTGATGAAGAGCTACGGCGCGCTTGAAAACATCGATGTGGTCGCGGTGCACGGGTTTCCCCTGGACTGGAATCACTGGCACATCAATGAGTGGCCGGAGCGCATTCGCGAAACGCAGGTAGCGGCGGGTCTTCCGGTGTGGGTATCGGAAGTGGGCGCGTCGTCATTCGGAGCGGAGGAAGTGGCTGCGTTCGGTCTGGAACGCATGACTTCGCTGCTAAGAAGTCAGACTGAGCGCATCCACTGGTACAGCCTGTACGACCTGCCGCCGAGCTGGGAAGCGACCACGCGCCATAAAGAGGCCGAGGGCTCGTCGTACTACCGCCACTACTACATGGGCCTGCTGCGGCACGATGGCACACCCAAGCAGAGCGCCGATATGTTTCCGGCGCTCGTCGCGGACAATCCGGCGCTGGGTATTTGCCAGTGGTTCCATTATGAAGACCCCCGGCTCGATTCGGCGGTGGAATGGATGCAGCGGATGGGCATCCGCTACCTGCGCACCGGGGTGAGCTGGGCGGACTGGTTCCGCCCGGATGCCGAGGTATGGTTCGACCGGCAGATGAGCGCGCTTGCGCCGTTTGAGACCACGATGACGCTCTGTTTCACGCCGGATCACCTCGGGGTGGAGCCGCACTGGGCCAGCCCTCCGAAGGATATTGAGGACTTTACCGAGTTCGCCCGTTGGGCTGTGAGCCGCTACGCCGCTCCATCCGTGGCGCGGCCGAAGCAGGAACAAGGGCAGGAACAGGTAGCGATCGCGCTGTAAAGAAGAGGAAGGCATGCACATGACGGCAATGCGCAGCAAAACTATTTTGATCACCGGGGGCGCCGGCTTTGTCGGCTCCCACCTCGCCGACGGACTCCTACAAGCCGGTCACTCCGTGCGTGTGCTCGATAACCTGACTCCGCAGGTACACGGCCGCAAGCTGCCTACATATCTATCACCGGAGGTCGAGTTTGTGTACGGCGACGTACGCGATCGCGCGGCCGTGCAGCAGGCGATTGAAGGCGTGGACGCGATCTATCACTTCGCCGCGACGGTCGGCGTCGGGCAGTCCATGTATGAGATCCAGCGCTACATGGACGTCAACACGATGGGCACGGCACAGCTCCTGCAAGTGTTGCTCGACACCAAGCAGCCCGTGCAGAAGTTGATTGTCGCGTCGTCCATGTCGATCTATGGCGAAGGCTCGTACACATGCGCGCAGTGCGGCCCGGTCGCCCCGCCGATTCGCGGCAACGCGCAGCTGCGCGCAGGCGTTTGGGATCCGAAATGCGCGGTGTGCGCCGGTCCCCTCACGCCGCGCCCAACCGCCGAAGACAAGCCGAGCGAAGTGACCAGCGTGTACGCATTGAGCAAGCGCGACCAGGAAGAACTGTGCCTCACCTACGGCCGTGTTTACGACTTGCCGGTCGTCGCGTTGCGCTTCTTCAATATCTACGGAACACGCCAGGCGCTGTCGAACCCGTACACCGGCGTTGCTGCGATTTTCGCTTCGCGCCTGCTCAACAATCAGGCGCCGCTGGTCTTCGAGGACGGCGAGCAGCAGCGCGACTTCGTCAACATCCACGACATCGTGCGCGCGAACATGCTCGCATTGGAGCATGACGAAGCGAACGGGCACGTCATCAACATCGGCTCCGGACAGCCCATCTCCATCAGTCGGGTTGCCGAGCTGCTCTCCACCTCGCTCGGCAAGAACCTGCCGCGCCAGCTCACCGGGCGCTATCGCTCCGGCGACATTCGCCATTGCTACGCCGATCTTACGAAAGCGCGGAAGCTGCTGGGCTACGAGCCGCGGGTCACGCACGAGCAGGGGTTTGCCGAACTCGTCGACTGGCTACGCGCGCAACAGGCCGAGGACAAGGCCGAAGCGATGCTCGAGGAGTTGAACACCTACGGACTTTCTGCTTGATCTCGCCGCCGGAGAACAACATACGTTCCATCGAGCGCGTCCCACTCCCCAAGGAGGCACATTGAAAAGCAGGACCGAATGCAGAGCCCTGATTACGGGCGGCTCAGGTTTCGTCGGCAGCAATCTGGCCGCGCGCCTGCTGCAACACCCCTCCGCGCACGTCACGGTATTCGATTCGCTTGCGCGCCCCGGGGTCGAGCGGAATCTCGCATGGCTGCAAGCCCTGGCCGCGCCTGGGCAGCTCACCGTAATCCGTGGAGACGTTCGCGACCGCGCCCTGCTGGCCGAAGCCGCCCAGGGCGCGACCGAAATCTATCACTTCGCGGCGCAGGTCGCCGTCACCACGTCGATCGCCGATCCGCTGGACGACTGCCACACCAATATCCTCGGCACGCTGCACGTGTTGGAGGCGGCACGCAAATCGCGCAGGCAGCCGCTTGTTTTATTTACCTCCACCAACAAGGTGTACGGCTCGCTTGAGGGGGTGCCGGTGCATCGCGCCGGCGACCATTATGCATTCGCCGAAGCGGGCTTTCGCGGTGTGCCGGAAATCCATCCGCTCGACTTCCACTCGCCGTACGGCTGTTCCAAAGGAGCCGCGGACCAATATGTGCACGACTACGCTCGGATCTACAACGTACCGACGGTGGTGTTCCGCATGAGCTGTATCGCCGGGCCGCGTCAGCTCGGCACAGAAGACCAGGGCTGGGTCGCGCACTTTCTTTACTCGGCGCTGGAAGGAGAGCCGGTCACCATTTACGGCGATGGCTGCCAGGTACGCGACATCCTTCATGTGCACGACCTTGTAGACGCGATGGAGCGCGCCGCGGCTGAGCGCCGGGTGACGGCGGGCGAAATCTATAATGTAGGCGGCGGCCTGCGCCAGGCTATCTCGGTACGGCAGGCACTTGCGGCGATCGAGGGGCAGACCGGGATTGCGATCAATGCGCACTATGCGGAGGCGCGTCCGGGCGACCAGCAAATCTATATCAGTGACACGGCCAAGCTTTCCGCACACACCGGCTGGCAGCCAACGCGCTCGCTCGACACGATCCTTGCCGACATCGCGGATTTCTGGCACAGCGATCTGCGAGGCCGGCGCGGCCGCGCGGTCGCCGCGGAACCGGCCCAGCAATTAGCCGGGGCGCAGGCCATTGCCGGGAGAGGATAACCAGCATGAAATACGCACTCGTCAACCCGCGCTGGAGTTTTGAAGGCTCCACCTATTTCGGCTGCCGCGACCCGCATTTGCCGCTTGAACTGCTGCATGCTCGCGAGGAGCTGCGTAAAGCCGGGCACAGCGTACAGCTTGTGGACGCGCAGATGGAAGCACTCTCGTCGGGGGAAGTAAGCGCGCGCTTAAAAAACTTTGCCGCGGACTTCATCGTGATGCCCACGGCCCCTTCCTATCTCTTCTGGCGCTGCCCCCCGCCCGAGCTTCGTGTACCGCGCGAGTGGGTCTCTGATCTCAGAGCGGGCTCGCAGGCAGGCGCGAAATTTGTCCTGGTCGGACCGCACGGTTCGGTTACACCCGCGACCACGCTTCGGAAAACCGGCGCGGACATCGTGATCCGTGGCGAGCACGACCAGATTCTCCCCCTGCTCGCGACTCAATCGTGGGAGACAATCAGCGGCTGCTGTTGGCAGGATGCGAACGGCATGCACCTGAGCGAAGGCCTGGGTGTAACGTCGATGGACGATCTCAGCCCCATGGACCTGAGCGATTATCCGGTCGAGCTGCACACGCACAAGCACCATGTTTTCGAGCACGTTGAAGGTCTCGGTGCGGAGCTCGAGTACGCGCGCGGCTGCCCGTGGTCCTGCTCCTTCTGCAACAAGACACTGTTCCGCAACAAGTACCGCGAGCGTCCCATCCCCGTCGTGCTCGCGGAAATCGATTCGCTGATTGCGCGCGGTGTGACCTACATTTACTTCATCGATGAAATTTTCGGCGTCGGCAAAAACGTCCGCACGTTGCTCGAAGAGATCGCGAAACGTCCGCTCAAGATCGGCTTCCAGACGCGCATCGATCTTTGGGATGAAGAAAGCTTCGACCTGCTGGGCCGCGCGCATGCCATCTCCATCGAATGCGGCATCGAGTCGATTACGGAAGCGGGCCGCAAGGAGCTGAACAAAAACTGCCGCATGTCGACCGACCGCATCGCCGAACTGCTAGCCTATGCAAAAGGGCGCATCCCCTGGGTGCAGGCCAACCTCATCCGCACCCCGCAGGATGACATGGCGGAGGTGCACGCCTGGCAGGAAGAGCTGAAAGCCAAGGGCGTCTGGGTCTCCGATCCGGTCCCGATGTTTCCGTTCCCCGGCTCGCCCCTGTACGTACAAACATTTGGCGCCGCGCCCGACGACGACGCCTGGGAGCGTGCGCACCGGCACTACCTCAGCCTGTTCGCCGACCGGGGATTCAGTGATATTCAGGAAGAAAAGCCGGTCGCTCTGGAGGAGCTCGAATGCATGTCCTTCTGACCACGGACTCGGTCGGAGGCGTGTGGACGTACACCGAAGAGTTGAGCACGGGGCTGGTCCGCAACGGCCACCAAGTCACGCTCGTCAGCTTTGGCTACGCTCTCGATGAAGGCCAGCGAGCGTGGCTTCGCGGCATGCGGTCTCCGCGGTTTCAATGCATGGAGACAGAGTACCGGCTGGAGTGGATGGACAATGCCGCCGAGGATCTGGCGCGCTCCTCGGAGCTCCTACGGGGGCTCGCCGAGCGATTGCAGCCGGACCTGCTGCATAGCAACCAGTTTGCCTATGGAGATTTGTCGGACACGCTACCCGTGCTTGTGACCGGTCACAGTGATGTGTTGAGCTGGTGGCAGGCCGTGCACGGCGAAGGCGTTCCGGATACTGGGCGCATGCGTGCCTACGCCGCGCTGGTGCGCTCGGGCCTGCGGATGGCCACGCGTTTGGCTGCGCCCACGGCCTGGATGGCGCGTGAACTGCGCGAGCAGTACGGCATCGATCGTCCTATAGAGGTCATTCCAAACGGCCGTTCTCCGGAGCTGTTCCTGCCTGACCGGCCGAAAAGCTTGCAGGCCATCACGGTGGGCCGCGCATGGGATCCCGGCAAACACGTTGCCCTTCTCGAAGAGATTGACGTGCCCATGCCGCTGCTGATCGCGGGCGAGCCGGTGTCTCCTGTATCCGCAGCGCACGTCCCCGGTGCGCCGGCTGTCTCCACCGCCCGAGGCGTCACCTACCTGGGCAAGCAGGACGCCGCGCAGCTTCAGGAGCTCTACAGCCGCACCGCGATCTACATCGCCACCTCGCGTTACGAACCGTTCGGCCTGGCGCCGCTGGAAGGGGCGTTGAGCGGTTGCGCGCTTGTCTTGAGCGATTTGCCCACGTTGCGCGAGATATGGAGCGACGCGGCGATCTTCTATCCCGCCGGCGATGCTCGCTCGCTCGAGAGGATTTTGCGCCGGCTTGCCGTCGCCCCCCAGGAGGTCGACGACCTCGCTGCCAGGGCACTCGCCCGCGCGCGTACGCGCTACTCCGCGAGCGCCATGGTCACGCAACACGAGGCGCTTTACGGCTCGTTGGTGCGGGTAACCGCCGTATGAGCCCGAAGCGCATCGTTTATTTCGCGCACTCGCTTCGCTCGGACTGGAACAACGGCAACGCACATTTTCTTCGCGGACTGCTGCGGGATCTCGGAACCCTGGGCCACGCGGTAACCGTGCTTGAACCGGCGGATAGCTGGTCCTACGCCAATCTCCTGAGTGAAGGCGAGCGCGGCTTACAGTCGCTCGCGCAGTTCGCGGCAGTCTTTGCCGGTCTCGACGTGCGCACTTATGCGAGCCCCGAAGATGCCGTATTTGCGGACGCACTCCACGATGCCGACATCGTGATCGTGCACGAATGGACCGAGCCCGCGCTTATCGATCGCGTTTTCGCATTGCGCGAACAGCACGGCTTACGCGCGCTGTTCCACGACACGCACCACCGCGCCTCTTCAAGCCCCGAGCAGCTCAGTCGCCTGCGCGTTGCCAAATTCGACGGCGTGCTGGTGTTCGGCGAAGCCCTGCGCCGCATTTACCGCGAGCGCTGGGGAGCCGAACGCGTGTGGACCCTGCACGAGGCCGCCGACATCTCCGTCTTTCGACCGGAACCGGCCGTCACGCCTGAGCGCGACCTGGTCTGGATCGGCAACAGGGGCGATGGGGAACGCACCGAAGAGCTCGCGCAATTTCTGCTGCAACCGGCACGCGCCCTACCGGCGCGCAATGCTCTTGTCCATGGCGTGCGCTACCCGCAAGAAGGCCTCGATGCACTCGCGCAGGCAGGCGTCGCCTACGGTGGCTACCTCCCCAATCTCGACGCGCCGGCCGCGTTTGCCCGAGCAAAGTGCACAGTGCACGTGCCGCGCCGTCAGTACGCCGAACAACTCCCCGGCATTCCCACGATCCGCGTTTTTGAGGCGCTGGCCTGCGGTATTCCGCTCGTGTCCGCGCCCTGGCAGGACACGGAATCGCTTTTTTGCCCGCATGATTTTCTGTGGGCTCAGGACACACACGAGATGGTCGCGTCTTTACGTGAGTTGTTGCGTGACGATGCCGCGCGTTCCCAGCGCGCCGCGGCAGGGCTCAAGACGGTGCATGCTCACCACACCACCATGCACCGCGCGGAGCAGCTTTCAACCATCTTCGACGAGGTGCTCGCATGAACATCCTGGCCTTCGGCTCGTCGTTGCTATCGTCCTACTGGAACGGCGCCGCTACCTACTACCGCGGCATGTATAAATATCTCCACGCGCTCGGTTACACCATCACCTACGCCGAGCCCGATGCGTTCAACCGCCAGGCGCACCGAGACTACGATGCAGTCCCGTATGCCCGCTCGGTCGTGTACCAGCCCGGCGAGTGGGAAACCGTTCTGCGCGAGCTTGCCCCCGCTGCCGACTTGCTCGTCAAGCACTCCGGTATCGGCGTCGATGACGCGGCGCTTGAAGCGGCGCTGCCCGACCACCGTGCCCCCGGCGCACTCGCCTGCATCTGGGACGTAGACGCCCCGGCAACCCTCGCCCGCACGGAAGGGGACCCCGCCGACCCGTTTCGCGCTCATCTTCCGCGCTACGACGCGGCGCTGCTGTACGGCGGAGGCCCGGACGTGGTGGCGCGGTTCAAGGCGCTGGGCGCGCGAGCATGCGTGGAAATCTACAACGGACTCGATCCGGACACCCACCACCCTGTGCCTCCCGACCCGCGCTACGCAGCCGATCTTGCGTTCCTCGGCAATCGCCTGCCCGACCGCGAGCGCCGCGTCGAAGACCTGTTCCTTCGCGCCGCCTCGCTCGCGCCTGAAATGACGTTTCTGCTCGGCGGCGAAGGCTGGGGCGGCAAGCCTATGCCGTCCAACGTACGCTGGTTGGGCCACGTGCCCACGGGCGAGCACAACGGGGTGAACTGCTCGGCGCGCATGGTGCTCAACATCAATCGCGACTCCATGGCGCAGGTCGGTTTTTCGCCGCCGACCCGCGTGTTTGAGGTCGCAGGCAGCGGAGCCTGCCTGCTGTGCGACGCATGGCCGGGCGTCGAAACCTTTTTCGTCCCCGATGAAGAGGTTCTCGTCGTGCGCAATGCGGAGGAGATCGTCGCCGCGCTCCGCACCCATTCCGTCCAATCCGCGGCAAGGATAGGCGCGGGCCTGCATCGCCGCGCACTTGGCCAGCACACCTACGCGCAGCGCGCCGAGCAGGCCCACGAACTCCTCCAACAGTTGTGGGCAGGGAAGGACCGGGCGTGAATTTACCGACGAGATTACGGACAAGTCTACGGAAAACGTCACACACGAGGTCGCGCCGATGAAGATCAGCATCCTCGGCCTGACCATCACCTCGGCCTGGGGCAACGGGCACGCGACCACCTATCGCTCGCTCTGCCAGGCGCTCGCCGCACGCGGTCACAGCATCTGTTTTCTGGAGAAGAACGCTCCCTGGTACAGCGAGCACCGTGACCTGCCTGCTCCCTCGTTCTGCGAGGTCACGCTGTACGGGCACTGGCATGAAGCAGCCCCCTGGCTCGCCGAAACCGTAACCGGGAGCGATCTGATCATCGTGGGATCGTACTTCCCCGATGGGATTGCTGCCGCGCAACACCTGTTCGAGCACGCGCGCTGCCCCATTTTTTTCTATGACATCGACACGCCCGTCACTGTCGAACGATTACGCGAGGAGGGCGAAACAGAGGCGATTCGCGCCATCGACATTCCGCGCTACGATGCCTATCTCAGCTTCACCGGCGGCCCCATCCTCGACGAGCTAAAAGCGCGTTTCGGCGCACAGCGGGCATTGCCGCTGTACTGCTCAGTCGATCCGCTGCTCCACCAGCCGCGGCCCAACAATCCGCGTTTCGAGTGCGCGCTCAGCTATCTCGGCACCTACTCCGCCGACCGCCAGCCCAAGCTCGAGGAAATGTTCGTCTCCCCGGCGCTGCAGTTGCCGGAAAACCGCTTTCTGTTGGCCGGCGCGCAGTACCCGCCCGAGCTCTCCTGGCCAAGCAACGTCTGGCGCTTTGAGCACATCCCGCCCGCCGAACACTCGTCCTTTTACTGCTCCTCACGCTTTACGCTCAATCTCACACGCGACAACATGGTCGCGGCCGGCTGGTCGCCCTCCGTGCGGTTGTTTGAGGCCGCGGCGTGTGGAGCCGCGATCATCTCCGACACCTGGCCCGGACTCGATGAACTGCTCACGCCCGGCAAAGAGATTCTGCTTGCCGCCGGCAGCCTCGACATTCTCCGCATCCTGCGTGAAACCACGGAGAGCCAACGGCAGGCACTTGGCGCGGCTGCCCGTGCCCGTATCCTCCGCGAGCACACCAGTGCCCAGCGTGCCGCGGAGTTGGAGGGGATCGCGCTGAGCATACCGGCTAAATCCACCGCCAATTCCGTAGCCGAGCACGCCCGTCACTAACATGCCTTCGCCCGTGGAATGCCTGGAACACGCACGGCATCTGCTCGCCGAGCGTTCTGTGACGGAGGCCTTGTGCAGCTTTGGGGAAGCCGAGCGCGCCGGGGCTGACGCCGACGCATGCGCGGCTGGCCGATGGGAGTGCGCCATGCTGCTCGGTCAATACGAAGCTGCCTGGCAGGCGAGCGACGAAATTGGGGTTCGAGAGCAAGCGACTGGCTCGCAACGGTTCTGGGACGGCACCCCGCTCGCGGGCAAGCGCGTGATGCTGCGCTGCCTCAACGGTTTTGGCGATGCGCTTCAGTTCATCCGCTATGCCCCGAAAATCCGGGGGCAGGCCGCGTCCCTGTGCGTCGAAGCGCATCCTGAAATCGTCTCGCTGTTGCGCGCCTGCGCCGGTGTGGAGCACGCCATCACCTGGGGTCAACATGCCCCGGCGGAACCGCCGCCCTGGGACGCGCAGATCGAGATCATGGAACTGCCGCGCATCTTTCGGGCGACCTCCGCAACGGTGCCGGTGGTTTTTCCCTATCTCGATCCCAAGTGCCTTCCAGGCACACCATCGACGACGGTTCTGATTCGAACCATGCAGGGGCGCCGCAGGGAAGGGCGTTTACAGGTGGGCGTTGCCTGGCGCTCCAGCAACTGGAATCCGCTTCGGTCCCTGCCGTTGCCATCACTCGCGACTGCTTTGGAAACACTCGAACACTGCGACTTCTACAGCCTGCAGGAGGATGGCGCGCGTGAACTGGCCCACATCTCCAATCCGAACATCTCGAACGTTGAGACAGTGTTTACCGATCTCGCCCTCCGCATCTCGCAGCTTGATCTTGTTTTGACAATTGACGGCGTCCTGGCGCACCTGGCCGGCGCGCTCGGCATCCCTGTGCTGCTGCTGCTGCCCTACGCAGCCGACTGGCGCTGGGGCCTCGAAGCGAGGACGCCCTGGTACCCGCGCGCCACTCTGTTCCGTCAACAATCGCCCGGCGACTGGAGCTACCCGGTCCACGGAGCCGTCACAGCCCTGCGGCATCTTACTGGAGCATGAGTACCAAAGCATGAGTACCAAAGCATGAGTTATGACTGCATCATTCTCGGCGCCGGTATCGCCGGCCTTGCTGCGGCCCGCACCCTTGCTGAGGCAGGCAGGCGCGTACTGTTGTTGGAAGCACAGGCGCGCGTGGGTGGCCGCATGCTGACCCATCATGCGCCGGGCCTGGAGCAGCCCATTGAACTCGGGGCGGAGTTTGTGCATGGCCGCCCGCCGGAGCTTCTGGCGGTGCTTGCGGAAGCGCAACTCGAGGTCTACGAAGGGGAGGGTGAGCAGTGTTGCTACATCGACGGCGCTATTGAAAGCTGCCCGCAAGACAGTGGCGCATGGTCGCTGCTCGACGGCATGCAGGCAGCCGTCGACACATTAGGAGACATGAGTTTCGACGCCTATCTCGCGCGATCGGACGCGTCAGGGGAAGACAAAGCCCGCATCCGTAACTACATTGAAGGCTTCAATGCCGCGGATGCGAGCGAGATCGGCATTCTCGGACTTGCCCGGCAACAGACGGCGGAAGACGCGATCGAGGGCGACCGCACCGCGCGGGTTGTGCGTGGGTACGCCGCACTCGCCGACTACGTGCGCGACCGTGCGGTCTCCGCCGGGGCAACCCTGCTGCTCAATACGCCTGCGCGACGTATTGAGTGGCAGCGCGGCGCATGCACCGTGCAGACCACGGACGGGCAACAGTGGAGCGCACGGCAGGTCATCTGCGCGCTGCCTCTCGGCGTTCTGCAGTCCTCGGGCGTCACCTTCGCGCCTGAGCCGACCGCGGCCTTCCGCGCCGCAATGCGTCTGAGTGCGGGCGCGGTGCAACGCCTGGTGCTCCAGTTCCGCGACCGCCCGTGGGCTCGCGAGCACGAGCACATGCATTTCCTCTTCGCGCCAGGGCAGCATCCACCCACCTACTGGACCACCTCGCCGCGCCCGAGCCCCCTGCTCACCTGCTGGGTGGGCGGCCCGCGCGTATTGCGCACGCCAGGTGAAGCGGCACTGGTGCAGGCCGCTGTTGGCTCGGTCGAGGCCATGTTCCACCCTGCCGAGCTTGCGCTCGTCGCCGCCCATTCTCACGACTGGCAAGCCGACCCGTACTCGCGCGGTGCCTACAGCTACGCGCCTGCCGGAGCAGCCGACGCCTCCGGCATTCTGGCGCAGCCTTTTGAGAACACGTTGTTTTTCGCGGGCGAGCATACCGACACAACCGGTCACCCGGGCACCGTGCACGGCGCTCTGCGCTCCGGCCTGCGTGCCGCCGCGCAGGCGCTTGCTACTCCGCTGGCTGTCTCTCCGGCGTAGGCGCGGCTGCAACTGCCCGCGCCGCTTGCAACCTCCTGCATACGCTCTTTGAATGCAAGGCAGCGAAAAACAACTGTTCTTACTTGTTCCGCCCGGACGGCATCCTACCTATACAACCCTCCCCGGGTCTTTCGAGCAACCCTTAGAAATAAGAAAAGGATAGGTATCGCATGATGCAAGCCGACGTAAAAACCCAATTGGACGCGCGTACGCGCCTGGGTGTCGCGCAGAACTCCCCCCAGGCCGGCAAATCCCCTCTGCAAAAAGCAGCGAAAAGCCCGCTCGCCTATGCCGCTGTTATCTCCGCGGTGTATCTTCTGCGCAAGCAAATCTTCAGCCCCGGCGGATTACTTGTTGCTGCCGGCTTTTTCGCCGCTACGAAAGTAAAAATCGGCCGCATCGGCGCCCCCCTGCAAGGCCTCGTAAAGGAGCAGGCAACCTTTACCATCAATAAACCTGCCGATGAGTTATATAACATGTGGCATGCCGTGGAGAACTCCCCGAAGTGGATGGAATCGATCCGCGGCGTGACCATCACCGGCGATAAAACCTCGCACTGGGTCATGGGCCTTCCCAGCGGCCGGCAGTTAGAGTGGGACGCCGAGTGGACCGAGGAAGATCCAGGCAAACGCCTCGCCTGGCGCTCCATCGGTGACACGCCCGTGCCGTCCGCCGGGCAGATCGCCTTCGAGCCTGCGGTAAGCGGCCGCGGCACCGTTGTGCGCGTCAACCAGGAGTTCCTGCTGCCGGGCGGTAAAGTCGCGGCTGCACTCGGCGGCCTGTTCTCACGCACACCCGGCGGATTCGTACGCGAAAACCTGCGCCACTTCAAGCAGCTTGCCGAGGCGGGCGAGGTAGCGACCACGCGCGGACAACCCCACGGCACCCGCGGTATGGCCACCCCGCTGCAGCAGGCCGTTACCGGCGATCGCGAACAGCAGACCACAGTGCCGCAAACCGGCGCAATCAAACATGATGTTGTACACGAAGAGGTGGCATAGTGAAGGCTCTCTGCTGGATGGGTAAAGAAAAGCTCGAAGTGCAGAACGTACCGGACCCGAAAATCCTCAACCCGCACGATGCCATCATCAAGATCACACGGACAGCTATCTGCGGCTCCGACCTTCACTTATACGATGGTTACATTCCGACAATGCAGCCGGGCGATATCATCGGCCATGAGTTTATGGGTATCGTCGAAGAGGTCGGCGCGGAAGTGAAGAAGGTCAAGCGCGGCGATCGCGTGGTGGTGCCGTTCACCATTGCCTGCGGTAACTGCTTTTTCTGCCAGAGCACGCTCTTTAGCTTGTGCGATAACTCCAACCCCAATGCCGCCCTGGCTGAAACTATGTACGGCCACTCAGGCTCATCGCTCTACGGTTATTCGCATATCTATGGAGGGTACGCCGGCGGCCAGGCGCAGTACGCTCGTGTACCTTTCGCGGATGTCGGCCCACTGGTGATCAACAACGACCTGCCCGACGATAAGCTCTTGTTTCTCACCGATATCTTCCCGACCGGGTACATGGGCGCGGAGAATGCCGATATCAAGGAAGGCGACACGGTAGCGATCTGGGGAGCCGGCCCGGTCGGCGTGTTCGCCGCTGCCAGCGCTTTTATGCTGGGCGCCAAACGCGTCATTTCCATCGATCGCTTCCCGGAGCGGCTTGCCCTGGCAAAGGCGGTCGGAGCTGAAACACTGGATTACTCAAAGCACGATGTGCTCGAAAGCCTGCGCGAGCTGACCGGCGGCAACGGCCCTGACGGCGCGATCGACGCAGTCGGGCTCGAGGCGCACGGTACCGGCCTGGGCGGCATCTACGACAAGACCAAACAAACACTCAAGCTCTCCTTCGATCGGCCGACGGTTCTGCGACAGGCGATCCAGGCTGTCCGTAAGGGCGGTACCGTTTCATTCCCCGGCGTATACGGCGGCCTGCTCGACAAGATTCCATTCGGGGCGGCTTTCGGCAAGGGGATTGTTATGAAAATGGGCCAGACACACATGCAACGTTATCTCCAGCCGCTGCTCGAGCGTATCGAGAAGGGTCAGCTCGATCCCAGCTTTATCATCTCGCACCGCATCGGGATCGAAGAAATTCCCGAGGCATTCCGCATCTTCCGCGATAAGGAGTACGGCTGCACAAAGGTAGTCATCGATCCCTGGGCGGAAGGCGGTCGGACCGGCGGCCTGGTGCCGAAAGGTGAGCTTTCGGTGCTAAAAGCAGCCTGAGGTGGTCTTGCCGCAAACGAAAGGGCCTCCGGATACGGAGGCCCTTTGCTGATTGACACAGCGGTTATTTCCCGAAATTACAAATAGTTTGCAGCCCTTGCCAACTCAGCCGGCAATCCTGGAAAGTCGCTAACAGGACGCCTACGTATCCGCAAGCAGAACGCGCAGATCGCGCAAATTGTTGCCGGTAGGTCCAATCACGATCGCATCGCCAAGCGCGGTAAACAGCGGGCAGCTATTAAATCGCGCCAGCGAGTCCTCTGGATCGAAGTGAAACAAACGTGCTCGCGCCGCGGTAGTCGGGTCGGCAACCGCGCCGGCGGCCGGGCTATTGCCGTCCATGCCGTCTGACCCCGCGCTCAGCACCACCATCGCATGCGGGTACCCGTCCATCCCCAGGGCACTTTGCAGCGCGAAGTGCTGGTTGCGGCCGCCGCAGCCGTGGCGAGCACTCTCGATCCTGACCGTAACCTCGCCGCTCGAGAGGAGGCAAACGCGCCCACACTCGGCTCGCAGCGCAGCGAACCGCTCCAGCAAATAGGCCGACGCGCGATCGTACGGCCAGTTATCACAGGTGTTATCGATAATGACTTTGTAGCCGAGCGAGCGGGCATGCTCCCTGGCCGCGTTCACAAAATCATGATTCGACAGCAGGACGTCCACTTGCGTGTGTTCGAGGCCGCTCACGGTGGGCGGCGCGGGAGGGTTCTTCGCGAGGCTTTGAAAATACGAGCGCACCGTGGCCGGGAAGCGCGCTAACAGATCCCAGCGTTCCAGCACCAGCGCGCAATCCGCCCAGGTCGAGCGATCCGGCAGTGTCGGCGAGGAAGCGACCACGCCTAGATCCTTCATGGGCACGTCGGCCAGCAGCAGCGTCAGCTTATCTGCGTCGGGGGCCGCCTGCGCCAACCGGCCGCCTTTCACCGCCGAGAAATACTTGCGTACCGTATTGATCTCGGCGATGTCGGCGCCGGAGAGCACGAGCGTCTCGTAGAAAGCCCGAAGATCTTCGATCGGGATTGAACGATCCCTCGGTAACTCGAAAAGCGAAGAACCACCTCCGGAAATCAGAAAAAAGAGGAACGTGTCGCGATCCGCGCGCTTCAGCAGGTCCAGGGCCGCTTGCGCCGCGTGTAGCGAGTCCTCGTTCGGCAGCGGGTGACTGCCCTGGTAATAACGAATGTGCCGGTGGCGGGTTTGCGGGAGTTCAGGCGCCGAGCATACTCCGTCCACACGAAGCTTTGCCGGCAGCCGCGCCAGCAGCGCATCCAGCATCGGCACGGCCGCTTTGCCGAAGGCAATTACCTGCACTTTTTTGATGTCCGCCAGTGACTGCTCGAGCGGCGGAAGCACCGGGGAAAGCCGCCGCTTGAGCAGCTTGCCCTCGAAGCTGAGGTGCCTGCTGAATGCCTGATCGATATCGCAGGCGCCCAGCGCGGCATGAAATATGCCAATCGCGTCGCCGCGTAGCCGGGTAAAACGATCTTCCTGAACCTGGAGTGGGGTCGTCATGCAGAAACCCCGCTGTCTCGCGGAGCGAAGTGCTCCTCCAGCCAGAGCCGCAGCGCCGCTTGCATTTCGCCCAGCTTGCCTACGAAAAAGTGGTCGCCCCCAGGGATCCAGACCAGCTGTTTTGGTTCCGGAGCCCCCGCGAGTGCCAACTGTATCGTATCTACCGGTCCAAACTCGTCAGCCGAGCCGCTGAGAAACAGCTTCGGCTTGCGGCAGTCGCTTAGAAAATCATAACTATACGTGCGATTGGCCGCTTCAACCGGAGTGCCCAGCGAGACCAGGCCAACGACTCGCATATCCGTGCAACCGGCCCGCAAAGCCATGTGCGCACCGAACGAAAATCCGGCCGCGAGGATTGGCAATCCGTACTCGCCGGCTAGCCAGTCGAGACCGGCGCGTACGTCGCCCTGCTCACCGAGCCCCCCATCATGGGTGCCCTCGCTGCGGCCCGCGCCGCGAAAATTGAAGCGCAGCACCGGCAAGCCCAGGTCCGTGAACGTCTTCATCGCGTGGTACACGACCTTATTGTGCAGCGTGCCGCCGAAGAGCGGATGAGGGTGGCACAGCAGAACGCATGCCGGCGGGTCCGGGGACAAGCGGCCCGGGTTGAGCAAAGCCTCAAGCCGACCCGCCGGACCCCGGAGCGTTTCGATCGTACGTACGCCGCCTTCGCGTTCCGGTACCGGATTGGCCTGGAGAGTCACTTCCATATTGTAGGGGTCCATGCAAAACGTGCAAGTTAGTGCAAGCAGGGTGGGATATTCTGGGGGCGTGAACCCGCCCGAGAAGCAGGATGCGATCGCACTGCTGCGACGCCTGATCGATATCGATTCGACCACCTTTCATGAAGGCGAGGCCGGGGCATTCCTGGCCGAGTATCTCCAGGCGCGCGGCTTCGGGGTGGAAACCACGCCGGTGCCGCAACCGGATGGCTCAAAAGATAAGAGCGCCCGCTTTAACGTGTATGCGGCGGCCCAGGCCCAACCCCCGGTCGTGGTGTTTTCGACACACATGGATACAGTCCCCCCGTGGATTCCGAGCAGCGAGGACGAGGAGTGGGTGCATGGGCGCGGTGCCTGCGACGCCAAGGGCATCATCGTGGCCATGATCCTGGCCGCTGAACAGTTGCGCGCGAAACACCTCCCCGTTGCTCTGCTATTCGTCGTCGGCGAGGAGCGCGACTCTGCAGGAGCTAAAGTGGCCAACCTGCACCCGAAAGGAAGCCGCTTCCTGATCAACGGGGAACCCACCGAAAACCGCCTGGCGCTTGCCTCCAAAGGGGCGCTGCGGGCCACCGTTACGGCCGGGGGCACCATGGCGCACTCCGCCTACCCGCATCTGGGCGACAGCGCCGTGCACAAGCTGGTGCGTGCGCTCGGTGCCGTTCTCGAAGTCGAGCTGCCGATGATCGACGACATCGGCCCCAGCACTTTGAACATTGGCCTGCTCGAAGGCGGCCGCGCTCCCAATGTCATTGCGGATCACGCCTCGGCCGAGCTGCTGGTGCGCCTGGTCGGGCCGTCGCAGGGGACGCGGACCGCGCTCGAAGCCGCCGCCCGACCCCACGCCGAGATCGACTTTACGCTGGAAATCCCGTTTGTCCGGCTGCGCGCGATCGACGGACTACCGACCATGGTGGCCGCGTTCACCACCGACATCCCCGCGCTTACAGCTTGGGGTGAGCCCCTGCTTCTGGGCCCCGGTTCCATTCACGTCGCGCACACGCCCGGTGAGTGCATCTGTAAACAGGAATTGTGGGATGCCATCCATCTCTACGTGCGGGTTGTAGAACAGCTTGCGCGCGCTTCCGTTTCCGATCCCGGCGTTGGATATGAGCGCTCACCACTAAAATAGTCTTAGTTCAGTCCTTGAAACAAAGTTCAGCCCTTTAAAACAAACACCCGCGCGCTTCCGCTTCGACACCGGCAAGAAATGCCTCCAGCAGCGCGATCTTCGGCGCAGCCAGGGCGCGCGTGGTCGGCAGGCGAATGGCCGTCGGCAATTCCCGCAGGCTCCGCTCCAGAAACGCAATGAGCGGGGTGAATGTCTGGTACCGCGTGTCGCGCCCGACCTTTGCAACCGCCCGAAGCACGCCCACAGCGCCAAGCTGCTCCAAAATATCCGCATCGCGCAAGATCACGGCCTCCACCGTCTCCGGAGTGTCCCGCGGCTGGTGCGTTTCCATAACGCGCAGCACGGCAGGGATCTTCGCTTCCGGAAATCCGGCGTCCGCTAGAATGCGCGGCGAGTTTTCGGCGGCATACCGCACGTGATCCCACCGAAAAAGAGCCTCATGCTCCTCGGGCCGGTGGCCGATAAAGACACCAAGATCATGGAGGTAAGCGGCTGCAAACACGACATCGTCATCATAAGAATGACCCTTGCCAACCAGCAGGGTGAGAGCATACAGACGCGGCTGGTGCCCGTACTTGTCCTGCGGCTTGGCTGCTTGGCGAAGGAAAGCGTCGAGCTTTTCTCGAAATGTCGAACTCGGCGCATCGGAATCCAAGAATGTACCTCCTCATCCCTGGCAACAGATGACGAATAGGCCGCCTCACCCCCGGAGCCAAGCTGGTTCTACGGTGGTTACCACTGTTTCAGCAAAAGAATGCATCAGGGTGTGACAATGAAACGTTTGTTAAATGTGTCACTACAGAAATGAGAATATCGCAAATCAGGGTGTCTTTAGTTTGCGCAATGTATTTGGAATTGTAATCAGCGAAGTGAAAAGATCGGGTAGAGTCAGAGCAGCAGAGCGGCCTGAGCCGCCGACAACTGACAGCCGTTTCCGGTCCACCCTCTTGAACTTCCCCCAACCCTCATGGTTTCCCGTTTCAGCGGCAGCTACGGGAATAGCCCAACATCAACCAAGGAATGTACGCCAAGGGTTTCGATGGGCAGTTCAGAATTCGTTAGACGGGGTGGAAGCAGGGAAGCGGGGTTGCCCGGCGCTGCCGTACGCCCGTTGAACTCCTCCGGCAAGCACACCAGCCCCGCGCTGGCCGCCGCCGCCCTGATGATGTTCAACGACGTCCTTGTAACCTTGGGTGCGTTCTTGTTCGCAGTGCTGGTGCATTATCTCGTTCTCCGTCGTTTGCCGCAGTTTCATGGCCTTCCCGTAAGTCTTTCGCCGCAACCTGACGACCTCTGGTACCTGCTTGGCTTTTTGCTGGTGCTCCTGTTTGTGCTGCGCCGGTATGGTTTGTACAACGGCATACCCGACCGCAGTGGGGCGCACGAGCAGCGGCTGATTGCCCAGGCTTGCCTTACCGCCGGTGTACTTCTGTGCGGCTGGCTGTACCTGATGCACAACCTCGAAGTCTCGCGCGTCCTGGTGGTCGTACTCGTCGGCACGACCGCGGTCGCGCTCGGCATTCGACGCGCGCTTTGGCGCACAGTCCGGTTCGCCCGGTACGCCAAAGGTGTCGAGACCCGGAACGTTGTCATCTTGGGTACTAACCAGCTTTCCTTCGCCATCGGCCAGCAAATCGAGGACGACTATCACCTCGGCTATCGCCTGTGCGGCTTTCTCCATGCGCCGGGTACCACCGACGCCCTGGAAGTACCGACAGACCGCATTCTGGGCGACATGGAGCGCCTGCGCGAGTTGACGCGCCTCCACTTCATCGATGAACTCGTCATCGCTCAACCGTGTCCGGTCGAAACCGTCATCCATCTTGTGGAAGAAGCGCACGACGTGGAAATCGATATCCGGGCCATGTCGGGCTTCTATGGTGAACTGGCCCACAATGCGCCGGTCGAGTACCTGGGCGCTTACCCGATGGTTGCCCTGCACCGACGTAACCCGCGATTTGTGTCCTTCTTCATGAAGCGGGTCGTCGATATCCTGCTCTCGCTCTCGGCGCTGATTGCCGTGTTTCCCCTCATGCTGGTCATCGCGATCGCGGTCCTGGTGGACTCGCGCGGTCCGGTTTTCTACGTGTCAGAGCGCATCGGCAAACGCGGCCGGGTGTTCCCCTGCTTCAAGTTCCGCACCATGGTACGCGACGCCGAGGCGAAAAAGCGCGAATTAGCCAAACATAACGAGCGCGACGGCATTCTTTTCAAGATGACCAAGGATCCGCGTGTCACCGCTGTCGGCCGCATCCTCCGCAAATATTCGCTCGACGAACTCCCGCAATTTTTCAATGTTTTGCGGGGCGAAATGAGTATCGTAGGGCCGCGGCCGCCCATCGCAAGCGAGGTAGCCAAATATGCACTCGAGCACTTCCGGCGGCTCGAGGTTTTGCCTGGATTGACCGGTTTGTGGCAAGTGCAGGCCCGGCATGATTCATCGTTTGCACGCTACATCGCGCTCGACACTGCCTATGTGGAAAACTGGAGCTTCTGGCTCGACCTGAAGATTCTACTGCGCACCGCGCAGGTCGTGATCAAGGGCACCGGCACGTAACTTTCCCGGGTCTTTTCCGCGCTGTTGGCTCTCCTGTATGCAATCATGAGTGCCAATGGAAGCATCGGAACTTCGCACCCTCTTGTGCCTCCGGATCTCCCACCAGGAGTCTCCTTTTGATCGATGCCCGCCGCTCGCTGGCTGCGTTCGTGCTGACAATCAGCATTTTGACGCCTTTCTCCCCAATCTACGCCCAGCAAAGCCCACCAGCCGAACCCGCCACACACACCGACGTCCACGGGCAACCGCCGCCGCAAAAGCCGGAAGAAGCGCCCCCGGTGGAACGAACGTCCGTGACCTCACACACGCTCACCCTAAACGGCAAGCAGATCCGCTACACCGCTACCGCCGGAACCATGCTGATCCGCAACGAAGAAGAAAAGCCCTACGGATCCATCTTCTACGTCGCCTACATGGCCGACGGCGAAGAGGCTAAAACCCGTCCCGTGACGTTTCTCTACAACGGCGGCCCCGGCTCGGCCTCCCTCTGGCTGCACATGGGTTCAGTCGGGCCGATGCGGGTCATCACCAGCTCGCCGCAGGCCACCGGCTCCGGCCCATACCAGGTCGTGCCCAACCAGTACTCGCTGCTCGACCAGACCGACCTGGTCTTCATCGACGCGCCGCTGACCGGCTACTCGCGCGCCGTAGGCAAAGCCACAACGAAGGATTTTGCCGGCGTCGACCAGGACCTGCACGCCTTTGCAAAGTTCATCGAGCGCTATCTCACGGTCAACCAACGCTGGAACTCCCCGAAGTTCCTGTTCGGCGAATCCTACGGCACCACACGCTCCGCCGGGCTGTCAGCGGTACTACAAGAGGACGGCGTAGCGTTGAACGGAATCACGCTGCTGTCTACTGTTCTGAACTACAACGCGTCCATCGGCGCCGGGCTGGAGGTCTCCTATGTCAACTACCTGCCGTCTTATGCGGCGATAGCTTTCTACCACAAGAAGCTGCCCCAGATGCCCGCGGACATGGCGGCCTTCGTCGAAGAAGCACGAGTGTTCGCGCGCGGCGAGTATGCCGAGGCGCTGGCCGAGGGCGACAGGCTGCCGCCCGCCCGGGCAGACGAGATCGCAGCGAAGCTGAACCACTTCACCGGCCTGCCGGTCCCCTATATCAAGCAAGCCAAACTCCGCATCAACCCCACGCGCTTCCGCCGCGAGCTGCTGCGCGACGAGGGCGACGTGATGGGCCGCTACGACGCCCGTTTCGAGGGCACGGAGCTAGACAACGCCGGCGAAAACCCGGATTACGACCCCTCGGACACCGGCATCGTCGGCGCCTATGTTTCGGCGATTCACAACTACCTGAGCCGGGAACTCAAGTACGACTCGACCGACGAGTACAAGCTCAGCGCCGGCACCATCGGCGAGTGGGACTGGCGTCACCGGCCGGCGGGAACAGGCCCGGGCGCCCGCCCGCAGCTCCTGCCCTATGTCGCGGGCGACCTCGGTGACACCATCCGCAAAAACCCCAAGCTGCAGGTGCTTTCCGCCAATGGCTGGTTCGACCTCGCAACGCCTTTCTTCGCCACCGAGTATGAACTCAACCACATGATGCTCACCCCGGAGCTACAGAAAAATGTGCATTTCACCTACTATCCGGCAGGTCACATGGTGTACCTCAACGTAGACGCCCTTCGGCAGCTTCGGGACGATCTGCGTCCGTTCTACGCACAAGCAGAGAAGTAGGCCGGCGTGAACCGCCTATTGAAATTGGAAGAATATCTGTGTAGGATTGGATAATTCAGGTCGGGTTGTCGGTAGACTTGCATGTACTGCAAACCAGACGCGACAAGGGGTATATCACGCATGGCAAAGCGTCGCGGTAATCCAAACTGGGGCAAGCCGGAGCCCATCGGGCCGGTTGTTCCCACCGTAACTTCGTTCGAGCAGGTCGTCAAGGAGTTCAAGCTGACCCCGGACCAGTACGAGCGCTCAACCCGTCTGCGGGAGTGGGCTCGGCGCAACCGGAACTCCAAGTACATCCCGGAAGCACTGCTGGAAGCCTGGGGTTTCGAGATCGAGTCAACCCTGTAACAAACGTTGAAATGTAGAAAAAGGCCGCCCCCGGGTGGCCTTTTTCTTTTGCTCGCAGACGGCCTCTGCCATCCACTTCCACCAAAGCCGAAAGTAGCCGACAATACCGCTATATGGCTGCCCCGCTCGACACCCCGTTCATCTCCGTGGAAAGCGCCCTCCAGGAGTTCCGCGCCGGTCGCATGGTCGTCGTTGTCGACGATGAAGACCGCGAGAACGAAGGCGACCTGACCCTGGCCGCCGAGTTCGTTACACCCGAAGCCATCAATTTCATGGCCAAATGGGGACGCGGACTCATCTGCCTGACCCTGACCGAAGAGCGAGCCGACTACCTCCGCCTCGGCCCCATGACGGCCTCCAACTCCTCTCGCTTCGGCACAGCCTTTACCGAGACCATCGAGGCACGCGAAGGCGTAACGACCGGCATCTCGGCCGCCGATCGCGCGCACACCATCCAGGTTGCTATCGACCAAAACTCCACGGCGGCCGACTTGGCCCGGCCCGGCCATATCTTCCCGCTCCGCGCCCGCAAAGGCGGGGTGCTGGTCCGCGCCGGGCAAACTGAGGCCTCGGTCGACCTGGCCCGCATGGCCGGTTTGAAAGCCGCCGGCGTGATCTGCGAAATCATGAACGACGACGGCTCCATGGCGCGCGTGCCCGACCTGATCGTCTTTTGCAAAACCCACGGGCTCAAAATGCTCACCGTGGCCGAACTCATCCGCTATCGCCTGCAACATGAGCGCTATATCTTCCGCGTCGCCCAGTCCATGCTACCGACCGCCTACGGCGAGTTCCGCATGATTGCCTATGAGAGCGAAGTCCATGGCGGCGAAAGCCACCTGGCATTGGTCCGCGGCGATGTCTCCCAGCTCAGCCACGAAAACAACGCACCGGTACTGGTGCGGGTACACTCGCACTGCCTGGCCGGGGAGGTTTTCGGTTCTACCTTGTGTGACTGCGCCGGCAGCGTCCAGCGGTCGCTCCGAGCCATCGCCGAAGCAGGCCGGGGCGCGCTCGTCTACCTGCATAACGGCGGCCGGGGCTTTGACATCGACCGCACCGCAGCCCTTGCCTCTGGAATGCCGGCAACGATCATGCTGCACCGCGACACCCGCGGTCCTGAAGCGCACGAAGATCGCCACGGGCGCATTCTGCGTCAGGTGGGCCTCGGCGGCCAAATCCTCTCCGACCTCCAGATCCGCCGCATCCGCCTGCTTTCGAACACCCGCACCCACGTGCCCGCACTCCAGGGCTTCGGGGTTGAAATCGTGGAACAGGTGCCCATCCCAGAGTGGGCGCCTACAGGTCGCTAGATTTCACTAGTGATGGCAAACCTGAATGTTCGACCGTATCGCTCGACAGATCTCGACGATGTGATTGCCATCTATCTCGGCGCAATCCGAGATATTGCCTCGAAGGATTACAATCCAGCCGAGATAGCTGCTTGGGCTCAAGCTGATCGAGATAGCTGGGCTGCACAACGGCTAAGTAGAACTACATGGGTAGCGGAAATCAATCTTATGTTGGTTGGTTGGATCGGTATAGAAGGCGATGGACACTTGGACATGCTTTACGTTCATCCCTCACATCAGGGTGTGGGAATTGCATCTGCTTTGCTCGAGTTCGTTGAGATCGCCGCCTCATGTCAGGGATTGACTCGTATACATACTGAGGCCAGCATTACAGCTCGAATATTCTTCGAGAAGCGCGGATTTCAGGTAATTACTTCGGAAGTAGTTGCGCGGCACGGGCAAAACTTCACCAGGTTTCGAATGCAGAAAGTGCTTAAGTAGAGGAGTTATGGCAAACTCATGTTCATCCTCTCGTCCCCCCGTCCAAATCTCTTGTCGTGTAATCGTCTTCTCACACCTGATGAGCTAAGTCGAGCGGGGACGGCAGAACGCCGAGCAGATTCCGCCGTTTCAGCTCGGTTTGCAGCGCCTCGGCCGTCGTAAACAGGATCGCCTGCATCCCGACCACCTCGGCGGCCCGAATATTTTCCGGCTTGTCGTCGAGAAAAAGCGCATTTGCCGGCAGCACGCCCAGCTTCTGGCAGGTATACCGGTAAATCTCCGGGTCGGGCTTCGCGATGCGCAGCTCACACGACCAGGTATGGTGATCGAACTGGCCCAGCCAACCGAACTCCTGCCGCATGTATTTGAGTAACTCCTCACCCATGTTTGAGAGAATCGCGGTGCGAAAACCGGCATCCTGCACGGCCTGCACCCAGCGCAGCATCGTTTCGTTCAGCGTGCTCCACATCAGCACATCGTTCTCGATCAGTCGCTCAATCTCGGCAGGGGTCAGCTCGAGCTGCGCATCCTCCGAGATCGCCTGCCAGAACCCGGCCCCGTTCATCTCGCCGAGATCATAGCGATGGCGATAACGCCAGTAATGCTCGTCAAACGCAGCATCGTCGAGCCGGGTAATTCCCCGCAGCGCAGCCAGCGCCCGGGGTTCCTGCGCGGTACTCAGCACCATGCCGTAGTCGAAAATCAATGCTTCCAGCGCCATGCTCACCTCTCTCCCATTATGCGGGAGCTGGCTACGAGTGACAGAATTAGCTTTTAGACAGGGGGGAAGGGAACCGTTGTTTTCCGAACGAACCAACTGGGACAGGGAAGAGGCGCCCCTGGCGCAGGCTGTACGTCAGCGGCGCGCCCAGGGACTGCCGGTGCTCGACCCCTCACGATCTCGAACCCGACGCGTTGCGGCTTCTCGGTAAACGCCGAGGCCTTGCTCACTCCTCTGTCGGCCCCCGGCGCGCTGGAGTACGAACCCCAGCCGTTCGGCCGCCTCCAGGCGCGAGAAGCCGTCTGTGCCTACTACCGGGAGCACGGCGCGCAGCTCGACCCGGCACAGGTGTGCCTGACAACCAGCACAAGCGAGGCCTACACCTTCCTGTTCAGGCTGCTCTGCAACCCCGGCGACGAAATCCTGATCGCCACGCCCAGCTACCCGCTCTTCGACTATCTTGCGACCCTCGACGATGTACGCCTCGTGAGCTATCCGCTGCTGTACGAGCACGGCTGGCACATCGAACCCGGCGCCGTGCAGGCCCGCATCGGCCCACGCACCCGCGCCATCGCCCTGGTCCACCCCAACAATCCCACCGGGCACTTCACCAGCGCTTCCGAGCGAGCCGAACTGCAAGCGATCTGCGCCCGACACGAACTGGCGCTGATCGTGGACGAGGTATTTCTCGATTACCCGTGGGGAGCCGCGGCGGCGCGAAGCTTCGCGCAGGGTCCACATCCGGTTCTGACATTTGCGTTAACCGGCATGAGCAAGATCGCGGCCCTGCCCCAGATGAAACTCTCCTGGGTGGCGGTATGTGGCCCCGCTGCCCTGCGAGAAGAAGCCCGGGCGCGCCTCGAGGTGATCGCCGACACCTTTCTTTCCGTCAACGCTCCCGTGCAGTATGCCCTGCCCGGTTGGCTCGCAAGCTGCGGCACAATGCAGGAACAGATCCGAGCGCGAGTTGCTCAAAACCTGGCAGCGCTGGACCGGTTGCTCGCCGGTACAGCGATCTCCCGCCTGGCCGGAGAAGGCGGCTGGTACGCAGTGCTCCGCCTCCCCGCTCTGGAACCGGACGAGGCGTTCGCGCAGGCTCTGCTGGAGAGCGCAGGAGTGCTGGTCCATCCCGGATCGGCATTCGGCTTCCCGGCGAAAGGGTGGATTATGCTGAGCCTTTTGGCAGACCCGGAAACCTTCTCCGCAGCAGTAAATATACTAGCCGATGCCGTATTTTCAATGTCTTAGCTGAGAAACTTCATGTATTCGATAAGCTAGAGTGCTACTAGAGCAGAAGCGGAATTACTGTCACGTACGAAAAGGATGTCATCCTGAGCGAAGCGAAGGATCTGCTTTTAACTTAAACCATCGGATTAACTTTCTTTTGCCCCCTCCGGAACAGTCCATATTGCAATGTCAGTTCCACTCCTCAGCGCATCCCGCGCAGAAATGGATTGCTCCCACGTTCCGCCCCGATCGTAGTCTCCTCGCCGTGTCCGGGAACCACGATCGTCGACTCCGGCAGCGGCAGCAAGCGGCTCTCAATCGAGCGCAGGATTTTGTGCCCGTCGCCCCCAGGCAGATCCGTGCGGCCGATCGAGCCAGCAAACAGTGTGTCACCCGCAAACAGAAGGCCGGCTTGCGCGAAATGAATGCAAATACTGCCTTCCGTATGGCCGGGTGTATGCAACACCTCGCCGGGAAGCGTCCGTAAGCCCACACGCATCCCATCTTCGGCGCTTGCGTCGGGTGGGGCGACCGGAGGCGGCGCGATCCGGAGCCAGCCCGCTTGCATGTCCATCATCTTCAGCAGCGGGAGGTCGTCCCCGTGCATCAGGATGGGCGCTCCCGTGGCCTGTTTCAGAATAAGCGCCCCGCCGACATGGTCGATGTGCGCATGGGTGATAAGAATTTGCCTGAGCTTCAGGCCCAGACCCTGCATACGCTTGAGCAGGTGCGCCGGACAGCCGCCCTCGGCCAGGCCGGGATCGATCACGATCGCCTCGCCGGTATCTGGATCGCCTAAAAGGGTGCAGTTGCAGGCGAGTAGCCCAATGGGGAATGTTTCGCGAATAAACGGAGTCATAGCAATAGTGTGCCCCATTCCGCATCCGGTACGGACGCAAGCGCGAAGCTGAACGGAGCGGGTCAGGCTTGCGATAATAGCGGTATGGCAATGCGCAATGAATGGACCGAGTGGCACCTCACCCCGGATGGCTGGACGCGAGGCTCGACGCGGGTGCAGGGCAAGGGCAACACGTGGGCCGATGAGCCGGAAGACCGCGTGCTCTCCTACGTGTACAAGGAAGTGGAAACCGGCAGTTCACCAGAAGCCCGGGTGAGCTCGGAAGAAACCTGGCGCTCGAAAACAGCAACCGACATCGACGCATTAATACGACAGCATGGGTCCAGTCCGCATCAGCTATAGATCGCCCAAGACGTACAGGGCAGCTCAAGGCCGCCCTGGGCTTTACCACGGGAACGCTACTTCTTGACTGGCGTACTCTGCGTGGTTTTTGTTCCCTGCAGCACCGAGTGACCGGCGCCTGCCGTGCGCTGCAGAACCACATACAGGCCGATGCTGGTGAGCATAAACGCAACCGCGCACCAGGTCGTCGTCTTTGAAAGAATGTTCGAGGCCCCGCGCGGCCCGAAAGCCGTCTGCGAACCCTGCCCGCCGAACGCGCTGGCCAGGTCGGCGCTCTTGCCCTGCTGCAGCAGGATGATGCCGATCAGGAACAAGCAGAGAAGCACGTGGATGATGGTAAGGAAAATCGTCATAAAAGCTTGTTCCTTGGCGTTTTTGAGGGATATCGAGCAAAACTGTAAAACAATTCTGGTGCGGAAGGGGGGACTTGAACCCCCATGCCTCTCGGCGCCACCCCCTCAAGATGGTGTGTCTGCCATTTCACCACTTCCGCACTCCAAGAAGAATAGAACGCTTCGTCTTCCGCCTGAGTATAGCAAACCGCCGGCTATCGCACGGGTGCAACCGAGGTAGCCAGAGATGGAGCAAGCGGCGGCCCCGCAAGCGCGGCGTCAATCGCCTTCCCCGCCAGAGGCGCCATCACCGCATACCCGGCCGCGTTGGGATGCAAACCATCCGCCGACAGCTCGCGTCGCAGCATCCCGGCTCCGTCCACCATGGCAGCGTAATAGTCCAGGTAAACCAGCGAGTTATTCGCGCAAAGTTGCCGCAAGGAGGCATTCAGCTCGAGGATCTTCTGAGGCGGCCGCCCCGCGGGCATGCTCGCCCCCGCCGGTCCGTAATCGCTGATCGGCGTAATCGAGGCAAAGACGACCTTGATCCCATGCGCCCTCGCCAGGTCGGCAAACGTGGCGAAATCGTCCTCAATCTGCCCCATCGTCTCCGGACCCGTGTTGCCGGCCAGGTCATTGGTGCCGGCAAGCACCACCAGGACCGCTGGATGCAGGTCGAGCACATCCTGCCGGAAGCGCACCAGCATCTGCGGCGTAGTCTGACCGCCGATCCCGCGGTTCACGTAAGGCTTGCCCGGAAAATACTGGTCCAGATGCCAGCCATCCGTAATGGAGTCGCCGAAAAAGATCACACGCGGCTGGTCCGGGGCAGTCGGTGGCAGGGCCGCATTGGCCGCGGCATAGCGACTAAGCTGGCCGTAGTCGTTGGCCAGCCTTCGATATTTGTCCAGCTCCCCCTGCTGCCCCTGGGGTGCGGCTGGGGGCATGGATGCCGGGCCGGCTGCCTGCCGTGGCGCCGCTGCTTGGGCAAAACTGATGGACGTGACCAGAGCCGCGAGAAACAGGGACGGAAGAACGCAAATCGCCTTCATAGGGCGTACCCTATCACTCTGCCGTGTCTTCTGCCCAGCGATCTCCCGCGGGCAGAGTCGCGCCTTCTATTTTGGTGCAACCTGTTCCCAGTTTGGTTTGAAGTCCGCGGCAGGAGGACTGGCTTGCCAGGTCGGCGCTGGGCTTTACCAATTCACACGCAAGGACAATTCGGGTCTCCGTTCTTCTTTAAGTACTATGGAAACACGCCAAGCGACAATATGCAGATTAGGCAAGGCTTGGCTATCGCGAAAAAGGGAGGTTGCTGATGATTTCGCTCAGGTGCGCAAGTACCTCTCTTGTTTTCGCGATGGTACTTTTGGGATGCAAAACAGCTCCAATGACAAACACCATAGTCAGTCAAGCAGAGATCCCGAATGGGCAGTCATCCGCACTAATCGTTGAGCGCTATTACCAAGCCGCCCTAAACGCTAATCAGTTTTACTTACTAGTTTTGTCTAAAGAGCAAGACCCGAAGAAGGCGATCGAAGACAAAAGCATTGGTGACTTGTCGGCTTTAATTGCCACAAAAGCTAGCCGAATCGTGCTCCGGTGGGATGGTAGCGAAACCCTTCTTGTGATCTGTAATTCATGTGGTATCCAAGCAATCGACGTCAATAAAAAGCTAGACCACATAGGGTCTACTAAGATCGTCTATCAAGGGTTTCCTGAGCATACGGCATACTCATAATTCCGAAAGAAGGAAACGAGACGAGACGAGTGAGAATTCTCCTGTTTGGATCGACCGGCATGATCGGCCAGGGTGTGCTTCGCGAAGCCCTGATGGACGATGCGGTAGAGGAAGTCATCGCCATCGGTCGCCACGCGCCCGCGGCACGGCACCCCAGGCTGCGCTCCATCGTCCACGAGAACCTGTTCGATCTCTCCCCCATCGCCCAGCAACTCGGTCCAGTGGACGCCTGCCTTTTCTGCCTCGGGGTCTCGTCTGTCGGCATGGAGCAGGAACAATATCACCGCATCACGCACGACCTCACACTCTCTGTCGCCCGGTTCCTGCTGAACCGGGATAGGAACATCGGATTTCTCTACATCTCGGGCGCCGGCACAAGCAGGCAAAGCCGCGCAGCCTGGGCCAGGATTAAAGCGCAGACAGAAGACGACCTGCTGGCCATGCCCTTCCGCCTCGCATGCATGTTGCGGCCGGGCGTGATCGTTCCTTTGCACGGCATACGATCGCGAACGCCGTTTTACCAGGTCTTCTACACCGTCCTGCGTCCGATTCTTCCAGTCCTTCGCCGCTTTCCAAAGCATGTCACAACCACCGAGCAGCTCGGGCGAGCCATGCTGAGCGTCGCTCGATCCGGAACAGGCCATCGCATTCTCGAATCCGAGGACATCAACCAAGTCGGATCCATAAAATGACCATCGCCGCGGCAGTCGCGAAGCTGGGGATCGGCCCCCTGACCGAAGCCGCGGTGTCGCAGCACATTCGCCCGCTGTTCTCGCAAACCCTGGCCCGCGATCGCATTTACCTTGCCAACCACACCCTCGGGCGTCCGCTCGATCAGATGCACGCCGACCTGAGCCAAGGCGCACAACTCTGGAGCGACGCCCTACGCGATGCCTGGGAACCGTGGCTGGCCGAAGAAGCAAACTACCGGTCCGCGCTGGCCGGCATGCTCGGGCTGGAAAGACCCGACTGCCTCGTGCCGAAGGTTTCAGCCGGCGGGGCGCTGCGAGCCGTGTTGAACACGCTGCCGCAGGGCGCTACCGTCGTCACCACAACTGGCGAGTTTGCCTCAGTCTCGGTGGTGCTGGCGCAATACGCCGCGCTGGGCCGCCTGCGCGTTGTGTTGGCCGCGCCCGCGCCCGAGGGAACCCATACCGCCGAGTCTGTAAATGAAGCAATGCGGCGAGAGCCCAGCCTGCGCCTGGTCGTGGTGTCGCATGTTTTCTACAGCGATGCCCAGGTGTTTCAAAACCTGGCAACGCTCGCGGCTGCCTGCCGCGCGCACGGGGCCCAGCTGCTGGTCGACTGCTATCACTCGTTCGGCGTATTGCCGGTCGATATGCCCGCGCTGGGCTGCGATTACCTGATCGGCGGCTGCTACAAATATCTGCGCGGCGGTCCCGGCGCGGCGTTTCTCGCGCTCGCGCCGCATGTGGCCGACGGCGCCCTGCGTCCACTCGACACAGGCTGGTTTGCACAGGAAGCGGCTGCCGGAACAAACACCGGCCCCCGACACGAAGATGGCCCAGCGTTGCGCGCCGGCGGCGACGCCTGGCTCGAAGGCACCCCCCCGGTGCTCACGTACTACCAGGCGCGTAGCGGGCTTGCCTTCACCCATGCCGTGGGGGTCGAGCGCCTGCGCGCCTACTCGCTCGGGCAATTGCAGGGGCTGGGTGCGCTGCTTGGGGAGCGTGGCATCGCGACCCATGGCGGCGATGCGGCGCACGGGGCGTTTCTCACCATCGCAACACCGGACCCAGCGGAGGTCGTCAGGCAGCTTGCACAAAAGAGGATTGCCGTCGATGCTCGCGATGGACAACTGCGGGTATGCCCGGACTGCCTCACAACCGGCGATGAACTGGAGCAGTTTGCGGACGCAATTGCGAGTTGTCTGCCGCCGGCGCACTGAAGACCGTAGCCAATGGCTGTAATTCCACACTAGACATAAGGTCACGTGTACCCTGTTGCATGTGTCACTCGACAAAGGAGCCGTTCGATGATGATTTCCCTGAAAGGCAGACAGGCACTTACAGGATCAATTCTGCTTTGGTGTTTGCTGCCTACTCCCGGGCGAACCCAGAGAACACCAGACTCGAATAAGCGACCCGTCGACTACGCGAATGCGCTGGTCGGAACCGCGCCGCTCGATCAACAGAAACTTATCGGCAACGCGCCGCCTCCCGGAGAACAGCTCTACTCCGGCTTTACCTCTCCCGGAGCGGTATTACCTCATAGCTCAACCGACATAGCTCCAATCAATGCAAACCTGGCGTTTCAATATGTAGCCGGAGTCCCGGCGACTTACTACTACCCGAACCAGACCATGATCGGGTTTTCAATCGGAGAAGATAGCGGCCCTACGATCATGCCGGTCGTCGGGGACTGGACGGTTCCCCCGGAGCACAGCGTCTCCGTGTATGACAAGGCCCGCGAGAAATCATCTCCCGGCTACTACTCCGTCTATCTCAATACCTTCAAGACGGGCGTGGAACTAACGGCAACCACGTGGACCGGGCTGTACAGGTTCACATTCCCACAAACGGAAAAGGCGCATGTTCTGCTCGACCTGGGTGGCCGGGGCGGCGACGTCGAGATCGTAGGCGACCACACCGTGCGCGGGCAGTTACAGGGCGGTAGGTCGGGGCGGGGCGGCGAGGCCGGTGATATGTACTTCATCGCGGAGTTCTCCAGGCCTTTCAAGAGTTTTGGCACATTCCGGCAGATTCCGCCAACGAACGAGCGCGCTTCTCTCGGAGACAAGAATGTCGAACCGGATACGCGCACCATCTCCGGACATTACGCCGGCACCTACTTACAATTCGCCACAGCCGAAGGCGAGCAGATACTGGTGAAGATAGCGCATGGTCAAAGCTATGCCGTGGCTGAAGAAAGGCTCCGGTCCGAGAATCCAGACTGGAACTTCGACCGCGTAAAGAAGCAAGCAGAAGCTACGTGGGCCGCTAAGTTAAACCGAATCGAGGTGGAAGGCGGAACCGAAAAGGAGAAAATGCTGTTCTACTCCTGCCTGCTGCATTCATTCGCGAGCCCGCGCCTGGTCGCGAAAAAGGGCGAGCAGTTCACCGGTCTCGATGGCAAGACAGCGACGGCAGCCTACGATCGCTACGGCCCTGTACCGTTTTGGGATACAGGCAGAAACCAGATCGTATTACTCACGCTGTTAGAACCTGAGGTAAAGGTCGACATCCTACGCTCGCAACTGGACATGGCGCGTGAATCCGGCTACATGGGTACTTCGTTCCACGGTGACAATGCTGTTTTCATGTATCTGGGTGACTGGGAGCGAGGGCTCAACTTCGACTGGGCCGCGACCTATGAATACCTGCGTAAGAACGCCACGGATGTGAACGGACCCCGAGGCTACCTGGGCGAATATATGCAGAACGGCTGGATTTCGGATGTTATTCCGCCGGGTAATCCCAGCCCTCCTTACGCCGGAGGCAAAGCAGGAGCGGCGACTACGCTCGAGTACAGCTGGGACGATTATGCCCTGGCCCTCTACGCGAAAAAGCTCGGCAAACAAGACGACTATCAGATGTTCTTGAAGCGCGCGCACAACTACCAGCACGTCTTTGATCCGTCGGTGGGTTTTGTACGCGGCAGAACAGCAGACGGTCAGTGGATTTCGCCCTTTGACCCTCGGGAACCGTACTATAACTTCATGATGAAGGAAGCCTCCGGATGGTCCACCTTGTGGCTCGTGCCGCACGATGTTCAAGGGTTGGAAAACTTACTGGGAGGCCGCGAGAAGTTCGCGGCCAAGCTCGACGAATTCTTCAGCACGCCCTATAACCCCAAAGGGATATGCCGGGACTGTACCGGTGTTATCGGACAGTATGTTCAGGGCAATCAGCCGGATCAGCAGGCCGCCTATTACTACGATTGGGCAGGCCAACCCTGGAAGACCCAGGAGCTCACGCGAAAAATCCTGCGAGAGATGTACGGCAGCGACCAGTCCGGCTACGCTTTTCCGGGAATGGACGACCAGGGCTCAACCTCGTCCTGGTACGTGATGAGCGCCATGGGTTTCTACACGGTCGACCCGTCCAGCCCTGACTACATCCTTGGCAGCCCTATCTTCGACCGGGTAGCTCTGCACTTGGGCAATGGCAAAACCTTTGAAATCGTGGCAAACAATAATTCAGAAGCGAATATGTACATCCAATCCGCGACTCTCGATGGCAAGCCCTGGAATAAACCCTGGTTCAGCCACGCGGATATTGAGAATGGCGGCAAACTTGTACTGAATATGGGTCCCCTGCCCAACAAGCAATGGGGCAGTGCTCCGGATGCCGCCCCACCATCCATGTCGCAGCCGAAGTCATTCGGGAAAGATTGATGGATGCAACCGCCAAACGTAAGCAGCATAGGAACGAGGCACAGCAGAATAAAGCTACTAATATGCAAATTTCAATGAAAACTGAATCTGGCGAGAGCTTCCGGCGGTTCGGTTAATAAGACCGAATCCGGAGCCCAGAATTGTATTGGAAGGAAGCCCCATGTTCACGATATTGAAGATATTGAAAAATTCAGACCGGAACTGGACGTCCACCAGTTCGCTTCCGGATTTACGCGTTCCTACCGGCGTGTCTTTTACCAGCGAGATATCGAAGTTATAGAAGGCAGGCCCTCGGAAAGTATTTCTCCCTAACGTGCCGAAACGCCCCTGGTTGGGACCGGTCCCTCCGGCGATGTTGATCGGAATGGAGAAGTAAGACGCATTGTTATCCCCGCGTCCGAAGTAATCCTCGCGCCGGGCACGCATTGTCGACAATGCCGGCTTCCCGATCTGATCCGGCCGATCCGAATTTGCCGAGCCTGCGCCGGTCTGTTGTACCCCGGAGTACACAGTAAATGGAGTCCCGCTGCTGATGCTCGAAATGCTGATTAACTGCCAGCGATCCCTTACTTTCCCGTTCACTCCATCCAGAAAGGAAAGCCTTTGCAGAGGAATCTCCTGAGTAAGGCTGAGAGAGAACGAATGCGTTGCGTCAAACGTAGAGGGACCGCGCTCAGGATGCGTGTCGAAGGGATTCTGCGGTGCGGCTTGCGCGATGGCGCCGACGGTACTGGTCGCCGACGTACCCGCCACGGTGCTGGTGTCATCGATCGACTTAGACCACGTGTAACTCGCCTGCATACCGGGACCACCGCGTGGTGTTTGCCCTGCGGCTGAAAGCTGCAGAGCGTGATAACTGGAGTGCGAGGACGGGGTAAGTTCGCTCTCCGTACCGAAGCCTCCGACGGGCACTCCCCGTGCATCGAATCGAGTAAAGCGCGCGAACTCGGGGCTTGCGCCGGGGTAGGCGTTGGGAAAGGTGTTACGCGCCAGCCTGTAAGCGGCGGTGCCGACATACGTTGCCGATGCCGTGATGTTGCCGAGCGAGCGCTCCAGCCCAAGCGACCAGGTGCCCAGTTCGGCATTGCCGAAACGTCGGCTGATCGCCTGCACGTTAAGCGGTGAAGGCTGGCCGGAAAGCGAGGCGATATCCCGTTCCAGTCTCGCGACATCGAGGACCGTGTTGGCGGGTACATCGTTCGGTCGTCCGCTCGCGAAAATGTCAACGCCCGCGGGGGTATACACCCGTGGCAGTTGTGCCGGAGTGATCTGGAAGCCGTACGGGATCTGCGCGCCGGCGGCGGCCGTCACGCGAGGGTAGATGACAAAGGGGAGCGCGCCGGTAAGTTGATTATCCTGCCAGATATTCGGCGGAATGGTTGTCAAAGCGCCGCCCGCGTGTCCCAGGAGGTGTTCGCTGAAACGATAGTCCACCTGGACACGCGGACCCCAGTTATTCATTGCCGTTCGGTAGCGCGGCTGGGGATCGATCAAAAACTCCTGCCCTCCATTCGCTGTTGGATAGAACCCCGAGGTACGACGCGCCCGCTCGGAGATAGGCGTGTATAACTCGAAGCGCAGACCGTAGTTCAGCACCATCCGCGGCGTAGCTTTCCAGGAGTCCTGCACATAGGCCTCAAAGGCACTGCGGCTATCCGCGGCGGGACCGATGTTTTCTCCATTGGAAAAGTAGGATGGGGCAACAGCGCGCGTATAAGCAAAGGGGCTGCCCGTAAGAAGCGACGAGAGCGTGTCGGGCAGGGCGTCACCTACATGGATATCGTGCCTTCCGCTTCCAGACTTGATTTCAGAAGGGGAGTACGAAGTTCCACCGCCAAAGTCATACTCCCCATTCGGGGACGTTCCGAAGTAGCTTGTGTCGCGGTTCAGACGAACTTCCGCACCCGCCTTGAAGGCATGCGAAGCGGCGGTCGCAGATATGTTTTCGCGCGCCTGGAAGAGGTTGCCAAAGGCCCGTACGACCGACCCGCCTGGCGCATTGAAAGGCTCAAACAGCGCGTCGTTGAACTTGATGGCCGGGTCGGTTTGGTTCGTCGTGGGAAAGGACGGCGTCGTGCGTGTCACGCTGAGAGAAGATTCAAAAGTAAGCCGGGGTGAAGCCGTATGCACCCATGTAACGATCCCGTTTCGCTGGCGATCCACGTACACCACGCCAAAGCTCGGGTCAAGCACGGTCTGATCCGGGTTAGTGGTTGGACCATTTAGGTTGTCCAGCGTGAACCGTCCGAAAAAGTGGTCCTTCCCTCCCAGTTGATAATCCAGACGAATCGAGAACTGATCGGCATCCGTCGTCACCTTTGAGGAAGTCGCGTATGTATTGGCTCCGAATGTGCCTCCAGAAAGGTTCGGGAGAGGGTAACGTGCCAGGACACGCGCAATCGCCGGGTCCACCGGCACGGTAAGCGTATCGCCGGCGTAGGCCGTCGTGTCCACGCCGGACCGCTGCTGCGCGGTGGGCACGGCAAAAACCTGCGTGGTCCCAAGCACCTGGCGAAAACCCTGGTACTCGACAAAGTAAAACGCCTTTCCCCGGCCGTCGTAGATGTGAGGTATAAAAATCGGACCGCCGTTGGTGAACCCGAACTCGTTCCGCTTAAACGGCGGGATGCGCCCTGGACTCGCCGGGGAAGAGTAGTCGAAGTAGTTGCGCGCGTCGAGCGAAGAGTTTCGCAGAAACTCGTAAACGGAGCCGTGAACACCGTCCGTGCCGGAGCGGGTCAGAATATTAGTGAATCCGGAAGCGCCCCGGCCGACCTCCGCGGGCATCACGCCGGACAGGGACTGCAACTCAAGTACGGCATCCACATTGAAATTGGTAAACGTCCCTCCACCTATCTCCGGATCGGAGATATCGGCTCCGTCCAGTGCAAACACGGCTTCCACGCCGCGCTGTCCGTTGATCGCGAACTGTTGCGTAAAGTTGGAAGCACCGCTTGAGTCCGCCGCCGTGCCCGCTGCCAGCAAAAGCAGTTGGCTGAAGTCGCGCTTGTTGAGCGGGATTTCGCTGACAGCTTTGCTGGTCAGTTGTTCTCCCCCGGCCGCCGCCTGTTCCTGCTGAACCCCGACGAGCAACGCACCGTCCGTTGTAAGCGTGAGGACCACCGCCGCGGCTTGCGCCGGGATGTTTATCGCGGCACTGTCGCGGTAAACATGCCCATTCACTTCCACGGAAAGCGAGTAGGTCTTCGACAGAAGCGAGGGGAAAACGAACGTTCCATCCGAGTGAGTTATTGCCGTCTTGTGTTCCTCACCGGCATTCATTTCCACCTTCGCCCGATCGACCGGATGAGCCGTCTCATCCCGCAGAACGCCTCGCCATGCAGGGGCAGGCGTTTGCCCCCAGCCGAAAGCGGAACCGATGGACACGACGAAAACGAACAGGGAGGTCAGCCGCACAAACCTTCTGACCCTTGCGGAACTAGCGAGGCCGTCCGTAGAACGATGCATCAACGTCCTTTCAACTCGAAGGCTTAATAAACCAGGCGTCGCAAGAAAGGATTTATTCGGCAACATCGTCACCGTTAACGTCCTTGGTAATCAGGCGGGGCTTACCAACCGATTTTCCCCTGAGAGCGTTTGCCCGATGAACACGCATTCCCCGGGATGCGAAGCCTGACACGACCTGCTTTGGCGCATCTGCCTCGACAACGAGATCGGCTACAACATCGACGGCGCTCACGTGAAACGGAGCCGATGCCGACAGCTTCTCGTTCAATACCGCAATCGCCGCCGAGCCGGACCTCTCCAGCAGCACGCGTTTCATCTGTGCATCCTCGCTATGGAAAGCCGCGATGCCGTTCACCGCATCCATCGCGCATAGCCCTAAAAAGAGAAGATCCGGGCGAAGCTCCAAAACCAGACGCAGCGCCTGCCCGTCCACCGCGGCCCCGATCAGCGGATTGACCTGTCCCCCAATCGTGATCAGCGTCAGATCCGTCCGGTCAGCAAGCACCGAGGCGATGACCGGGTCGTGTGTCGCTACCGTGATGCCCATGCCCCTGGGCAGGCAACGCGCTGCCGCCAGGTTTGTGGAGCCTGCGTCGATAAAGACAAACTGGCCCGGTTGCACCAGCGAAGCCATCTTCTCGCCGAGCGCAAGCTTTCGGTCAACAGCCTCCCTCCTACGCTCTAGGGCGGACCCCGAAGCTGGAGAAACCGCGAGCGCCCCCCCATACACACGAGCGCACAATCCCTGCGCGGCCAAATCGCGCAGAACGCGACGAATCGTGTCCTCAGAAGTTTGAAAATCCAGAACAAGATCCGCTGCCAGAACCCGGCCGTCCTTCCGGATACGCTCCAAAATTTCCTTCTGCCGTTCCGCGGGCATGAGAGCTTTTGCTTGCATCGCCACCTCGACTGAAACCGTCCAGCCGATTATGCAGCAACGAGTACAAACCTGCAAGATCGTGTATGCTCGACCACGCAGGACGAAGTAGAATGACAACAGAAAACGCGCCACTCTCCGACATGCCTTGAGGAACACACGATGCACACGAGACCATCCGCCGCCCCGGAGCGCCGAGCGACGCGACTCAACTTCCTGCTGCTCATCACAATGGCTGTCCGGAGCCAGGCGCAAACCCCGTTCCAACGCTGACGCCAAGCCTTTTCACTGCGCGAAGCCTTTTCACTGTAGGTGTAACGCGACCAGTTCGATCCATAAGCGGCTTTCCGTCAAGAAAAGCCGCATACCATCGGTGCGTATTCGTCAAGGTTCGCGTTCGTAAAGCACAACCGTCCGAGCACGCACGAACACTCATTCCGTACCCGATTTCCTTGCAAGCACCCCCTTTTTCCTCAGCGCCACACAGCGCGCACAGCAGTTTACCTCCTCCGATCGACCCGATCGGCCGGGCGCCCACGGACTAAAATGGTGGTGTCCCCATGGCTGAATTCACACATCTCCACCTCCACACCGACTTCTCCCTGCTCGATGGTGCCTGCGACGTCGACAAGCTCGTCAAGCGCGTCCAGGACATTGGCCAGACCTCGGTTGCCATCACCGATCACGGCAACATCTACGGGGCTGTGCACTTTTTCGAGGCCGCGAAAAAGCAGGGAATCAAGCCGATCCTGGGCTGCGAACTATACGTCTGCCAAAAAGAGGACCACCGCGCCGACCCGCAGGGCGACGACTACAACCACCTGCTGGTGCTCGCCGAAAACGAAGAAGGCTACCGCAATCTCGTGCGTATTACCAGCGAAGCCTCCCTCCACGGCTTCTATCGCAAGCCGCGCATCAGCAAAAAATACCTAGCCGAGCATGCGCAAGGGCTGGTCGGGTTTTCAGGCTGCCTTGCCGGCGAGCTCTCGCAGCACCTGATGAAAGACAATTACGAAGGCGCGAAGCGGACTGCGAGCCAGTATCAGGACATCTTCGGGCGCGGCAACTTCTTCCTCGAAATCCAGGACCAGGGCCTCGAGCTCGAAAAGAAGATCCACGCCGACCTGTTCCGCCTGGAAAAAGAGCTCGATATCCCGCTGGTCGCGACCAACGACAGCCATTACCTGTGCGAGGACGACCACCACGCGCACGAAGTCCTGCTCTGCGTACAGACCGCCGGCTCCATCCACGACCCCAAGCGCTTCAAATTCGACTCCGACCAGTTCTACGTAAAGACCGCCGCCGAGATGGAGCAGGTCTTCTCCCACGCGCCGGAGGTCGTAAGCCGGACCATGCAATTCGCCGAGCGCTGCCAGCTCAAGCTCAACAAGGTCGAAAACCCGTTCCCCGAGTTTGCGGTGCCGGCGGGACACACGGTTGATACGTACTTCGAGCAAGTCTGCCGCGAGGGCTTCCGCAAGCGGCTCGATACCAGCATCAAGCACCTGCAGGACAAGAGCCTGCTGCGTTCACCGATCACGGATTATCACGCGCGGCTCGAGCGTGAAATCGACTGCATCAAGGCCATGAAGTTCCCCGGCTACTTTCTTATCGTGTGGGACTTCATCCGCTACGCGCGCGAGCAGGACATTCCCGTAGGCCCCGGCCGCGGTTCGGCCGCCGGTTCGCTCGTGGCCTATGTCATGGGAATCACCGACATTGACCCGCTCCAGAACGCGCTCCTGTTCGAGCGCTTCCTGAACCCCGAACGCGTCTCCATGCCCGACATCGACATCGACTTCTGCATGAACCGGCGCGGCGAGGTCATTGACTACGTCACGCGCAAATATGGCCGCGAGCAGGTCGCGCAGATCATCACCTTCAACACCATGGCAGCCAAGGCGGCCATCAAGGACGTAGGCCGCGCGCTCGACCTGCCCTACGGCGACGTGGACCGCATCGCCAAGATGATTCCGCCGACCATCGGCATCACGCTCGAACAGGCGCTTAAAGACTCGCCGCCGCTCCAGGAGGCCTACGACAAAGATCCGCAGATGCGCGAGGTCATCGACACCGCGCTCAAGCTCGAAGGCCTCGTCCGTGGCGCCGGCGTGCACGCAGCCGGTGTCGTCATCGCGCCGCGTCCCCTGACCGATCTCGTACCGCTCTCGCGCTCGAAAAACGAGGAAATCGTCACCGCCTACGACATGAAGGCGATCGAAAAACTCGGCCTGCTCAAGATGGACTTCCTGGGTCTCACCACGCTGACTGTCATCGATGACTGCCTCAAGCTGCTTGAAAAGGAAGGCATCACCGTCGATCTCGACACCATCCCGCTCGACGACCAGGAAACCTACGAGAAAGTCTTCCACCGCGCGCTCACCTCCGGCGTCTTCCAGTTCGAGTCCGGCGGCATGCGCGACGTTCTGCGTCGTTACAAGCCCACCAGCGTCGAAGACCTCACCGCGCTCAACGCTCTCTACCGCCCCGGCCCCATCCAGGGCGGCATGATCGACGACTTCATCGAGCGCAAATGGGGTCGCCGCAAAGTCGAGTACGACCTCCCGCCCATGGAGTCCATCCTCAAGGAAACCCTTGGCGTCATCGTCTACCAGGAACAGGTCATGCAGATCGCCAACGCGGTCGCCGGCTACTCGCTCGGCGAAGCCGACCTGCTGCGCCGCGCCATGGGCAAAAAGAATCTCGAGGAGATGACCAAGCAGCGCGAACGTTTCGTCTCGGGAGCCGCCGAAAAGAAGTTCCCCAAAGACACCGTAACCCGCGTCTTCGATCTCATGGAGCAGTTCGCCGGCTATGGCTTTAACAAGTCGCATTCCGCCGCCTACGCCCTGCTCGCCTACCACACGGCCTACCTCAAAACCCACCACCCGGTCGAGTTCATCGCCGCCCTCCTGACTAGCGAAATCTCAAAGCCCGAAAATGTCGTCAAGTACATCAAGGAGTGCCGCGAGCTCGGCATCGCCGTCGAACCCCCCGACGTCACCCTCAGCGGCGCCGACTTCACCCCCAACGGAAACGCCATCCGCTTCGGCCTCACCGCGATCAAAAACGTCGGCCGCAACGCGATCGATTCCATCCTCGAAGCCCGTCGTAAGCTCGAAAGCAAAGGCAAAACCTTCACAAGCTACTGGGAGTTCTGCGAGCAGGTGGACCTGCGCCTGATGAACAAGCGCGTACTCGAGTCACTGATTAAAGCCGGCGCGCTCGACTCCTTCGGACGCCGCTCGCAGCTGGTCGCCGCAGCCGACAGAGCCATTGATCGCGCCGGCAAAGCCCAGCGCGACCTCGCCAGCGGTCAGCACGGACTGTTCGGCATCTTTGACGACCAGCCCGCCCAGACAGCCGCCACCGATGCGCTCCCCAACATCCCCGACTGGGACGAAAACGAGCGCCTGCAGGCCGAAAAAGAGGTCCTGGGCTTCTTCGTCTCCGGCCACCCGCTCGACAAATACGCCGACAAACTGCGCAACTTGCCCGGCGTCGTCGACACCGCGACCGCACTTGAAATGAAGCCCTCCCCCGCGCCCACACGCCGCGGCGAAAAGGGCGACGAAGTCCAGATTGCCGGCGTTATCGTCGGCCTCAAAGTCGCGAAATCCAAGCGCTCCGGCGAGCTCTACGCACAGGCCCAGCTTGAGGACACCGTCGGCAAAATCGACCTCATCTGTTTCCCCAAGGACTACGCCCAACTTGCCGAGAGCCTCAAAATCGAAGTCCCGGTCGTGGTACGCGGCGCTCTCCGCGCGGAAGAAGACGCCGCCAACAAGCTCTGCCTCTCCTCCATCCAGCCCATCGAAGACCTCAAAGTCCGTTTGCCGAAAAACCTGCGCATCAAGGTGCAACTCGACATCGCGAGCGGTGCGCTGCTCCAGGAACTCCACGGCATGATCGGCGCCGCCCCCGGGCCAGGCCGCCTGATGATCAACCTGGAACAGCGCGGCGAGTACTGCGTAGTGCTTGAACCGGCCGGTTTCCAGGTCGCCGCGGATCGCGCCTTTATCGACCGCGCCGAAACGCTGCTCGGCCAGGGCGCCGTCCAGGTGATGGACTAGCGCCCAGCCGACGCCTACAATCACTCCTGATGCCGGGCAAATCTGGACCGAAACACGACAGCACGCACGCTCACCGGAGAAAACCCACTACCAATGGCTGACGGTCAGACGATCGAGCAAACACACTACGGCGAACGCTGGGCCAAGACCGAGCTTGCCCGCCATCCCCAACGGCCTGACCCTGCCTTTTTCGTCGAGCAGATCTTCACCGATTTCGCCGAGATCCACGGAGATCGCGTTTTCGCTGACGACCCCGCGATCCGCTGCGGGTTTGCGCGCTTTCGCAGGGAAGAAGTCCTGGTCATCGCCAATGTAAAAGGGCGCACCACCAAAGAAAAAGTGGCCCACCGCTTCGGCATGCCCGATCCCGAAGGATACCGCAAGGCACTCCGTGCCATGAAGCTGGCCGAAAAGTTCCGTCGTCCCGTGTTCACCCTCATCGACCTGATGGGCGCCAACCCCGGCCTCGGCGCCGAAGAGCGCGGGCAAGCCGAAGCAATTGCCCGCAACCTGCGCGAGATGTCGCGCCTGCGTGTCCCCACCATCGCAGTCATCACTGGCGAGGGTGGCTCAGGCGGCGCGCTCGCACTGGCGGTCGCCGACCGCGTCCTGATGCTCGAAAAAGCGATTTACTCCGTCATTTCACCCGAAGCCTGCGCCTCCATCATGTGGCGCGATGCGGGCAAGCGCGCGCAGGCAGCCGAGGCCCTCCGCGCCACCGCGAGCGACGTGCAGGCACTCGGCTGCCTTGACGATATCGTCCCGGAGCCGGACGGTGGTGCGCACATGCAGCCCGAAAAAGCCGTGGAGTTGCTGTCCGCCAAATTCGCTGAGCATCTTGCCGCCCTGCAAGCCCTTTCGACCGAGCAGCTCCTCGAGCAGCGCTATCGCAAGTTCCGCAATATCGCCCAGTTCTATGCAGGCTAGCCCGCGCATGCCGACCCAGGCTGGTGTCCGTGGCTGAGGCCTGGAGTCGTCACACGTCCGAGTTGCGCACAGAGCAGGCCAGGGCCACGGCGCGCCGGCTTCGCTCGCTCGGCTGGTTTCTGCTCGCCGGCATCTACGCAGTCTGCGCCCACCAGTTTGCCGCGCGGACCATGTCGGCCCTGGCTGCAGGCCCCTATGCTGCAGGCCCCTATGCTTCGATTGCCGGCCGCCTCCTGTTTGTTCTGTTGCTACTGGCCGGGTTTGCTGCCATGGGCCTTCTGGGCCGGCAGCAGACGTCTCCGCTGGCAGCCGTGGGCTTGCCGCGCCGCCCAGGTTTCGGCCGCGAGTGGGCCCTCGGCGCCGCCCTCGGCTGGGCCGGCATCGTCCTCTGCGTTCTGCCCGTGGCTCTCACGGGTGGGTTGCTGTTCACCGCCGGCACATCCGGCAAGGCCGCCTCCGCCGGTGCTGCCGTCCTCGATCTCCTGGCACTCGCCGCAGCGGCCCTCGCCGATGAACTCGTCTTCCGCGGCTATCCCTTTCAGCGCCTCATTGAAGTCACAGGCCCCACGCTCGCGACGATTCTCATGACCCTGCTTTTCACGCTCGGACGCGAATCCTCGAGCTCCAGCCCAGGCAGCCTTCTCGTCACCCTGCTGCTTGGCGTTCTCCTGGCCATGGCTTACCTGCGCACCCGCGCGCTATGGGTAGGCTGGGGATTCCACTTTGCCTGGAACGCCAGCATGGCGGTTTTGTTCGGCCTGCCCCTAAGCGGTCTGACCGAGTTTTCACCGGTGTTCTCCACCTACACGACCGGGACCCCCTGGCTCACCGGCGGCCGCTACGGCCCGGAAGGTTCAGCCATCGCAATCCTCGTGCTGCTCGGGCTTTTGATCGCGATAGCCAGGGCAACGCGCGACCTGCATCACCGGTGGGCATTTCCAGAGATCGTCGGAGCCGGAATACCGGTAGACATCGATGCTATCTCCCAGCGCCAGCACGAGAAAGGCATGGGCTCCGGAGTGGGCGCGGGAGCAGAAGCCGCCATACAGCCTCCGGCCGGCTCTCAACTCGTCCAGATCGCCCCTTTTCTGCCCCAACCATCTCCTCCCTCCGGCGACGCGGACGATCACTAGCAACTCCCCGCATGAAAAAACAGGCATTACACGCCTGAGTGCATTCGACTTGCATTCTCATCAAGATTCACGCTTGCAAGCCGAAGCTCCACGGGTGCATGCTGAGTAAGCTATTACGAGAGCTCCCATGTCTCCCTCGCGTTTTTACCTTCGTTTTCTCCCCGTGCTTGCAGGCCTGCTCCTGCCCAGCATAACGTCTCATGCCCAGGTCTTCACCGTCAGCACCGAGCAGATCGAGGGCCGGTTTCTCCAGTTCCAGCCCACGCACGTCGAACTGCCCAAAATGCATGCCGGCCCCTTCACCCTCGAGGCCCTCGAGCGTACCCTTGCCTCCGAGGGCGGCTACGCTATGCGGCCGCTACCCTTGGCCACTCGCGGTCTCCAGCTGGTCGCAAACGGCCCCTTGAGCCCGAGCGGCCCCGACTATGTCAACGAACTGAACAGCAAAGGCATCTCCTCGCGGCCCGGCGACCGCGTCACCATCTCTAAAATCACATTCAGGAAAGACCGGCTGATCCTCGAAATCAACGGCGGCCCCGACCTGCCCCACAAGTACCTGCGCCACCTTGAAATCGGCGCCGGCGGCGGCATGGTGCCCATGGCGCGGGACAATGGCGAACAAGCGACAGGTTCCAGGCTCACACTCTTCTTTCCCGGCGGCGTTCCGAACGTCACCGGCGACGAGGTCAAAGCGCTCATCGCCCCGGTGATCGGCTTCACTGAGAAATCGCCCATTGAGGCCTACGTCGAAACCCTGCCGCCCTTCTTAAAGAAAGCCATCCTGGACCGCCGGGTGCTGGTCGGCATGGACAGCGATATGGTGCTCCATGCCCTGGGAGCGCCTGCGCAAAAGATCCGAGAGCGCGACGAAAACCGGCCTTTTGAGGAATGGATCTACGGCATCCCACCCGAAAAAACCCAGTTCGTTCGCATGCAGCATGGGCGTGTCACACGCGTTGAAGAAGCCGCGGTCGGCACCAGCCCCATCGTCCGCACGGCAAACGAAGTCGGCGATTACTGGCAGACCCAGCCCGGGGGAGCGAACGAGCGGCTGATCAAACTCGGTGACCAGTCGGAAGCAGACCGCGTAGCGCAGAATGCCCCCACCTCGGCGCCTCCCACCCTGCGCAAACCGGGTGAGACGCTGCCCACTGACAAGGATTCGCACGGGACCACCACCGGACCGGTCCAGTTCCCGCCCACGACCGGGCATACGCCTAGCCAGTAACCCCCCGTTCCTCGTGTAAACTAGGCAGCAAGCGCTTGTTCTTGTTTGCGACAAAGCTCCTCACGAGTTGAGCATCTGTCACGAGCGACGCGCACACTTTCTCGAGGAGCAATAATCAAGTATGGCGAAGATTGCAAAGACTGCTGACCGTCAAAAGGTTATGGACACGGCAAAAAGCACCGACTGCCCAAAATGCAGCAAACCTACCCGCATCGTTAAGCGCGTCAAGGATCGTGAACGCGGGATACCCGGCGGCGTATACATTTCTTGTTCTGCGTGTGATTTCAACGAAAAACTTTAAGTATTACTTTAAGTAAATGCCCGGCCGGTGGGTCATTTTAGGTTTGCGCCCCGGCAATCTCGGCGAGAAACGTCAGATAAGCCCGAGCCGGATCCGCAGCCGCCGCAATCGGCCGTCCTATCACAAGCTGACTGGCACCAGCGCGAAGCGCTCCCCCCGCACTGCCGGTACGCTGCTGGTCATCGCTATGGGCCTGGCCCGGTCTGTTCTCCACGCCTCCTGTGCGAATACCGGGTGTCACCAGATGGGCCTTCGGGAGCAGAGTGCGTAACCGCGCCGCTTCCTGTGGCGAGCACACCAGTCCATCGATCCCGCTAGCCTCGGTTAGCTGAGCCAACCGCTCGACCTGCGCCGCAGGGCTGCCGTCCACGCCGACAGCGCGAAGCTGCTCCGCGTCCACACTGGTCAGCACCGTTACGGCAAGCAATTGCGTCGAAGCACCCGCCGCCGCCTCAGCCGCCGCGGCCAGCATGGCCGGCCCGCCGCTCGCATGCACGGTCAACAGCGCCGGCGCCAGCGGCAGCACAGCCCGAACAGCACCGGCGACCGTATTTGGAATGTCATGCAGCTTCAAATCGAGAAAAACCTGGTAGCCGTCTCCTTGCAACCGGGCCACGAAGGCCGGACCCTCCGCCAGAAAAAGCTGAAGGCCAACCTTGACCCACCGCAGCCGCAGTTCGTCCCCAACATCGCCATGCAAGCGATCAAGAAACTCGATGCACAACGAAGCGGAAGGGAAGTCAAGCGCAAGGATCAGCTTTTCACGCGCCTGTTCAAGAGACCAAGTCATACCCAGGGAAAAGCTTTAATGCCCCATCACAGGCAGAGGGCTCTGTATATTCGCCAGCTCCGTCCCATGACTCAGAACATCCAGGCGCACCGTAGCCGTGCCGTCGAAACCCAGAAAGTGCGCCGCCGCATACGATAGGTCGATCACCCGGCTCGCCAGAAACGGCCCGCGGTCATTCACGCGAACCACAACCGACTTATGATTCACCAGGTTGGTCACCCGCACCAGCGTCCCTAACGGCAGGCTGCGGTGGGCGCAGGTCAGATCCGTCATATTATAATTCTCACCGCTGGCCGTCTCACGACCCTGAAACCCGCCGCCATACCAGGAAGCACGGCCCACCTGGTACCAGTGCTTTTTCACCCCAGGCTGCGACGCAGCCGAAACAGTCGGCGCTTTTGCGGACTTCGCTACGTCGGCACTGGAAAAGGCAAGCAATCCAGTCAGTACCACGCCCGCACAGGTCGAAATGCGACGTCTGCGGAACCGGAGGTGAGAAGGGTTTCTTGTCATATGCATGCTCTGTGCATTCAACCAGATGAAATTGCGCAAGTCAAAGTTTTTATTGTACTTAGATGGCACTTTCAACCGACAATCCGAGACTGGGAAAACGCCTCGTCAGCAAATCATGCACATCTTGCGCGACCATGTATTTCCTGCCTTGCTCCCGTATCCGCCGTCCGCTAAGCAGGTTGTACCCTGTAGCTATGCAAACTCTTCCCGGTCCCGTGCAGGCTGGCACTCAAGCAGCGGGGAACAAAACATCTCCACCAATCGTCGTAAGCATCGCCGGATTCGATCCCTCCTCCGGCGCCGGTTTCACTGCGGACTTGAAAGTTTTCGCCGCGCACGGCCTTTACGGGCTTGCCTGCCCAACCGCGTTGACCGTGCAATCCACCCAGGGTGTGCGACGGAGCGAGGGAGTCCAGGCTGAACTCGTAGCCGAAACCCTCGCCTGTCTTGCGGACGACTTTCCCATCGCCGGGATCAAAATCGGCATGCTCGCGGACGGCCCTGTGCTGCTGGCCGTTGCCCGCTGGCTTGCCGGCTACCGCAGGCAAGTACCCGCTCTGCCGGTCGTGCTTGACCCCGTCCTCCGCTCCAGTTCCGGCACCGAGCTGCTTTCCCCGGAAGCAGTCGCGCTGCTTGGGAGCGAACTGCTGCCCCTGATCTCCGTCCTCACTCCCAATCTCGACGAAGCTGCCCAGCTCAGCGGGCTCCCTGTAAACACTCGTGACGCGGCGGAGCGCGCAGCCAGTGCATTGCTGCGGCACATGTCCCTGCCCAACAGCGCAGTCGTCGTCACCGGCGGCCACCTTGGCGCCGATCAGGCGCCCGATGATTTTCTGCTCGACGGCGCCACGGGCACCTGGTTTTCCGGACCGCGCGTCCACACCCGCGCTACCCACGGCACCGGCTGCGCCTTCTCCTCCGCGCTGCTCTGCAATCTCGTCAAGGGACTCCCTCTTCCCGCGGCCGTGAGCGCCGCCAAAACCTATGTACGCGCCGCCCTCCAGGCTGCCTATCCCCTCGGCCACGGCCGCGGACCCATGCATCACCTCTTCGCGCTGGACTCCACCCGCACACCAACTTCCGAGGATTGAAGCCATAACCGCCCGCCAACCGTCACAATAGATGTGCGCTCGACGCACGATGTGGGAGCAGATCGGTGAAGGTTTTTGGGAAATTGCAAGGGTTAGCACTCGCGATATTCGCACTGTGCGGGGGCGCGGCATACGCGCAGGTTACGGTCGACACCGCTGCGCTGAACAAAACAGACGCAGTGCGCGAGGCGTTCGCGGCCTTTTACGTCATGGACTACGACACAGCGCTTGAGCGCTTCAGCCGGATCGCGGCCGAGCACCCCGACGATCCGCTCGCAACCGATTTCCTGCTCGACGGCACCATCTTCAAGGAGCTGAACCGGCTCGACCTCCTAGACACCACGTTCTACGCCAACGACGGTTTCCTGACCGGCAAGCACACCGTCGCCGAAGACCCGGCTGTCCGCGACCGGATCCGCAGCCTGGCCGCGAAAGCAGGCGACCAGGCAAACGCGCTGCTCGCGAAAAACAGCAAAGACGTGGACGCCCTGTATGCTCGCGCCTGGTCGCGCTCGCTGCTTGCTACCTACACCGCGCTGGTCGAGCGCGGCTTTACCTCCGCGCTCAAGCTGGCCATCGGAGCCAAAAATGACGACGAAGCCATCCTCAAAATTGACCCGAATTACGTAGACGCCAACCTCGTCGTAGGTACCTACCAGTACGTCGTCGGCGCTCTCCCGCTCTCCTTCCGCCTGCTGATCGGTATCGCGGGCATTTCCGGTTCCAAGGAGAAGGGCATGGAGATGCTGCGCACCTCCGCCGCGCACGGCGTCCGCACCTCCATCGAGGCCCGCACCTGCATGATGCTGTTTCTGCGCCGCGAAGCGAAGTACAGCGAAGCCGAAACCATCGCCAATAGCCTCGCCAACCAGTACCCGCACGACTACCTCTTCCAGCTCGAGCTGGCCAATCTCGAGAAAGACTCCGGCAAGGGCCAGCAAGCCATCGACCGATACGAGCGGGTACTGGCGCAGGCGCGCCAGCCAGGCTACTTCCACAATGCCCACCTGGAACTCGGCTACTTCGGCCTGGGCGACACCCTGCGCGGGCAGAAGCAGTACGAGCCGGCCGCCGCCGCCTACCGCAGTGCCGCCTACCTGCCCGCCACCAGCCCCGAGCTCAAGCAGCGCTGCCTCGTGGCCGCCGGCAAATCCTTTGACCTGATGCACGACCACACGCGCGCCAGCGACAACTACCAGCAGGCGCTCAACGCAGGCGGCCCCGACACCGTGCAAGGCCAGGAAGCGCGCAAGCTGCTGCGCAAACCATTTGCCGGATAGGGAACCGCGCGCCCTCGCTCTGCGTATCCTTAAACGGCAAACGACAAAGGAGTCACAAGCTATGTTCTGTGGACGTTGTGGGAGTGAACTGGGAGCCGGAGCGCGATTCTGCTCCGCCTGTGGAGCACCGGTTGCCGGGGCCGCCACCTGGCCGGGCGGAACGCAAGCAAGCGGAACACAACCGATATGGAGCGGCCAGGGCCCGGCAACCCGTTTGGAGCGCCCCCGCACCAACCGCATGGTTGCCGGGGTCTGCGCCGGCCTCGCCCAGCACTACCGCTGGGACCTGACCTGGACCCGCGTGCTCACGGTGCTGATCGCCGTTCTTTCAAGCGGAGCCGGCGTCGTGGCCTACATCGTGTTCTGGATCGTCATGCCGGAGCAGCCCTGGATGCTGCCTGCCTCCGCGCCCACCCCGCCCCCACCTCCAGCCGTGTAGCAGGTAGCTTTGGCATCAGCACGATGCCAGAGTATTCCCCCGCTGCCATGCATCGCGAAATTGCGGCGTGCGGCTTTTCTCGTGGCAAAAACCGCTTGGAACGCAGTGGCTCGGTCTACACAAGGTCACCGCACCAAATGTCAAAATTCAGCTCAGGTCATGGAAGAAAGCAGTCAGGTCCCCCGCCACCGAAGCTGCTTCCTCAACCGGAGCAAAGTGCCCGCCCCGCGGAAAGACCGTCCAGCGTTGAACGTTATACAAGCGCTCCAGATAGGAACGCGGCAGCTCGCCCTCAGGAACAGTCTGGTGCGCGAAGACACCAAACTCCGTCGGAGTGCTGACGTAGGCGGGATCGACCGGGTGCCGGCGATTATTCCAATAGTCGCGCATCGACGAAGTAATGGTCTGCGTGACCCAGTACAAGGTGAGCGTGGCGCAGAGAAAGTCATCGGCCGGCGTGACGTCGCTCCACGAGTGCCACTTCTCACCCACGTAAGCGGCGAGCCCTGCCGGGGAGTCGTTGAGTCCATAGCCGACAGTCTGCGGCTTGGTGGACTGGATCGCGCTGTAGCCCCGCTCCGTCGCGTCCCATCCCCGGCTCACCGTGAGGTACGAACGCTCGATATCGGACAGCTCCGCGTCGTCCACCACGGGCGCAAGGTCCGACTCCAGTGTGGTGAGATGGATCCCGATCACTGACTCGGGATGGTCTAGCGCAAGGATCGTCGTCACCCCGGCTCCAAAATCGTAACCGCCCGCGCCATAGCGGGAATACCCAAGCTCGGACATAAGCCGGTGCCAGCGCTCCGCGACGTACCGGTAGTTGATGCCGACCTCCGGTGGACGCGACGAAAACCCATACCCAGGCAGGGAGGGTACGACCACGTCGAAGTGCTTAAGCATCGGCAGCATGTCCGCGTAATCAAGGAAACTGCCCGGCCAGCCGTGCGTGAGGAGGAGCGGCACACCTCGACCCGATGCCGTACGCTGGTACACGAAGTGAATGCCCTGCCAGGTAAAATGATCGAGCGCATTGAGTCTTTGCTCCCAGGCACGCCAATCGAACTCATCGGCCCAATAGGCAGCAAGGCGTTGTAACCATTCCAGCTCAGTGCCTTGGTCCCAGCCTATACCGGGTATCTGGTCGGGCCATCTCGTATGGCGCAGCCGGGCCCGCAAATCGTCAAGCACCTCATCCGCGACATGAATCCGAAACGGTTCCACGACACTACCTCTCTTGGCCATGGACGGTGACCAGCCGAACGCCCGAGAGAACGCGCCTCCCGTCGTCATCTGTCCGTTGTTGGCGCTTTTGAAATGAACTAGCCATCAGCCTACGGCTTCCGACGTTCGTCGTGAAGACCCCAACGTCTACGGAGAAATGCTTTACGCTCAGGAAGTGAGTCCTCAACCTTCCCCTCCCACAGCCCGCCCCTTCCATCGCCCGCGCGCCAAAGACTCGCTCCATTGCGACCGCGTCCCCCTCCCCAGGCTGGCCCGCCGCTGGGGTACGCCGCTCTACGTTTACTCAGCGGACGCGATCGCCGGACGTTACCGGCTATTTACCGCGGCGTTCGCGGGGCAGCCGCATCTGCTCTGCTACTCGGTCAAGGCCAACTCGGCCCTAGCCATCCTGAAACTTCTGGCAGGCCTCGGCGCCGGCTTCGACATCGTATCCGGCGGCGAGCTGGAGCGGGTGTTGTCCGTCGACAAGCGAGCCGCCGCTCGGGTGGTCTTTTCAGGCGTAGGCAAAACAGCCGCCGAGCTGGACCTCGCACTCCGGGCCAAAATCCGCGTCTTCAACGTGGAAAGCGAGGAGGAGCTGGAACTGCTCGCCGAGCGCGCCGCCAGACGAGGCCTTACCGCCCCATTTGCCCTGCGCGTCAACCCCCACGTCTTTGCCGACACGCATCCCTACATCTCGACCGGGCTAAGCGAACACAAGTTCGGCGTCTCGGTCGAAGACGCACGAGCCTTGTACGCGAAAGCGCGCAAAATCAGACGCCTCAAGGCCGTCGGAGTCAGCGTCCATATCGGCTCACAAATCCGCGAGGCAGCGCCCTTTGGCCTGGCCGCGGCTCGCGTAACGGGGCTCGTCCGCGACCTGCGCGCCGATGGCGAAACCTCCCTCCAATCGATCGATATCGGAGGCGGCCTTGGGATCGAGTACGACGAGGGAACCGCCTGGGACCCGCACGCCCGCGTGCAGGCCTACGCCGCGGCGATCCGGCAGGCCCTGGGCGGTCTCGACGGGACCGAACTCCTGCTCGAGCCGGGGCGATTCCTGGTCGCGCAGGCCGGGGCGCTTCTGACCGAAGTGGTGTACACAAAACAAAACAGCGGCAAACGTTTTGTCATCACCGATGCCGGGATGAACGACCTGATCCGGCCCGCGCTCTACAATGCCTACCATGCGATCGAGCCCGTAGCTCCCCCGCGCAAAAAAACCGCGATAGAGACAGTTGACGTGGTAGGCCCGGTATGCGAAAGCAGCGACTTCTTCGCGCGCGACCGTGCGTTGCCGCACCTGGAGCGCGGCGACCTGCTCGCCATCCTCAACGCCGGGGCCTATGGACTGTCGCTCTCGTCGAACTACAACACGCGTCCTAGACCGGCGGAGGTGCTGGTCGAGGGCAAGCGCGCGCACCTGATTCGCAAGCGGGAAACAGTAAAGGAGCTGCTCGCGCCGGAAAGGGTTTGAGAAGCCGATCCGACCAGCGGGAGGGCCACAAAGGCCGGCACTGCGCAACCAACAAAGACCCGCCACCTTAGGGCTATGCTCCAGAAGTGGCTGCCAGCCGCGCAGGCGATTTATGCATTTGTATGCCAAGAAAAGCCGCCCGCAGGCGGCCTTGGCTTTCGACAAAAAGGCTAATTCAAAATCGAGTGCACAGCTGCCAGCGAATCCGCGCCGGTCGACTGCTGCACCGCGCTGTTCCCAGTCGCGACAGAAGTCCCATCTGTACCGTTCGGTCCAAGCCCCAGCTTGATCAGCGCCCGCGAGTCCGGCATCAGCTTGGTCTGCCAGCCATTGTCCCCCTGGAACTTCTGCATGGCCGCTTCAGTTTCCGCATCCCACTCCCCCGTCGGCTCGCCCGAGAGATAGGTTTTGCCAATCAGCGCAGTCTGGATAGCACGGGTACGCTCCCCATCGATCTCACGCTGCCCTGGAGTCCAGTGCGCGGCCGCCGGCGCAGCATGGTGGCGACCATGGCTAGCCTTGTGATGGCCGGCCGGGGCCAACCGATGCGAACGCGAAGCCATCGCGGGGGTAACGGCCAGCAACAAGGCAAGACCGGCGCTATGTGCTGCCAAAAACCGTGTGGAGCGAAAAATCATGCGTAAACCTCAAGAATGGTTGTTCTTGCTCTTGGGAGAGGGTATATCCCCTTCGGAAAGAATGCAACGGAAATGGCAAAGGCCTTTCGCGATCGGAAAGGCCTCAACCAGGTTGATTCCCAAGACGGGCTGAATTTCCGCTTCCGGTTACGGCAATGTTCCTCCCGTGAGGGTTGTGCTGCGACCGGCACGTGGATAAGCAATTTCGAATACCACATCGTCACCCGACTTCAGAGTGGCGATAATGGCGTCGAACTCGGCTTTGTTGTGCACCGGCTTGCGGTTGACGGACTCGATGATGATGCCCGGCTGTACTGAAGGGTTCAGTTCGTCGGCAAACGAGCCCGGTTTCACAGCCTGGATTACCACGCCATGGAACCCCGAGGGGGCATTGGATGGTAGATCGGCGACAGTAAGCCCGAGCTTGCTTTGCGAAGCATTCGGAGCGGGGTTTTCCGGAGTGCCATTCTCGCCGTTCTCGCTTGTGAGCGCACTCACGGTCTTGGTCCGGTCGGCGATCCCTACCGTCGCGGTCTGCTTTTGACCACCGCGCATGTAGCCAATCTGGACAGTCGAGCCCGGATGACGCGGCGAGATATTTTCGACCAGGTCGTTGCCGTTTTTGATGGCGGCGCCGTCAACAGATACCACAACGTCGTTCGCCTTGAGGCCTGCCTTGTCCGCAGGGCCGCCCGGCGTCACGGCGCTGATCAGCACGCCACTGCTTGCGCCATACATCTTGGCCACAGCGCTTGAAATGACAGGCTGGAACGAAATGCCGATCGATCCGCGAATCACCTTGTGATCAGGCCCGATAAGCTGGTTATAGACATTGACGACAGTGTTCGACGGCATCGCGAATCCGATGCCCATGTAGCCGTTCGACTGCGTAAAGATCGCGGTATTCACACCGACAACCTCCCCCGCCATATCCAGCAGCGGGCCGCCCGAATTGCCGGGATTGATTGCCGCATCCGTCTGGATAAAGTGCTGAAACTGGCCGCCCTGACCCTGGTCGATGGTGCGGTTTTTTGCTGAAATAATACCCGCCGTCACCGTCTGCGACAGATCAAAGGGCGAACCGATCGCCTCAACCCAGTCGCCCACTTGCGCCGAATCGGAGTTGCCGAGCTTTACCGTCGGCAGCGTCTTGCCGGGGATGTCGATCTTGACCACCGCAAGGTCTGTATCCTTGTCCACGCCAACTACAGTCGCGCGATGTCCCTGGTCATTTTCAGGGTCCGTCGTCAGCTTGACGTAAATACGATCCGCCTTGTCCACAACGTGGTTGTTGGTCACGATGTAGCCGCGTCCATCCACGATGAAGCCGGAACCGAGCGCGCGGCGTTCCTGATCCTGCCCCTCGCCGCCGCCCTGGCCCGGAACGCCCCCGAAGAAGCGATTGAAGAAGTCCTGCAGGCCGCCGTTATTTCCTCCGCCCTGGCCTCCCGCACCGCCGTCTCCCTCATCGCCTTCGCCGCCCTGGCCGTCATCGGGTCCCTGCGGCTGCGGCTGTCCCATGCCGCCGCGCCCGCGTCCACCGCGCCGCGCCGTTTTTTCTTCCTTCGGCAACGTTTCCACGTTGATGTTGACCACCGCCGGCCCAACCTGTTTTGCAATCTGCGTAAAAGTGGTCGACAGGCTCTTGGGATCCGGTATGTGGAGCGGCGTGGCATCGCGCGTGTCGACAATTTTGTCCTGCCCGTGCACACCGTGCGCCACCACCGAGCCGATCAAAATGCCGGCCGAAAGCGTGGTCAAAATCGTGAAAGCGGATGCCAGGCGGCGTATCCGAATCCGCTGGTAAAGCCGTTGGAGCGGAGCATTCATCTCGGGTCTATCCTCGTACTTTCCTGGTACTTTCCTGCGTGGTACTTCCTTGGTACTTCCGATATTGGAGCAGCAGCCTTGCCGAACGTACCGGACGCTAATGCAGTGCCGGTCCGTTTATTCGCAGAACGTGGCCCTTCTCGTATGTACTTCCAATTCGTCCTTACTAGTGTACTGATGCGCCGGGCAGCGTTGGCGCCGAACGCCTGCGTTTGCTCGCACACAATCTGCTAGGCCAAGCACAGCACTCGGGAGATTAGACGCCGATTGCGCGCAAGCGTCTCAGGGGTTTTCACCGGCCTTGCCACGAAACGGTTCCTCACCAAGCGGAGCCGCTTCATGCGCTGTCGGCTGTACGCCTCCCGAGGGGAACAGCTCAGAGATCACGATTGCGCCCAGCACCAGCCCCGCTCCCACCAGCGCGCGACCGTGCAGGCGCTCCCGGAGAACCAGCCACGACGTCCCCGCCGCAAACACCGGTTCCAGCGCGAAAATCAGCGCCGTATGGCTGGCAGGCAAAAAAGCCTGTGCCCAGCTCTGGATGGAAAACGCGGCCGCCGTGGCCAGCAGCGCCGCTACAAACCATGCGAAAAAGAACCGCGGTGTGCCGTGGAAATACGGATGCAGCTCGAATAGCGGCAGCGTAAGCGCCATCACCACGGCCGCGATACCGATCTGCACCGTAGCCAGCGCCTGAAACGGAATCCTCTGCGAGCCATGCGCCAGCGTGAGCAGGTGCAGCGCAAACGCAAAGGCGCAGCCGACAGTCAGCAAATCTCCGCGACTGACGGAGCGCAATGCCGTAAACGTCCAGGGGAGCTGCCCGGCCGGCACGGCGAGCAGGGCCAGGCCCACGAAGCCCAGAGCCGCCCCGTAGAACGCTCCAGCACCGGGCCGATGCGCGCCCGGTGCCCGCAGCCTTTGCGTGAGCGAGAGAAACGGAACAAAAACCACCACCATGCCGGTGAGAAACGCCGATTTGGACGGAGTGGTAAGCCGCAGCCCCGCGGTCTGGAGCTGGTACCCCGCCGCAAGCAGTACGCCCGCAAGCGCGCCCACCCGCCAGGCCGAGCCCGGCAACCCGCGGAGCGAGCGCCCATACACCAGGGCCAGTACCGCGGCCGCCAGCGCCATGCGCAGCAGGTTGAACAGCAGTGGAGACACATCGGCCAGCGCCGCCTTGACCAGCACAAACGTGGTGCCCCAGACGAAAACAACAGCCAGCAGGAGCAGGTGAGCTAGAGTCTCGCGGCGCACGGGTCAGCCTGCCCCGCCGCCCGCCGCATCCCGCCGGCTGCATGCCGTCGCATCCCCCCACCTCTTAAAAGCGAGATGTGGGGCACCCATCTGTCCGTTTCCAAATGCGCCTACACCAGGCTCGCCAAGCTCAGGCGCACCAAGCTTCTGAGTTTTCTTTCGGATGATGTGCCACGGAATGCGCCTGTTCACCGCGCCTCACCCTCGTACACCGTTCGGCCGTCGACCACCGTGCGCAAAACCCTGGTCTCCAGCACCGAACGGGGCACGCAATCCAGCAAATCCCGGTCGAGCACCACAAAATCGGCCACGAAACCCGGCCGCAGCATGCCTTTCCACTCCTCGGAACCCTCGGCATACGCAGCCCCCTGCGTACAGGCGTGCAAGGCCTCGGCCATCCGCAGCCGCTGCTCCCCATAAAATGGCTCGCCCCCGCTCTCGCCCAGCCGGGTCACCGCCGCATACAAGCCGCGAAACGGCGTGAGCGGTTCGACCGGGTAATCCGTCCCAAAAGCCAGCGGTACCCCCGCCGCCAGAAAGCTGCGCCACGCATAGGCGCGCGCGGCCCGCTCGGGGCCCAGCCGCTCGATCGCCCAGCGCGCGTCCGTCAGCAGGTGGCCGGGCTGCATGGAAGCGACCGCGCCGACCCCCCGCGCGCGAGCGAAAGCGTCCTCCCCGGCGGTCTGCGCATGCTCGATGCGGAAGCGGCTTTCGACGCCTGGGCCCGCGCCGACCCTTGCCTCCCTCACGGCTGCGAAAGTAGTGAGCGCCATCGCAAGCGCCCGGTCCCCAATCGCATGAAATCCAAGCTGAAAGCCCGCGGCGGCGCGCTCCAACGCCCGCTCGGTCAGCTCCCCCTGCGTGTACAGCGCGATCCCCGCACTTTTGGGCGCGTCGGCGTAAGGCGTGAGCATGGCAGCCGTGCGCGAGCCAAGCGATCCGTCCAGGAACGCCTTGAGCATGGTCGTGCGTAGAAAACGGTTCCCCGGTGCACCTGTATTGATGGCAGCCCGGCGCCGTTCGAGCTCCCCCAACGGCGCGTCGAACGGCAACCATTCACTCACCCGTACCGACAACTCCCCGTCAGCATGCAAATCGCGAAGCGCAGCGAAATCCTCGTCAGTCGAGTTATCCTGCACCGAGGTGACTCCCAGCGACAACGCCTCCGCCAGTACGGGCCGCAGCCCACGCTTTCGCTCCTCGAGACTGGCCACCGGAATATGCCGCTCCACCAGGTCGCGCGCCCGGCGCTCGCGCAGAATACCGGTCGCCTCGTCGTGCTCGTCTCGATCGATCGCAGACCCCCTAGGGGCGAACGTCTCATGCGTAACACCGCCAAGCGCAAGTGCCGCCGAGTTGGCGACGGAAACATGCACATCGGCCCGCGCAAACACCGCCGGCCGACTCCCGGTCACGCGATCCAGATCGTAGCGAGAGGGAAGCGCACCGCCCGGCCAGAGCGTCTCATCCCAGCCTCCTCCCGTGATCCATGCGCCCGGCGCCCCATGCGCCGCCGCCTGCTCGATACGCGCCAACGCCTCCTCCAGAGAACGCGCCCCCGCCAGATCGACCTCGCGCCGCAAACGCGTCCCTTCGCCCAGGTGCAGGTGCGCATCGTTGAATCCGGGCATCGCGAACGCGCCCCCCAGATCCACACGCTTGGGCGCCATGCCGGCCCCGCTCGCGCCGGCACACCATTCGACCGTCTCCCGATCGCCCGCGGCGGTCACCCATCCGTCTTCCACCAGCAGCGCCGAAACAACACGAGGCGAGGCCGAGAGCAGTTGCTCGCCGGTCAGGATGCGCCCGTTCAGGAACAAGGTTCGCCCCCGCGACTGGGCGCCCCACAACAACGCCGGCGAGGGAAGCAGGGAACTCACGGCTCGAGCGCTCCATCGGGCTCCCCATCGGGCTCCCCATCAGCTTCCCGCAAAGCCGGAGCATGGCAGTCAGCCAGCGCCAGCAATAGCAGCAGTATCCGCCGCAACCCAAGATCACGCCCCCGCGCATCGAACCACTCCCCCGTGGTATGGACCCCGCCCCCCTCGCCGCCCCCACCCAGGCTGATCGCCTCCACGCCCAGCGAAAGCGGAATGTTGGCGTCGGTCGACGCCGTGCGCAGCTCCGTGCGCAGGCCAAGATGGCGGTCCACCGCGCGCAACAGCGCAAGCATGCGCGCGTCTTCAGGCAAAGCCCCTGCCGGCCGGTCGCCAATCATGCGAATCGAAGAGCGCAGGGCATGCTCGGCAGGCACGCCCGCATTGGCAGCCAGCACCGCCTCCTCAACCGCGCGCTGCAGCTCGGCTTCAAGCCGCGGCAGCTCATCCGCATCGGTCGAGCGCAGGTCGAACCGCCCGGTCGCCGTCGCGGGAATCGCATTCACCGCCGAGCCCCCCTCAATCGTCCCCACGTTCCACGTACTCCGGTATGTACCGGAGTACGTACTCCGCGATAGCCCGCTCTCCCCCTCGCGCGCGAGGGTGCGCGAAGACGAAAGCGAAGACGAGAGCGCCGCCTGCCGCTGCCCCAGCCGCGTAATCGCGTCGCTCAGCGCCGCAATCGGGTTTGGCCGCCCGGCATCGGTCCAGGAGTG